>Ga0326727_10011614_pt1 | contig 20410 bp, 11 predicted proteins | sample MB2enrmetagenome_FD_207643 | JGI IMG/M metagenome (GOLD analysis project Ga0326727, IMG submission 207643) | Lab enriched peat soil microbial communities from McLean, Ithaca, NY, United States - MB29MY | ecosystem: Environmental > Terrestrial > Soil > Wetlands > Peat | place: USA: New York...
TCCGAAGGGCAAACCCGCTCCCGCTTAGTCCGCAAAAAGCATTAACCACAAAACACACGAAATAGCGAAATTTTTCGAGCATTTCGTGTGTTTTGTGGTTATGTTTGTTCATAGCCTCTATGACTGGATACTGCTCACGAAAACGGTTCACGCTCCGGGCCGGGGAATGGGTCCTTGAGCTAGGCGAACGAACGCTGGTGATGGGAATCCTGAACGTCACGCCCGATTCCTTTTCCGACAAAGGCCTTTTTTGGGAGCCAAAGGCTGCCGTGGACCGGGCCTGGCAGATCGCGGACGAAGGCGCTGATATTCTGGATATTGGGGGGGAGTCGACCCGGCCGGGGTCGGTCGGAGTCGGCACGGACGAGGAACTGCGTCGCGTGCTGCCGATCCTGGAATCCCTCGCTTCGGGCCGCAGGTACCCCATTCCCATTTCCGTCGACACGTCCAAGTCTGAGGTCGCGAAGGCCGCGCTGGCAAGCGGCGCCACGATCATCAACGACATCACCTCGCTGAAGAAAGACCCCGGAACCGGCGTCGAATCGGCACGGCATAGGGCAGCTCTGGTTCTGATGCACATGCGGGGCGAACCGAACAACATGCAATCGATTCCGCCCAGTCCCGATATTCTCCGCGACGTTGAAGTGTGGGCCAAGGAAGCGGTTGCACGTGCTCAAGCCTGTGGTGTATCCTCCGATCAGATCGTGTTGGACCCGGGCATCGGTTTCGGAAAGACGGCAGCCCAGAATTTCGAGCTTCTTCGCAACCTGGACCGGTTGGCTGATACCGGATTCCCTGTCCTGGTGGGGACCTCGCGGAAATCGTTCATCGGTTCCATCGTAAGGAAGCCCGCCGGTTCGCTTATTTTGGGAACCTGCGCCACTGTGGCTGCGTCTATTATTTTGGGGGCGCACATTGTGCGCGTGCATGACGTTGCCGCAATCCGCGAAATTGCGGACGTCACCGACGCCATTGCCGGAGCAAGAAAACAGGAATAGCCTGCGCACAGCTCCAATTTTTAATAATCCGTGCAAGATGAAGTACACAGGGGGCAGGATCTCGCTTCCTGTTATCAGGGGAGTAAAACCGTAAAATGGATGCAATGTTTAGTTTTCTTCATTTCACTCCATTTTCAGTCCGAGACCTCATAGATATCGCGCTCGTCGCTTTCATCATCTACCGTTTTTTACTCCTCATTCGCGGCACGCGCGGCGTTCAGATGACCTTCGGGATCGTCCTGCTCCTGCTGTTCTATTGGATCACCCGGTATTACCGGCTGGCCGCCGTGCAATGGCTGCTATCAAACGTACTCACTTATATTGTTTTTGGCATTATTGTGCTCTATCAGAGCGAGATCAGGCACGGCCTTACCGGGATCGGAAAAACCTCGATCTGGGGGCATCAACGGCGAAGAGGCCCTGACGGCTTCGAGGAGATTGTTCTAGCCGCAACCACGCTGGCCTCGAAAAAGATCGGGGCCCTAGTCGTAATCGAGCGCGATATCGGGCTGAGGAATTATGTCGAAAGCGGGATTGCGCTGGACGCAATGCTCACCTACGATCTCCTGGTGACGATTTTCATCCCGAACACTCCAATGCACGACGGCGCGGTCATCGTTCAACGCAACCGGATCATGGCCGCGGGTTGTTTTTTGCCGCTGACCCTGGACCCCTATCTCAGCAAAGAACTGGGGACCCGCCACCGCGCGGCCATCGGAATCACTGAAGAAACCGACGCCGTCGCGATCATAGTCTCCGAGGAAACCGGTACGATCTCGCTGGCACTCGGCGGAAGGATTACCCGCAACCTGGACAGTGCCGGTCTTCGCGCCGCTCTTCGGAACGCCATCGAAGGCCGTTCAATCGCTCACCTGGATTTCATCAACCCTCGCCCGGAAGCCGTATGAAAGGATTGATCCAGGAATACCTCCTGCAAAACTGGACCCTCAAGGTAACCGCCATTCTCCTCGCCTTCATTCTATGGCTGTTCGTTCGAGGCGAACCTGGCCCGGAGAGAGTGGTGCCTGGAGTTCCGCTGGAGGTACAGGTGCCGCGGCAAATGGAAATCACAAATAAGCATCCCACTTCCGTTGAAGTGACCATGCGGGGAATGGCCTTTTCGGATTTATGGCTAAGCCAGCCTATCCCTACCACCTGTGTGATCGACCTGTCAGAGGCCAAGGAAGGGGAACAGGTCGTTGCCCTGACCCCGGAAAATGTAAAGATACCCAAGGGGTCCGGGATAGAGGTTACCCGGATAAATCCCGCACGGGTGGATCTGGTCCTGGAAGCGACGGTGTCGAAGGAAGTCCCGATTACGGTGCCGGTTCGAGGAGAACCGCTTCACGGGTTTGAGATATACGGCAGGAGACCTACGCCCTCCACCGTCGTCATCACCGGTCCGCGTTCCCATATCGATCCGGTTAAGGAAATACCCACCGAGGTGGTCTCGATCAAAGGACAGAATCATCCGGTTCGGGTTTTTGTCGGATTGGGAATAAAGGATATCTTGGTTCGCACTTCCTTGGTGAATCCGGTTCAGGTGGATATCTCAATAGGACCGCGTCCGAAGGTGGATAGAAAGAAATAGAAAAAACGCCGCGGATGGCACGAACTGGATCTTATCATCAGTGAAACCTGTGGAATCCGTGCGGTTTTGCCGGCTCACCCGTTAAACCGGAAGATCCTGAGGCCGGACTCGCCATCGGCAAGGAACACAAGGTAACTGCCGTCCGGCTGGCGGCGCGTCTTAACTCCCAAAGCCGTTCCCGAGGATGGGAGTTCCAGGATGACCCGCGGGTTTTCAACCTCGGCGCAATCCAGCACCGCCAGTCCGCGTTTCCAGTTGGCTGCAAACAGGTAGTGGCCTGCCCAGGCGACGCTGTGGACCCAGCCTCCCGATCCCGGATGGATGGGATCTGACGGTTTGAGACCGAGATAGTTTCGACTTATCAGGGAAGGGTGCCCCTCCGCATTAAGCCTGACCAGCGCAATTCCGGCATGCCCCTCGGCGAGCGCCACCATCCGGCTGCCGCCGGACTCCTGCACTGAAAGCGATATGCACGTCGCCGGGCTGGGAAGAAAACCGGCTTGCACTGGTTTTTCGGGATCGCGGATGTCCACAACTTTCAAACCATTCCAATCAGCGACGAGGGCCTGGCCGTGCGAAAGCCGCAAATCGTGGGACCATCCGGTGGTGGGCAACCCAGAAACCAACCGAGCGTGCCCGTCGGCGATGCGCACGATCACAAGCCCCTGCAGCCCGTAGGCGGCGAAAGCAAGGTCCCCGCGAACCTCCACCGCGTTTGCAATATCGCCATTCGAGTAGCGACCGGTGATCTCCCCCGACGGAGAAACCAGGACAAGTCCTTCGAATCGTGAAGCCAGGACGGGCCTTCCGGAATTCGGCGAAAGCGAGATCACATCCCTGACAGGCGCTGCAATCCTGGGCGCCTTGTAACCCGAGGCGATGTTGAAGGCAAGGAAACCTCCCTGCCTGTCGGCCACGTAGAGGCTGTCCCCATCCAAAGCGATATCGTGAGCCCAACCGGAAGTGTCGAAATGGAAAATTTCGCGGAGCTCTGTTGGCTGGCGATGAGCGCAAGCGCAGGCCAGAAACTGGAGGATAATAACGAACCTTACCGAAATTCCCATGCTCAGCCTCGCATCGTGGGATAATTATCAGGATCCAGGATGCAGGATACAAGATGCAGGATACAGGAATGATCACTCCTTGCCCTCGGCTTCCTGTCGATGTCATGGGTTACATGGAGCGAGAGCTCTAAAAACCGTCCACAAGCACGAGCGCGTCCACCGGGACGCCCGCCGGTTTTTGGACTCCCGATTCCAATCCAAAGCCGCATTGACGAGTACGTGCCCACCGACGTGTCCATGGCCGTAGAGGTTGACGCCCTTTACGGATCAATACGAAGCTTTCACCCCGATAACTGACGGAGTGCCTTCCTGCATCAAGTCGTCTTGTAGCTGCGCTGCTCATCTGCTATCCTCGAACGTTGCTATGTCCGCCCAGAAAGTCAAGCGCCTTAAGGAAGTTATCGAGATGCGAGCCCGGTTTCGGGCTTCAGGGAAGAAACTCGTCTTCACGAATGGCTGCTTTGATATCCTGCATGTCGGCCACGTGCGCTATTTAAATGAGGCGAGAGCCCTGGGAGACGCGCTGATCGTCGGAATCAACAGTGATCGCTCCGTCCGGAAGATCAAGGGGGAGTCGCGTCCAATCGTGCCGGAAGAGGAGAGAGCGGAGGTGGTCGCGGCGCTGGCAAGCGTTGATGCCGTGTTCATCTTTGACGACTCAACGCCAAAGCAAGTCATCGATGCGATCGTCCCCGACATACTCGTGAAGGGTGCGGACTGGGGCATTGAGGAAATCGTCGGCCGCTACACGGTGGAAAATGCCGGCGGTGTGGTTCTGAATGTGCCGCTTGTGGAAGGGTCTTCGACCACCGGGATTATCCAGAAGGTTCTCGACCGTTTCGGAAAGCATTAAGGAGCAGGAACTGATCCAATTGAAGCAAACGTTCGAGGCTGCAATGGGGAGTGGCGCCTTGCAGCAGTTGGCGGCACGCCTCGAGGGGGGGATTCGTGTCCTTACGGTATCCGGGACAGCGGGCGGAGCCAAGGCGTTGGCAATCGCGAAGGCAGTCCTGAGCGAGAAGCGCTCCGCTGCTGTGGTCGTCCCTTCCAACGTTGAGGCTCAGGACCTTGCCCAGGAGCTTCAGTTCTACGTCGACCTGCTTGCACCTTCCTCACTGGAAATCGTCCACCTGCCCGGTCTCGAGGTGGATCCCTACAGGGGACTGTCGCCTCACCCGGAAATCTCGGCTGCCCGCGCAAAGGCGATGTGGCAGCTTCTGCAGGACGGCAAAAAGGTCGTGGTCGCTTCGGTAAAGGCGGCTTCCGTCCGGTTGCACGCGCCCGAGCGCTTTCTCAACTACTGCCTGATGCTGAAACAGGACGAAGAATTGTCGCCGGAAATGATCCGGGAATACCTGTTCGAATCCGGCTATGTGGAAGACGACCCCGTAACCGACCCCGGGGAGTTTTCATTGCGGGGAGGAATTCTCGACATTTTTCCGCCGCATCTGGAGAGACCCGTAAGGCTCGAATTTTTTGGCGACCGCATCGAGTCGATTCGAATTTTCGATGTCGAATCGCAGCGCTCCGTGGGGACCGCCCGAACGGTTGAAATCATTCCCATGCGGGAGTACTGCTGCCGTCGCGATCTGCTTCGTGAATGGGCGGAAAAGGCTCCCTCTCTCTGGAGCGCACCTTTTTTGCCGCACCTGGAAGAGGAACTTGCCCTCGCGCGCCAGGGCGAAATGTTCCCCGCTTTTGAGTTCCTGCTCCCGGCCGTCGACCCTCTGGATTGCGCACTCTTCGACTATCTCCGCGGATACCGGATGATTGTCGTCGAAGGGGAGGTTCTTGAAGCCAACCTCTCCAAGCACCATGCGGAGCTTTATGAGAAATTCCTGGACCGGGTCGAAGCCCACAAACCGGTGCTCTCGCCGGAACAAATCTATCTGACAGCCGACCAGCTTCGCGCTTCACTCGACCGCTTCCCGCGCATTGAAGTGGAGGAACTCGGAGTTTCGGGCGTTGATACGCCCTCCATTTATCTCTCCTCTCAGGCAACGCGGAAATACCACGGGAATATCCGCGAACTGATTGCAGACCTGAAGAAGTTCAACGACTCGGGAGAAAGGGTAGCTTTCGTTGTCGCCAATCTCGGCCGTGCGGAACGAATGAACGACATCCTTAGGGAATACGAAATACCCGCACACCTCTGCCGAGCCGGCGAGCAGGAATCGACAGAAGATTTAAGTTCCGCCGGAACCGTTCTCCTGGGGATCGGCAACCTTCATTCGGGCTATTATCTTCCGGCCATCAATCTCCGGATCTTGACCGGCCATGATCTTTTTGATGAAGGGGACGTCGGGCTGGCTCCCAAGAAGACCAAAGCGGCTCAGCGCAACCTGTTCATATCCGATTTTCGGGACCTCAAACCGGGAGATTACGTTGTTCACGTCGATCATGGGATCGGGCTGTTTAACGGATTGAAAACCATCGGCCTCCAGGAGGGTTCGTCAAAAGAATTCGTGCTTTTGACCTACCAGGACGACGCCAAGCTGTACGTGCCGGTTGAGCGGCTGGACCTGATCCAGAAGTACAGCAGCATGGGAAGCGGCCGGCCGACCCTGGACAGACTCGGCGGCACGAGCTGGGCCAGAACAAAGTCTCGCATAAAGAAGTCCATGCGAGACATGGCGGAAGAGCTCCTGAAACTGTATGCCCAGCGCCAGACGATCGCCGGTTACTCTTTTTCGACCGATACCGCCTGGCAGCAGGAATTCGAGGACGCCTTTGAATTTGAGCTGACCCGCGATCAGGTGGATGCTCTCACGGCGGTTAAAAACGATATGGAGGCGGCTCGCCCGATGGACCGGCTTTTGTGCGGAGATGTGGGTTACGGCAAGACCGAGGTCGCGATGCGGGCCGCATTCAAAGCCGTCATGGACGGCAAACAGGTGGCTATGCTCGCTCCAACCACCGTTCTCGCCTTTCAGCATTACAATACTCTCCGCCAGCGCTTCACAGCATTTCCGGTCAGAATCCAGCTCCTGTCCCGTTTCCGAAGCCCGAAGGAACAGAAACAGGTGCTCGAAGATCTGCAGATGGGCCGGGTCGACGTCATCGTCGGGACACACCGGCTGCTTTCGAAAGATGTGGAATTCAAGGACCTGGGGCTTGTGGTTGTCGATGAAGAACAGCGGTTCGGCGTCTCGCACAAGGAGCGCCTAAAGGCCCTGAAGACCCGGGTCGATGTCCTGACACTTACTGCGACACCTATCCCGCGGACTCTGAACATGGCGTTGCTGGGCCTCAGGGACATGTCGACAATAGAAACTCCACCGAAGAACCGGCTCGCCATCCAGACATCCGTTTTGAAATACAGCTCGGACGTGATTCGTTCAGCGATCGAAATGGAACTTGCGCGCAACGGCCAGGTCTATTTTGTCCACAACCGCGTCGAGACCATCCACACTATGGCGGCTAAGGTGCAGCAGCTCATCCCGCAAGCCAGAATCGGCGTCGCTCACGGCCAGATGAACGAGCAGGAACTGGAAAGGATAATGCTGAAATTTGTTCAGGATGAGCTGGATGTGCTGGTTTCGACGACCATCATCGAAAACGGACTCGACATCCCTAGAGTTAATACAATCATTGTCGACCGTGCCGATCTCTACGGGTTGGCTCAGCTGTATCAGCTCCGCGGCCGGGTTGGACGAAGCGATCGCAGGGCCTATGCGTACCTGCTCATCCCTTCCGATGAAACCCTTTCCGAAGTCGCCCGCAAGAGGCTGGCCGCAATACGCGAGTTCAGCGACTTGGGAATGGGATTTCGCGTGGCGGCGCTGGATCTTGAAATACGCGGAGCCGGCAACCTCCTGGGCGGGGAACAGCATGGACATATTGAGGCCGTCGGATTTGATCTCTACTGCCAACTGCTCGAGCGCACAGTCGAGGAGCTCCGCGGGGAAAAACCGGAGGAGGAGATCTCTACCAGCATCAATCTCAATCTGGATATCCGGATCCCGGAATCCTATATTGCAGATTCCAGCCAGCGGCTGCGGATGTACAAGCGGATCTCCTCAGCCGCCGGGGACGATGAGCTGGAGGCATTGAAACAGGAAATGGTGGATCGTTTCGGACAATACCCGGAGCAGGTGGAAAACCTTTTCCGGTATGCCCGCCTGCGGCGGGAAACGCTGGCACTTCAGATCCAATCGATTGAAAAAAACAGGAACCAGGTGTTCTTCCGTTTCGTAGATCAATCGAAGGTTAATGCGGACAAACTGCTGAAACTGGTGACGCGTAACAAGAACGCCAGATTTTCCCCTCAGGGGCTGTTGACCCTTGACGTTCCGGAACTTCCGCCACCCCGGCTCTTTGATTCGATCAACCGGATCCTGGATGAGCTCCGTATGTAGTGGTTGCCGGCTAGCGGTTCGGTGTCCGGCCGTTTAGGCGGCCAGTGCGGATAAAGCCAACAAATCCGGGACACCGCGGTTGCCGCCAACCACTGCTATGGCTGACAACAAACTGGCTACCGATTTCAGTTTACGGTATGATCTGGCTTTGCCAAATTGAAGGCATTATCAAGGAAGAACTTAAATGAAAAAATTATTATTGGCAATCCCGGCGATCCTGTTCGGTTTCTGCAGCGCGGAGGCGAAAATAGTGGATCGCATCCTGGCCCAAGTGAATGACGATATTATCACCATGTCGGAAGTCAACCGGCAGATGGCAGGCATGGGTATTATCCAGCAACTCCAAGCCAAATATAATGGAGATGAATTGGAGGAGCAGATCCAGAAGGCGCAGAAACAGGTCATTGATAATCTGATCCAGGAAAGGCTGCTCTATCAAAAGGCCATGGAACTCGGTTTCAGTGCCGATATCGAAAGCCAGGTCTCCGCCGCGATTCAGCGGACCATCAAAGAACACAACCTGAAGGATACGGACGATCTGGAAAAAGCTCTGGAAGAGGAGGGAACCAGCCTCAAGGAATATCGGGAATCTGTTCGAAGAAGCATGATTGTCGAATCGCTGGTCGACTACTTCGTAAGCTCCCGGATCACTTTGCTTACACCGGAAATAGAAAAGTACTACAACGACCACTTAGCGGACTTTTCAAGCCCAGAGGAAGTGACTCTGAGCACAATTGAGATTGCGATTAAGGGGGATCCGCAAGAAGCCGAGAACCGGGCAAACGACATTTTCCGCCGGCTGCAACAGGGAGAATCCTTCCCAACCCTCGCCAGCCAGTACTCCAAAGGAGCAACCGCGAGCAAAGGCGGAGGCATCGGCACTTATCTCCTCTCCAAACTCAATTCCGAAACGGTCAAGACGATCGCCAATCTGAAAGAAGGCGAGATTTCGAAACCACAGAGAGAAAAAGACGATTATGTGATTTATCGCATCGATTCGAGAAAACTCTCGCAGGTACGCCCCCTCGAAGAAGTCCGAAACGAGATCAAGAACATTCTTTATGAGCAGAAATTCAATCCGGAACTGGAGAGGTACGTTTCGCAGCTGAAGGAAGAAGCCTACATCCAGTATTTCCCTGAAATGAATACAAAATAACCGCTCTCAATGTACGCTTGGCGGCATGTTCACGGACCTTCAATCCGGAGGATTGTGCTTTTTAAGCGGTCAGTGGCAGATGTGGCATCGAGCCAAGCCCGGCCCTCAATTAAGTTCAATTGCTAAAGAGATCCCTGGCATCGCGAGAAGGGATCGCGACACTCTCTTAAGCACTTGAGCCTAGTTTTCGGGCCAAGGCTTGGATAACGGGAAATTCCGCCTTAAACCAATGCATCTTCCATGCCAACCAGACTGAATCGGGTCGGCCAAAATTAATTTAGTCGGTTCTATAACTTAGAGCCTTTCCCCGCCTCCGCCAAGAGCACCTCGTTCCGGGAAGATCCAAACTTTTGAATAATTCGAATGGATTTTTGGAGCGACCAAGCTGCCGCAGGACGCTTGAGTTCAGGTTACGCAATTGAAAGTCGTTATTATATAGCAGAGGGCCAAGTTGATCGGAATCCTTGCTCTGCGGGCTCGAGGCTCAGACTGGTTTCCACCATGCCCGGACCGTTGACCTCCACCGGGCGGGCCGCCCGAATACAGCACAGGTTTGCACAAACACGGGCAAACTGCTGGTCTTCCCGGATCTGCAGATAAATCCGCGAGCCTCCATGAAAGCCGGCGGAGAAAATCTTCTTGACGGCAGTTCAACAATTACGTAGGTTCTATTGAGCAAAAAATACTAATTTGTAGGATACCAGGATGCAAGAAACAAGTGAAAGCAAACAATTGGCGACTCTCCTGGAATTAAGCCAGGCGTTGTCAGGAACTCTCAACCTCAAACACTCGCTTCACAGAGCTCTGGAAATCCTGGAGCAGCGTCATGGAATGATCCGGAGCGCGGTGACGCTGCTTCAAGACGAGTCCGAGCTGTACATCGAGGCATCCAACGGCATCACGGCCGAAGGGCAGCGGGCGCGTTACAAGCTGGGGGAAGGGATCACCGGACGTGTGGTCGACAGCGGAAAACCGATTGTCATCCCGCAGGCGAGCCGGGAACCGATGCTTTTGAACCGGGCGGTGCAAAGGAAGGGGCTCAAGGAAGAGTTTTCCTTCATCTGCGTCCCAATCGTGGTTGGACGCAAGACGATCGGCGCGTTTGGAGTGGACCTGCTTTTCAAACGCGATCGCGATTACGACCGGGCGGTCAAGTTCTTGCGTGTCATTGCCTGCATGATCGGACAGGGAGTGAGAGTCGAACGCCTTGTGGAAGCCGAAACGCAGCGTCTGGTTTCGGAAAACATCCACCTGCGCGAAGAATTGCGGGAACGTTACGATTTTTCCAACATGATCGGCGGCAGCGGCGGCATGCGGCAGGTCTACGAACAGATCGCCCAGGTTACGGGCACCAACACCTCCGTGCTGATCCGGGGCGAGTCCGGGACCGGGAAAGAGCTGATTGCTCACGCCATCCACTATAATTCGCCGCGAGCCAAGAAGCCTTTTGTAAAGGTCAGTTGCGCAGCGTTGCCGGACACCCTGATTGAATCGGAACTGTTCGGCTATGAAAAAGGAGCTTTCACCGGGGCGCACTCGCGGAAACTCGGCCGATTCGAACTGGCTGAGGGGGGGACGCTGTTTCTCGATGAAATCGGCGACTTGAACCTTACAACCCAGGTCAAGCTTCTCAGGGTCATTCAGGAGCGTGAATTCGAGCGGCTGGGAAGCACCGAAACGATCAAAATCAAGGTTAGACTGATCACGGCAACAAACAAAGATCTCGAGAAGGCCATCGCAGCCGGCACGTTCCGAGAAGATCTCTATTACCGGTTGAATGTCTTCACCATTTTTGTTCCGCCGCTGCGGGAGCGCAAGCCGGACGTCATGGCGCTGGCCGACTACTTTCTCGAGAAATATACGAAAGAACACGGCAAGAACATCAAGCGCATCTCGACACCGGCAATCGACATGCTGATGAGCTATCACTGGCCCGGCAACGTCCGCGAACTGGAAAATGCCATGGAACGAGCGGTGCTCATCTGCGACGGCACCGTTATCCATGCCCATCACCTTCCCCCTACGCTCCAAACGGCCGAAGCGTCCGGCACCGTCGTCAAGGTATCACTCGGAGAGGCTATTGCGTCGTATGAAAAGGACCTGATTCAGGATGCGTTGAAGACGACGAGGGGAAACTGCAGCCGAGCGGCCAGGCTGCTGAGTTCCACCGAGCGTGTACTCAATTACAAAGTGAAGAAGTACGGAATCGACTGCGGCCGCTTCCGAAAATGATTCCTCGGGCCTTGGCGTCCCTCCGGAAATGGGGTGGCTGTCCCCGTATTTCCCTAAGACACTAAGGAACCTATTGAATTTAGCGCCTAATCCAATTACCGTTTGTGGACGCGGGTCTGACTCTCTTTTTCAGAGCCCAACCAGGGTTTTGGTGCCGAGAGGGCAAGATGAACCATGCCTCCGCGGGGAAAGGTGTCGCTCGGATGAGAGAGCAAATCAATTCAGGTTTATTCCCGGTCGCGCAGGGATTGTACGACCCCAGCTTCGAGAGGGACTCCTGCGGCATCGGGTTCGTCGCCGACATTAAAGGGGTGCAATCGCACGACATCATCCTCAAAGGCATCCAGATCCTGGTCAACCTGCAGCACAGGGGCGCCAGCGGCAGCGACCCGATCACTGGAGACGGCGCCGGGGCTTTGATCCAGATCCCTCATGCCTTTTTCGAACGCGAGTGCGCCAGGCTTGGGTTCACTCTGCCGCTGCCGGGCGAATACGGGATCGGGATGGTTTTCCTGCCCGTAGAGCGGCACCAACGCCTCTTGTGCGAGGGAATTCTCGAGCGCATTGTCCGCGAGGAAGGGCTCGTCATTCTGGGTTGGCGCGATACACCGATCGCCGCCGACGCCATTGGCCGCATTGCCCGTTCCTCTCAGCCGTACATCCAGCAGATTTTCATTCGCCGCGCTTACGGGATGGACCAGGACACTCTCGAACGTAAGCTTTACGTGATCCGCAAGCGCGCCGAAGCCGAGGTGGAACAATCGGAAGTGCGGGACAAAAGCTTTTTCAGCATCCCTTCGCTCTCGTCGCGAACCCTTGTCTATAAAGGTCTCTTGCTGGCAACCCAGATCGCAAATTTCTACAAGGAGCTTTCGGACCCCCTGACCGCCAGCGCGCTTTGCCTCGTGCATCAGCGCTTCTCCACCAACACGTTCCCGACGTGGAAACTGGCTCACCCCTTTCATTTCATCTGCCATAACGGCGAGATCAACACGCTGAGAGGCAACACGGCCTGGATGGATGCACGCCAGTCCATGTTGGCCTCCCCTCTTTTCGGGGAAGACATCAAGAAGCTCTTTCCCATTGTGACGCCCGGCGGAAGCGATTCGGCGACACTGGACAACGTCGTGGAGGTCTTATATATGGCCGGCCGCAGTCTGCCGCACGCCATGGCAATGCTCATTCCGGAAGCGTGGGACGGGGATTCCACGATGCCTGCGGCTAAGAAAGCCTTTTATGAATATCACGCTTCCCTGATCGAACCGTGGGATGGCCCCGCTGCCATCGCATTCACCGATGGACGCGTTATTGGGGCAACGCTCGACCGGAACGGTCTCCGCCCCGCGCGCTATCTCGTCACGCACGATGACCTCGTCGTGATGGCATCCGAAACCGGCGTTCTTCCCGTAAAGCCCGAGGAGGTCCGGTTCAAAGGCCGCCTGCAGCCCGGCCGCATGCTCCTTGTGGACCTGGAGGCGGGGCGGATAGTTCCTGATGAGACCATCAAGGAAAACCTGTCTAGGCGTCAGCCTTACGAGCAGTGGCTGAATGAAAACCAGTCGACGCTCGATGAGCTGCCCGATCCTCCCCGCTGGCACCCGACCGATCTTGAATCGATCCTGCAGAGACAGCGCTCCTTCGGGTATTCCTATGAGGAGCTTGAGCTCATTCTGGCGCCAATGGCCTCGCAAGGGCAGGAACCGGTCGGGTCGATGGGGACGGACACGCCGCTGGCGTGTCTCTCGGACAGACCTCAGCTGCTGTTTGATTACTTCAAGCAGCAGTTTGCCCAGGTGACCAATCCCGCCATCGATCCGATACGCGAGGAAATGGTCATGTCGCTCGCCAGCTTTATCGGGAGTGAGCGCAATCTTCTGGACGAGACGCCGCTGCACTGTCACACGCTGAAACTCCGGAATCCGATTCTGACAAACCACGATCTTGAGAAACTGCGCCGGCTCTCCTGGGGGGACTTTTTGGCCACGACGCTGCCAATGTTCTTTCGTGTGAACGGCGGAGGGAAGGAACTCGAAAGATCGCTCGCGGAATTGTGCCGCAGAGCGTCTCTGGCGATCAAATCCGGCTATACCGTTCTGATTCTCTCCGACCGCGGCATTGAGCGCGATTACGCGCCGATTCCCAGCCTGCTCGCTTTAACAGCAGTGCACAATCACCTGATCCGCGAAAAGACCCGCACCCAGGTGGGCATCATTGTGGAATCCGGCGAACCGCGGGAGGTGATGCACTTCGCTCTCCTCCTCGGCTACGGCGCCAGCGCGGTGAACCCGTACCTTGCGGTCGAAAGCATCGAAGATCTGCACCAGCGCGGTTGGCTGTCCGATGGGCTCAGCCTGGAAACAGCGCTGCAGCACTATAAGAAAGCGATCAACAAAGGCTTGCTGAAAGTCCTCTCGAAAATGGGCATCTCAACTCTGCAGAGCTACCAGGGCGCGCAGGCATTTGAAGCGATCGGGATCAACAGGTCGATCGTGGACCAGTACTTCACCGGGACGCCGTCGCGCATCGAAGGAGTGGATTTGGACGTGCTCGCGAGAGAAGTGAGGCTCCGGCACGAGCACGCGTTCCAGCCGGTCACTGATTCCGATTCCGAGCTGGAAATGGGCGGACGCTATAGCTATCGCGTGGATGGGGAGTACCACCTGTTCAATCCGGCGACGATCAGCAAATTGAGGCACGCGGTGCGCTCCTCGAGCTACGCAACCTACCGGGAATATTCGCATCTTGTCGACGACCAGAGCCGTCAGCTGTGCACCTTGCGCGGCCTGATGAAGCTGAAAAAGGCCGCGCATGCGCTCCCACTGGAAAAGGTGGAACCCGCCAGCGAGATCGTCAAGCGATTTGCCACCGGCGCCATGTCCTTCGGATCCATCAGCAAGGAGGCTCACGAGACGATTGCGATTGCGATGAACCGCATCGGCGCGCGCTCCAACACAGGCGAAGGGGGGGAAGACGAGGAACGCTTTGCCCGGGATGCGAATGGCGACTGGCGGAGGAGTGCGATCAAACAGGTCGCCTCGGGACGCTTTGGCGTGACCGCGAATTATCTGGTCAACGCAGAGGAACTCCAGATCAAGATCGCTCAGGGGGCGAAACCCGGGGAGGGGGGCCAGCTGCCCGGCCACAAGGTCGACGAAGTGATCGCCCGCGTGCGGCACTCGACTCCCGGCGTCCAGCTGATCTCGCCTCCGCCGCACCACGACATTTACTCAATCGAGGACCTGGCGCAACTGATCTATGACCTTAAGAACGTGAATCCACAGGCACGCATCTCCGTCAAGCTCGTTGCTGAAGTCGGTGTCGGGATCGTGGCAGCCGGGGTCGCAAAGGCTCATGCGGATCTGGTGCTGATCAGCGGTCACGACGGAGGCACGGGCGCTTCCCCGCTGACTGCGATCACGCATTCGGGAATCCCGTGGGAACTTGGTCTCGCCGAGACCCAGCAGGTCCTTGTTCTGAACGACCTGCGCAGCCGCATCCGCGTCCAGACCGACGGCAAGCTGCAGACCGGCCGAGATGTCGTGATTGCCGCGCTGCTCGGCGCCGAGGAATTCGGATTTTCGACGGCCCCGCTGGTTTCATTGGGATGCATCATGATGCGCAAGTGCCACCTGAACACGTGTCCGGTCGGGATTGCGACGCAGGATCCGTTGCTGCGCCGCAAGTTTGACGGTCAGCCCGAACACCTCATCAATTACTTCTTCTTCGTTGCGGCAGAGGTGCGGGAGTTGATGGCGGAAATGGGATTTTCTTCAATGGACGAGATGATCGGCCGCGTGGACATGCTCGACGTGCAGGAGTCGATCGACCACTGGAAGGCGAAAGGGATTGATCTCTCCGCCATCCTCTACAGCCCGCCTGTGCCCGGTCGTGTCGGGCGCCGCTGGCAGGTGCCTCAGAACCACGGGCTGGAGCAGGCGCTTGATTACAAGCTGATCGATTATGCCCGCGACGCGCTGGAGACAGGGACTTCCATTGAGTTGAAGCTGCCGATTCGGAATGTCCATCGAACGGTTGGGGCAATGCTGAGCGGGGAGATTGCGCGGCGCACCGGCTCGGCGGGTTTGCCTGAAGACACCGTTCGATTCCATTTCACCGGCTCCGCCGGGCAGAGTTTCGGCGCCTTCCTGGTGAAGGGCGTTACGCTGACGCTCGAGGGAGACGCCAACGACTATGTCGGGAAAGGGCTGTCGGGCGGCCGGATTGTGGTTTACCCGCCCAAAGGCTCCAGGTTCTCGCCGGAAGAAAGCACGATCGTGGGGAATGTAGTTCTGTATGGCGCCACGAGCGGCGAGGTCTTTTTCAACGGCATGGCGGGCGAAAGATTCGCCGTCAGAAACTCCGGTGCGACTGCGGTCGTGGAAGGAGTTGGGGACCACGGGTGCGAGTACATGACACGGGGTACCGTGGTAGTGCTTGGGCCGACCGGCAGGAACTTTGCCGCGGGCATGACCGGCGGGATCGCCTATGTTCTGGATGAAAGCGGCGCATTCGAATCCGTGCGCTGCAATCGTGCCGGCGTGGATCTCGAGACGCTTCAGTCTGAGGATGTCACGGTTCTTCAGGATTTGATCCGCCGCCACGCAGCCCTGACCAAAAGCCCGCGGGCACAAGCCATCCTGGATAACTGGGATTCGTTCCTGCCCCGTTTCACCAAAGTCTTTCCGCATGAATTCAAAAGGGTCCTGGGCACGAGCAAAGATGCGAACCGGGAAGCAAGGCGGGTGGTCAATGGGTAAGGTTACCGGTTTTTTGGACTACAGGAGGCAGACGGCGGAAAGGCGTCCCGTCGAGGAACGCGTTCGGGACTTTTTCCCGGTCTACCAGCCTTTTCCCGAAGACAAGCTGCAGATTCAGGGGGCGCGCTGCATGGATTGCGGGGTCCCCTTCTGTCATTCGGGATGTCCTCTGAATAACCTCATTCCGGATTGGAACGACATGGTGTACCGGGGCCGCTGGCGGGATGCGGTCCGGACTCTGCACTCAACCAACAATTTCCCCGAATTCACCGGCATGGTTTGTCCCGCGCCGTGCGAGGCTTCCTGCGTCCTCGGGATCAACGAGCCTCCTGTCAGCATCAAACAAATCGAGAATGCCGTCATAGAGCATGCCTTTCGCGAAGGCTGGATACTCCCGCAGCCGCCCGATGCCCGAACGGGCAAACGTGTGGCAATCGTGGGTTCCGGTCCTTCCGGCCTCGCAGCGGCCCAGCAACTGAATCGCGTCGGGCACAATGTGGTCGTTTTCGAAAAAGCGGATCGAATCGGCGGTCTGCTGCGTTATGGCATCCCCGACTTCAAGCTGGAAAAAACTGTGCTCGACCGCAGGCTCGAGCAGCTGGAAAAGGAAGGGGTCGAGTTTCAAACCCGCACGCACGTCGGGGTCGACATCGCGTTTCAGGTTATGCGCAGGAAATTCGACGCCATTCTCCTTGCCGGAGGGGCTGAACAACCGAGGGATTTGAATGTGCCGGGCCGGGAGCTACGCGGGATTCATTTCGCCATGGATTTCCTCAGCCAGCAGAATCGCCGTTGCGCCGGCGACCGTGTGGACTCGAAGGAGGAGATCCTTGCGGCAGGCAAACGCGTCGCGATTCTCGGCGGAGGCGACACGGGCGCCGACTGCCTGGGCACGACCCATCGCCAGAGAGCCCTCTCCGTGCACCAGCTCGAAATTCTCCCGTCGCCTCCTTCGGAACGAGCGCCCCAGACGCCATGGCCCATGTGGCCGCTGATGCTGCGGGTCGAAAGCTCCCACGAAGAGGGTGGCGTGCGCGAATGGGGTGCGGCCACCATCCGTTTTAGCGGAGACGATCTCGGCAACGTTGTACGGCTTCATGCGCTTCGCGTCGGGCCCCCGCCGAAATTCGAGCCGCTCCCGGGTTCCGAGTTCGAGCTTGAGGTCGACTTGGTCCTGCTCGCCCTTGGGTTCACAGGCCCCGCTCCGAACACGATGTTCGATGAAATCGGGATCACGCGCGATCTCCGGGGAACCATTGCGGCGAACGAGAATTACATGACATCGGTACCGGGTGTATTCGCCGCCGGCGACATACGCCGTGGCCAGTCGCTCGTTGTATGGGCAATCGCCGAAGGCCGCCGCGCCGCGGCGTCCATTGATCGGTATCTGCGCACCCGTCGTTAAGCCCTGAAGGGAATACGGGGACAGTCCACCTATTCCCTTAGCCCGTGAAGCTGCTGCAGGCGGCTTCGTATTCCTTCCACCAGCCCTGAAGTATATCCATATTGGTAGGCCGAGGTTCGTCGCCCCCTCCCGCCAGGCGCAGGTAGTCGCGCAGCACAGGCCGGAAATGCGGATGGGCGCATTTGGAGATGATATCCTCCGCGCGCCGTCGAGCCGACCGTATCTCGGTATTCAAGGCATACCCCTGTTCGGTCACCACGCAATGAATATCGTGCTCAGTGTGATCGATATGGCGGACATACGGCATGACGCAGCTGACGGTTCTGCCATCCCTGAGCCGGCGGACCGACGGCGTGTGAACGATGCTGAGATAGGCGTGCCGGAAGAAATCGCCGCTGCCGCCCAATCCGTTCACCACCCTGGAACCGTCAACATGCGTGGAGTTGACGTGCCCATAAATGTCGACCTCAATCGGGGTATTCATGGCGATGACAAATAGGCGGGTGATGATTTCCCCGTTATTGGAAAGCCACATGGGCCGGAGGACCACCTTTTCGCGGCAGCGCGCGAACAGCCGCTCGAACTCCTGTCTGCCCTCTTCAGAAAAGGAAAAGGCTGTCGCCGACGCGCTTTCAAATTTATCGTCATCTTCCACGTAGCGCATCATGCCGTCCTGGAACACCTCGGTCCAGAATCGGATTTTCTGGAACGGGGATTCGTAGAGCTCGCCGACAATGGCGTTGGCGACATTCCCGACTCCGGACTGAATGGGCGGCAGGCGCGTTCCCCAGTTGAATGTCTTGTGGCAGTACTTGAGGAAATCAATGACGTTCTCAGCGATCTTCCGGTCCATCTCCCCGGTCGGTTTGAACGAGATCGGATAATCGGGTTTGTCCGACTCGATCAGCGCGACCACCTTGCTTTTGTCGAATTCCACGTAAGGGGTGCCCACGCGATCCCCGACATTGGTGATGGGAATCGGCCAACCGACCCGGGGGTGAACGCTGGGAAGCGCAATGTCGTGAAACCCGGTGTAGTCCGGAATGGCCGGGTTCACTTCGAGAATGATTTTTTTGGCCTTGGTCAGTGCTTCAGCGGAAATGCCGACCGAGGATGAAAGGATGACGCTTCCATCCTGGCGTATTCGCGAAACTTCCACCACCGCCAGGTCGATGTCGCCGTAGAATCCGTAGATAATGTTCCGGGCAAACGCCGAGAGGTGAACATCGGCGAAGTCCATTTCCCCGGCATTGATCATCTTGCGCGAAACACTGGAAGACATATAGGGGCCGCGCTTCCCCACGAAGGAAGCGATCGGGTTCTCCACATCTTCCGAAAGAGAAGCGCCGCTGAAAAGCCCGATCTTCGTCTTGGGCGCATGCTGCGACAAATAGCGCGCAAGCGCCGGAAGGAAAATTTTCGGCTCGCCGGTCTTGGTGAAGCCGCTGATCGCGATCTTCCAGCGGTCCTGCACAAACTTTACAGCCTCTTCCACGGGCATCAGCTTGTCCAGCAATTCCTTGCATTCGACTCGCTCAGTCAATAGTGCCATCGTTCCACTCCCACTTAAATCCGTTTGCAGTAGGAACCGCCAGCTCGCATTTAGAACCTAGGAGCTGATTGAACGGAGAACCGCGTTTGAACCTCCCGAACAGTCTCCTCCTCGAAACTTATCAGTATCTCATAAATTAATCCTGATTTGAGATCAAAAATTTTGGCTAATATGAGGGACGCACAGCTATTCCCCAATCGGAGCCACCGGAACGCCTAAGCTTGCCTTCTCCTCGGGGTGGATCCGAATCGCGCCCGAAGGGTGCCTCGCCCTGCGGCAGCTGCCGCCGCATTCCAAAGCGGTTTGCGCCGGACGGGTCGGGAGACAGATCATGGATTTCTGATCTCGGGACTTTTTGGGCCGGTGCCGGGCCGCGGCTCGAACAGGATCATGAATAGGAGAGCGCCATCGCATTATCTGCCCGTCCGGCACCGAGCGCATTGTACGCATCTGGTGCGGCTTGTCAATCAAATAGTCGGCATTTTCTAAGTAAGCGCTGCCATCGATTCCTCAACCGCGCCCCGCGTCATCTCGACCTTGTAGCCGTTATCTCGCAGCGGAGTGGCTCCGGAAACAGCCGTCTCGGCAACTGCAGCCGCTAAAGCGGCATCCAATTTCTTGCCTGCCAGAAGCTTCTCCGCCCCGGCCACCCTCCAAGGCTGCGGGGCCACGCCGCCAAGAACGATCCGGGCTGTGCGGACAGTATCTCCATCAAAAAGCAAAACGGCGGCCACGCTGGCCTGGGCAAAATCCCAGGACCCGCGCGTCCTCACCTTGCGGTAAGCGCTTTTGACCTTTCCAACGGCAGGCGGAATTTGGATCCCAGTCACGATCTCTCCCGGCGCAAGGATGGTCTCTTTTGTGACGCCGCTGCCTGGTGCGGTGAAGAAATTTTCGATCTTAACTGCCTTGCTCCCTGCGGCGCCGGAAATCGTGAGCTGTGCATCCAATGCGACCAGGGCCACCGCAACATCGGACGGATGGACGGCAAAGCATGGGCCGCCGCCGAAAATCGCATGGTATTGATTTTCTCCTCCCATGCCATAGCAGGTCCTGCCTCCTTTTTTCAGGCACTGGAGATCGCTGCGGAAATACCAGCATCGCGGTTTCTGGCAAATATTCCCGCCGATCGTCCCCTGCTCCCGAATCTGAGGAGTGCCCACGGAAGCCGCTGCCTGTGCCAGCACAGCATATTTTCCCGAGACGGAAGGATGGGTTGCCATATCCGCCAGGGTCGTGAGCGCGCCGATTTTCAGACCGCCGTCAGCCCTGGAGGAGATCCCTCTCAGCTCTCTCA
>Ga0326727_10011615_pt1 | contig 20410 bp, 15 predicted proteins | sample MB2enrmetagenome_FD_207643 | JGI IMG/M metagenome (GOLD analysis project Ga0326727, IMG submission 207643) | Lab enriched peat soil microbial communities from McLean, Ithaca, NY, United States - MB29MY | ecosystem: Environmental > Terrestrial > Soil > Wetlands > Peat | place: USA: New York...
ATGGTGCGGGTCCTGGGCCAGGCCCTCGCAGAGCTGTGGACGCCTCCGACCTCCGGGGTGGTGGCCGACGCGGCACGACGCGTTGCGGCCCTTGTCCCCGCGCCGGTCAGCGCGCCTGCTCGCGGCTGACCGGCAGCACCGGCTGGGAGGCGCCGGTTACGAGACCGCGACTCCCACCATGTCATCGCCTGGCTGGTAGCGCGGCGTCTGCACCTGGGGGGCTCCACCGAAGGGGTGGTACGCACCCCAGGCGTCGATGACCCAGCCCTGGGTCGACGAGCCGGGCATGAGGACCACGAGGTTGGCGATGTCCCAGCCCGGCCAGTACCCGGTGACCTGTGGGATGGAGGGAATGTTCCCGGGAGTGCCGAAGGGATGGAGACCGCCAAAGCCGTCGAGGACGTATCCTCCCGTCCCCGCCGAGTCGAGCGTGAAGCTGTTGGCGATGTCCCAGCCCGGCCAGTACGCGGTGACCTGCGGGATCGCGGGCACGTCGCCGGGCACTCCGAAGGGATGGATTCCGCCATAGCCGTCGAGCACGTAGCCGCTCTCGCCGTCGGGTCGCAGCGCGACCCCCTTGGCGATGTCCCACCCGGGCCAGTAGCCGGTGGTCTCGACGGCGGGCGGGATGTCACCGGGGATGCCGAAGGGATGGAGCCCACCGTAGCCGTCGAGGACGTACCCGCTGTGCCCGTCAGGGCAGAGCACGATCCCCTCCGCGATGACCCAGCCCGGCCAGTAGCCGGTGACCTGGACCGCGGGAGCATCGCCGAAGGGGTGGACGCCTCCGTACCCGTCGAGGATGTACCCACCCAGGCCGCTCGGCTCGAGCGCGACGCTGCTCACGATGTTCCAGTCGGGCCAGGTCGAGTTGCTGAGCATGGGGGCGGATTCCGCGGGCTGCAGGTTGCCGGTGGCGTCGACCGCGTAGATCTCCTTGAAGGGGGTCGCCCACGATGCCGACGCCGAGACCGTGGTCGACGAGACGTCGGTCGAGAACCCGGGGTTCTCGAAGTCGCCGGCGTTGCCGGCCTGCACCGTGAACTGGTAGCTGTGGCCGGGATACCCGTAGACCGTCATGCTGGTCGCGCCGGTGTGGCCATAGAAGCTCCACGGCGAGCCGCTGGTCGTGTCCCTCGCCCAGACCCGGTACTCGGTGGCCGGCGGGCTGCCCGCGGCCAGGGACCAGCTCACCGTCATGGCCGTGCTGCTCTGGGTCGCGGGCAGGGAGCTCATCTGGGCGGTCGGGGTCAGGGTTCCGCTCAGCTCGCTGTTGCCGTGGAAGGTGGGCCACGAGTCGGCCAGCATCCGGGTCGTGCCGGTGATCGAAAAGGCGGACACCGTCCAGCGCGTCGGGCTGCTCGTGCAGTCCGTCTGGGCCACGGTGACGACGCTCAGATCACCGTTGCCGAGATCGGCGACGGCGGGGGCGGCGAAGGCTCCGCAGCCGAGTGCGTTGCTGGCGGGCGGCGGCCCCACCTGGAAGACGATGCTGCCCGCGCTGTTGTAGGCGTAGAGCGCCGCGCCAACGGTGATCCACACGCCGTTCTGGGTGCTCGAGATGGGGGCGATGGTCGGATTGGCCGCCAGGGTGCCGGTGCTGGCCGTGACGACCGGCCAGCCGGGAAGCAGCTGGCCGCTGCTGTTCCACGCGTAGAGATCACCGTTGGTGCTGGCCTCGACGACGTCGAGGGCACCGCCGCCGGTCAGCGAGCCGACCGCCGGTGAGGCGAAGTTCTGGCCCCCCGTCGACTGCGGCCACCCGCTCACGTCCGCGCCGGTCGAGGTCCACGCGTTGACGTACTGGCCGCGCGGCGCGGGGAAGTTCAGGCCCGTGCCGGCGACGATGTCCTCGCTGCCGGCGCCCTGGAGGGGGGCGACCGCGGGAGAGGACCAGGGGGTCTCATCGAAGGTCTTCGGCCAGCCGGGAAGGGCGCAGGGCTGCGCATTCGCGTACGCTCCCGCGACGCAGCCGGTCGGCCGGAAGGCCCAGTACTCGCCGCCCGACGGGTACGGGTCATAGGGGGGGCCCGACGAGTCGACGCCGACCACGATGTCGAGCTGCCCCTTGTTCTCCAGGTTGACGAGCGCCGGGGTGTCCCAGGAGCTGTCCCACATCCAGATGGGGAAGCCGGGCAGGAGCTGGCCGTCGGGGGCCCAGGCGTAGAGGAACTGGTCGAAGTTCGCCGCCACCAGGTCCTCCTGGCCGTTGCCGAGAAGGTCGCCCACCGCCACGCCGCCGTAGAAGCCGGAGGGGTCGGCCGAGGAGGTGGGATGCTGAGGCCATCCGGGCACCAGCGAACCGTTGCCGTTCCAGACGTAGACGTTCCCGGACTCGGAGGTGGCGATCACCTCCTCGGTGCCGTCGCCGTTGAGGTCGGCCAGGCTGGGGTTGGTGTCCAGCGCGCCCCCGACGCTCTGGGGCCAGCCGGGGAGCACTGCGCCGGTGGAGCCATTGAACGCCCAGACCCGACCGTCCGGAGTGCCGACGACCACGTCCATCTGACCGTTTGCCAGGAGGTCACCGACCGTGGCCCCGCCGGTGTGGTAGCCGGACACGGCCGAGAGGCCCGAGGAGCCGGATCCCGTGGTGACGATCTGCGACCACAGCTGCGTTAGGGTCGGAGCCGAGGCGGCAGCCTGGGCCGTCGACAGGCTTGCAGAGGCGGCCAGGAGGACCACGGCCCCCAAGATCGGCTTGAGAAATCTCACGTTACCTTGCCTCCAGCCCCCGCCTCATCACCACTTCAGCGCAATGACGCGAATCCGACGGTAGCGGCAAAGGCGCCGTCCTGATCCCTGACCACGGACCTGTTACCGATCGGTTAGTCGCACCATCAGGCGCCCGGGTCTTTGCACGTCTCAGGACGCTGTGGCGCGCCGCCCGCGTCTTCGGAGCGTCGCCGATGTCCAGGACGTATCGCGTCAGGGTGACGGGAACGTGGCGAGACGTCCGACGACATCGGAGGCGCTGGAGGCCGCCGACGCTCGCGCCCGCCCTATGTCTCGCCGACGGATTCGTGGGCCCGCTGGGCCATGTAAGCGTGCAGCCCCACGCGCCAGGGCGGGAGGGGTGGCTCGCCCAGGAGGCGCCAGGCGCGATTGTCCAGCACCGAGTAGGCGGGCCGGCGGGCCGGGGTTGGGTATTCCGCGCTGGTGATGGGGTCGACCGGGACGTCGAGGCCCGCCTCGGCCAGCACCGCCTCGGCGAAGCCGTGCCAGGTGGTCTCGCCCGAGTTGGTGAGGTGGAAGGTCCCCACCACCCCGAGCTCGACCAGCCGGAGCAGGGCCGGGGCCAGGTGGCCGGTCCAGGTCGGCGTGCCTCTCTGGTCGGCCACCACGCGAAGCCGGTCTCGCTCGTGGGCCAGGCGGAGCATCGTCAGCACGAAATTGGGGCCGTCCTGCCCGTAGAGCCAGGCGGTGCGGACGATCTGGTGGCGCCGGCAGCCACGGCGAACCTCCTCCTCCCCCGCCAGCTTGCTGGCACCGTAGACGGAGAGCGGATGGGGGAGGGCCCCCTCGTCGACGGGAGCCGTGGCGGTGCCGTCGAAGACGAAGTCGGTGCTGATGTGGGCGAGCAGCGCGCCCGTCTCCTCGCACGCTGCGGCGAGGACCCGGGGACCGGTGGCATTGACCCGGTACGCCGCCTCGGCCTCCGTCTCGGCGGCGTCCACCCGGGTCCAGGCGGCGCAGTTGACGACCGCTTCCGCACCACTCTCGCCGAGCCACCGGCGGACAGCCGTGGGATCGGTGATGTCGCACTCGTCGATGTCGACGGCGGTCACAGTGTGGCCGGCAGCACGGCCGCGCCCGGTGATCTCCGTGCCCAGCTGACCCCTGCTCCCCAGGATGAGGAGCCTCATGGGGCGGGGGAGGCCGGCTGGTACGCGGTACCGGCGGGCTTCTCCGCTCGGATCGCGAGCCTTCGGCTCTCGCACCTCACTCCGTCACCTGTCGATAATTCCGCTTGTAGAAGTCCCAGAACTCGCCGGACTTGAGGGGGCGCCACCAGGACCCATTGGCGAGGTACCAGTCGACGGTCCGGCGGATGCCGTCGGCGAAGTCGACATGCGGCTCCCAGCCGAGACTGCGCAGCTTCGCGGTGTCGAGCGCGTAGCGACGATCGTGACCGGCGCGGTCCCGCACCGGCTGTTTGAGCGAGGCGGGCTTGCCCAGGGCGGCGAGCACGGCGTCGGCCACGGCGTGGCCGCTGACCTCGCCACCGCAGCCGATGTTGTAGTCCTCGCCCGGCGCGCCGAGCCGGAGCGCGGTGTCGATCGCCCGGCAGTGGTCCTCGACGTGGAGGTAATCGCGGACGGCTCCGCCGTCACCGTAGATCGGCAGAGGGAGGTCGTCGATGGCGTTGGTGATGAAGAGCGGGACGATCTTCTCCGGGTACTGGTACGGCCCGTAGGTGTTGGACCCGCGCGTGATGATCGCCGGCAGGCCGTGCGACGCCCGGTAGGCCCAGACCAGCATCTCGCCGCCCGCCTTGCTGGCGCTGTAGGGGGAGCGGGGGCGGAGCGCGTCCACCTCGCGACTTCGGCCCACGTCCACGTCGCCGTACACCTCGTCGGTCGAGACCTGGAGAAAGCGGGTATGCCCTGCCCGCAGGGCCGCCTCCAGCAGCACGTAGGTCCCGTAGACGTCGGTCTGGATGAACTGTCCCGGGGCTTCCAGGGAGCGATCGACATGGGATTCGGCGGCGAAGTTGACGATGACGTCCACCTCACCCGCCAGCGGACCCACCAGCCCGGCGTCGGCGATGTCGCCGCGCACGAAGCGATAGCGTGGGTCGTCGCTGACCGACGCGAGGTTGGCCAGGTTGCCGGCGTAGGTCAGCTTGTCGAGGACGACCACCTCGTCGCCGGGATGCTCACGCAGGGTCATGCGCACGTACTCGCTGCCGATGAAGCCCGCCCCGCCCGTGATCAGCAGCCGCACCTCAGATGTTCTCGATGGTCCAGTCGAATCCGATCCGAGGGTCGTTCCAGGCGATCCGCCCCTCGTCGGGGTCGGCGGGATCGTAGGGCTCGGTGACGTAGTAGGCGAGGATGACGTCGCGGAGGTCGAGCACCTGGTAGCCGTGGGCCACCAGCGGCGGGATCGCCACCATCCGCGGTGCGTTGTCGCCGAGGATCAGGCTCTGGATCACGCCGCACGTCGGCGAGTCGGGGCGGAGATCCACCAGGACCACGCGGGCGTTGCCCTGCACGATGTCCCAGTAGTCCCACTGCTTGCGGTGCCAGTGGAACGCCTTGATCAGCTCGGGCGGGTTGCCGCCCCGCGCATAGGCCAGGCTGCGCGACATCTGGGCAAACGGCTGATCGGGCAAGAAGGGCTCTCCCGCGTCGTCGAGATCGCCTCGCCTCAGCTGCTCGATGAAGTAGCCGCGCTGGTCGGCGTGCTTGACGAACGTCTTGACACGGACGTCCTGGACACGACCCGTGCGATCGCGGGCCGGGGTGCGCGACATCTGGGCGAGCGAGCGCTCGATGTCGGGGGTGATCGGCATCCAGGCCATCAGCGAAGCTCCACCACGGAATTGTCTCCCAGCATCAGCTTGTACGCGGAAGGGCGCACGGGGGATCGGCGGATGACACAGTCGCGGCCGATCAGGGAGGACTCGATCTTGCCGTCGGTGTGCTCGATGCGGGCACCCTGGAGCACGATGCTGTGCTCGATCTCGGCACCCCGGACGATGCAGTGAGCGCTGATCGAGGTATAGGGACCCACGTACGCGTCCTCCACGATCGTCCCCGGGCCGATGATGGCCGGACCGCGCACGGTGCACTTGCGCAGCTCGGCGCCTGCCTCGACCACCACCTTGCCCTCCAGGCGGACATCCTCGCCGACGTGGCCGTTGACGCGGGCGGGCATGTCGTCGAGGACGATGCGGTTGGCCTCCAGGAGATCCTCCAGGCGCCCCGTGTCCTTCCAGGTGGCCACCGCGGCCTCGGGGCCGGCGCCGATGATGTGGGAGCGGACGTCCCGGCCCTGGTCGATCAGCTGCTGGATGGCGTCGGTGATCTCGAGCTCGCCGCGGGCCGAGTAGCCGATCCGCTCGATCGCCTCGAAGATCACCGAGGTGAAGAGGTAGACGCCGACCAGGGCCAGGTCGGAGCGGGGCACGGCCGGCTTCTCCACCAAACGCACCACCCGCCCACCCTCCAGCTCGGCGACCCCGAAGTGCTGGGGCTCGGGGACCCGGGCGAGCAGGATCATGGCGTCGGGCCGTAGCGCCCGGAACTCCTCGACCACCGGGACGATGCCGTGGCGCACCAGGTTGTCGCCGAGGTACATGACGAATGGGCTCGAGCCGAGGAAGTCGCGGGCGCAAAGCACGGCATGAGCCAGGCCCAGGGGCGCCTCCTGGTGGATGTAGGTGCAGTGGGCGCCGAACGCGCTGCCGTCGCCGACCGCGGCCTCCACCTCGGCGGCGGTCTCGCCGGTCACGATCCCGATCTCCTCGATCCCCGCCGCCACCAGAGCTTCCAGGGCATAGAAGAGGATCGGCTTGTTGCCGACGGGTACCAACTGCTTGGCGTTGGTGTGGGTGATGGGGCGAAGCCGGGTGCCTCTGCCCCCGCTGAGGAGCAGGCCCTTCAGCGTCTCGGCCATGGGTTCGTCACCTTTGCGGGTATGACCCTGGAGCGGCCCGGATTGTACATGAGGGAGAGGCGACGGATTGTCGGCGGCGGCTTGGAGGCCACGAGAGGGCGCGCCTCAGGGTGGGCAGCCGCCATGTCAGTCCCGCGGCCCGTCCCCCCCGACCCCACCGACTTGGCATACTGAGCCGGCCACGGAGGTGGCAGAGTGAATGGTGCACATCAGGCTCATGAGACGAGGGTGCGGGTCTGCACGATAATTGCCCGCAACTACCTCCCTCAGGCTCGGGTCCTGGCGACCTCGTTCCGGGAGCTCCATCCCGGCGCTCCGATCACCGTCCTCGTCATCGACGATCTCTACGCCGAGGTCGATCCCGCCGGCGAGCCCTTCGACGTGGTGCGCCCGGATGACCTGGGTCTCGATCCGGGGGAGTTTCACCGGATGGCGATGATCTACGACGTCACGGAGCTGGCGACCTCGCTCAAGCCATGGCTCCTCCGGTACCTCCTCCGTCCTGATGCAGCCAGGGCGGTCGTCTACCTCGATCCCGACATCCGCGTCTACGGGCGTCTCGACGAGGTGTTCCGCCTCGCCGAGAGGCACGGGATCGTACTCACCCCCCACGTCATCGCCCCAATACCGCGGGACGGGAAACTGACCGACGAGGACACCATCCTGCGGGCGGGAATGTACAACCTCGGCTTCATCGCGGTGGGCCGGCAGGCGCAGCCGTTCCTGGATTTCTGGATGGAGCGCCTCCGCCGCGACTGCCGCGTCGACCCGCTCAGCAACCGTTTCGTCGACCAGCGCTGGGTGGACTTCGTGCCCAGTCTCTTCGACTGCCACATCCTGCGTGACCCCACGTACAACGTGGCGTACTGGAACCTCGACCAACGCGAGCTGCGGTGGACCGACGGCGGCTACACGGTGGACGGGCTCCCCCTTCACTTCTTCCACTTCAGCGCCTTCGACCCCACAGAACCCACGCTGCTGAGCCGGTGGGTGGCAGAACGGCCTCGCGTCAACCTCTCGGACAACCCCGATCTGGTCCGGATCTTCGGCGAGTATGCGGATGCGCTTCGGGCCAGTGCCCGCCCGGGAGAGGCGGAGGTTCACTACGGTTTCGCCGAGCTTCCCAACGGCGTTGCGATCCCGCGGGAGCTGCGCTCCCTGTATCGCGACCGGCTCGTGGAGGCGGAGCGCGATGGTCCCGCCGCGCTGCCCGACCCCTTCTCGCCGGAGGGCGCCGAGGAGCTGCTGGCGTGGGCCGCTGCTCCGGAGGAAGGGACGGCTCACATCCTGTCTCGCTACCTGGTGTACCTCCGGGCGCGGCGTGCGGACATTCAGGCTGCGTTTCCCGAGCAGGATGGGGCACGCGATGAGGCGTACCTCGAATGGGCGCAGGCCGAGGTGGCCGCCGGGCGGCTGCCCAGTCGGTTGGTGCCCGTGGGGCACGTCTCCCACACATCCCATGCCGCGCCGACCCCCACGGGCGTCGTTCCGGAGCGGAATGGCCAGCGCTTCTCGCTCGTCGACCTCGCCTCTTCCCGTGCGGACCCGACTGGCCCGTCGCGGATCCCGATCGTCTCCGGCCTGCTGCGGCGTCTGATCGCCCGGCTCACCGCCCATGGCGACGCGCACCGCGCCGCCGTCGACGTGCGTCTGGCGGAGGCCATCCTCGCCCTCGAGGCGAGGCTCGATGAGATAGCGGCGGCCGAGGTACGGGCGGCGGACCACCTTGGCCGCCTGGACATCAGACTCAGGACGCTCGCTGAGAGTTGGACCCGTCGCCCCGAGCACCTCGATCGACCCGCAGAGCGGCCTGCCGCTGACTGCCCGCCGCGGCAGGTGGGACCTGACATACTCGAGACCCCGGCAACGGAGTCGCCCGTGACCGCGCCCGATGACCCGCCATCCGAGCCCGCCGCGACGCGTGGCTGACCTGCGCGCCCGCTTCCGTGCGGGGCCATGCGGGGCCGGCCGTTCCCGATGCGGATGAACACATCGCATTCTCCGGGGTTGGGATCTTCCCGCCCGGCCTGGGCATCAGCCGGCCAGTTGCGGCCCGGTGTGTGTGTCGCCGGGTACCTTCGTGCAGAGTTGGGCATGGGCGAGCACGGTCGCCTGGTCCTCGCCGCGGTACAGGAGGCGGGCATCGAGGCAGGTTCGTTCGCGTTCACCCAGACCGGGAGCCGGCAGGAGCATCCCTTCGAGGGAACGGCGGCTACCGATCTGAACGTCAACATCGTGGTCGTCAACGCCGACCAGATGCTCGACTTCGCAGCCGCGGTGGGACCGGGCTTCTTCGACGGGCGCTACATCGTCGGAGCGTGGGCCTGGGAGGTCGAGGAGTTCCCCGACCGCTGGCCCGAGGCCTTCGCGCTCGTGGACGAGATCTGGGCCAATAGCGAGTACAGCCGGCGGGCGATCGCGGCCGCTACCCGCAAGCCCGTCTACGCCTTTCCGCTGCCCATCGTCAGTGTCGCGCCGAGGCCCGGTCTCGGGCGTGCTGACTTCGGGCTGCCGGATGGCTTCCTCTTCCTGTTCAGCTTCGATTTCCTGAGTCTGGTGGAGCGGAAGAACCCCCTGGGCGTGATCCAGGCGTTCAGCGAGGCATTCGCGCCCGGAGAAGGGCCGACACTGGTGCTCAAGGCGATCAACGGCGAGCGGTGCCCCGCGGACTTGGCTGTGGTGCGGCGCCTCGTCGACGAACGTCCTGACCTGATGCTGCTCGACGGTTACCTCGGACACGAGCAGAACGCCGCTCTGGTCAGCATTTGTGACTGCTACGTCTCCCTTCATCGGAGCGAGGGATTCGGACTGACCATGGCGGAAGCCATGGCAGCTGGCAAGCCGGTGATCGCCACCGCGTACTCGGGCAACCTCGATTTCATGGATGACCACACCGCATATCTGGTTCCCTGGAGCGAGGGTCGCGTGCCCGACGGATGTGACCCGTATCCCGCCGGGTGCCGATGGGCCGAGCCGGATCTCCACGCCGCCGCGGAACTGATGCGCCGGGTCGTCGAGCACCCTGAACAGGGGGTCGCGGTGGGGGAGCGGGCCCAGAGTGCCGTGAGCGCACTCCACGGGCTGGCCGCCCGCGCGCCCTTCATCCGGGCGAGGTACGAGGAAGCGCAGCGGGTGCTCGTCACCCGCACCGAGCGGAGTGGAGCCGCTCGCCGTGGTCTCCGGTGGGCCGCCACCGCGGCCGCGGATGTCACGGCGTCGACGCCGTATCCGCCAGCGATGCCGTCTCACCCGCATCCCGATGAGCCGGGAGCTAGGGGTGACGAGCGGCGTACGGGCGCCTTAGCAGATCAGCTTGACATGCTGTCGCTGGCGCAGGCGCTCGCCGACGTCGACGTCGCGAATCGGAGGGTCATCGATTTGACCCATCGACTGATCGCTGAGCTCAGCGAGGAGGGAAGCCTCCGGGACGCTGCTAATAGGCTTGGCGATGAGGCGGCGACGCTCCGAAACGAACTCGATGCCCTGCGAGGGTCGCGCGCCTTCCGCCTGCTAGAGAAGTACTCAAAGCTGCGCCGTCGCATCCGCCGATGAGCGGTTCTAGGCCGGCGAGTCCCAAAGCTTCACCAGCTCCGACCCGCGCGGCGCTCGTCGGAGGTTCGGTGGTCCCTCCATCCGTGCACTGGCCGACGCAGCTGGCGTTGAGAGCCGCCTTGATCGCGTGGCCGGGACCGCCACGGTACTGCGCGGGAGCGGGTCCGCGTTTCAGAGAGTACATTTCAAGTGGGCTCGCCACCATACTGAGGCCCCATCGGATGCATGGTCGTCAGCACCTGGTCGACCCAACCGATCTTCACTCCAGCATCCATCATTCGGCGGCAGAGATTCCAGTCCTCAACCTCGTCGAGAATCCAGGCGCGCATGTCGGCTTCGAAGAAGCGTAGATCCGTCATGTAGATCGTGGCTTGGAAACAGAACTGGCCGAGTTCCGGGGGGTATCGACCGAGGATCGGCTCATGGTAGGGAGCCGTCGAGGCAAACCTGCTGCACACCATCTCGAAGTGACCCTCTTGTGCCGCTCTGAGGAGGACGGCGATGTGCTCAGGAGAGAACTCGTCGTCGTCGTCGAGCGGCGCGATCCAGCGTCCGCGAGCCAGCTCTCCAGCGAGGTTCCTCGGGGGGACGCCGGTCACCATCCACCGGTGCGCCGGGTCGGGTGGATAGACGGTGCGGTAGGGCAGATTCACAAAGCGGATTCGGGGATCATTAAGAAGCGCGATGCGCTCCGCCGTGTCGTCGGTGCACCCATCGCCGACGATGACGAGTTCGAAGTGTTGGTACGACTGGGCCAGCACCGATGGAATGGAGCGTTCAAGAAGGAGGTCAGCCCGATTGTAGGTGGGCATGCAGACCGATACCAGGGGTTCGTTCTCGTCAAATACGGATGCATAGGAGGGAAGAGTTCGCAGGTGCACCAGACGCTCCCGCAACTCGGCGATGCGGTCGAACAGCCCCCCGGCCATCCGCCTCGCCTCCGTGCGAATCGTCGCGAGGGATTCGTGTGCCGCCCCGAGTGACTGGTGCACCGTCGCGAGAGACTCATGCACCGTCGCGTAGGAATCGTCCAGCTGTCCGGAGACGCCGCGGAAGCCGGAGCGAGCCTCGACCTGGAGACCCTGTAGCTGAGCCAACAACTCGCGGAGGGCTGCGTCGATCCCGTCGAACCGCTGATCGACCGCCGAGTGCACGGCGCGTTCGACCCCCGAACCGACGGCACGGCGGAGGGAGCGCGGGACTAGCCGACCAAGTCCTCCGGGCACCGCGCGATTCTACAACGGGTCCCCCGCTCAACGAAGTCCGGCTCGTCGGTGGACCTGGCGTCGGGAGTGCCGTAGCGGCGCTCGACTGGCTGCGAGCCTGGGCGTCCGTCATCCAGGGGAACGCTGACGGGAGCTGCCGTCGGGCGCCAGCGCGGCCGCGGACGTCACTGCGGCGACGCCGCATCCGCTGGGGATGGCCTCTTGTCAGCCGTCCGATAAGTCCGAAGCCGTGCGGGGCAGGCCACGGTCGGGCGCCCTGGGAGATCGGCTCGACATGCTCTCGGTGGCGCGGGCACGCGCCGACGTCGACGCCGCCAGTAGGCCACCGGTGGACGAGCACGGAGGACAGATCGTGTCCTCGTGAGGGAGTTCGCAGGCTCCGGCGCTCGCTCTCGAAGCCCGTCGCAGGTTGTCCTAGTGCCCTGGTCTCCGCGCCGTTCGGGTGGCTCGCCTGAGCCCCCACGGCGACGTCCATCGGTGGGCTGCTCCCTGGGGCTCGCCGAGGCGCTTCCCGCTCTCAAGCCACGGGCTCGACGCGTTGGAACGAACGACAGATGCATACCGCCGCGGGGTGAGCCGGACGAGCTGGCGTCCCTCCCATCCCAGCTGGCGGTCCTGAGGGGCAGACGCTCGACGGCCTCGCGGGGGTCAATGCGGGGCCATTGCTGCTGAGTGGCCAGCTGGGTGGGTACCATAGACGACCCGCAGGGCAGCCGCCCGAGACGACGCCCGCGGTCTGGGGGCAGTCTCAGGAACTCGAGGGAGCGAGCTCACCACATGACCAGCAGGCGCCGCCTCAATTCGCGCGCGCATGATCTCCGCTGCCGTGAGTACACGTGTCCCTGCACCCCGGTTCCGGCGCCTGGGCCCAGTCTTCCCCGATCGCGAGCGTCTTTGCGGGCGCCCCATGCCACACCATGAGCGGGCCTGAGCGCACCGAGGGAGTCCTGATCACGGGCGGGGCGGGGTTCATCGGCACCGCGCTTGCCACGCGGCTGCTAAGCCGCGGACAGCGGGTCATCGTCATGGACTCGTTCCATCCGCAGGTGCACCCCCGCGGACGGCGAGCATCCCGGCGGCTTCCAGCCGAGATCAATCTCATCCCGTCGGACGTGACCGTGGCGGCCAACTGGGACGCTCTCCTCATGGTCGAGCGCCCGCGAGTCGTGGTCCATCTCGCTGCGGAGACGGGGACAGAGCAGTCCCTGTTTGAGGCGACGCGCCATGCGCGCACGAACGTGGTCGGCACGACAGCTATGCTCGACGCGTTCGCCCGCTGGGGATGTCCCCCCGAACACGTGGTTCTTGCCTCGTCGCGGGCCGTCTATGGGGAGGGGGAGTGGTCGGTTGACGGCACGCGGTACCGACCGGGACCTCGCCTGCACGAGGACCTTGAACGGGGGCGTTTTGACCCGCGTGGCCCTGATGGCAGCCCGGCAGTCCCGCTTGCGCACGCGGCAGCGTCCACGGTTCCGGACCCCTCCAGCGTTTACGGCGCCACCAAGCTTGCCCAGGAGCACGTCCTTCGCGCATGGTCAGGAGCGATGGGGACGCGCCTCAGCATCCTGCGGTTGCAGAACGTGTACGGGGCTGGCCAGTCGCTGAGCAACGCATACACCGGGGTTCTGACCCTCTTCGCGCGGCTGGCCGCGCTCGGCAAGGCGTCCGAGATCTATGAGGACGGGGAGATCATCCGTGACTTCGTCCACGTCGATGACGTGGTTTCCGCGTTCATGAGCGCCATCGACCGACCACCAGAACACAGCCGCATTCTTGACATCGGCTCAGGGAACCCCACGACGATCGCAGAGGTTGCAGAGATCCTGGCGCGTCTCGCCGGAGCCCCCGAACCCGCCATCAGTGGTCGTTACCGAGATGGTGACGTCCGAGCCGCCTGGTGCGATTCGGGCCCGGCGACGGTGGAACTCGGATTCACGGCGAGCGTACCGCTCGAGCAGGGTCTACGCTCCCTGCTCGATTGGGTACGTGACGCCCTCAATCTGGAGCCCGCGTGATGAACACCCCGGGTCCCGCCAGGACCAACACCGACGCAGTGATCGCTCTCCATGTATCGGGGCTTCTTGAGAGCTGGACTCCGACGCTGGCCTCCATGTCTGTCGCGTGTCCTGGGATGACGATCGTCGTTGGTGCCCCCGAGACGTCGAGCCTCCGGGCTCTCAAAGAGGTGGCCGAGCGGTGCGAGTTGACGATCGAGTGGAGGACGGTGCCGGATCTTGAAGCACTGGTGACCCTCGTCGATCGCGATTTCGATGGACATGTACTGCTGGTGACAGCCCCTGTGGTGGTGCCCCCACGCTTGCTTGATCCGGCACTGACGCTGGCTGGTTCCGAGTTGCGCTGCGCTTCAGTCTCGTTCCTGTCGAATGCAGGTGACTACCTCCGGTTCCCGACCGGAGGTGCCGGCGCCGATCCCACGGAGGGAGCGCCGAACGAGAGCGTCGTGACCGGTCGCCTTCGTCGTAGGTCGGCAGCGTTCTCGCCAATCCCGATTCCCTACGCGGCCGGGCCCGCGGTGCTCATCACGAGGCAGGGGTTGTCGGTGGTGGGCTCCCCGCCCATGAGGCAGTGCAGCGAACCGGGCGTCATGCTCGGTGAGTACTCCTCCAGATCGAGGGCGCACGGGATGGTCGACTACCTGGACCCGTCCACCTTCATCGCCCTCCAGGCGGATACTGGCGGTCGCAGCCATCGCACACCCATATCGGCTGCCAAGTTCTGGTCGCTGCACCCTCAGACCGCTGCGCTGACCCAGGCACCCACAGCGCCCAGCGAGATTGACGCCGGTCTTGCCGACGTGCTTCAGAGCGCCCGCGCAGCTTCCGTTGGACTGCGGGTTATCGTGGATGCAACCTGCCTGGGGCCCTTGGAGACGGGCCATCAGGTGACGGTTGTCGCGCTGGTCGAGGCCCTTGCCCGGCAACCAGAGATTGCGTACTTGGGTGTTGCGGTTGCCGGCCCATTGCCGAGCTATGCGGAGGGGAGCTTCAGCGATCCGAAGGTGGACCTTCGACTCGTTCCGGACGGCGACTTCACCAGATTCCCACCAGCTGATGTGATGCATCGCATGTATCAGCCGAGCTCCGGCATGCAGATGAGCTCCTGGGGGCGCGCTGGGCGTCGGATAGTAGTGACGATTCATGACCTCATCGCATATCAGGTGCCGGGATACCACGAGTCCGCCGAAGCATGGTTCCGTTACCGGAAGAACCTCCGATCTGCGTGCAGCATCGTCGATGGAGTTATCGCGATATCGGAGAACGTGCGAGACGGCGTTGTCCATGAGCGACTGGCTGTCGATCCCGAGCGCATCTTCGTGATTCCGAACGCTGCCAGTCACCTGCGTGGAGACGAGGGGGAAGTGATGCCCGACGAGCTCCTTCACCGGGGCTTCACGGGGGAGGAATTCCTTCTTGTTCTGGGTACCGACTACACACACAAGAATCGCGACCTTGCCATCCGCACCCTAGAGGTCCTCAAAGCCCGCGGTCACGAGCTTTCGTTGGTCATGGCCGGGGCGCACGTGCCTCACGGGTCATCCCAAGTGGCGGAAGCCGTTGCGTGGTCGCCTCAGTTGCGTGTGTACGCCGTTCCGACGGTCCCCTCCGCTGCCCGGAACTGGCTGCTCCGACACGCCTCGCTCGTCCTATATCCGACGAGCGCCGAGGGATTTGGCCTGATACCCGACGAGGCGGCCGCGTTCGGGACACCCAGTGTATTCGTCCCCTTTGGGCCATTTGCTGAGAGATACGCAGACCTTCCCGGGTTGCCAGGCCTGTGGACCGCCGAAGCGTTTGCCGACGCTGCCGAGAAGCTGTTGGCCGAACCCTTGGCGGCCAGAGCCCAGACTGAAGCCATAGTGAAGAAGGGCGTTGACCGGTATGACTGGGGGGCAGTTGCGTGCGCGACCGTGTCGACGTACTGGTCTCTGCTCGCCCGGCCCCCGCACGCCAGGAGCAGATTAGCCGCACAATCCAGCGAGGAGTGAGAGAGATGGGCGACCACGACGTTGATGAGGCGGCCGGCTCCAGCCGTGCCGGGGTCGCGAGGAAGCGCCGGGAGGGCGGCGATCAACCTCCGGAGATCAACGAGGTCACCAACGCCATGGACGCGCTCTCGCTGGAGCAAGCCCTGAAGGACGTGGACATCGCCAATGGTCGCGTTGTCGATCTGACCCAGCGCCTTATCGCCGCCCAGGGGCAGATCGCCGACTTGCAGACGGCCCTGGCCCAGTTGGAGGTCAAGGCGGCCGATCAGCGGGCTCGGTACCAGCGCGTCACCAAGTCCCACGCCTATCGCTTGGCGCAGCGATACTGGGCGATCCTCGGCGCCTGGCGAGGCCTGGAGTAGCGAATTGACACCGAAGCTCCTCCTCGCCATAACCGTGTACAACGGCCCTGAGGTGGTGCCGTCGTGCCTGCGCTCGGCCGCGCGCATCGCAGGCGACTCGTGCGCCGTCGAGACGCTCGTCTTGGACGACGCCAGCCCACTACCCGGTTTCAGCGATCAACTGCGCGTCCTTTGCCGCGACCTCGGCATCCAGTACTATCGATCTCCTCGGAATCTCGGTATACCACGGAACGTGAATTTGGGCCTACTCCGTGCGCTCCGCGGTGGCTACGACTACGTCATCATCGCGAATTCGGACGTCATCTTCTCTCGGCGTGCGGTAACGCAGTTGGTGAAGGTTTGCTCAGGCGACGCCTCCATTGGTTCGGTGACGGCCTGGTCGAATAACGCGTCCATCTACTCACTGCAAAACGCCGAACCGGACCGCTACCTCAGTGACCAAGACGTCGTCGACTGGATCGCCGATGAACTGCGTGCTGAGTTCGGTGATGCCGCCGTCGATATCCCGGCCGGCATCTCCTTCTGCATTTGTATCAGTACGCCCGCGCTCCGCAGAGTGGGACTGATGGACCCGGTGTTTGGTCGGGGATACTCGGAAGAAACTGACTGGACGCTGCGCAGCAGGTCGCTTGGATACCGCATCGTGCTTGCCCCTTCAGCGTTCGTTTACCACAGGGGCGGCGGATCCAATATCGCGGCGGGGCTGGTTGGGTACGGACAGGGCGCGGTGCCGAGCAACGAGCGGATCGTCGACATGCGCTACCCGACCTTCCGGTCGGAGGTAGTTGCCTACCAGAGCTCAGGTACGCCGGAGACACTTACACGGAGAGCGCTGCGCCGGATCACGTTGGAGGGAGCGAGGCAGCACGGCTACGAGGTCACGGTAGGGCATATTCGTGATCCTGAGGCCGGGACCTATTTCGCGCGGGTGTCCATCGAGAAGGTCGAAGATCGCCTCCACGCATTCGTGCAGTTCCGGGGATTCACGGCCGAGCTCGACTTGGGAACGGACGATCCCATCAGCTCGGTGATTGACCAGGTCGGGACCGAGCCGACCGCAATTCGCCTGTTCGATCGCCGAATTCTGGGGTGGAGAGAGGGCGCGGCAACAGACTCGCCTCGGGTAACGGACGAAGTTGGTTATCCACCGAGAGTTTGACGCCGCTCCCGAGCCGGACGGTCGGCTTGGAAGCTGGACGAAGCCTCGGGAGCTAGGCCGTCGTGTTAATGGTTGTTTGCGGTGACAACGGCTGAGAGCGCGGGATCGTCGGCACTGGTGGCGACGCACGGCTCGGCCGCCGCCGACCGCGACTGGTTCCCGGTCATCGAAGCGCTGCGCGGCATTGCCGCCGTCGGTGTGGTCATCGATCACGCCTGGGCTCTCGCGGACGGTAGCTCTGCGTTCGGATTCGGGCTGGTCCAGGGACTAGGCACTTGGGGCGTCGACGTCTTCTTCCTCCTCTCCGGCTACCTACTCTGCGACTATTTCTGGAGGAAGGATCGCCGCCCGTCGATCCGGGAGTTCTATGTCCGCAGGTTCTTCCGAATCGCGCCGCTGTATTACGTTGTCGTCGGGATCGTCTTCCTCTTCTATGCCGAGCACTCGCAGCTGTTCAGCGGCCAAGGCCTCCAGCAGGTCATCGCTAATGCCACCTTCACTCAATGGATGACCCCGGGCACGGCCAGCAACCTGAACGTTGATGGCTCTCTGTGGACGCTGACCATCGAGATGACCCTATACCTGACGATGCCCTTTCTCGCATGGGTGATCGGTCGCTGGCCGATCCGAGGTAGTGTGGGCTTGGCCGGGCTGGGTCTCGGCTATCGGCTCTACATCGCGCTGGCCGGCGGACCGCTCGCCAATTGGTATTGGGGGTCGCTTCCTGGCCCGGGTATGGCTATCGAGCGGCTCTTTCTCGTGCACCAGTTCCTCGGGATCTTGCCCCTGTTCGTACTGGGGATGTTCGCACGCAGGACCGTGTTGAATACCCGCTTGCGCCAGCTGGTACAACGGTCGAAGGCTAAGCCGAGCCTCGCAATTGTACTCGTGCTCCTCGTGCCCAGCATCCTCCTCCTGTGGGAGGTCAACCGGGCCTCCGACTACCACCACTGGATCTGGTTCACGGGCTTCGATCTGGCGATCGGGGTATTGGCTCTGCCGGTGTTCGTCTACGCGTCACGACCCGTGGTGGCCCGGCTGGGGCGGCCCATGAGGGGGGCAGTGTGGGTCGGGGAGCGCAGCTATGGCCTCTACCTCTGGCACTTCCCAGTCATCCTGAGCGTCTATGGGATGGGTGCTGAAGTAAACCCTCCGGATCTCAGCCACCTCCCACTCCGAATCCTCGCCATCGCCGTCATCTCCGTAGCGCTCGCCGACGTGAGTTACCGTTTCATCGAGCTGCCCGGCCGACGGTATGGGCGTAAACTAGGTCGCTCGGTGCGCGGATCCAGCCCGGAGGCGGCGCTACCGGCCGCGGCGGTCGGAGGAGAGGCATGAGCCTAACGCCTGCCACCGGGTTCAGGCAGAAAGGAGGGGGATCCCCCGTCGTTTCGGAACGGTGGGCACTCGGACGGTGGCTGCGGAGTCCGGTGATTGGGACCGTCTTCGCTGTCATGGTGTTTTGGGTCGCGTTTGCCTGGTCGCGCTTCGCCTACTTTGACGACGACCTGATCCTCTTCGGCCTCGCGCGCAAACTCGGACTCAGCTGGCAGTATCTCGGCTACAACCTGTACGAGGAGTTCGCGCCGATCGATCACCTCTTCTACTCGTTGGAGATGTGGATTAGCCCCTACAACGATGTCGTGGGTATGGCGATCGCAGGGGTGGTGCTCCTGGGGATGTTGCTCACACTCAACTGGGCACTCAGGGAGGTGGGAGCGTCCTCCTTCCGACGCGCAATCGCCGTAGGGGTGGTGGGCACGTGCATGCCGGTCCTGACGATAACGACGTACTGGGGACAGTCCATCTACATCCCCACAGCCTGCGCGTTCATGCTCGCAGTCATCGCGGCGCACCTGCGCGCGGTGAGGCTTCACTCCTTGAAATGGCACGCGATCACGTTCGGCCTCTCCATCGGCGGTCTTCTGATCAGCGAGCGCACCCTCTTCACGCCACTCTTCCTGATCGTCATCGACGCTGCCGTCGCCGCGCGTACTGGGACCTGGCGACGTGCGTTGGCAAGTGTTTGGGACGAGCGGTATTCCTATGTTTCGCTCTTGCTCGTTTCCGTCGGCGGGGCTCTGTTCATTGCGAAGTTCTATTACGAGCCATATCCCTCGGGAGGAATCGGTCCGTCTCTGAGGCTGATCGCGGTCACTTACACACGATGGTTCATCCCTGCGCTGGTCGGATTCTGGCGCATCGGCGGGGTGTCCAAGCCAGTGGCGGTTGCGGTGGGGGTCGCGTCGTTGGCGGTAGCCGGAGTCGCCATCGCCGCGGACCGGCGGAATGGTTGGGCCGTCCTGGTCTTCTTGTCTGCCTTCTGCACCCTGTATGGGTTTCTCGGAGTGGGGCGTCTCGGGATATACCCGGAACACGTCGAGGCCGCCGACGTGCAGTACATGGTCTGGGTGCTGCCGGTGACCGCCGTGGCCATGGGACTGGCCGTGCTGCCCGGGCAGTGGGCGGGAGGGTGGGCCCGCTGGAAAGGGTGGGTCGGTCTCGGCATGGTGGTGGTCATTGTGGGATCTTGTGCTGACGGTGTAGTGAGCCTGAATATTGGGGGAGTCCTCACGCAGCGGGCGACAGCGGCTGAGTATTTCACCAATCTGCGCGCGGAGATTCCGAAACTGTCCGCGGGCAGACTGAGCGTCATGCCCTTAGACGCGTCGTACACAGTGGGGGCGCCGTTCATCGCACCGTACAATCGCCTGGAGATCGTTCTCCCCTTGCTCGTTCCGGGCATTCGCCTCGGGGCATTGGACCCCGGCTCCTCGCCGGTGGTCATCGACTCATCAGGTCGCGTGAGGCCTGCAATCTTGGCGACGGATGCCGAGTTGGTTGATGCCAGCGGAGCCGCGGGCATGTCGGCGACGGGAGGAACGCTGTCCACATCGGATGGAGACGTGTGCTTCACCGCTGACAGACCCGAGGCCACCCTCAGCTTCACCCTGGCGACGCCGGGGGCGGGGTCGACGCTAATGGCTGAGATGACGTATACGTCACCGAGAGTCACCAGCATCCGCTTCACGACCGTGACCAGCGATTCGTACACCATCAACGTGGATCTCTCACCGATACTCGAGGGATCTCACACCGCCATCTTCTCCCTTGACGGCGCAAGCGTGGCGACACTGCAGATGAGTGGGTTCCAGGTCGGGCTGGGACTGTGCATGCGTTTCCTTGCTGTCGTCCACCCGGTTGTCGTGGCCGGCAACGGCGCGTGCCTCGCGGTCGATCAGTACGGCGACATTGGTGGAGGCACGCCGTGTCCTAGTCGCGATGCCTCGGCTATCGATGTTGGGTGACAATGACCTGGTGAAGGTGCATGGCAGTATTCGCCTCGGGCGGCAGTGCGGCCGAGACCGACGGCGGGGCGTCGATGGGCCTCCCGAGCGGGCTCATTCCCGCGCGCGCTCTCGGATAGCCTCTGTGGCGCTGGTCTTGTGAACCGCGGTCCTGATGTCGCCGTCGGTGGCGATCA
>Ga0326727_10011616_pt1 | contig 20410 bp, 15 predicted proteins | sample MB2enrmetagenome_FD_207643 | JGI IMG/M metagenome (GOLD analysis project Ga0326727, IMG submission 207643) | Lab enriched peat soil microbial communities from McLean, Ithaca, NY, United States - MB29MY | ecosystem: Environmental > Terrestrial > Soil > Wetlands > Peat | place: USA: New York...
TCGTAATCAAACATATCCGGACGAACATGCTGCGGGTCGCTCAGCGGTGTCGAAAATCCTCGATAATGCAGGTCCGCGGAGACCAGGGGAAGGTTATGCGGAGCGGGCGCCTCCCCATCGTTCAGGGAGAAGAAGATCTGGTCCCAATAAATGCACAGGTTGGTGACGATCCGCACCCGATGGTCGGAAGTGAGGAACTTCCCGGTCAAATCCACTCGCATGGTGCGGTGCGTCCCGCTGGGAAGGCCCATATCCGGGATCACGGTTTCCCATTCTCCTTTGGCGTTCGGGACCTGCAGATAAGGAGAAACCATTTCGAGCTGCTTGTTAGACGCGAGAGCGCGCGCGCCGTTCGAATCCGTCCAGAACACCCAGCCGTTCAACCACAGTGAAACAGGACTTGCGGGCGGCAGGTTGCCCAGGTCGAGGGTCAGCGTGTGACGGTCGCCCATGCCCAGGATGCGATTGCGGCCGAAGTCTGCGGGATACCGGCCGTCCTGCTTGAGGAGCAGAGGCAGGACGTCGTGGCCCTGATCGTCAACCGCGGAGACCGGGAAGCGCTTCTCGCGCACCGTAAAGAGGGACGAGGGCGGAGGCGACGAGGCATAAATCTCGCTTGAGTAAACCTCCTCGGCAGCCGGATGATCAACGGCCAGGAGCCTGACCTGGTCGAAGTACTCCACTTCCCTTAGCTCGTCCGTAAGCTGGAAAACATACTGCCCGTTTTGCGCGTGCAGGTCGCCGGGGATGCGAACCAGTTCATCGGGGAAGGGCTTTACGCGCGTGCCGTCCGGCGCGAGTTCACCGAGCGGGGCCGTACCCAGCACATCCGTCACGAAAACGTAGCGCTGTCCGTTCCAAACGTAGAGGAACGGGCACGAACTCGCCAGCCGCTCGGATTCCCGGACCTCGATCAACTTGTCGGTCTGCACGTCGATCCAATTCTGGACCACCGCATTGGGCCAGGTGACGCGGACCACGTCGACTTTGCCCAGGTCCCCCGCGAAGATTCTGAGCGGGCTTTCGGTTACCACCGCCTTGCTGTAATAGTTCCCGGCTTTGACCTCGACCACGCTGCCGATGCCCTGCGTGTTGCTCTTGTACCCGTACAGCCGCACCTGCAGCCAGCGGGATGCGGGGTCTTCTTTTTCAAAAGCCAGCAATTGGCCGCTCCGGCTGAGGCCCACCAAATCCAGTTCGCCGGGATTCCTCAACCACGTGGGGCGGAGCGAGGCGGCGCCGGTTCCCGCGCTCGCCGGGATGCTGATGCTCCCTTCCCGAAACTTGCCGGCTTGATTGACGATCAGACGCCACTCCCCATTCGAATCCAGCGCCAGAAGATCGGCAAAGCTGTCACCGTTCGCATCGACCAGCATCCCGCGAAAACCAAAGAACCCGGCTGACGTGGAGACAGGCGGGAGCGAAGCGAGCGGGGCAAATTTCCAGCCGCCCCTGTTCATCAGAACCTTGTAGCCATTCGGCCCCCACAGCGCGAGATCGAACCGGCCGTCGTGGTTAAGATCCGCCGCTTCGACTTCATAGGCCACCGACTTCGCGAAGCCCGGCCCGGCTTCGGAAGTGCGGCTCACGAACCGGCCCTCGCCCAGGTTGGCATAGAGGAGGGGGTGGCCATCGTCACGGAACAGACAGAGGTCGGTGTAGCCGTCATTGTCGAAGTCGGCGAAAACCCCGCCGCGCATGCGTCCCTTGGCCGAACCCAGCCCCGAGGTCGATGTGATTTCAGTAAACGTGCCGTCGCCGTTGTTGCGGTAGAAGCGGGTTTGCGCACCGGCGAAATCGGCGGGGAAACGGAAGGCGTCCTTGGCGGGCGGATGGCTCAAATTCGTGTACGCCGTAACCACGAGGTCGAGAAAGCCATCGTTGTCCGCGTCAAACAGCACGGCTTGAGTGTCCAACTCGCCGGGAACCGGATGCAGGCCTGCGATATCCGTCTCATCCTTGAAAACTCCGCCGCCGAGATTGCGATAGAGCCGCACGCCGCCCAGGCCGGCAACGAAAAGGCTGGGCCGGCCACAGTTGTTGTAGTCGGCGAAGACCGCTGAGAGAGCGGAGCCGGGACCGGCCACGCCGGCCTTCGCCGTCACATCGGTGAAGGTTCCGTCCCCGTTGTTGTGCAGGAGATGGTTCGTCGACGCGGGGTCCACGACATACAGGTCGTTGCGGCCGTCGCCATCGTAATCGCCGGTCGCGACGGAGGGGCCGAGAAGCGGAATAAGATTCCGGCGCGCGTAGTCGAGCGAGTAATCCGCCGCTTTGATCTCCTTCTGAGCGTCAGCGGCGTGTTGCCGGGCCGGCAGCGTCAAGCCCAGACGCCCCGTGATCTCGGCAAACGTCACTTTCTCAAGCATGGCCCTCCGGGAAGGTTCCACAGCTGGCGCCTCAGGCGCCATGATGGCGCCGTATTTCCCCCCTTCAAGGGCCGGGTTCTGCAGAGAGATTCCCGGCACCTTATCGCGCACCTTCTCGTGAATCTTCAGGATCTTCTGAGCATCGGCGTCGCGTTTCAGGCGCACGAGCGTCGTGAAGGTGTGAAAAAGCGAGGCCACGTAAAAGTTCTGGCCCTTGCCGAATCCCATGCTCAGCACGTGCTGATGGGCTTCGAGCGCGTCGTCGAGCTTCCGCTCCGCGAAGTAAATCGTCCCAAGGTTGAACCATGCCGCGGGGTCGTTCGGATCAGCGGCAATCACGCGCATCAGCGCCGCCTGGGCGTCAGGATAACGAAGCTCGCGTTTGTAGAGGATGCCAAGGTTGTAATCGGCGGCCACCAGCTTGGGGTCCATCTGCTTGGCGGTGGTCAGTTCGCCGAGAGCTTCGTCCAGCTTGTTTGACTGCAGGAAGGCCAGCGCAAGGTTCAGGTGATCGGTCGCCAGAGCCTTTCCCGAAGCCACTACTTTCTGGAACTGTCCAACCGCCTCAACGTACTTGCCCTGCTCGTAGTACGCCTTGCCGATGTTCCGTTCGGATTGGATTGGCGCTGAAACGGAACTCCTGCCGGCGGCTTTCGACGCCGGCTTGGTCCCCGGGCCTGCACTGGCAACGCTGAGACATGAAAGAAGCAAGGCGGCGCTAACGCATACGCGCATGACATTGGATAAGCTTCGGTGCATGAGTCTCCTTAGGCAGTCCCGATCAAGTGGTCCCGCTTGATTTGCAAGCTGCCATTATACAATGCATGCCGCGCATAATTCAGCGCGACCGCTTCGAGCCGGCGGAGTTTTCTTGTTGAGCGTTGACTGCTCAAGGCGGATAATCGAGTTCGACTTTTGAACGAAGGGGAAATGACCTTGAACATTCTGATTCTTGGCGGGGACGGTTACCTGGGTTGGCCGACGGCGATGTATTTCTCGAATCACGGCCACCGGGTTGGCGTCCTCGACAACTTTGCCAAGCGGCGCTGGGAAATGGAGCTCAACATCGAGCCGCTGGTCCCGATCCACACCCTTCACGACCGGGTGAAGGCATGGCACGAGGCCACCGGCCGCGGGATGGAGCTCTTTGTGGCCGATCTGCGCAACTACGAGGCGGTAAAGAACGCCATCCAGAGTTTCAAGCCGGAAGCCATCGTCCACTACGGCGAGCAGCCGTCGGCGCCCTACTCCATGATGGACCACAATCGTGCCGTGTTCAGCCAGACCAACAACATCGTGGGCACTCTGAACCTGCTGTGGGCGCTGCACGACTTCGCGCCGGATTGCCACTTGGTGAAGCTGGGCACCATGGGCGAATACGGAACGCCCAATATCGATATCGAAGAGGGATTCCTCGAAATTGAGTACAGGGGCCGCAAGGACGTTTTGCCGTACCCCAAGCAGGCGGGCTCCTTCTACCATCTCTCGAAGGTCCATGATAGCCACAACATCCTGTTTGCGTGCCGCGTCTGGAACCTGCGGTCGACCGACTTAAATCAGGGCGTGGTTTACGGAATGGAGACCGATGAGACGGCCCTCGACCCGCGCCTTGTGACCAGCTTCCATTACGACGAGGTGTTCGGCACGGCACTCAACCGGTTTTGCGTCCAGGCCGTCGCCGGGATTCCGCTGACCGTTTACGGCCGGGGCGGGCAGTCGCGAGGATACCTGAACATTCGCGACACGCTGCGCTGCGTCGAGCTGGCGGTTCTGAACCCTCCGCAGGCGGGCGAATATCGCGTGTTCAATCAGTTCACCGAAACCTTCAGCGTCAGGACGCTGGCCGAGATGGTCAAGAAGCACGGTGAGGCTCTCGGCCTGGCGGTCGAGATTGGCTGCCTGGAGAATCCGCGTGTGGAAGCGGAGCAACATTACTACAACGCCCGGCACCAGAAGCTCACCGACCTGGGTCTGATCCCGCATTTGCTTTCCGACGTGCTTTTGGACGGCATACTACTCCCCGCCCGGGAACACGCGCAGCGGATCAAGAAGGACATCATTCTGCCCAAGGTGCGTTGGACTCGCGGGAATCAGGCAACGCAGGGGTGAAACGCAGGGAACTCATGAGGCTGATTGCCCGGCCCGCCACAACTTCAGGATGGCGTCGGCGCCGTCGTAGGCCGCGCGGGGCCGGGCCAGCGCCAGCGCCCTCTGGCGCAGGCGGTCCAGCTCCTCGGGATTCCGGAGCAGGCGTTCCACGGTGGATGCAAGGTCTTCGGCTTTCCTGATCCACCGGCCTGCTCCCCACTTCTCGATCCACCGGCACGTGCGCTGTTCGTTGCCCGGCAGCGGGTCGAAGGCCAGCAAGGGCAAGCCACAGGCGAACCCTTCCATCAGCGTGGCGCCGCCCGGTTTGCTGATCATCAAGTCCGCCGCCACCATCCACTCCTGGATGTAGTCCACCCATCCGAGCACGCGGGCGCGGGGCAGTCCGGCCGAGAGCTTGCGGACTTCCGCTTCGAGACGCGGGTTCCTGCCGGTGATGAAGACGGCCTGCCAGGGCTGCCGGATCTTTAGCAGTTCTTTCACCAGCAGCCGCGGTTTGCCGAAGCCCGTGCCGCCGAAGAGGACCAGCAGGAGCGGAACGCCGGGCTCGATGCCCAGCCGTGCCCGGGTGGGTTCGCGCGGCGGCAGCGAGGCGAAGGCTGGATCAAGCGGCTGGCCGCTGCAGAGGATTTTCTCCCGGGGCGCGCCCGCCTCGGCCAGTTCCGCGCCCAGGTCTTCATGCGAGCAGAGATAGAGGTCGGTTTCGGGTTGCACCCAGGCCTGGTTGAAGTCCATCAGCTCGACCGCGACTAGGCGGAAGCGGGCTGCCGTCCGACGTTTCAGCATGTGGGCCAGCTCAAAAAGGCCGACCTCGGTGGCCACCACGGTGTCCGGATCGAAGGCTTGGATGAACCGGAACAGCGGTTGAGCGCCCTGCCAGTAGAGCCACCCGGGTCCGGTGGATTGGGACTGGTGCTGGATGTTTTCAATCCACCCCCAAAGGCCCGGCCAGAGCTTGAGCGGAATCTCGTAAGAGTTGTAGTAGGCGCGAAACCAGCGCGTGCAGTGCGCGAGCGCGTCGATCACCTCGACTCGGGCGCCGGGTTCCCTCGTCCGCAGCGTTTGACAGAGCGCGTTCGACGCGCGGCGGTGCGCGGCGCCGTGAGAAAGAGTCAGGATCAGAATCTTCGGGTGTGCGGTCCGTTCAGTCGTCATAAGGCCAGCTTCCGTGCGCCGCAAGAGGCGCGAGGTCAAGTTTATTACACGAACCGCTTTCACGGCATGCCGATTTCGGGATAGGATGATGAAACGGGGGCAAGATACGCGCGAACGATACTCTTACGGCAGGACTCCGAGAACCTTCAACCACCGATGAAAATCCTGATCCTGGCTGTCCTCTCCGCTTTCGCGTTGTTCTCGATCTACTGCTATGCCTGGAGCATTCCCACCTTGCAGCTATTCGGTCCGGCCCTGTTGCGCGGTCCCCGGGCGGGCCGCCGCCTAGCGCTCACTTTTGACGATGGCCCGTCGGCGGTCTTCACCGGCGAGATTCTGGACGTCCTTCGCGCGCGCAACGTGAAGGCAACATTCTTTCTCTGCGGGAAAAACGTCGAGCGCTACCCGGAGATTGCCCGCCGCATCAAGGCGGAAGGCCACGCGATCGGCGACCACTCGTACTCGCACCCGTTTCTATATTTCAAGAGCCGTCGGTTCATGGGCGACGAAATTGACCGCGCGCAGGACGCCATAGAGAAGGCCACCGGCGACCGTCCGGTGATCTTTCGTCCCCCCTACGGTGCCCGCTGGCTGGGAATCTATTCCGTGCTGCGCCGGCGCGGGCTGACGCTGGTGAATTGGTCAGACACGGGCTACGACTGGAAATATGGAGCCGACCGGATCACGAGCGAAACCCTGAAGCACCTCGGGCCGGGCTCCATCATCCTGCTTCACGACGGATTGGAAACGCGGCCGCAGCGCCCCATCGACCGATCGGAGACGGTGAAAGCCTTGCCGCGGATCATCGACGCCGCCCGCGCCGCAGGGTATACCTTCGTGACTGTCCCCGAATTCTTGAACCGATAGCTCCGCCCGGAATCAGAGCAGAGACCCCTCACCCGGCTCGCTCCGCTCGCCACCCTCTCCCCTGGGAGAGGGCTGTCTTTTTTTGATCTTTACCTTCTCCCTTGGGGAGAGGGCGCCCGAGGTACGAGGGCAGACCTGCGCCTGCCGAAGGGGCACGCGGAACCCGTAAATGGCTGGGGCTTCGGTCCGCAGGCAGGCCTGCGCCTGCCGAAGGGGTGCCCGGCAGCCGTAAACGGATGGGGCTTCGGTCCGTAGGCAGGTGAGGAGTTCTTTCGGCTCCCGCTGCTTCCAGTTCCTTATTTTGCCTTGAGTTCGGCGCGGTACCACTCGACGGTCTGCTGCAACCCCTGTTCGAACCGCACCTTGGGCTCATACCCGAGAACCCGGCGAGCCAGGGTGATATCGGCCCGCGACTCCAGCGCGTCACCCAGGCGCGGCGGATCGTAGCGGGGCGTCACCTCGCGACCGACGATGCGATTCAGCAGGGCGATGGTCTGGTTCAGGGTGCAGCTTTCGCCCGTGCCCACGTTGATCGTGGCCCCGAGGGCCTCCGGCGCCCGGCAAGCGAGCAGGACGGCTTCGACCACGTTGGCGACGTAAGTGAAGTCGCGGGATTGCTCTCCGTCGCCGAAGATCACCGGCGTTGACCCGCGCAGGTAGGCGGTGACGAACTTGGAAAGCACTCCGGTGTAGGGAGATTCGGGATCCTGACGGGGACCGAAGATATTGAAGAACCGCAGCGCTACCGCGTCAAGATGATAGAGGCGCGTGAAGATGCGGCAGTAATACTCTCCCGCCAGCTTGGCGAGCGCGTAGGGTGAGAGGGGATCGGGCGTAAGCGACTCGCTGCGCGGCATGGTGGGGCTATTGCCGTAGGCGGCCGCCGAAGCCGCAAACACCAGCCGCCTCACGCCGGCGTCGCGGGACGCCACCAGCACGTGGAGCGTGCCGTCCAGATTCACCGCGTTGGCGCCCACCGGGTCCGCCACCGAGCGCGCTACCGACGCCAGCGCCGCCAGGTGGACAACGTAATCGACTCCCGCAAACAGCGGCCGGATCTTTTCGAGTTCACGGATGTCCGCCTCGTGGATCGCGACGCGGTCACGGACCGCCCGGAGGTTATCGCGCTTGCCGGTGGCGAAGTTGTCGAGGACGCGGACCTCATCGCCCCTTCGGACCAATTCATGAACTATGTGAGAACCGATGAAGCCGGCGCCGCCGGTGACGAGGTAGGTTGCCATAGTGGACGAGACCAACTTCCCAGTCTAGCACCCGATTCGCGGCGCTGTCACGGCAAAGAGGAATGCGGCGGCCACCTGTTTGGGGTCCATCTGCCTGGCGGTGGTCAGTTCACCGCGAGCTTCGTCCAGATGGTTCGACTGCAGGAAGGCCAGCGCAAGGCTCAGGTGATCGGTCGCCAGAGCCTTGCCCGAAGCCGCCACTTTCTGGACTGTCCAACCGCCTCGACTTAAGGTTTGGCGGCAGGGACGACCGCCGTTGAGGCCAATATCTTCGCCATGTCCAGGCATGGGTCGCGCCCAGCCACCTGATCAGCCGCGGTGGGGATACAGAGTTGATCGGGCGTCACCCCTCGCTTTTCAAGTTCCTCTCCTCCGGGAAAGACCAGGCGTCCCACAGCCAGTTCGAGGGCATAGGAAACAACGACATCAGTCCCGGAGTGGTGCGCAAAGATTCGGGCCACATTGACTTTCTGCGCGGTCATGTCGCCGATGACTTTCGCCCGTCCGTTTTTCTGAAAATGGCGCGCAAATATCTCTCCCGCGCTCGCGGTTTTGCTGTCGACAAGAATGAAGAGAGGCATTTCGAGGGGGGAACCGTGCGGCTTGATCTTCATGTCTTCCGTCTTCTTCCGCGTTTCGACGGTGCCGATGATGGTGGGTTCAGCCTCGAAGTATCCGGCGATATCCTTCAGGAGATCAACGCTTCCACCCGGGTTTCGCCGCAAGTCGACGATCAAGGTGCGGGAATTCTTGACCTTCCTGATCATATGGTCGATAAGGGCTTGCTCCTGCTCGAAGTCGGTCAACTTTATATACCCCGTTCCATTTGCGTAATTCGCCGTCACTTCCTTCTCTTCGTCGCGTTCTTCAGTCTCCATTTCCCGAATCAACTTGTACCATGCGTCTATATCCGTAAGATCTATGACCTTCTCACCGTGATCCATATCACCTTCCAGGCGGATGGCCTGGGGAGGGTCGGTCCCGCGCACGAACTGGATGTCCATCACTTGAGATGGGCGAAGCAGTCGAAAGAAGATCTGCAGGGTGTCATAAGACTTTCGAGTCACTTGAAAGTTGTTAATCGCCACGATGCGATCCCCAACCTTGAGGCCGGCCTTATCGGCGGCTCCATCCTTCTTGATTTTCCAGATCCGGACCTCATCTCCAAAGGCCATCGCATCCATCCCAAATTTGATCCTAGCGACCCTTGAAGGAGGCAAGAAGATCGTGTGCGAGTCGTCAAGCTTGTTGACCAGCGAAAAAATAGCCGTGAACATTTCGGCGTGGTTTTGCGCGTTCTCTATCCGGTCGTGCGCATGTTTCACCAGCGGCTTCCAATCCACACCCTTCAGTGTGGGGTCGTAGAAGTTCTTCTCCACATCTTTCACAACCGTGTCGAGCATTTCCTCTGAAACCTCACGGTCCATCTTGAGGTCTTGAGCCAGCGCCCCAACGGGGCGCAGGAAAAAAGCGATAAGGACAAGGAACGGCACTGCCATTTCACAGAACCTTCGTGGTTTGTTCATGGGCTCCTTCCCCAATCTCTATCCAGCTTGAATTTACATCTCGGCCTTGCTGTGGCCGGGATTATACATCAACCCATCCATGTATAGACAATAGTTTCATGGTTATTTTACAGGTCATCCAGAAGGCTGGCGTTTCTCCGGTAACCGCTCCAAAAAGTTCAAGAGCAACTCCTCGCTACGCAGTCGTTACCCTAAGTCGATTCGCTGTCCCCTTGAGTCCTTCGCTTGTCACTCTGAGCCCTTTGCCTGTCATCCTGAGCGAAGCGAAGGATCTCGCTCTGTTCCTCAGGATAACCTTCGCGAAGAATCTGCTTTTGCTCACGCGGGTGGCGCATACATTGTTTTTGATGTATGCGCCCCAGGAACACTTGCGACATCTGCGCCTATCCGCAGCCTGCCCTGAGTTCTTAACGGCCGCCGAACATAGAAGGCGATGTCGGCGCCACCCGCGGTGTGGGCTGTCCTGGGCCAGCAATCCGGTGGGTGGCAACCCGCGGCTCCGCCGCTCGCTGTGCGGAAAGGCTTCGCCTTTCCGTGGCACGTGTGTCCCGAATAACTTCCTCCGCGCAGGCTGGAAGGCTCAGCCTTCCAGCCTGCGCGGAGGGGGAGAAAAAAGGCTGCGTAGGCCGGAAAGCCAGAGGCTTTCCGCACAGCGGGCGGCAGAGCCGCGCGGACCACTCGAAGAGTTCGCTAATTTGGACAGCCCTGGGTTTGCGCCGTCCAGGTCTGGAAAAGCCAGGGCGCAGCCCCCTACGCTAAAGCTTCGGAGGCTAAAGCAAGCCATGGCCGACGAAGCCGATTTCGGCGTTGGCAGCGCCCCTTTGGGAACGTGCGTGATTGTTGACGGAGCGGTTTGTTGTTTCATTGTAGGGGCGAACGGCGTTCGCCCCACCCAATTTGGGGGAATCAATACGCGGCGTTGCAGAAAGGGAGGAATTCTTGTTCGCCCAGTTTTGCCTGCTCGCGCAGGCAGTGGGGGCAGACGAGGATGATGCTGGCCACGCGGTCGCCTTCGACTCGGCGCACCTGCCAGCCGCCACGGACGGCCTTATCTTCGCGGGGGAGTTTGCGGTCGCAATACCAGCAACGGCCTATTCCGGTCGAGCAGATGGCGTGCAGGGCTGCCTTGATGTCAAGGGGAGACGGTCCCGGCGCTTTGGCGAGACCCATACTCACCTCCTGCTCCCTTCGGGAAGTGTTTTGCCGTGCGTTCAGACTTTGCTCTCCCTACGAGCACCCGCTGGTGGACCCACAGTTCATGCAGCGGTAGCAAGCCCCGTTGCGGACCATGATGGCGCCGCAATCGGAGCAACTGGGTGCGTCGTCACTCTGCGTGACGCCCGCCAGGCCAGGCTGGAACGCCTCCGGCCCGTAACCCGCATGACCGCCGCCGGCGGCCTGGGTGAACTGATTGGCTAGGCCCGCGGCTTTTTCGACGTCCTTGCCGTTCAGCGAACTGACGCTGGCATCCTCCACGGGCTGTGCGTCCCCGGGGAGGAACTTGTAAGCCATATAGCGGAAGATGTAGTCCATGATGGACTTGGCGTAGCGAATCTGCGGATGGTTGGTCCAGCCGCTGGGCTCGAAGCGCATGTGGCTGAACTTGTCGCAGAGCACTTTGAGCGGCACGCCGTACTGCAAGGCCAGTGAGACCGCCGTGGCGAAAGAATCCATCAGGCCGGAGATGGTGGAACCCTCCTTGGCCATGGTGATGAAGATCTCGCCCGGCTGGCCGTCCTCGTAAAGGCCTACGGTGAGGTAACCCTCGTGGCCGGCCACGGAAAATTTGTGCGTGACGGCGGCGCGCTCGTCGGGCAGCTTGTGGCGGTAAGGCTTGGGCACAGGCGGCGGCTCAGGAGCCGGGGCCTCGGCTTTTGCCGCCCCTTCCCCGGCAGGCTTTGCGTCCGAGGTGTTGAGCGGCTGCACGCGCTTCGAGCCGTCGCGATAGATGGCAACGGCTTTCAGCCCCAAACGCCACGCTTCCGTGTAGACACTGGCGATTTCTTCCGGCGTGGCTTCTTCCGGCATGTTGACTGTTTTGGAAATAGCGCCGGAGAGGAACGGCTGGACCGCGGCCATCATGCGGACGTGGCCCATGTAATGGATGGAACGCTTGCCCTTGGCGGGCGTCAGCGAGCAGTCGAAAACGGGCAGATGCTCCGCCTTGAGGCCGGGCGCGCCCTCGATGGTCCCGTGCTGGTCGATGTAGCTCACGATGTCGGACGCCTGCTGCTCCGTGTAGCCGAGTTTCAACAGGGCCTGGGGCACCACGTTGTTCACAATCCTGATGAGCCCGCCGCCCACCAGGTTCTTGTATTTCACCAGCGCCAGGTCAGGCTCGATGCCCATGGTGTCGCAATCCATCATGAAGCCGATGGTCCCCGTGGGCGCCAGCACCGTCACCTGGGCGTTGCGGTAACCGTACTTCATTCCGCTCGTTAGGCAATCATCCCAGACCTTCTTGATGCTCTCCCCCAGCTTCTCGGGGAGGTGGCGCGAATTGAGCTTTGCCGCCGCCGCACGGTGCATCTTGATGACGTCCAGGAATGAGTCGCGGTTGAGCGGGTATCCGGCACAATGACCAAGCTCGGCCGCAATGCGGGAAGATTGGAGACAGGCCTCGCCGTGCATCAGGGCCGTGATGGCCGCGGCGAAATCACGGCCGCCCTCTGAATCGTAGGGCAAGCCGTTGGCCATGAGCATGGCGCCCAGGTTGGCGTATCCCAGCCCCAGAGGGCGGAAGTTGTGCGAGTTGGCGGCAATCTTCTCCGTGGGATAGCTCGCGCCATCAACCATGATCTCCTGCGCCGTAATCAGCACGTCCACGGCGTGGCGGAAAGCTTCAACGTCGAGCTTGCCGTCGGGCGCCACGAACTTCGTCAGATTCAGCGAGGCGAGATTGCAGGCCGAATCGTCCAGGAACATGTACTCGCTGCAGGGGTTCGAGGCGTTGATGGGCGCCGTGGCTTTCGAGGTGTGCCATTTGTTGATGGTGGTGTGGAACTGTATTCCCGGGTCGCCACACTGCCAGGCCGCATCCGCAATCTTCTTCATCAGGTCGCGCGCCCGGTAGGTCTTGATGGGCTCGCCTGAGGCGACGCCGCGCGTCGTCCAGTCCTTGTCCTCAACCACCGCCTTCATGAAGTCATCGGTCACACGGACGCTGTTGTTGGCGTTCTGGAAAAAGACGGAATTGTAGGCTTCGCCGCCAATTGCGCTGTCGTAACCGGCATCCACCAGCGCCCAGGCCTTGCGCTCTTCCTTGGCTTTGCACTCGATGAACCCGACAATATCCGGATGGTCAATATTCAGAATCACCATCTTCGCCGCGCGCCGCGTCTTGCCGCCGGATTTGATGACCCCCGCAAACGCATCGTAACCCCGCATGAACGACAGGGGCCCGGAGGCTACGCCGCCGCAGGACAGCGGCTCCACGGATGCCCGAAGCGAAGAGAGGTTGGTGCCCGTGCCGGAACCCCACTTGAAAAGCATCCCTTCAGTCTTCGCCAGAGTCAGAATGCTTTCGAGGTCATCCTGGACGGAGTTGATAAAGCAGGCGGAACATTGAGGATGACGGTAAGCATCGGTCTCCCTCTTGGCGCTGCCCGTGGCCGGATCCCAATACCAGCCGCCGCCCCCCGTATTCCGGTGGTACTTGTGCCACAGGCCGCAGTTGAACCACACGGGAGAATTGAACGCACCCTTTTGCTGCACCAGGAGATGGACCAGTTCGTCGTGGAAGTTCCTGGCGTCTTCCTCGGTGCGGAAGTAGCTGCCCTCTACGCCCCACTGCGCAATCGTGTCGGCCACGCGGCTGATGAGCTGCCGCACGCTCGTTTCGCGCTCCGGTGTGCCCATCTTCCCGTGGAAGTACTTCGAAGCGACAATGTTGGTGGCGGTCTGAGACCACGCGCTGGGCACTTCCACATTGCGCTGCTCGAAGATCACCTGGCCTTTGTCGTTTTGAATGGACGCCGTGCGCAACTCCCATTCGATCTCATCAAACAGATGAACCCCCGGCTTGGTAAAGAAACGCTTCATACTAATGCCGCGTTTGGTTGCACTTTCCGGAGTGGAAGTTACGGGTTTCGTAGCCATTGCGACGGCATCCCTCTCCGCCATGTTGGCCTCCTCGGTAGACACTGTAGTTTAGTCCCTGATCTTGCGGTGAGTCGTGCACCTAACGGGCATCGGCATCGCGCCGCCTTCCCGGCTGGGCCTTGTTTTGAACCCAGTCGGCCTTTAGAGGCGACTTGCTGGAATGTAAATCAACCGGGAATCCCTGTCAATAGAAAAACACAACATATGGTGGTTTATGGGCAAACACATTCAAAATGTTGTGGAAAACGCCCCCCGCCGCCTTGAACGGAAAAAGTGGGATTTTCAGGAACCCATTCAAAGTCTGACGTTGTGGCAGGCAGCAGGGGAGACAAGGGTACACCTTGCCTCCTACTATCCCGCTGACTCATCACCAGGACTGGCGTCACTGGCCGCCAGTTCGCTTTGGGGAAATTCCAACCCTGGTAAGAATTCCTCTGTCCCCCAACAAGACAAGGGAGGAATCCAGCTCTAGCTTGGGAGGGGCACTTTCAGATTGGACTTGCCGAGGGATTGGACCAACTGGCCCTCGGCGACCTCTCTTGATGTTCCTCGCGCTACGGAGATCTCATCGATCAGGAGTTGCCAGGCACGATCCATCATCTTCTTCTCGCGAAACGAAAGAGGCTTAGCTTGGTTCAGGATGATGAGGGTCTTGAAGACTTCGGCAACCTGTTGAAGTGACCCACTCCGCATTTTCTCGGAATTCTCCCTGAACCTCCCCTTCCAGTCCTGCGGGGAATTACTATGTCCACTCTGTAAGTAATTGAAAATAGTGCTTATCTCGCTAGTTCTGGTCACCCGGCGCAAGCCTACGTTGACTACGCTGCTGATGGGCACCATCACTCGCATACTGCTTGATGTAAGCCTGAGCAGGTAAAACATCTCGGGCTGACCCGTCAAGTTCCGAGTGGATATTTGTTCGACAATGCCAACGCCTTGATTGGGATAGACAACCTTATCGCCTATTTGAAACTGCATAAGCTTCCTCGGCAAATATAAGGAATCAGTGCTACGCCAACGTCGAATTAGGAACTTCTGCTCTTAAACGGAGAGTTGCTCTTCAAAATGAACTAAATCAACTAGAAGTCCTCGTGTCAATTCGGAGATTCAGAAACAACTGCCTGTCCGCCGCAGCGGTAGAATGACACTCACCCCAGTGACGACCTTTTCCCTCGGCGGAGTTCTTTGCAATGTCGATTGCCACCAGGGACGAATGCGAAGGTGCAGAGGCTCCTGTCATTTCCTCTGCCTTGCTATGGAAACCTGCGAACTAGCGATGATCTTGAAGGGGCAACTTGGACCCAACTGGAGTTTGCCCAGTATTCTCATCATCTTCAGTGTTGCGATTCTTGAAATAGCTCCGTTTTGGCTGGGGTTATCTCACCTCGACGATAGAGTCTCGCTGGTTGGTCTGCGTATCTCGCTGAAAATGCAAAACTTATCATGTCACCAGCATAAAAAGAACAACAGCTCGCAACGTTTAGATTAACTCTGTTGCGGCCAAAAGTCAACGCGGCTACGACGCGGCGTACGAGGTGGGTACTGGTCGGCGGACAGTGTTGTTCCGCTCCCAGGTTTGGAGTTCACGTCTGATCTCGATATTGGGAGCGAGCGGGGGGTGAGTTCATGAGACTCCCTGGCGTGGGTACGGTTGGCGCAATTTCGTCTGTGATGGTTGGCACGGCGTCTTTCCTGTTTCCAGACGGAGTGCGCGCTGGCTTCTTTATTGTTTCGCAGTCTACTCAACAACTCCCGTGGCGAACAGGGTATTCACCCGATCGAGATCAGCCTCCGTATCCACGCCGATCGTGTCATGCGGCGTCTCGATGACCGTTATCGTCACGCCATTCTGCAAGAAACGCAGTTGGTCCAGCTTCTCAGCCTGTTCCAGCGAAGATTGCGGCAATGAGTGGAACAGGGATAACACGGGTCGCGTGTAAGCGTAAATGCCCAAGTGTTTGTAAAACTGGATTTTCCCGTCCCGATCGCGGTCGTAGGGAATCGGGTAACGCGAGAAGTAGAGCGCGCGGCCTGAGATATCCGTAACGACTTTGACGTTGTTCGGGTCCTGGGCGGCAACGGAGTCCATGGCAACCTTAAGGGTGGTCACCTGAGGAGATCCCTCTAAGAATGGCGTGAGCAGCAAGTCGAAATGAGCCGGCCGGAGCATGGGTTCGTCTCCCTGAATGTTCACATAGACATCTGCATCGGTCCGGGTCAGCACTTCGTGCACGCGGTCCGTAGGGGAGGGATGCCGGCCGGTCATCGTAACTGGAATGCCTTGGGATTCACAGTACTGCTTCACTTCCTCATTCTCTGTTGCTACGAGGAGATCAGCCAGGAGCGATGAACGGCGGGCGTTGTGATAGACCCAGTAAACCATCGGCTTCCCCGCGATCTCGCGAAGCACCTTTCCGGGCAGCCTGCTGGATCCCATCCGTGCAGGGATGACCCCGAGTATTTTCGGATGTGCGCTCATAAGCTATCCTCTGCTTTCCTGACGAAAGTGTGCCTGCCCACCTTCGGGGCTAAAGGGCGCGGGATGTGAACCGGCTTGCGGGCCCCGTCGCGGATGGTGGGTGTATAGATGATCGTCCAAGGTATGAGTTCGGTCAATGAGGTAAATGTCCCTGCCTGTCACCAGTTCCTGGTGGGCACTCAAGGCAGGAACTCCTTCTTGGTACATGAGAGGATGTACTCTCAGCTGCCTTCGCTTCCGCACGACACTCGAATGCTGCATTCCTGTTGCCTCTTGCTCTTGCATTCCACAGCGAATAAGATAGCCGCCATCTTAAGTTTGAGGAGGGGTTGATCCTATGAAAAGTCAGCCGATTTCCAGGCGCGGATTCATGCAGGCTGCAGCGTGCGGAGCCGGTGCGGCTCTGGCCGCCCGGTCATCTCTTATGCTGTCCTATGCTTCTCCGGGGCCGGTCCCGGCCGGTGACACCGTCCGCATGGGCATCATCGGCGTGGGTATGCAGGGTTCAGGCTTGCTTCGCAGTTCGATACAGCTTCCCGGCGTCGAATGCGTCTCCGCCTGCGATTTGTACGACGGCAGGCGTGACTTAGCCAAAGAAATCGTCGGTAAGGATATCCACACAACCCGTCACTACAAGGAACTTCTCGACAACAAGGGGATTGACTGCATCATTGCTGCTGTGCCCGACCACTGGCACCGGCAGATCGTCGTGGACAGCTGCAGTGCCGGAAAGGACATTTATTGCGAGAAACCCATGAGCCACACCGTGGCTGACGGGTTTGCGATGATTGCCGCGGAGCAGAAGTACAACCGGATCGTACAAATTGGGAGCCAGCGGCGCAGTTCCATCGTGTTTGCCAAAGCCAAGGAGTTGTGCGAGCGGGGCATGATCGGCGATGTCTGTCTCGTCGAAGCATTCATCGGCCGCAACGACCCCTGCGGCGCCTGGCAGTACGCGGTGCCGCCGGATCTATCCCCTGAGACGCTGGACTGGGAAACCTGGCTGGGCACGGCCCCCAAGAAGCCTTTCAATGCCTTGCACTACACTCGTTGGCGGTGCTGGCAGGATTACGGTGAAGGGATTCCCGGCGACCTCTACGTGCATCTCCTGACCGGGATTCACGACATTACGGGAATCACGGCGCCACCGCGGCGAGCCTTTTCGCTGGGTGGCCTCTTCCGCTGGAAGGATGGGCGCGATGTGCCCGACGCCCTGACGACAGTTTATGAGTACCCTCAATTTAACGCCACGATCAGAGTGACGTTGAACACGGAAACCGAACAGGTGACCCGTATTATGGGCACGCTGGGGATGCTCGAAATCCGCGGCAACGAACTGACCATGATTCCCCAGGAGGGGGTGGATTATAAACCCTGCGCGCCGGGCTGGCCCAAGAAGACTAAAGATGAATTCGCAATGCAGTGGCACGGAGAACATGACCCGAAACCTGCCACTTCAGCGCCTGTGGAATCAACGCGCTATTATCCGCCACCCGACTATGACGATGACCGCGAGCACCTTTGGAACTTCTTTGAGTCGGTGAGAACTCGAAAGCCGTCGGTCGAGGATGCAACCTTCGGAAACAATACGGCCATTGCCTGTCACATGGCGAACTACTCCTATTTCAAGAAAACAACAGCCACTTGGGATGACGTAGGAAGGATAATCAAAGGGTAGCAAAAAAACAGGCCCCTCGTTAGGGGCCTGGAGTGAAGAAGAGGAATGTGGTCCCGCCGCGGTCATGTTGGGAAACCCTGGGGGCAAGGCGTTCGCAACAAAGATCCAACTGCTTCAGCGGGACCTGACCCATCATCAAGGTAAGGGGTCTTCCATGTCCAATCGATTATCTTTATGGTGACTATCATAGAATTGTGAACTGCCACGGGAGGCCCTGAAATGTGGTATTTTGAAGTTCGGGCAATGTGGGAAACGACTCGGTTGCAGGGATGAAGGACAAGGAAAGTCCGATCCAAATGGCCTTTCGGGAGACGGCATGCTAACTTGAGTCGGTTGAAATCTCATGCATAATCAAGCAAATAGATGGCCCACCCCGCCATTGGCCGGGGGCAAGGAACGGAGTGCGGAGGAACTCCTGGACTGCGTCGTGGACCGTGATGTAGAGGCGCTGGGGATCCTGTACGACAGGTTTTCCTGTAGCCTGATGGGTCTTCTCGTGCACATTATGTCTGTGAAGGCTGATGCTGAGAGCGTATTGCAAGAGGTCTTTCTGCGACTCTGGAAGGAAGCTCCGGGTATTGCCCATGCGCAAGGAAGCTTGGCTGTCTGGCTCGTGCTGACGGCGCGGCGCATTGCACTCCATCGTCTCCGCGCGGGGCGGAGAGCCGCAACCCGGGCTGGCAAGAGTCCTGACGGGCAGAGCCGTGCGAAAGAAAAGAAGACAGCGCGTAAGCAGGGGGACTCAACGCCGGCGGGCAATAATCCACGCGAGACTCGCTCGGCCAGCCGTGATTCCGAGAGCTTGTCTTTCCTGGCCGGATGTCCTCAATGTTGGGTGCCGCATCCCCGGGACATTGCCCTGGTCGATGCCCGGATGGGTTTGCTGCGTAAGGCTTTTGGCCACATACCCGAACAGCAACGTAATGCGCTGGATCTCGCGGTTTTTGGTGGTTATACCGAAGTTGAAATCGCCGAGCGCCTTGGAGAACCCCTGGGTAAAGTGAGGGCGGCGTTGCGCGCGGCATTTACTTTTGTGAGGCACCGCCAGCACGCGGTGTTGGGAACATGGACTGCCGACATTTAGAAGAGGTCTACGAACTTTTCCTGCTCGGAACGCTGCCCGAGGAGAACTCTCAGGATCTCCTTGAGCACCTTCGGCGCGGCTGCGAGCGTTGCGTGGCGCGGGTCAAGGAAGCCGCTCAGACAGCCTACTCACTCAGCCTGGCGGGCAAACCCGTCACGCCCAGTCCCAAGGTCAAGATCGAGATCCTGCGCTCGCTCTCCAAGAAGTAGCCGCGAAGTGATTTCACGATGGAGTAGTGTGCTAATTCGGGCCGTGCAGTTGGGCTGGTGGCGCCGGTTTTCACCTCGGCGGCAGCACTTGCCTCTGCGTTTCCTCAGGTAGAACACCATGGAGCAATCCGGCAAACCGGGCCTGCGCCGTGAACTGGGATTGATCCAGGCAACGTCGCTGGCCATCACGGACATGGTGGGAATTGGTCCGTACATCACCATCCCCCTGTTGCTGGCGACGATGGGCGGGCCGCAGGCGATGCTCGGCTGGCTTGTGGGAGCGCTGCTGGCTTTCTGCGACGGTTTGGTGTGGGCGGAATTGGGCGCGGCGATGCCCAAGGCCGGCGGGAGTTACAACTATCTTCGTGAAGCCTTCGGTCCCCGTGGCGTGGGCCGCTGGCTCTCATTCCTGATGGTCTGGCAGATCATGTTTACCGCGCCACTTTCGGTGGCCACCGGAAGCATCGGCTTCTCGAATTACCTTCACTACCTCCTTCCGGGCCTGTCGCCCTTGGGAGTGCGGATTGTGGCGGGGGTCTTTCCGCTGGTGCTGGTTGCGCTGCTTTACCGGCGCATCGGCGCCATCGGCAACTTGTCGGTGGTCCTGGTGGGCGGCGTGATCCTGGGATGTTTTTGGATCATCGTCTCCGGCCTGCCGCACCTGAACCTTGGACGGCTGCTGGATTTTCCGCCCGGCGCGTTTCATCTGAATTGGGTCTTCTGGGCAGGGCTTGGCCATGCCACCCTTTACGCGCTCTACGATTACTTCGGCTATTACAACGTCTGTTATCTTGCCGAAGAAATCCGCGATCCGGGCCGCGTGATTCCACGCGCCATCATGTTTTCCATTATGGCCGTCGGAGTCCTGTATGTGCTGATGACCGTTTCTTTTCTCAGCGTGATCCCCTGGAGGAACGCCACCCACACTCCGTTCATTGCGTCGGTCTATATTGAAACACTCCAGGGCGCGGCGGCGGGCAAGGTGATGACCGTCCTGCTGCTATGGATTGCCTTCTCCTCGGTTTTCTCGCTTCTCCTGGGGTACTCGCGCATTCCCTACGCGGCGGCCGTTGACGGAAACTTTTTCCGCGTCTTTGCGCGTCTTCATCCGAAAAGCGGGTTTCCCTATATCTCGCTCATCACGCTGGGCATTGCCGCCTCCATTTTCAGCCTCGGCCATCTCAGTGAAGTGATCGGAAGCCTGGTCGCCACGCGCGTGCTGATCCAGTATATGCCGCAGACCCTTGGCTTCTTCCTGCTGCGTTTCAAGCGCCCGGCGCTCGACCGGCCCTTCCGTATGTGGTTCTATCCTCTGCCTGGAATCATCTCGCTGCTGGGGTGGTTCTACGTCCTGGGAACGGCGGCCAGACGGTCGCTGATTTTCGCCGTCGCTGTGTTTGCGGCTGGGAGCGCGGTCTATTGCTTCCGCGCGCGAATGAAAGGCGAGTGGCCGTTCACCCGCAAGGGTGCCGTCTCATAATAAGGCGCATTCATCTGGATGCTAATAAGAACGGAGAAGCATTGTTAAGTGTTTGGTTCGGAGCAGGGGCCGGGACCCCTCACCCGCCCTCGTACCTCGGGCACCCTCTCCCCTC
>Ga0326727_10011618_pt1 | contig 20407 bp, 17 predicted proteins | sample MB2enrmetagenome_FD_207643 | JGI IMG/M metagenome (GOLD analysis project Ga0326727, IMG submission 207643) | Lab enriched peat soil microbial communities from McLean, Ithaca, NY, United States - MB29MY | ecosystem: Environmental > Terrestrial > Soil > Wetlands > Peat | place: USA: New York...
CAGCGGGATCATGACGATCCGGCTCATCGTAATGGAGTTGGGCAGATTCATCTGGTTGGCGCTGCTCCGGAAACTCTCCCCGGTTCTGCTCCATTATTGCACCGCCGAACAGCCTGCGAATTCCCTTCCTTATTGTTCGACGCATACCAAACAAATCTGGAGCGTGAGACAGACAAAGTTCATCCCGTTTTCGTTGCAGACGAATCTCGCGCACAAGTGCGGGGCCACCGAAGTCATGCCGCCACTCATCTCCAATAAAAAGGGATGAGCCTCGGGCCCATCCCTTTCCTATCCGGCCCGCTTTCCCTTCAGGCGTAAATGCCGCGCTGCCTGATGGTGAAGGCTACACGATCGATGGCGAGCATGTAGGCGGCGATGCGGTTGTTCACGTTGTGGGCTTCGGCGTAACGCACCACGTCGTCGAAGCTGTCGCGCAGAATGGTTTCCAGTTGCTCGTTGACGATGGCTTCCTTCCAGAAATAGCCCTGTCGGTCCTGTACCCACTCAAAATAACTTGCCGTGACGCCGCCGGCGTTGGCCAGGATGTCGGGAACGATGAAGATGCGCTTCTCGGCGAGAATCTCATCGGCTACGGCGGTGGTGGGTCCGTTGGCGCCCTCGACGACGATGCGGGCCTTGATCTGGCCGGCGTTGCGGCTGGTGATTACGTTCTCAGTGGCTGCGGGAATGAGGATTTCGCATTCTGAAACCAGAAGCTCGTCGCTGGGCATGGCTTCGGCGCCGCGAAAGCCCAGGATCGATTCGTTACGGTACTTGTACTCGGCGAGCTGGTGAACATCGATGCCGGCCGAGTTGTAGAGGCCGCCATCGCGCTCGGCAATGCCCACAATCTTGTAGCCCTGCTCCATCATCAGGCGGGCGGCATTGGAGCCCACGTTGCCGAAGCCCTGAATGACGACCCGGCAACCGTCGATGGGCATGTTGAGATAGCGCAGGCTTTCGCCGCAAACCACCTGTACGCCGCGCCCGGTGGCCTCAATGCGGCCTCGCGAACCGCCTATGGTCAGAGGCTTGCCGGTTACCACGCTGGTGACGGTGTGGCCCATGTGCATGGAGTAGGTGTCCATGATCCAGGCCATGGTCTGCTCGTTGGTGTTCACGTCCGGCGCGGGAACGTCTTTTTCCGGGCCGATGAAATCGATAATCTCCGACGTATAACGGCGCGTCATGCGCTCCAGCTCGCCCTGGCTCATCGTCTTGGGGTCGCAGATGACGCCGCCCTTTGCGCCGCCGAAGGGGATATTGACCACGGCGCACTTCCAAGTCATCCAACTGGCCAGGGCGCGCACCTCGTCCAGGGTCACATCGGGCCCATAGCGGATGCCGCCCTTGGCCGGCCCGCGGGCGATGTTGTGCTGTACCCTGAAGCCGGTGAACATCTCGATGCGGCCGTCATCCATGGATACAGGAAAATGAACGATGATCTCGCGCGCAGGGGTCCTGAGCAGCTTCCACAAGCCGTCATCCAGATTGAGCTTGCGCGCCGCAAAGTCGAACCGCGCGCTTTGTGCCTCCCAGGGATTGATCTCCTGGTCTAAAGTAAGTGCGGGATTATTAGCTGACATACTTCCTCCAATTCCGATTGCCGGGCAATGGATTCCTTGAAGAACCCCTTCGCAAGTCATTGACGACGCGAAACTTACCGCAGCGATCTGACGCCCGTTCATCTCTCGCGTCAGATTCCGCCGGTTGCCGGCCTGGCGGTTGGGCAGCTTTTACTGCGCAGGCCCAATCCCCCCAAACCCCGTTGAGTCTAGGCCACACGCCCGTCTGAGTCAAGCCCGCCGGAACCAGCGCTCGCAACCCTTCCCGGTCAAGTTCGCCACCCAATTATCGGTCATAAAGTCTCGGTCGAGGATCGGAATCAATCTCCGAACTCCGACGCGACGCCGGCATCGGGCCGCGGCAACGCCGAACTGCCGCAGTTCCAAGCTCAACAGGTACACTGGTGGCTGTGAGAGCTTCCAGCCATCCCGTTCAGCCCAACATCAAGGAGTTTCTGGCGCTTGCCAGAGAGCACACCCTGGTGCCTGTTTGCCGCACCCTGACCGCCGACCTGGAAACACCGGTCTCGGCCTTCCTGCGCGCAGCCTGGCCGGAACGCGAGTGCTTCCTCCTGGAGTCGGTGGAGGGTGGCGAGCAGGTGGGCCGCTACACCTTTATCGGGCTGGCCCCGTTCAAGCGGATCGTGGCGCGCGGGCGCGAGGTCACCATTACCGAGGGCAGGAAGACTGTCCAGATCGAGGACGACATTTTTGCCGTGCTGCGGCGGGCGCTGGGAGGGCACAAACCAGCGCGGCTGCCGGGGCTGCCTCCGTTTACCGCTGGAGCGGTGGGCTTTTTTGCCTACGATGCCGTCCGCCAGATCGAACGGCTCCCGGCGCTGGCCAAGGACGAGTTGGGAATCCCCGACGCATGCCTCATGTTCTTCGACGAGGTACTGGCCTTCGACCATGTACGCAAGGAAATCTGGCTGGTGGTCACCGCCGACGTGACCCGCGGCAAGGCTGCCGATGCCTACGGACGGGCCGTTCAGCGCCTCGACAAACTGGAGAAGCGCCTGGCCCAGCCGCTGCCCAAACTGCCTGAGCGCAAGAGGTGGGGTCTGGGCAAAAACGCCCACCTCAAGGTGAAATACAGGACCAGCAAGAAAGACTACATGGCCGCCGTGGCCCGCACCAAGGAGTACATCGCCGCCGGGGATATCTTCCAGGCAGTTCTGTCGCAGCGGTTCGACGTGGAGCCGGAGACCGACAGCTTCCAGGTCTACCGTGCGCTGCGCACCGTCAACCCCAGCCCCTACATGTTCTTCTTGCGCATTGCGCCGGAGGGACCGCTGGGCGGGCTGCCGGACAAGCCAAAAAACTCCTCCAAAAGGGCAAAGGGGGCGGAGACCCTGGAGCTGGCGGGATCGTCGCCGGAACTGCTGGTGCGCGTGAACAAGGGCAAGGTGGAGTACCGGCCCATCGCCGGAACGCGGCCGCGCGGCGCCAGCGAAAAGGAAGACCAGGCGCTGGCCGACGAGATGCTCCATGACCAGAAGGAGCGCGCCGAGCATGTGATGCTGGTGGACCTGGGCCGCAACGACGTGGGCCGGGTGAGCGAGTTCGGCAGCGTGAAGGTGGACAAGCTGATGTATGTGGAGCGGTACTCGCACGTGATGCACATTGTGAGCTCGATCGAAGGCCGGCTCAGGCCGGATCTTACCGCTGTCGACGCGCTGCGGGCCTGCTTCCCTGCCGGCACGCTCAGCGGCGCGCCCAAAGTCCGGGCGATGGAGATTATCGAGGAGCTGGAGCCGGCGCGGCGCGGCACCTACGGCGGCGCGGTGCTCTACGCGGATTTTTCCGGCAACCTGGACTCCTGCATCGCCATCCGCTCCATGCTGTCCGTAGGCGGCAAGGGCTACGTGCAGGCCGGCGCGGGAATCGTGGCCGATTCGGTGCCCGAGCTGGAACACCAGGAATCAATCAACAAGGCACAGGCGGTGATCCGGGCCATCGAGCGGGCGCGGGAGATATAGAACATCTTCTTACTTCCAGCTGCTCCGGGCCAGCCATCGTCGACATACAGTAACAGGCTATTCCGCGCCGAAGATGCGGCGGAAGAAGCGGCCTACTCTTTTAAAAAATCCCGGCTTCTTCTGGCTCGCAGCCTGCTCAGCGACAGGGTTTGCGCCGGCAGTTGCCGGGTTTGAGACAGGTTCCGCTGATGCTGCCGGTTGTGGCGCGTGGTCGGCGCCGTTGTACACCAGCGGCGCGATCGGCTCCGTCGAGGCGGAGTTCTGGCTCGCCGTGGCGGGAGCTGGCTTGGGCATGGGGGCCAGCCCCTCGCTCTGAGCCACCGGAAACTCATTCCCTTTGGGTTCGCCGGCCGGGCAGCCGCAGGACTCCTTTTCCTGGTCCACCACCTCGTGCAGGCTGCCGTGCTGGAACATCACGCGCTGGCCGGGCTGGACGCGGTACGCACCCCCGTCGAAAACGCTGGAAACCAGCACATAGGGGGCGTTGGCTCCGGCGTTGTCAACGCAGGTGTCGCCCATTGGGCCAAGCCGCACCTTGAGCTCGGCCGCTCCCGGGCCGGCGATAAGGATGCGGAAGTCGGGGGTGAGCAGAATGTCGGAGTTGCGGCTCACGCCGGAGGTCGTCGCGAAACTCATCTCCAGAGCCCCATGGTCCATGGCCAACAGCAGGCCCGGAACCTGACCGGCGGGGACGCTGGAGTCGGCAGCAAGCTTGACGATGGTGTAAGCGCAAACCAGCAGGGTGCCTCGATAGGGCAGAGTGACATGGGCCGCCTGGCTGCCTGCGGTGATGGCTGCGTTGGCAGCGACGAAGGCCCGGCCGTTGTAGACCTGAAGATCGCCGGTAACCTCGGCGGCTGAACCGGAAATCTCGCTGTCCAGGGGGACAATGGCGATAGGGCGGGCATCGGGGGCCGCGAGCTTATCCGCCTGCGCTGTCTGGGATGCAGCAGGAGCCTGGGCTGCCGGCGTGGTTTCAGGCGCCTGCGCATCCGGGACCGGCTGAGGAGCCTGGGCGCTCAGCAGTTGTGCAGCCGTGAGAATCGCCGCAACCAACCAGCAATGGCAAGCCACCCTGTCTGCCGAAAACCTCGCAGGAGAGCCGAATCGTCTCGCTTTGAAAGGGCGCGGCCGGGTACCCTCTGAGTGCCGCATCGCCCAATCAGAGCGTGCCTGTGTTTTGAAAGGGCGCGGCTTTAGGCGCGCCACCAGCGCGTGAGCAGAAGCGGGGGGCTTTAGCCCCTGAGGGAACGTCCTTTCAACAATATGCATTCCCTCCGCGGCCAAAGCCGCTATCCATTTTGGGCGCCTTATGGCGAGGCTGAAGCCGTGTCCTTTCAAAACCAGGAGGAATTCCGTGCCTATCGGACTCGCGCGGTGTATCCAGACTCGAAACGGGACTTGCATGGTGGTTACATGTCCAGGAAGTTGCGAATCATCTGGTGTCCGCCCTCGGTGAGAACGCTCTCGGGGTGGAACTGGACGCCTTCAATGGGCAGATAGCGATGACGCAGGCCCATAATCACCGAACCGGCTGCCCCGTTCGATTCGGGCGTGCGAGCCGTAACCTCAAGCTCGGCGGGAAGCGACTTTTCGGCGACGATGAGCGAGTGGTAGCGGGTGCAGGTGAGCGGTGTGGGCAGGCCGGCGAAAATGCCCTTCCCGTCGTGATCGACCGAACTGGTCTTGCCGTGCATCAGGCTGCGGGCGCGCACTACCTCGCCGCCAAATGCCTCGCCGATGGCCTGGTGCCCCAGGCAAACTCCCAGGATGGGCGCCTTGCCGGCCATGTGGCGGATGAGCGGGACCAGGATGCCGGCTTCGCCGGGCGTACAGGGGCCGGGCGATAGCAGGATGCGTTCGGGATGCAGCGCCTCAACCTCTTCAACAGTCAGTTCATCGTTCCGGCGGACCACGACCTCCGCGCCCAGCTCGCCCAGGTACTGGACCAGGTTGTAGGTGAACGAATCGTAGTTGTCGAGGACGAAAACCATGGTGGATTTCAGTGTATCGTGCGGGCGGCGAAATCGCGCGGCGTTGGGCTGCTGATTCACTCCGGGTTGCGTCCCGCTTGCGCCATCTGCAAAACTGGCACTGGTCGCTTATCATGGTTCTCCATTTTCTGATTCAGGGCCGGGTGCAGGGTGTGGGCTTTCGCTGGTTCGTGCAGCGGGAGGCCGGCGAGCTTGACCTGCGCGGCTGGGTGCGCAACACCGAGGACGGCGATGTGGAAGTGGTGGCCGCGGGCAATCAGGCCGAGCTGGCCGAACTGCGCGCCACCCTGCGCCGCGGACCGCGCGGAAGTCGCGTGGATCGGCTAGTCGAGCACTACCTGGACGACTCCGAGGCCGCCGATCTCAGTTCCTTCAGAATCGATGGGGCGTGGTAGAGAGACAGGGACTAGGGACTTAGGGACTAGGGACTAGCGCTGGATTTCATCGGGGTCTTGCCGATTGCCTCGACGCCTCAAGTTCGAAGTTTCGCAAATTGCGCTGCCACTCGGAGCCTCTCAATTACACGAACCGGCTAGTCCCTCAGTCCCTAGTCCCTTAGTCCCTGCTCCCCAATCTCTGCACTCTATAATTGAGCGGGAAGCCGAATCGTATCCCCGCCTGTTCCCTTCCCGCAGTTTCCGAGTTGTTCTGAAGCCAGATGGAGGAGCAAACGTTCCCATGCAGGAAGCAATCAAGCCTATCAACGTGGAAGATCTCAAGAAGTTGGTGCGCACCGTTCCGGATTTTCCCAAGCCGGGGATACTTTTTTACGACATCACCACGCTCTTGAAGGACAAGACCGGGTTTGCGCAACTGATTGACGCGCTGGCGGCGCACTATCTTGCCCGCAAAATCGACCTGGTGCTGGGCATCGAGGCGCGGGGATTCATTTTTGGACCGGCGCTGGCCTACCGGCTGAATGCGGGATTTGTCCCGGTGCGCAAGCCGCGCAAACTGCCGGCTGCTGTGGCGCGGGTGACCTATGACCTGGAGTACGGCTCCGACGCGCTCGAGATTCACATGGATGCGATCCAGCCCGGCCAGAGCGTGGTGCTGGTGGACGACCTGCTGGCCACCGGAGGCACCATGGAGGCAACCGTGAAGCTGGTAAAGCAGCTGGGCGGGGAGATTGCCGGGCTTGCCTTCGCCGTCGAGCTGGATTTTCTGAAAGGCCGCGACCGCTTCCCCGAGTACGACGTTTTCAGCCTTCTGCACTACAACGAGTAGGGGAATCCAGGCGATTCCCTACTCTGCCGGTTCCGGCAACTCTTCCGGCTGATTGCCATCAGGTGCAGCGTCCGCGGATTCTCCCTGTAACATCTGGGCATCGGCAAAGCGGTATCCGACGTACACGTCGGTGAGGAGATAGACGGGGTTGGAGGGGTCGTCTTCAATCTTCTTGCGCAACTGGCGAACAAAGGTGCGCAGGTACTCGACCTCCTCGCGGCAATCGGCTCCCCAGACCGCCGTGAGGAGCTTGGCGTAAGTAACGACGCGGCCCGCGCGGCTCATCAGGCAGTGGAGAATATCGAATTCCTTGCGGGTCAGGTGCACGGTTTGGCCGCGCTTGGTAACGCTGCGCTTGACCGGCTCGAGACGGATTTCCCCGATTTCGATGGGCGCGTCCTCGGCGCGGGCCGGGGCACGCACGCGGCGGACCGCCGCACGAATGCGCGCTATTAGTTCGCGTGTGCTGAAGGGTTTGGTGACGTAATCGTCCGCGCCCGATTCCAGCGCCTCCACTTTGTCCTCCTCCTGGTCGCGCACGGTGAGCATGAGGATGGGCAGCCTGGGCGCAAAGGCGCGAACGCGGCGCAGAGTCTCGATGCCGCCAATGCCGGGCATATTCACGTCCAGCAGGACCACATCATAGGTCCCGGCACGCAGCAGTTGCAGGGCCTCTTCGCCGCGCGAGGCCTCAGCCACCTGAAAACCGAGTTCAGCCAGCGGCGGGCGCAGCGCCCTGCGGATGGCCGGTTCGTCGTCGACGACAAGAATGCGAATTGCGGGCTGGCTGATCACGTTCTCCCCTTTTGCGCTGCGTCAGGTATGGCAGCAAAGAATGTCGTTCCCTCATGTTCGTCGCTTGTAACCCAGACATATCCGCTGTGAATTAGTGCCACTCGCTTGGCCACGGAAAGGCCGATTCCGGTGCCGGAGGCGCGGTTGGAGTGAGTGGAAGAACGATAGTAGCGGTCGAAAATGCGCTCGCGGTCGGCCATGGGAATCACCGGGCCGAAGCTGTGAACCGAGAAAATAACTTCATTCTTGGCATGAACGGCGCGGATGGTGATGACGGTGCCATAGATGGAATACTTGCAAGCATTGTCAATGTACTGCGTCAGCAGCATGACCATTAACTGGCGATCGCAGTAGAGAACCATGTCCTCGTCCTCCAGGTCGACGGTGACCTTCATGGTTGCCAGGCGATCTCTGAGACTGTCCAGCACCTCTTCAATCAGCGGCCCTACGCCCACCGGAGTGGCATGAATTGTAATTTCGCCTGCATCCAGGCGGGCCGTGGTCAGCAATCGCGTTGTCAATTCGCCCAGCAGCCCGGTCTGTTCATCGATGAGGGCCACCAGTTCGGCCTGCCCCGGCGACAGGTGGCCCATTTCACCCAGGCCGGTGCTGGCGGCGCGGATTGCGGTCAGCGGCGTCTTGTACGCGTGCGCCAGACTATCCAGCACCGTGGCGCGCAACTGCTCGGTGCGGCGCTCGGTTTCGATGCGGCTTTCGTTGGCAAAGGCGCGATAGCGGTCGAAGGTAATCGCAATCAGGGAGGCGATGGCGTTGTTAGTCAGCGGGCTGGTCTCGCCCCGCACCACCAGGCTGCCTACAGGCACTTGTCCCAACCGCACAACGCGCCGGCCGAGGCCTGTATCCGGATCGTCGTCTGAGGTCTCGAAGTAGTAGACGTTCTGTGCAATCTCCTGCGGATCCACACTCCAGATGCCGGCCTGATAGACATCGTGCAGGTCGGCATCGAAAACAGCCACCGCTTCCAGGGCGAAGATCTCGTGTACCAGCTCGGCCAACTGCGGCCCCGGCTCAACATGGAGATTCATCTGCAGGGTGCGGCGAGTGAACTCGTAGAGATCGTGCATCTGGCCGCCCCAGGACTCAGCTTCCCGCGCGTGCCCGGTAACCCGCGCCGAAAGACGGCTGACCACAAGCGCCACTAAAACGAAGGCCAGCAGGGTGATCGAGTTGGCAGGGTCTTCCGCCAGTTTCAGTTCGGGCTGCCGCGCCGTGAAATAGCCGTGTACTACAACCGCGCAAAGTGACACGATGACCGCCTGCCAGAATCCGCACAACAGGGCGGTGGGCAACACGATGAGCAGATAAAGCAGCAGGGCAACCGGGAGCAGCCACCCGAACCAGTGTGCGAAAGCTCCCACCAGGATCACGGCTACAATTCCCAGCGCGCACTCCAGCGTGAACAGAAGCACACGCGATCCCGAGCCGCGCGAGCTTCCGCTGCCGAAAACAGAACCAGCAGGAAAAGAGCTTGCAGACAACCAGCACCCACCTTCTCAACGCGACCGACGTATTGTCAGACCTGCTACCCGGCCTCCACCTGTATTGAACAAGCCGTCGGCGGGACCCGGCACGCCACTCCGCCGTTCCATTTCGCAAGCCAAAAACGATTCAACAGGAAACGCATTGCACGAGGCCCGGCCGGGAAGCACTGATATCGTAACAAGATTTTAGCAGGTTCCTTATTCCGTCCTCATAACGTTTCGTGTTGGCGGAACTTCTTGCATGGCGGATGTTTATCTCATCCAGGAACCGGGCACAGGGACTGAACTCGGAAGATCAATCGCCGCATGAAGAAATCTTTTCAAAATCATCATAAGTTCTTTATGCCTTGTTTGTATTACTAGTGTTAGTCAGCTGCGACCGGATCGCATCAGGAAGCAGCACTGTACGATTGGGAACCATTCCGATGAGAATCCATAGGGCCGGAAAGCTCCTGTGGGGCTTACAGGTGTCGTGTGTCCAAATTGCAAACGGGTAAGACAAAGCCTCAGTCCCGCGTTGCCGGTTCAATTCATTGCTTGTCATTCCAAAAACGTTATTTCGGGAGGAATAGTGCCGATGTTTTCTAAGCCGAATCGCATTCTGCAAACGATGGCCGGAGCGGCCATGGCATTCGCCCTGCTGTCTGGCGCGCAAACCCCAACCGCGCCGCCGGCACCCGCAGCCACTCCGGCAGCCGCACAAGCTCCGGCTACACCGACCCCCGCACAAGCTCCGGCAACTCCGGCCCCCGCGGCCCCGGCAGCGCCAACCTGGAGCGTGGGCCCCATGGATCTGAGCGGGTTCATCGACGGCTACTACAGCTTTAATTTCAACCGCCCCAACACCACCGACGGCTACGACCAGCTCAACCAGCTTTACAACTTCAACGACAAAACGGATCAGTTCGAACTGAGCGCGGCCAAGCTCACGCTGAACCACGACCCCGATCCGGTCGGTGCCCATGTTGACTTCATTTACGGCCGTACCAACAGCCTGATCAATGCCGCCCCGACAAACAGCACTTCCGCCGATCAACTCAACTACATCGAGCAGGCATTCCTCAGCCTGAAGCCGCCCAAGGCCAAGGGCTTCGAATTGGACTTCGGAAAATTCGTTACCTCGGCGGGAGCCGAAGTCATCGAGGCAAAGGACAACTGGAACTATTCCCGATCGCTGCTGTTTGTCAACGCCATTCCATACTGGCACTTTGGCGCCCGTACCTCGATGCCGGTGTCGAAGACCGAGACCATCGGATTCCAGTTGGTCAATGGCTGGAACAACGTCTCCAAGAGCAACGGCGGCGTCACCGGCGTGTTTACCAGCGCCTATGTCAAGCCCAAGGCCACCTGGGACCTCAACTATATCGTCGGTCCGGAGAATCCCAACACTACCAGCGGGCTCCGCAACCTCGTCGACACAACGCTGCTGCTGACGCCGCCCGGAAAGTTCAACGCCTACATCAACTTCGACTACGGCATGAATCAGGATGCGATTGTGGGCACCGGCGAGTCCGCCTACGGCGACAAGAAGTTGCATAACTGGGATGGCGTGGCCGTTGCAGCGCACGAACAGGCTACGGCAAAAAATGCCGTGGCAGGCCGATTTGAATACTTCAGCGATCCGGATGGCTTTCTAACCGGCACACCGCAGCACCTCTATGAAGGCACCTTTACCTATGAATACAAGTGGGTCGAGGGTGCGCTTATACGCGCTGAATACCGCTGCGATTTTTCCAACGTAAAGTACTTCAACAAACTTGCCAACCAATCCTCTGACCAGCAACAGACGTTGACCGTGGCCTTCATCGCCTTTTTCGGTCCCAAACGCTGATCTTCGAGCCTTCATCTTCATTTCGTCCTGATGGGATGAAGGATAGGCTTTCAGCACGGCAACAGAACTGATGGCGCCGGCCAGGCAAAGACCGCACTCCTGGCTGGGGTCGTCGCCATACACACCGCGGGCGATCCAAGCTTCGATATGCCACGCGCCGGCAACGGAATCATCTTTGCTTCGGCCCGGATTGAGGTCCAGATTTGGGCAAGCCTTTCGATATTCCCGCGGGCAACCGCCGGAAGCAGACCTACGAAGTTCATTTCTCAGGAGAATGCTCATGGCAGATCAAAAAGCACCTCAGATGCAGGCCACACTCGGGCTCACCGGGCTGACCAGCAACGCAATGGCACTCATCGCCCCCGGCGCCTTCCTCTGGCTCACCTTCGCAATCCAGGCCAATACCGGAGTCGCGAACCAGCCATCCACCGCGCCGGCCATGTGGATCGGCATCTTCGCCGCCCTTCTGCTCTGCCTGGCCACCGCAGTTGCCTACGCCGAGATCTCCAAGCTCTATCCCGGCACCGGCTCCAGCTACTACTACGCGGAACAGGCGCTGCTTTCAAAGGACAAGGCCTTCAAATACGCTCGCGTGGCCAAGTTCATTGTCGGTTGGGGCTCGCACCTCTATTACTGGGTCTATCCCGGCGTGATGGTGGCCGTCACCGGCGTCTTTGTAGGCTACGTGGTCGGCTTTCTCTATCCCAATGTGATGAGCGGCTCCAATCCCGGGCCGGTATTCATGGCACTGGTCGCGGTTCTCTTCTCCTTCTTCGTCGCTTGGATCGCCGCAAAGGGCGCAGGCGCATCCACCGCTGTCAACATCGCCATCAACGTCATCCAGATCTCCGCGCTGGTCGTCTTCAGCGTGCTCGCGCTTGGCTACCGCGCCAGCCATCCGTCGGGCACACCCGGCTTCCAATACGATTCGCAGACGCTGGCAACTTACACTTACCAGTTCGCTACCAACCCCAAGGACGGCTCTACGATGCGCGACTCCAGTGGCACGCCGCTGCCGTTGCTCGATGCGTCCGGCAAGCCGGTCCCCTTTCAGATCACCTATCCCACCACCGACTCCACCGGCAACTTCCAGACCCATCCGTCGGCAGCCTCGGTGATTGGGGTACACAAGCTCAGCTACATGTTCATCCAGGCTACGGTCGCCATTCTCATTCTGGTCGGCTTCGAATCGGTGACCTCAATGGGAGGCGAGGCTAAAAACCCCACTAAACATATTCCCATCGCCGTCATCGCATCGCTGCTGATCCAGGGCTTGATCTGCTATCTGTTTGAGTACTTCGCGGCCAACTACTTCCTTAACTCCGGCTATACCATGGCCAACGCGGGGCAATCCGCAGCTCCCATCGGCGACATGATGATCATTGTCGGCGACGGACTGCTGGGACAGGGCCACGGCAGGTACTTCATGTTGGCCGAAGCCATCACCGTGTTCTTCGCGCTGATCGGCACCACGCTGAGCTGCATGAATACCGGCGCACGCGTCACCTACGCCATGGGCAAGGATGATGAGGCCCCCGAGCACTTCGGCTTGCTCCATGCCGAATCCCTGTCGCCGCGCAAGGCCATCTGGACGCTGGCCTGGATCTCCGCGGTGATCGGCGTCATCGGCGTTTCGCTGCTCTTCGGCGATTCTGCCGCACCTTCCGACGCGACCATTGCGGCGCTGCCTCACGGCATCTTCTCCAGCTTTGGCTACCTGTCGCATGACCAGTTAGCCGCATTGCCCAACTCTTTGCTGGCCATTACGCTCACCTCCAACTTCGGCACCTTCATCCTCTACGCGCTCAGCTGCTTCCTGTGCATCGTGGCATATCACAAGCGGCCCGACCACAACTTCCTGGTTCACACTCTCATCCCTGGCTTTGGCCTGCTCGCCAACCTCATCTGCATGGCCTTTTACCTGATTGGCCCGGTCTTCAGCCTGGGAACCTTGAAGGAGCCACTCTGTGCGCTGGGAATCTCAGCCATCTGGGGCATCTATGGAGCCATTTACTTCCTCCGTTCCTCCAAGGCCAAAGGTAAGACAGTTCTGCTTGAATCGAGATAGCTGGGTAACTTCGCCGTAACCTAACCCCAGCCGCTGGGTGGAATCTCTCCTCGATCTCTTCACCGGGACGAGGAGCAGAGAGCCACCCAGTGGCCATTTTGACGTAGATGTTTCACAATCCTGAATAAGACCTCTTTCCTGGTTCAATGGGGAGAGATTTGAGGCGGCGGCGCCCATGTTGGATGTTCAGTACGGCCAGGCAAGCGATTTCGGCAAGGTTCGCAAGAACAACGAAGACGCGCTGGGGGCATTTATCCCCGCATCGCGCCACCAGGCGCGCTCCCACGGCTACCTGTTCGCGGTTGCCGACGGCGTAGGCGGCATGGACCTGGGTGAGGTCGCATCGACCACGGCCGTCTCGGTGATTACCGAGGAGTTTGAAAAGGCTCAGGCAGGCACCATGCTCATCAGTCTGCTGCCGCGCCTCATTCAGCACGCCAATGCCGCGGTCCACGACTGCACCATGGCGCAGGAGTATCGCGGGAAACAAATGGCCACAACCCTGGTCGCCTGCGCGCTCCGCTTCGACCAGGCCATCGTCTCGCACGTAGGCGATTCCCGATGTTATCTGGTTCGCAGCGGGAAGGCCAGGCAGGTGACTCAGGACCATACCCTGGTGAACGAGCAGCGCAAGATGGGTTTGATCTCCGCTGCGGATATCGTTGACTCCGATGCGCGACACGTCCTCATTCGCTCTCTGGGACCGGAGATGTTCGTCTCGCCGGACACCTCCGCACTCACTCTCCAGCCAGGCGATGTGCTGGTTCTCTCCACCGACGGACTGCACGACGAAATGAGCGAGGCCGCCATTGCCGAAATCGTCTCCCAGAAGAAGAGTATGGATGAGATTGCTCGTGAACTGGTGGCGCGAGCTGTGGAGATCGACGGCGGCGACAATACCACCGCGCAGGTGATCCGCATCCGCTCCGTCGAACAGGTAGGCATGTACCGGGGCCGTCCCTACAGGCTTCCTTCCTGATTCCTCATGTGGCAACCAAAAGACTTATGGAATCCTTACCGGTTCCGCGCCCTTTCTCGATAAAGTAGAAGAATACGCACTGATGGAGTGTCCCGCACCATGGGTTTTTACGACAGCCTGGAAGCTGGTTCGCAGCTTGATTCCTACCGGATTGATACCCCCGTGGCCCGCAGTGGCATGGCTTCCATCTATCGCGCCACCGATCTGCGCGACAACCGCACCGTCGCGCTCAAGATTCCCCACCCCGACATGGAAGCCGATCCGATTCTTTCCGACCGCTTTCAGCGCGAGGCCGGCATCGGCGAAAAGCTCAACCATCCCAACGTGATGCGCGTGTTCGGCGAAACAGGACGTTCGCGCGTTTACATGGTCATGGAGTGGTGCCAGGGCCGGCTCCTGCGCCAGATTCTGGATGAAGGCAGAATTCCCCATGACCGCGCCATCCGCATCGCCATCGGCGTCCTTGAAGCGCTGGACTACATCCACTCCAACGGCGTCGTTCACCGCGACCTGAAACCTGAAAATATCATGGTGGACGAAAACGACAACATCAAGCTGATCGACTTCGGGATCGCCAGTGATTCTTCAGCGCGCCGGCTCACCTACGCCAACTTCACCGCCACCCTGGGCACGCCCAACTACATCTCTCCGGAACAGGTCAAGGGCAAGCGCGGCGATGGCCGCTCCGACACTTATTCCATGGGCGTGATTCTCTATGAAATGCTCTCCGGCAAGCTGCCCTTTACCGGCCCGTCGCCCCTGGCGGCAATGAATGACCGCCTCTTGAACCACCCCATGCCCCCCAGCGTCGCCGACCCTTCCATCTCCCCGCAACTGCAGGAGGTTCTTTACCGGGCGCTGGAGCGCGATCCCAAGAATCGCTATCCCAAGGCGCGCGATTTTCTGCACGATCTTGAACATCTTGACCAGGTGGGCGTGGAGGACCGCGATGAGCTGCGCAACTGGCAGCGGCGAAAATCCCAGCGTTCCCGCAAGGTCCTCTATTACGGCGCCCTGGCCCTCATCCCGGTGGCCATCCTGCTGCTGATGGTGCTCATCGCCCGTCACCACTAACTTCCCGTTTTTGTGCATCTCGCCCCCAGAATCCTCACGAGATCTTTATGACCCAGGCCCTAGCATTCTTGTGAATGCCCCTCACCTTCCCACCCCAAAAGGAGATACATGAAAAAGTACAAACTCGAATACATCTGGCTTGACGGAAAAAAGCCCATTCCCGAACTTCGCGGCAAAACCCAGATCAAGTCATTTGAGAAACCACCCGCACTTTCCGATCTGCCCCTTTGGGGTTTTGACGGCAGTTCCACCATGCAGGCCGAGGGCAGCAAGTCTGACTGCATTCTGAAACCTGTGGCTCTGTATCCCGACGCAGCCCGAAAAGACGCGTATATCGCTCTGTGCGAAGTCATGCACCCCGACGGCACCCCGCATTCCACCAATATGCGCGCCACCATCGAGGACGATCCCGACTTCTGGGTTGGTTTTGAGCAGGAGTACTTTCTCTATAAAGACGGGCGTCCTCTTGGCTTCCCGAAAGAAGGCCACCCCAGCACTCCCCAGGGCCCCTACTACTGCGGCGTCGGCTACAAATACATGGGCAACATAGCCCGGCAAATCGTCGAAGAACACCTGGAACTCTGTCTTGCCGCCGGCATCAATCACGAAGGCATCAACGCCGAGGTCGCCAAAGGCCAGTGGGAATTCCAGATCTTTGCCAAAGGCTCTGCCAAGGCCGCGGATGACACATGGACCGCTCGCTACCTGATGATGCGTCTTTGCGAGAAATACGAAGTGGACCTGGTTTTGTATTGCAAACCCATCAAGGGCGACTGGAATGGATCAGGTATGCATTGCAACTTCTCCACCAAGCACCTCAGAGAAGTCGGCGGAAAGGCATATCTTGAGGCCCTTATGAAGGCCTTCGAGAACAACATCAGGGCGCACATCGACGTTTATGGCCCCGATAACCATCTGCGTCTGACAGGCCTGCACGAGACCCAGGCCATTGACAAGTTCAGCTATGGGCTCTCCGATCGTGGCGCTTCCGTCCGCCTGCCTGTCAACTTCATCAAGAACGGCTACAAAGGCTATCTTGAAGATCGCCGCCCCAACTCCGAAGCCGACCCCTACCAGATCGTCTCGCGCATCCTGAAGACCATCAACAGCGTCCCCAAGCCCTGATCGAACACCTGTTCCTGGTAACACAGAAAACCCCGGCCGGCTCTCTTGACCGGCCGGGATTTTCATCTCCTTATGCAGCTTCAATCTCCTCGGCAAGCGCTTCCGCTGCCGCAACACAGGCGTCGCGGTCCACGTCGAGATGCGTCACCAGGCGAATCAGATCCGGGCCAAGCGCGCTGACCAGGACGTTGCGCGCCTTCATCCGTGCCGCCAAATCCGCCGCGCTCCGCTTTCCAGTCAGCCGGAAGATCACGATATTGGTCTCCACGGACTCGAGATCGATGGATACCCCATCTACGCCGGTAAGCGCCTCAGCCAGCAGCCGCGCATTGGCATGATCCTCGTGCAGCCGTCCCGGCCCCTTTTCCAGCGCAATCAGTCCCGCCGCTGCCAGCACGCCCGCCTGCCTCATTCCGCCGCCCAGGGCCTTGCGGAAGAGCCGCGCCCGGTCCATCATCTCCGCTGAGCCCGTGAGCATGGAGCCCACCGGCGCACCCAGCCCCTTCGAAAGGCAGAACATCACGGTATCGAACCCGCGCGTCAGGTCTTTCACATCCACGCCCAGCGCCGTGGCGGCGTTGAAGATGCGTGCTCCGTCAAGGTGCGTGGGGAGCTTGCGCTCTTTGGCTCCAGTCCAGATCTCCTCCATCACTGGAAGCGGCAGAGCCGCCCCGCCGGCCAGGTTGGCCGTGTTTTCAATCTCAATCAGCCCCGTGGCCGCGCGAAAGGCGCCCCGCGCGTAGATTGCCGGCTCGATGTGTTTCCAGGTAAGGATGCCGCGCTCAGCGTAAACGGCGCGCACCAGGCAGCCGGAGAAGACGGCGGTAGTGGCCATCTCCCAGTCCAGGATGTGAGCGCGGGATTCGGCGATCACCTCCTGGCCGGGCTGCGTGTGCAGCCGGATGGCAATCTGGTTGCCCATGGTGCCCGTGGGCACAAACAGCGCCGCCTCCCGGCCAAAGGTTTCGGCTGCGCGGCGCTCAAGCAGGCTGACTGTAGGGTCTTCGCCGTAGACGTCGTCGCCCACCTCGGCCGCCGCCATGGCCGCCCGCATCTCCAGCGTGGGCCGCGTAACTGTATCCGAACGCAGATCGATGATTCCAGCCACTTCCCTGTTCCCTGTATTTACGGTATCTGCCCCATCGGCAACTCCATCACCGGTGTCCGCTTCCCATCTTTCACCGCGTAGGCCCACAGGCCGTGAAAGTTCTGCCTGAGCCCCGGCTGAACCTTGAGAAACGCACTGAACACCGCAATCGCCTCTGTTCGCTGGGCGGCTGGATCCGTGACCCCCGTCGATTCGTACACCAGAGCCAAATCGGCCTGGTGCAGCGAGGCGTCTAGAATCACAGCGTCGATCTTCCAGGTACGATCGCCGTCGGGAAGCGAGTACGGAAAGGCATCCTGCGGCGAACTCTGGATCTGGGTCTGCTCCTGCTGGAGCTTCTCAAGGTTTGGGGAGGAGATAAGATCCAGCGGTAGCAGCAGGTAGCGCGCCGCGTCATAGGAATACCACGCGCTCCATGGATCGTCTTTTGCCAGCGTGCGCGCGCGTGACCAGTACCAGACCCCGTCATGGCCGTCGAAGATGCCTTGGCGCACAGTCACTCCGGCCAGCCTCCAGGCAGCGCCATCCCATGCCAGGATGATGCCTAACTGTCCGCCCAACGGTGCGCCCGCCGCCTCGGCCAACACCACGGCGTAGCGTCCCGGCGGCAGCGCATGCATGGTGATGGTCACGGTGAGGGAGCCGCTCGCGTTCGAGCAGAAGAACTCGGTATCGGTGGGTGCGGTCATGCTGGCCGCATCGAGCAGATAAAGGCTCCACAGTTGAACCTGCCCGCCCTTGACCAACGGCTCGGCCTGCTCGATGGCACCGCGAATCCCGCTCCACTCAGCCGCCTCGGCGGGTAGCAGAGCGGCCTGCAGCGTGGCAAAATCCTGCTGTAATACGGCCTCGGACAACCGGTCGCCGGCCGTGGCCAGAGCAGAGCGATCCTGGGACGATAGCTCTGCCTCCGAGGTACAGGTGGCTGCCTGGCTCGCCGCCGGCACCAGCAGCAAGGCCACAACAGCCAAAACCTTCCAGCAGAGGCGCAGCACCCCAGACATCCTCAGTGATCCTCTCTGCCCAACGAGACTCCGTTTCGAGCGTCCATGGACTATTGTTAGTCTAGTACAGTGGAGCGGTCAGAAATTTTGCCCCGGCGAAAGGCTTGAACAAGGGCGCCTGTTCCGAGGCCTAATCGCCACTCGCTAGGCAGGGGAGCCGAATTCGATGCGCACAACCATCACGGCACAACCCCAGACGACGCAATGCCCGAAGGCGCGGATGGCCCTTCCTTTCCGCGAATTGACGCTCTTTGCCGCCATTTTTATCGTCGGGACACTATTTGCAGCCGCGCAGCAGCCCGCGCCACAGGCGCCGGCAACGCAAACTGCAACCACCCCCGCGCACAGACCGGTTCACCCCTCCAGGCGGTCCTCCGCAGCCCATCGGCCGGTCCTATCTGCCCAAGCCGCGCCCACGCCGGTGACGCCTCCCGCGCCAAAGCCTCCGGACTGGCCCGCCAACGACCGCCCGGCCGAGGCCACAGTGGTCTGGAACAGTCAGGGCCTGCACATTGAAGCCTCCAACTCTAGCCTGGAACAGATATTGAAGGATGTGGCAACGGCCACCGGCGCAAAAGTACAGGGCTTTGGTGCGGATGAGCGCATCTTTGGCTCCTACGGCCCCGGCAAGGCGCGCGACGTGCTGTCGCAGCTGCTCGATGGCTCCGGCTACAACGTAATCATGATCGGAGATCAGGGCCAGGGAACGCCGCGAGAGATCGTGATGAGCGTCCAGCCCAGGGGAGACGCCCCGCCGGCCACCAACAGCCAGGCCGTGGCAAACGACGAGAACGCCGATAGCGAGGATCAACCGCAGCCTCAGCCGCCGGCGCCGCCGCCCATTCGCAATGGCTTTGCGCCCGGCGCGCCGCCACGCACTCCCCAGCAGATCATGCAGGAGATGCAGCAGCGCCAGCAGCAGTTGCAGCAGACGCAGCAGCCCAACAATCCCCAGTGACGACGCTGTTTTCAGTGATCAGTTGAGGGTTTTCGATTGTAAAGGTTTATTGGCTGTGACGGTAATCGAATGGTGTCAGAACTCAAATCTTGTATGAAGCTGACAAGCTGTCCACGGCATACTGCCAACTGTGCTCTACAGCACACGCGCAACTTCCGGCCGGGCCTTGACCGTTGCAGGGCGCCGCTGCGGGCGAATGAGCGCGAAACCCGCGCGAAGAATCCCATAGGCCGCCAGGATGCCGAACGCCATCGAGCCGATTGCCGCGCAGATCAACATCGCCAAATTCAACAAATCCGTCATCGTTCCTGCCCTGGTTCTCTACGTTGAGATGCGCAATCTAAGCTTTCAGCCGCCTGGCCCCATTCCTGGAACAACAAATAGGGATTGATGTGATTTTCTCAGAAGAAACGCCCGCGTTGACCCTTATTTCTGTTGACCAATAGAATACTCCCAGGGTGTTGTGATGAAGCGATCTGCCTGACCACCCTGGAAAGTGCCCACCGTTCCCAAGCGTCTCATCATGGCCATCACTCACATTTCGGTGCGCGGGGCGCGCCAGCACAATCTGCGCGACATCAGCGTGCGCATCCCCCGCAATACGCTCACGGTGGTCACCGGACTCTCCGGCTCCGGTAAGAGCTCGCTTGCCTTCGACACCATCTATGCCGAGGGGCAGCGCCGCTACGTGGAAACGCTTTCGGCCTACGCCCGCCAGTTCCTCGACCAGATCGAGCGGCCCGATGTGGATTCGATCGAGGGGTTGAGCCCGGCCATCTCCATCGAGCAGAAGACCACCAGCCGCAGCCCTCGATCGACTGTTGGCACCATTACCGAGATCTACGACTATCTGCGCCTGCTCTATGCTTCAGTAGGAACGCCTCATTGCCCGAACTGCGGACGGCCCATTGCCCGCCAGACCGCCGAGCAGATTGTGCAGCGCGTTTTTGAGCTTGGCCAAGGCGAGCGCGTTACCGTGATGGCGCCCATCGTGCGCGGGCGCAAGGGCGAGTTCAAGGACCTGCTCGATCAGCTCGATCAGCAGGGTTTTCGCGCTCGCGTTGACGGAGAGTTGCACGATCTTTCAGAACCGCTCCTCCTTGACCGGCGCAAGAATCACACCATTGAAGCCGTCATCGACCGCATCCTGCTCAAGCCTCCCGCAGCCGATGCGCCCCCTCTGCCGGCGGGAAAGCTC
>Ga0326727_10011620_pt1 | contig 20404 bp, 17 predicted proteins | sample MB2enrmetagenome_FD_207643 | JGI IMG/M metagenome (GOLD analysis project Ga0326727, IMG submission 207643) | Lab enriched peat soil microbial communities from McLean, Ithaca, NY, United States - MB29MY | ecosystem: Environmental > Terrestrial > Soil > Wetlands > Peat | place: USA: New York...
CGGTGTGGCCGACGTGGCCGACGTCTGGGCGCCGGCCGCGCAAGCCGCGAGCCGGATCTATGCGGTCGGGTCGGCAGTGCTTGGCGCGTGGACGGCGGATTGGTTCTATCGGCACTGATCGCGCCGATTCAGCCCCGGTTCAGTCCCAGGGCAGCCTTGGATTGCAGCTTGGGAATGCAGCTTTCGGATTGCGGCCCGGGATCGCGGCTTCTGATTGCGGCTGCGGATCAATGTCCGCAGTCAACCATCTGCTTCCACGACGCCTCGGTTGATCGCGTCGGGGCCGACAGTCACCCGGCCTCGGTCGGCGCAGGCACCGGGGTTGCCACGGCGCGACGCGGCGCCCCCTCCGGCTGAATGCCAAAATGCACCATGTAATCCCGGAACTTCGACCGTTCTGCCTCCGCATCGAGGCCATGGTCCTCAAACCGATACGAATGTGGCGCATAGCCGCCATTCGGCTGACGCCCCACCATCCGGCCCATGCGCGCGCCCGCATCGAGCGGCAATGTCAGGCCGAAGTGTCGATACACCCCGTCAACGGTCGCCAGCGGATCGCTGATCAGGTCCAGGTGATGCACATGGCAGATCGGTTCGGCCAGTTGCAGCGTTGCCTCGCCGCGGATCATCCGCCGCGCGCCATCCAGCCACCGAGCGCTCTCCTGGCGGCCGATCTCCAGCGGATCGAGGCGCCTGGAGAATGGCGCCCGCACCACCTCGGTCAACTTCGCGACTGACAGCAGCACACTGACCGGATCGCGGTGCACAAAGACCAGCCGCGCGTCCGGGTAGACCGTGCGGATTGCCTCCAGCGCAAACACGTGATCCGGACATTTCAACACCCAGCGTCCAGCAGCCGCGCCCGAGGCGAGAGTCTGGAATTGGAGATGTTGCAGGAACCGTTTGTGGAATTCATAGGCCGGCACATGCCCGGCCGCATCGAGCCACGCACGATATGACGGGATGTCATAAGTTGTATCGAACCGCAGGCTGCGGAACACATGCGCGGTGATCTCGCTGCACTCCTGCGGCGAGGTCGCGAACAGCGGGTGCAGACCACGAAACTGCGGCGCCAGGCGCTCGAACGCCTGAAGCTGCCTGGTCACGCGCGCCACGCGCCGGTCAGGGCCATCGGCGGGCGGATAGGGATAGATCGTCTGCCACACCAGCGGCGCCCGATTTTCCCGATCCGCCATCATCAGCCGGTGCAGGAACGTGGTGCCGCTGCGCGGCAGGCCAGTGATGAAGATCGGCCGCTCGATGCGTTGCTGGCGGATCGCCGGCGTGCGACGCTCGGCTTGGCGCAGGTGCAGCAGATTGGTCAGGAATCGTACCGAGTCCCACCGCAGCGCGAAGCGGCCGACCACGCCCAGCGACGCTTCTTCAACGCAACTGTCCAGCAGGATTTGCAGTGGCTTCAGAAACGACATGTCGCCGAAGTCGTCATGACCCGCGGCACGCCGAGCGGGCCGCACCAAGTCTTCCGAACGAAGCTGTCGGCGCAACAGGCCCACGCGATCTGCCATCGCATCGACCAGGGAGAGGGTGGCGGTCTGGACGCTCAACGCCTAATCTCCTGTCGAGCGGCCCAATATATCGATCGAGGCGGCCGGGCGGTCATATAGGCCGGCCAAGGCCGAGATCGAGACAACCGGTACCACTGTCCTGCATCACGTTTCTGCGAGCAATCGATTGGATATTCTCGGCACAACCATGTTACGCGGATGTTTCTGTCCAAATCGTTTTGTAGCGGACAACATCTTTCGGAGACCGTCATCATACAGCGACCAACTTCTTCTGGGATTGTCTCGATGTTGACACCGCCGCCCGGCCGTCGCGCTGTGTTCAGCGCAGCCCTGCTATGCTTCGCAATCGCACCTCTGGCCGCATACGCTGAATCGGCAGCGATCGCGCCAGTCGAGCGCCTGTATGACGCACTGCTCGGCGTGATGAAGCTCGGCACCGCGGTGCCATTCGAGCAGCGCTACACGCAACTTGCGCCAACCATCGAGGCGGTATTCGACATGTCGGCCATCCTGCAGACCTCGGTGGGGCTCGGATGGAGTCAGTTGTCGGCGGATCAGCACGCCGCGCTGCTCACCGCCTTTCGTCGCTACACAGTCGCAACCTATGTCGCCAATTTTAATCAGTTCGACGGCCAGCGTTTCGAGGTCTCGCCAACCACGCGCGCCTTGCCCGAAAACGAGCAGTTGGTGACCTCCCGCGTCATCCCGGTGTCCGGCGACACCCATGAACTCGACTACGTGATGCGGCAGGATCCGACCGGCTGGCGGGCGGTCGATGTACTGGCCGAGGGCGCAATCAGCCGCGTTGCCGTTCAGCGCTCCGATTTTCGCCGCTTGCTGATGCAGGGCGGCGGCGCCGCACTGCTGGCGAGCCTGCAACGCAAGGCGAACGATCTGGCGCACGGCTGAGGGATTCGCACGCCGACCGGCGGGACCCGGGGAGATAATTCTCCCACCGTATCAATTCCCCGGCGCGTCAATTCCCCGAGGTGTCAACGCCGCAATTCTCAACACCCCAATTTCTCAACAGTACGTAACAATACTCAGGCGTCAGGCTCGCCCTCGATCGGTGTCCGGTCGAAACCTTCGATCAGCCCGGTTACCTCGGCGATCGCCGCCTCGACCGCGGCAACATCCGTGCCTTTCGCAACAATCGCAACGCCGTTGCCGCTGGCGCGATAGAAAGGATAACTGCCGATATCGAGCGCGGGATGCCGGGCCTGCACCTTGCCCAGCCCCTCGGCGATGATGCCCTCCGGCAGGCCGATCACGTGCACCGCGCGCTGCTCGATCTTCGGTCCGCCGGCGAGCCGCGGCGCCAGCCACTCGAACATCGACTGCATCACCCGCGGCACGCCCGCCATCACATAGACGTTGCCGATCTGAAACCCCGGCGCCACCGACATCGCGTTGTCGATCAGCGTGGCCCCTCGCGGCATCGTCGCCATCCGTTGCCGCGCGGCGTTGAAGTCGCCTGGCTTGTAGCTGCGCTCCATCCGCGCCCACGCCTCCGGATGCGGCTCCCACGGCACGCCGAACGCGGCGGCAACGCATTCGCTGGTAATGTCGTCGTGCGTCGGGCCGATGCCGCCGGTGGTGAACACGTAGTCGAACATCGCGCGCGTGTCGTTGACGGTCTGGACGATCGTTGCCGGGACGTCGGGGATCACCCGGACCTCGCGCAACGGAATCCCGAGCTCGCCCAGCTTGACGGCGAGGAACCGGATATTGGCGTCCTGGGTGCGCCCCGACAGCACCTCATTGCCGATCACCAACAGGCAGGCAGTCGGATTTCCCGCGACCATCGTCTGTCTCCTTTGGGGCCTGTCGCCTTCGGGGCGCGAGCCTACAGGAACTCGCGCAGCAAGGGGACCAGCGGCTTGTCGGCCGGCGGCATTTCATACTCCGCCAGCCGCGCCGGCCGCACCCAGCTCAGCGTCTGGCCTTCGCGGGCGCGCGGGATGCCCTTCCAACGGCGGCACAGATACAGCGGCATCAGCAGATGGAACCGCTCATAGGGATGCGAGGCAAACGCGAACGGCGCCAGGCAGGCGGCCGAGACATCGATCCCCAGTTCCTCCTTCAGCTCGCGGATCAACGCCGCTTCCGGCGTCTCCCCGGGGTTCAGCTTGCCGCCGGGGAACTCCCACAGGCCGGCCATCTTCTTGCCCTCCGGCCGGCGGGCCAGCAGCACGCGGCCGTCGATGTCGATCAGGGCGCAGGCCGCCACCAGCAGCAGGGGCTTGGCGCCCGGCATTATGGCCTGCCCGGCGGCCTGCCCGGGGGCGGGCTCGGCGGCCGGCTCGACCTCGGTGTGGCCGAAGATGTCGTCGCGCGTCGCCATGAATTGCCAGACCGGGTGTTGGCCGCCGCGCGAGAGGAATCCCGTAACCCCCTCGCCAACCTGGCGAAACCCGATCCGCCTGAGGACGCCAGCCGAGGCCGGGTTGTCGGTCGCCACCTCCGCGACGAGCCGGTCGACCGGGAGGTTGGCGAGCGCCCACCGCACCAGCCGGCCGGCAGCCTCGGTTGCGACACCATGGCCCCAGAACCGGCGCCCCACCCAGTAACCAAGCCGTCCGGTTCGCGCTGTCGGATGCGCATCGCGATGCGAGTCCGAGGAGCGCAGGTCGGCGTCCAGCCGCAGGCCGACGACGCCCACCAGCACCTCCTCGTCGCCCTCGCGGCCGGTGATCGCGAGCTGATAGGCGACGCCCGCCGCCAGTTCGCGCGCCGTCGCGGCGATCCACTCGTCGGCCAGCGCGCGGGGATAGGGGAACGGAACGACCGTGAGATTGCGCGTCACCTCGAAGTCGTTGACCAGCCGATGCAGCGCCTCGGCGTCCGCCGCGGTCGGCGGCCGCAGCGTCAGGCGCTCGGTGGCGAGCGAGTCCAGCCGCGCGACAGGCTCCGGTGCGTCGAGCGGCAGCGCGGGGGCGGCGTTGCGGCCGCTTGCCCGCGAGCGCTTTGCCGGCCGGGGTAAGGTCATGAGCGGATCATCGGGAGACTTCGGGGTTGTGCCGGCCCAGGGTGGCGCAGGCCCCCGTCGCCGCGCAAGGGTCGCCACGCAAGGGTCGCCGCGCAGGGGTGCCGCGCAGGGGTTGCCGCGCAGGGGTGCCGCGCGGGGGCGAGTGGGGGAAACACGGGCAACCTGATTTGGACCGGCATGCGAGCCGGTTAGCCGGTTTGCTGTGCGCAATGCGTTGTCGACGTGGAGCGAAGCAAAGCAATCAAGTATGAACACAGATTACACGGAAAGAAGTAAAGTCACAGATTACACTGAGAGAAAGTTAAAATATGGCGCTTCGCGCAAATGTTTATAATTCTTGCGCGAAGCGCCTTGGTCTTGCTTTCTGTGTAATCTGTGACTTTATTTCTTTCCGTGTAATCTGTGTTCATGCTTGATTTCTTGCCTGCTCCACGCGATCATCGCCCAATACGCACCAACGACCCCAAACCAACGCGCATGCCAAATGCGATCGCCCGGGCCGAAACAAGGTTGAGGCGTCACCCCCCCGGCCCACTTCCTTCACCCCAATGGCCGAGACGTATCGGCGAACCTTGTCGGCGACCGCGCGCGCTGATACGCGGACGCCATGCGTCGTCTGGCCGTCCTGCTATGCTTGTTCGTTCCGTTCGCGGCCGTCGCGGCGCCACCCGAGTCCGCTTCCTGCGAGGTCGCACCGCAATACGTCACCGCCCCCAAGCCGCTGACCAACCTGAAGGCGGCGATCGCGACGGGCGGCCCGGTCGAGATCCTGGCGGTCGGCTCCGGCGCGACCACCGGCGCCAACGGCAACCAACCCGACAACGCGTTCCCCTACCAGATGCTCGACGCGCTGCGCGCCGCGCTGCCGGCGGTGATGTTCCACATGACGGTACGCGGCGGCCGCGGCATGCCGGCGGTCGACATGTTCCCACTGGTCAGCGCCCAGGTGCGGGAAACGCGCACCCAGCTCGTGCTGTGGCAGACCGGCACGGTGGAGGCGATCCACGCGATGCGTGCCGACCGCATGCGGCAGGCGTTGCGCGCCGGGTTGGACCTGGTTCGTTACGCGGGCGGCGACCTGGTGCTGATCGATCCGCAGTTCACCCGCGCGTTGCGCGCCAACTCCGACGTCGAGCCATATGAAACGGAACTGCAACAGATTTCCGCGCTGCCGGACGTGGTGCTGTTCCATCGCTATGACCTGACCCGCGCCTGGGCGCTGCAAGGCCAGATCGATCCCGAGCGGGCAACGCCGGAGACGCGTGAGGCGGAGCTGACGCGGCTGAATGTCTGCCTGGGGCAGACGCTGGCGCGCTTCGTGCTTGATGGCGCGGGCGTCACGCCGCCCTGATCATTTGCGCCGTGGCTATTCGTTGCGGCACCGCTCTGCATCGCGCTTTTACGCACACGGTATCAAGGTCCATCCGCGGATCGTGGTGTGGAGACGACCGATGCGATGGCAGTCTTATAAACGACTGTTCACAAATGGATTTGGCGGCGTCTGTCATCTCCCTGAAGATTTTGTGGTATCGGGGGCGCGCCTCCACGCTGGTGCCGCAGCATCCGCCTCAAATAGACCCGACGTGTGGCGCCAAAGCGGGAGCCAGCCTGGGCATGCCCAATTTATCGTCGGCGAGGTGGTCAATATACCGGGTCGGTGACATCGGCGTCCGCCTGAGGCTGGCCCGGTGCACCGCAAGCACCTGCATCTCATGCGTCACCAGCAGCCCAACACAGAAAGGCGCGGGTCTGACCTTGGACAACCCATAATGGCCCAGCACCTGGCGCCCGAAATCCTTGATGTTGTGCGTCACGATGATGGTTGCCTTGCCGATCACCGCCGCGGCCACCACGTGCGCGTCCTTCCGCTGCGCCGCCGTCTTGCTCATGGCTTGAGTGGCGACAACAAGAGTTGGCGTTGCGGCAACATTGGCGGCCGGAAAGGCCTTCTCCATTTCGCCGCGCCGATATTCGATTTTATCAATCGGGATGCGCATCCTGGCATGGAGGGTGCGCATCCATTCCGAATGGATATTATCAGGCCAGATCGGTTCGAATGCCTTCGCTGCGGCGAGGTGCAGCAGCAGGTCGGTCAGTCTGCCCTGAAACAGGATGCAGGCGTCGAGAACGGCGACTTGCAACGGCAACGCCGCCGTCGCCGTCAAAAATCATGATCCTCGACCAGCGCCACTAGATTGCTCAGCGCCTGTCATTGCTGCCGGGATTGCTCGATCTGAAAGTTCATCACCTCGGCTCGCAACAGCTTGTTGCGGGACTGGATCTTGCGCGGATGCAGATGCCCCTGCGCGATCAACCGCATGACCGACGGCCGCGACATCTGAAGAATTTCGGCTGCCTCCTGCGGGCTGATTTCCTCGGTGACCATGAGTGACGCCGTGGCCTTGGCTTGACGGGCAACGCTCCCACGGTCTGGGACCTTCAACGCAACCGCGTCAACCACCTTGAGGATGGCTTTCAGCGTGCCCGCGTCCACCTCGACCTTGGCATTCGACCGCCGACCCGCGACGCGAGCGCGTAGCGCCTGCGCCTTATGCTTGGCGTTCGCGATGTCCTTGGCGTTCACCGCTGCCTGCACCGTCATTGCGCGCCTCTTGCCGCAGGTGCCAGGAGATAAAGCGTAACTGCTCTATTTGCAATATTTGCAATTTATGCAGCATCGGCACGGGCTGCGCGAAGCCGCGCAGGTGTCGGAGCCGCCATCCGGCCATGTGCCGACGGCAGCAGTCCCGTCGCGGGCAAGTCATCCGTTCCCCCCAAACCGCCGCTTGCGCCGGGGGGAAATTCCAGCGAATGAACCGCCATGCATCCCACCGCCTCACCCACCCCGCCCCCCGCGTTGGAACGCTGGCTCGCCGGCCCGCGCTTCGGCCCGCTGCCGACCCGCGGCGCCGGCGCCAAGCCCCCGGCGCTCTCGTTCGAGTTCTTCCCGCCCAAGACCGACGCCCTCGAACAGCAGCTCTGGACCTGCATCCGCCGCCTCGAACCGCTGCACCCGCGCTTCGTCTCGGTCACCTACGGCGCCGGCGGTACCACCCAGGCGCGCACCCACGCCACCGTCACCCGACTGGTGCGCGAAACCAGCCTGATTCCGGCCGCCCACCTGACCTGCGTCGGCGCCAGCCGCACCGAGGTGGACGAAGTTGCCCGCAGTTATTGGGACGCCGGCGTGCGCCACATCGTCGCGCTGCGCGGCGACGCACCGGCCGGTGAGACCTATGCCCCGCACCCACAAGGCTACGACTTCGCCGCTGACCTTGTTGCCGGCCTGAAAAATGTGGCGCCGTTCGACATCTCGGTTGCTGCCTACCCCGAGACGCATCCACAGGCGGTGTCCCGTGTCGGCGACCTTGACAACCTCAAGCGCAAGCTGGACGCCGGCGCCAGCCGTGCGATCACCAATTTCTTCTTCGACACCTCGGTCTACCTGCGCTTCCTCGACCTGTGCCTCGCCGCCGGCATCACCGCGCCGATCATCCCCGGCATCATGCCGGTGACCAATCTTGCGGGACTGCGGCGCATGGCGACGTTGTCCGGCGTCGCCGTGCCTGACTGGCTCGGCCACATGTTCGAGGGGCTGGACGACGACCTGGAAACCCGCCGCATGGTGGCCGGCGTGGTGGCGGCCGAGCAGGTGCGGCTGCTGCAGGCCAACGGCGTCGACGAGTTCCATTTCTACACGCTGAACCGCGCCGAGCTGACCTACTCGATTGCGCATATACTCGGCGTCCGGCCGGTGGCGCACGCCCCAGATGCGCCCATCCCGGCATCGCAAGCCGGATAACGCGCCGTGTCGGAGCATGCCGTGTCGCAACATCTCGCGCGGCTGAACGAGGCGCAGCGCCAGGCGGTCGAGACAATCGACGGCCCGCTGCTGGTGCTCGCCGGCGCGGGCACCGGCAAGACGCGCGTGCTGACCACCCGCTTCGCCCACATCCTGCTCAGCAAGCGCGCCTGGCCGAGCCAGGTGCTGGCGGTCACCTTCACCAACCGCGCCGCCCGCGAGATGCGCGAGCGCGTCGGCGCCATGCTCGGCCAGCCGGTGGAAGGGCTATGGCTCGGCACGTTCCATGCGCTGTGCGCGCGGATGTTGCGCCGCCATGCGCCGCTGGTCGGCTTGCAGGCGAACTTCACCATCCTCGACACCGACGACCAGCTTCGCCTGCTGAAGCAGGTGATGGAGGCGGAACGCATCGACACCAAGCGCTGGGCGCCCCCCGGGCTGATGGCGGTGATCCAGCGTTGGAAGGACCGCGGCCTGACGCCGGCCCGCATCACCCGCGCCGAGGACAGCGATTTCGCCAACGGCCACGCCCAGGCGCTGTATGCCGCCTACCAGGCAAGGCTGCGCACGCTGAACGCCGCCGATTTCGGCGACCTGCTGCTGCACATGACCGAGATCCTCCGCGAGCAACCCGAGGTCCTGGCGCAATACCATCGCCAGTTCCGCTACATCCTGGTGGACGAGTATCAGGACACCAACCTGGTGCAGTATCTCTGGCTGCGCCTGCTGGCGCAAAGCCATCACAACATCTGCTGCGTAGGCGACGACGATCAGTCAATATATAGCTGGCGAGGCGCCGAGGTGGAAAACATCCTGCGCTTCGAAAAGGATTTTCCCGGCGCGAAGATCGTGCGGCTGGAGGCGAACTATCGGTCGACCGCGCCGATCCTGGCCGCCGCGTCCGGGCTGATCGCACACAACGAGGGCCGGCTCGGCAAGACGCTGCACCCCGGCCGGCCGGACGCCACCGGCGACAAGGTCGAGGTGGTCAGCCTGTGGGACTCCGACGAGGAGGCCCGCATGGTCGGCGACCGTATCGAATCGCTGCGCCGCGCGGGTGAATCACTTGCCGAGATGGCGGTGCTGGTGCGCGCCGGCTTCCAGACCCGCGCCTTCGAGGAGAGGCTGATCACCATCGGCATCCCCTACCGCGTCGTCGGCGGTCTGCGCTTCTATGAGCGCGCCGAAATCCGCGACGCCATCGCCTATATGCGCCTGGTGGTGCAGCCGGCCGACGATCTCGCGTTCGAGCGCATCATCAACGTCCCCCGCCGCGGCGTGGGCGAGGTGGCGTTGCGCGCGCTGCACGAGACCGCACGGGCAGACGGTATTCCATTGACCGCGGCGACCGCGAAGCTGGTGGCCGAGGGCGGCTTGAAAGGCAAGGTGCGCGAGGCGCTCGGCGACCTGCTGCGCAACGCGGCGCGCTGGCGCGAGATGCTGGATCGCGACGGCCACGTGGTCACTGTCGCCACGCTGCTGGACGAAAGCGGCTACACCACGATGTGGGAACAGGACAAATCGCCCGAGGCACCGGGCCGGCTCGAAAACTTGAAGGAACTGGTCCGGGCATTGGCGGATTTCGAAACGCTGGCCGGGTTCCTCGATCACGTTTCGTTGGTGATGGAGAACGACGAGCAGTCGGGCGCCGACCGGGCCAGCCTGATGACGCTGCATGGCGCCAAGGGATTGGAGTTCGATACCGTGTTTCTGCCCGGCTGGGAGGAAGGCATCTTCCCCAACCAACGGTCCTTGGACGAAGGCGGTTTGAAGTCGCTGGAGGAGGAGCGGCGGTTGGCCTATGTCGGCCTGACGCGGGCGCGGCGGCGGGCGATTGTCAGCCATGCGGCGAATCGGCGGATCTATGCCAACTGGCAAAGCAGCATACCCAGCCGGTTCCTCGACGAACTGCCCGAGACCGAAATAACCCGCAGCGGCTCCGCCGCCCTGGCGCGCGATGCGCGAGCCGCCGCGCCGCCGGTGTTCAGCTCGCAATTCCCCCTGCTGGCGCGCCGGCCGAAGGTGATCGAGGCGTGGGAACAGCCCAGCCGTCCCGCGCGCGATGCGGCGATCCCCGTGGGCAGCCGGGTATTCCACCAGAAGTTTGGTTACGGTGTGGTTACGGCTGCGGACGACGATAAACTTGACGTGACGTTTGAAACATCGGGTCCGAAACGAGTGCTCGACCGCTTCGTCGAGAAGGTGTAACATAGATTCTCCCCCTCCCCTTGAGGGAGGGGGGTTGGGGGGAGGGGTAGCGGAGGCCCCAAAAATCCAGGGACTAACATTGCCAATTCATTCCGATCCGGAGACGTGTCTATGCTGATCTGCCAACTGACCGACCTGCACGTGCGCCCGCCCGGCAAGCCGGCCAACCGCGTGTCCGAAACCAACATGTTCGTCGAGCGTGCCTTCCGCGCTGCCGCTGAATTCACCCCACGCCCGGACATCGTGGTCATCACCGGCGACCTGACCGAGTGCGGCCTCGACGCCGAATACGCCAACCTCGCGCAGCTTATCCGCAAATTCCTGCCGATGCCGGTGTTCGTCATTCCCGGCAACCACGACCGGCGAGGCCCGTTCCGCGACGGCCTCGCGCATCTGCCCGGCGTCACCTCCGACCCGCATTACGTGCAATACGCGGTGGACGATTATCCGGTGCGCCTGGTGATGCTGGACAGCCTGGTGCCGGGCGCCGGGCACGGTGAGCTGAACGCCGCGCAACTCGGGTTTCTTGACCGAACGCTGGCCGCGGCGCCGCACAAACCCACCATCGTTGCGCTGCACCATCCGCCGTTCGTTTGCGGCATCGCGCACATGGATCGCATCAACCTCCACGACCGCGTCGCGTTCACCGAGGTCATTGCCAAACACAAACAGGTGGAGCGCATCATCTGCGGCCACCATCACCGCCCGATCGTGACGCGCGTGGCGCACGCGATCGCCTCGATCGCCCCTTCCGTCGCACACCAGGTGGAGCTTACATTGGACCCGCACGACCCTGGGGCCTTTCTGTTCGAACCGCCGGCGTTCCAGTTGCACCGATGGACGCCAGAGGACGGGATCGTTTCGCATACAGCGTATGTCGAGCACTACGACGGGCCCTATCCGTTCGTGAACGATCCGGAGTATCCCGGCGCGGCGTCATAACGCGCATGGCGGCATTGCGTTGACGCTGCGGCGCCCCAAGCCTAGCGTGCGGCCTCTCTTTTCCACTCTCTATTCCATTGGGGAAACACCGAGATGGCGAACAAGCTCAAGGCGCGGCTGGCGGCCGGCAAGGCGTGTGTTAATGCGTGGCTGGCGATCCCTTCGGGCTTCTCCGCCGAGGTGATGGCGGGCTGCGGCTGGGACAGCGTCACCGTCGACATGCAGCACGGCGTCCAGGAATACCAGTCGATGGTGCAGTGCTTCCAGGCGATGGATCGCTTCCCGATCACGCCGCTGGCCCGCGTGCCATGGAACGAGCCGGGCATTATCGGCAAGACGCTCGACGGCGGGTCGTGGGGCATCATCTGCCCGATGGTGAACAACGCCGCCGAGGCCAAGGCGCTCGCTTCCTACTGTCTGTATCCGCCCAAGGGCAAGCGCAGCAACGGCCCGATCCGCGCCGCGGCGTATGGCGAGGCCTCCAGCTATCAGACCATCGCCAATGACGAGATCCTGGTGATCCCGATGATCGAGACGCAGGAGGGCATCGACAATATCGACGAGATCCTGTCGGTACCCGGCATCAGCGGTATCTATATCGGCCCGTCCGACATGGGATTCTCGCTCGGCCTGGTGCCGAAGCTGGATCGCGAGGAACCGCTGATCCTTGGCATCTACGAGAAGCTGCTGACCTCGTGCAAAAAGCACGGCAAGTTCGCCGGCATCCATAACGGCACCGCTGCCTATGCCGCGCGGATGATCGCCATGGGCTTCCAACTGGTTACCATCGCCAACGACAGCGGCCTGATGGCGAAGGCCGCGAAGGAGGCGGTGCTCGAGACCCGCAAGATCGCCGGTGACGTCGCGAGCTGAGCACCACCACTTCACCTCTCCCGCTTTGCGGGAGAGGTCGGAGCGCAAAGCGCTCCGGGTGAGGGTTCGGTACCGGCACGACCCTCACCCTCGTCGCTTCGCGTCTTGGCCTCTCCCGCAATGCGGGAGAGGTGTAAAGACTGCTGCATCGGAGACCCCGTCATGCCCCCACCGCCGCTGATCCGCCTGCATCCGGACGACGCCGTGGTTATTGCGCGCGCGACGCTGCTTCCGGGCGCGCCCGTCGCCGATAACGTGGTGGCGGTGGAACGAATTCCCGCCGGGCACAAGGTCGCGGTGCGCGCGATCGCCAAGGCCGAGGCGGTGCGGCGCTATGGCCAGATCATCGGCTTTGCGTCCGCACAGATCTCCCCCGGGCAGCACGTGCATGTGCAGAACCTGGAGATGGGCGACTTCGCCAAGGACTACGCCTATGGCGTGGACGCGACGCCCACCGATTTCATTGCGTCGCCGGCAACGTTCCAGGGCATCCGCCGCGCCGACGGCCGCGTGGCGACGCGCAACTATATCGGCATCCTGACCAGCGTGAATTGTTCCGCCCACGTCGCCGAACTGGTCTCCGGCGTGTTCCGGCGCAACCCGTTCAGCGGCGACGACCCGCTTTCGGACTTCCCCAACGTCGACGGCGTGGTTGCGCTGACGCATAAATCCGGCTGCGGCATGACCGAGAAGGAGCCGCTCCGCCTGCTGCGCCGCACGTTGGGCGGCTACGCGCGGCACGTTAACTTCTCCCACGTCGTCGTGCTGGGCCTGGGCTGCGAGGTCAACCAGATCCGCGGCTTCAAGGACGACGAACATTTGTCGGACCGCATCCGTAACATGGACATCCAGTCGATGGGCGGCACGCGCAAGACGGTGGAGGCCTCGGTCGCATTCGTGAAGGACGTGTTGGCCGAGGCCAACGCGGTGACGCGCGAGACGGTACCGGCCAGCGCGTTGACCATCGCACTGCAATGCGGCGGGTCCGACGGCTATTCCGGCGTCTCGGCCAATCCCGCGTTGGGTGTGGCGAGCGACCTTGTGGTGCGCCACGGCGGCACGGTGATCCTGTCGGAAACACCCGAAACCTACGGCGCCGAGCACCTGCTGACCCGCCGCGCGGTCAGCCGCGAGGTCGGCGAAAAGCTGGTCGGCCTGATGCGCTGGTGGGAGGACTACACCGCGCGCGAGGGCGCGGAGATGAATGCCAACCCCTCGCCGGGGAACAAGTTGGGGGGATTGACGACGATCCTGGAGAAGTCGCTCGGCGCGATGGCGAAGGCGGGCAGCACCAATCTTGTCGACGTGGTGCAGTATGCCGAGGCCGTAACGAAACCCGGCTTCGTGTTCATGGATACGCCGGGATATGATCCCGTGGCGGCGACCGGGCAGGTGGCGGGCGGGGCCAACATGGTGTGCTTCACGACGGGGCGCGGCAGCGTGTTCGGCTGCAAGCCGGCGCCGAGCATCAAGCTGGCGACCAACACGCCGATGTATCAGCGCATGGCAGACGACATGGATGTGAACTGTGGCGCGATCCTGGATGGGGACGTTTCGGTGCAGGAATGCGGCGCGCAGATCTTCGAGCTGATGTTGCGGGTCGCGAGCGGGGAGCGCACCAAGAGCGAGCAGTTCGACTTCGGCGCGGCGGAGTTCGCGCCGTGGGTGATCGGCGCGACGATGTAGGATCACCCTCGGCGGCAGGTGATCTTACCTCATGGAGTCCTCGCGCCCCGTGCATCAGCAATAACCCGCAGGAATAACCTCGGCGCAAACGTGATACGATTCAGCGGCGCCAGTTGCACAGTCACGAGACCAAACATGCCACTTGATCAACACCATCCCCCCCGCCGCGGCTCCGACTGGGTCGCCCCCGACTGCGCCGGAATGGACTTCTATGCCGCCGACAACGGGCTGCGCGACCTGCTGACGCTTTACGTTTCCGCCGAAACCCGCGCCATCCTGGACCCCCATTACGCCCGCCTGGGCAAGCTCGCCGGCGGCCGGCTTGACGAGCTCGCCCGCATCGCCGATCGACATCCCCCCGTCCTGCACACCCGCGATCGTTTCGGCCGCGACGAGGACTGGATCGAATACCACCCCGCCTACCGCGAGATGGAAGCGATCGCCTTCAGCGACTTCCAGTTCCACGCCATGAGCCACCGCGCCGGCGTCTTGGGCATGGACCGCCCGCTGCCCACGGTCGCCAAATACGCCTTCCAATACCTGTTCGTGCAGGCCGAGTTCGGCCTGATGTGCCCGATCAGCGTCACCGACACCTCGATCCATCTGATCCGCAGTTTCGCCAGTCCGGAGCTGAAGGATTACCTGCTGCCCCGCATGCTGTCGCCCGACATGGCGACCCTGTGGAAGGGCACGCAGTTCATGACCGAGAAGGCGGGTGGCTCCGATGTCGGCGCCATCGAAACGATCGCGCGCAACACCGACGGCACATGGCGCCTTTACGGCGACAAATGGTTCTGCTCCCACACCGACGCCGACGTCGCACTGATGCTGGCCCGCCCCGAAGGCGCCCCTTCCGGCACGCGCGGCCTGGCGCTGTTCGCCCTGCCCCGCCGCCTGCGCAACGGTCGCCGCAACGCCTATCGCATCGTGCGGCTGAAGGACAAGCTCGGCACCCGCTCGATGGCGTCGGGCGAGATCACGCTCGACGGCGCCGAAGCCTGGCTGGTCGGACGTGTCGATGCCGGCCTGAAACAGATGATGGAGCAGGTGAACCTGTCGCGCCTGTCGCACGGCGTGCGCGCCGCCGCAATGATGCGCCGCTGTGTCAACGAGGCCCTCGCCGTCGCCCAAAATCGCGTCGCCTTTGGCCGCTCTATCATCGACTATCCCCTGATGCGCCGGCAGCTCCTGAAACTGATTGTTCCCACGGAACAAGCCCTGTCGATGGCGTTCCGAACCGCTGACGCAATGTCCCGCGGCGCCGCGGCGGAGCTGCGCATCCTCACCGGCCTGCTGAAACTGCGTGCCTGCCGCGATAACATCGGCGTCGCCACCGGCGCGATGGAGGCGCGCGGCGGCAACGGTTACATCGAGGATTGGGTCAACCCGCGCCTGATCCGCGACGCCCAGGTCGGCCTGCTGTGGGAGGGCACCAGCAGCATCAACGCGCTGGACGTGATTGGCCGTGCCGTCGGCAAGACCCAGGCGCACCGCGCGCTGCAAGGCGCGATGCACGATCTGCTGCACCAGGATACGCTGCCGGCACCGTTCCGCAACCGGCTCGGCACCGCGTTGGACCGCGCGGTCGACATGGCCGCGCGCATCGCGGCGGCACCGGAACAGGAGGCGCTGGCACGCCAGGCCGCAACCGCCATGTACAACGCCGCCAGCGCCGTTCTGCTGGCCCACGAAGGTAGCCACCCCGGCGCCGATGCGCGGCGCGCGCTCTACGCCCGTTGCGTGCTCGAACATCGCCTTTCCCCCCGCGACCCGCTCGCGCCCGAGGAACCCGCCTGGGAAAAGGCGGCGACCGCGCTGATCCTGCGCGATCGCGCCGCGGCCTGGCACGAGGTGGCACCACTGCTGGCGGCCTGATGTGGCTGGGTCCCGCCGTGCCTACGCAATCGTCTTTCTGCTGGTCGTCGCCTTCATCCTGTATGGCTCGCTGTATCCGTTTCAATTTCATTCGCGTCCGGCATCACCCGGACCGCTCGCCTATCTGCTGAGCACGCGGCACGATTGGGACCACAGCGCCGACCTGCTGTCGAACATCCTGCTGTACATGCCGTTCGGCTTTTTCGGCGTGTGCGCTTTCGGGCGATGGGCCGCGGTGCCGGTAACACTTGCTGCCGCCGCGCTGGCGACCGGCGTCGAGATGACGCAGTTCTTCGACCAGGGTCGCGTCACCTCGATGGGCGATGTCTACGCCGACACGATCGGCGGCGCTGCCGGCGCGATGATTGCGATGGTGGTTGGTGCCGGCGTCCGCTGGCCATTCCTGCGCGAGTTGCTGGCTGATCCAGCGGCTGCCCTGGTCCTGCTGATGTGGTTCGCCTATCGCATCTATCCCTATGTTCCCGTCACCAATGTGCACAAATACACCCGGGCGCTGACGCCATTTGTGTTCGGACCGGCAACGACACCGACGGAGCTGGCGCGCTTCGCGATCGCCTGGAGCGGCGTCGGTGCCATCCTGGATGCCCTGTACGGTGCGCGTCGGACGTTGTTGGTGTTACCGTTGCTGATGGCGGCTGAGTTCCTCGGCCGCATCCTGATCATCGATGCGACACTGAAACCTGCCGACGTGCTGGGCGCGGCCGTGGCTTTCGTTGTGTGGCTGTGGTTACGGCGCAGGGGCCGCATGCAGTTCGTCGTCGTTGCAGCGGCGTTCGCCGGCATGATCATCGCCGCGCGTCTGGAACCGTTCTTATTCAATGCGACGCCACACGCATTCCGCTGGGTGCCGTTCGCGAGCTTCTTCCGCGGCTCGGTCGGCGTCGCCATGCAGGCGTTCTGTGAGAAGGCCTTCCAGTATGGCGGCCTGATCTGGCTGCTGCGCCAACTTGGCCTGCGCATCGCGTTAGCAACGATTGCGACCTCCCTGCTGTTGTTCGCCACGAGCTGGGCAGAAACCTTTGTCCCTGGCCGTTCCGCCGAGATCACCGATGCGGCGTTGGCGCTGATGATCGGTATGACGTTTGCGCTGCTGGGCGCGGCGCCAAGACGCCCCTCTTGAACCACGCGACCGGACATGCCGATACTGTTTTTCTCGCAGGTCGGCACGACACAGACAGACCGCAGGGGGAGACATGTCAAAAAGCGCCACCGCGCCGAAGCGCGGACCAAAGCGCAAGGCCGCAACCACGACAGCGACACCTGTCAGGTCGAAACCTGTGGCATCCACACGCGCGGCCCCATTGCCCACGACCACGCCGGCCACGACCAAGCCGGCCACGACCAGGCCGGCCATGCAAAAAGCCAAGGCCCGGCCTCAGCGTTTCACCGTCAGCCACCTGAACGATAAGGACTTCAAGCGCGACGGTCTGCGTCCCTATGCCCAATACCGCGACCTTGGCATCGCCAAGGCCACGGGGGGATTGGCGCGCGCGCATGTGATCCGGTTGGTGCCACCCTGCACCGACGAGGTCCGTAAGCACCACACTCATGACGTCGAGTTGCAACTGATCTATGTGTTGAAAGGCTGGGTCAGAAACGAGTTCGAGGGGCACGGCGAGCAACTCATGCGCGAGGGCACGTGCTGGCTGCAGCCGCCGAACATCCCGCACACCGTGCTCGACTACTCCGATGATTGCGAAATGCTGGAGATCATCGTTCCGGCGGATTTTGCAACGGTCGAGGTGTGATGCGCCATTCGACCGAGGCACTCACGCCCAACTGCGATAAGGCCAATACGTCTGGGGAGGTAAGTTCAATGAACGATAAGTCCGGGACCACGCGCCGCACCCTGCTGCGCACGGCGATCGGGGGTGCCTCGGTCGTTGTTGCGGCGCCGACATTGCTGCGCCACGCGCGGGGCGAGACGCCGATCAAGATCGGCATGCCGCTTGCGCTGACCGGACCAGCAGGCGAGATCGGCCTGCAGATGCGGCACGGCGCGGAGTTCTGGGCCAAGGAGGTGAATGCCAATGGCGGCATCCTCGGCCGGCAGATCGAACTGCACATCGAGGACACCGCCGGCGATCCCGCATCCTGCGTACGCAAGGCGCAGGAGGTCGTGGAACGCGACGGCTGCCGCTTGCTGTTCGGCATGGTGCTGTCGTCCGAGGCGTTGGCGGTGGTGCCGAAACTTGCCGAGTGGAACACGATCTTCATGTCGTCGGACAATGGCGACGGCAGGCTGACGGTGTCGTCCTTCGTGCCCAATTTCTTCCGCGCGAACATCTCGGGGCCGATGGAAACGCGCGTTATCTCGTTATGGCTGCGGCAGTCGAAGTACACCAAATTCTACGCCCTCGGCATGGACTATGCGTGGGGCCACAACAGCATCGGCGTATTCAAGGACGAGGTCGCAAAGGCGAAGAAAGACTATGTCGGCGATGTCTACTCGCCGATCGGCACCAAGGATTTCTCCACCTACATCACCAAGATCCGCCAGTCCGGCGCCGAGGCGTGCTTCCTGGTGCTGCAAGGCGACGACAACGCGGCGTTCCTGTCGCAGGCGCACGAATATCGCCTGCCGGACAAGGTGCAACTTGTCACTTCGATTGTGGATTTGAACTCGATCCATGCGGTGGGTGACGCGGCACTGGGCCTGGCCGGATCGACGCGCTACGTGTTTTCGATCGACAATCCGAAGAACAAGGCGTTCGTCGCGGCCTGGCAGAAATCGTACAACGCGCTGCCGGATGTGTTCGAGGGCGAGCAGTACCAGGCGTGCCAAATGTTGCAGGCTGGCATCGAAGCGGCGAAGAGCATCGACGCCGAGAAGCTGCGTCCGGCGTTGGAAGCGGCCTCGGTCGACAGCATCAAGGGTCATGTCGCGATGCGCGCCTGCGACCATCAGGCGGTGCAGGGCGGCTACGTGGTGAAGGTGGTGAAAAAAGATGGCTTCGCGACCCCGGTGCCGGAGATCATTGCCACGTTCCCCGGCGACCAGATCACCCCGGCCTGCCGCGCAATGACATTCGATAGCTGAACAATGCCGTTTCACAACCAATACCACCGGGCCATAACGACTGGGTAACCATGGACTTCCTCGGCTTCCTCATCACCCAGTGCCTGAACGCGCTATCGCAGGCCGCGCTGCTGTTCTTCCTGGGTGTCGGCCTGACACTGATCTTCGGCATCATGCGCATCGTCAATTTCGCGCATGGCGCGTTCTTCATGCTGGGCGCCTATGTCGGCTATTCCGCAGTCCAGGTCACGGGAAGTTTCTGGGGGGCGTTACTGATTGCCCCACTGGTCGTCGGCGGGGTCGGCGCCGCGTTCGAGCTGGGCGTCCTGCGCCGCCTGTATGGCCGGGACGGCAACGCCTTCCTGATGGTGACGTTCGGGCTGACCTTGGTGATGGGCGAGGTGATCCGCCTCATATGGGGTGTCGCCGCATTAAACGTTCCTCTACCGGCCGCATTGTCGGGCATCGTCTTCATCCTGGACGAACCGTTTCCGATCTACCGATTGTTCCTCGCCGGCGCCGGCATCGTCGTGGCACTGGCGATCTGGCAGTTCCTGGAACGCACGCGCCTGGGATTGCTGATCCGCGCGACCTCGCAGAATGCCGAGATGGTGCATGCGCTTGGCACCGACGTGCGGCTGGTGCGCTCGGCTGTGTTCGGCATCGGCTGCGGCCTGGCCGGCATCGGCGGCGTGTTTGCGGCGCCGCTGGTCACGGCATCGCTCGGCATGGCACCGAACGCGGTGATCGATACGTTCGTGATCGTTATCATCGGCGGCATGGGCAGCTTCCTCGGCTCGGCGATCGCGGAGGTGCTCGTGGGGTTCGTGCAGGTCTTCGGCACCTATTATTTCCCAGACCTGGCATTGGCGCTGATGTATTTGCTGATGTTACTGGTGTTAGTGGTGCGCCCCGGCGGGTTGCTCGGCAGGGAGGCGTGAGCACGAGACGTCCTGGCGCGTTGTGATTGTTGCGGCGCTGCTGCTGGCGCTGCTACCGCTTGGCTTGCCGTTGTACGCGTTGACCCTGGCGATCGAGGCGTTGATCCTCAGTTTGTTCGCGATGAGCCTCGATTTGATGGTGGGCTACACACGGTTGTTCTCGTTCGGCCACGCCGCCGCTTATGGACTGGGCGCCTACACCGCGGGCAACCTGCTGCTGCACACCGACATCCCGGTGGTGTTCGCGGTGCTGCTGGGCGGCGCATTCAGTGGCGTCGTTGCGATCGGCGTGGGCTGGGTCTGTACCCTTGCCACCGGCGTATCGTTCTCCATGCTGACGCTGGCGTTCGCGCAACTGCTTTACGCGGTGGCATTCAAGTGGACGGCGGTGACCGGTGCGTCCGACGGGTTGGCGGGCATTCCGCGCACGCCCGGCCCATTCGGCCTGACATTGTTCCAGAGCAAGATCGGTTTCTACTATCTGGTGCTGACCTGCCTGACCGCCGCATTCGTGTTCTGCCG
>Ga0326727_10011621_pt1 | contig 20402 bp, 11 predicted proteins | sample MB2enrmetagenome_FD_207643 | JGI IMG/M metagenome (GOLD analysis project Ga0326727, IMG submission 207643) | Lab enriched peat soil microbial communities from McLean, Ithaca, NY, United States - MB29MY | ecosystem: Environmental > Terrestrial > Soil > Wetlands > Peat | place: USA: New York...
ACGACTCCTTGAGCACGACGACCGAGGTGCGATTCGCCACGACGCGCGCCGTGACCGTCCCCTCGACGAGGTCGTCGGACTCGTGGACGACCGTTCCGGCCGGACCTTTCGGCCGGGTCGACGGCTCGAGCGTCGGAGCCGCGGCCTTGCGGCCCCCGAAGGCGACGACCGGGTAGAGGCCTTCGCCCGCGAGGTCCGAGCGCACGAACGACGCCGAGTCCGCTCCCATGTGCGCTTTGTCCTCGACGAGCGCCGGGCCGTAGGTGTCGACCACCTGGACGTAGCGATCGTGCGGGAGGAACCAGAGCTGGTAGCGGCCCGCCTGTTTGACGAAGCGCGCCCCCGCCGGCGGGGCGTGGTCCGCCGGCACGATGACGAACCGGACGCCGAACAGGGCGAAGTCGGCCGGGTCCAGGTCGCCGAAGTACGCCTCTGGGTCGCTCATCAGCGATGCCGTGCGGTTCGTGAAGCCGATGGCGTCGACGTCGTCGTTCGACAGGTACTCGGCGACGGGCACGTAGCCGACGCGGAAACTCGGTCCCCAGCCGGTGAACGCCATGCCGGCGTAGACGCGTCCCCCGCCCATCCGCTTCATGGTCGCGACGAGCTCGTTCACCTGGGCCGCCTCGGCCGAGTTCGACCGTTGGGTCGCGATCAGGCTTGCGTCCGAGCTGTTGTGGCTCGCGATCTCGGTCCACATCGGCGCCGCCGCCACGACGACGAGCCCGGCGACGACGACCCGGGCCGCGCCGAGACGCCAACCCCGGTCGAGCGACGCGTCGAGATCCTTCCGTGCCAGACGGCGTGCGGCGGCCGCGGCAAGCCTCCCGACCACGACCACGCCCACACCGGCGAGGAGGACCCCGCTCAGCTGCACTCCGATGATGAAGCGCCGGAAGAAGATGTCCCGGCCCCCCGGGAGGAGGTCGACGAGGAATCCGAGCGAGGCCCTTCCGATGAAAAGCACGAGGCTCGTGGCGAACACCGCGACGAGAGCCCGCGACCTCGGGTCGCGGCGCCATCGCACGGCGCAGGCGACGAGGCCGATCCCGGCGAGGATCGTGATCACCGGGATCCGGCCGCTGTCGAGGATCCGGCCGGTGACGAGCCAGCTCAGCACCCGTCCGGCGCCGTAGGACCGGACGTCCGGGCCCTTCTGGAGGAACTCGTTGATCGATGCCCAGCCGCGGTAGACGATGAGCGGGACGATCGCCCACGCCGCGATGAGCAACCCGCCGACGCCGACGATGACGGCCCGGCGCGCCCGTTCGAGGAATCGCGAGGGCCGGACGGCGAGCCAGAGAACGAGCGGGATGAAAGCGAGGTAGCCCGTCTCGAAATGGAACGCCGCGGTCAAGGCGATGAAAAGGGCCGCCGGCAGGTAACGGCGGCCCTCGTTCACGGCCTGCCAGGAGAAGCCCCAGGCGAGCGGCAAGGTCCACATGCCCCACTCCTGGGTCCAGACCCCGAATCCGCTCCAGAGATAGGCGCCCTGCTCGTACCCGACCCCGGTGGCGCTGACGACGAAGGGCGCGGCGAGCGCGGCGAACGCCGACTCCCAGCGCGACCAGCCGAAGAGCCGCCCCGCGCAGTAGACGCAGATCGGCCACGTGACGAGCAACAAGTAGAGCGTGAGGCTGAAGGCCTGGTTCGCCCCGATGCCGAGCCCGATCAGCCCGGTTAGCATCACGCCGAGGCTCTGGTAGTGGAGAAGGACCGGGGACCCGAGCCCGAGGTACGGGAACCACCCGTCGAGCGGGAAATGACCGGCCCTGAACTGGGCGACGGCGTAGCGCACCATCTCCGCATGGACGGCGGAATCGTTGAGGTGTGGCACGTAGGTGAGCTCCGCCCGCAGCTCGACGGCGCTGAACACCATCGGGGCGAGGACGAGGAGAGCCGGCCCGAGACGCCCGAACCATGCGCCGCGACCGTCGACCGGATCGTCGCCTCCGGCGAGCTCCCCGTGGCGCCGCGGCCGGACCCTCGACCGGCGGGACAGTCGAGGCAGGTCCGGCCCTGTCACCGGATCAGCCGCGTCCGTCAGTTGATCTCCGAGATCTCGCCATCGGCGCCGCGTCGGAACAGCGGCAGCGACCCGAGGGAATGCACGAGGTCCGCGTCGAGCCCGAGTGTCTCGCGCCACGCCGTGCCCTCGGTCGCGAGGACACCGACCGCGATGGGGTTCGCCCCGGCGCGCCTAAGCAGTGCCAGCGCGGCGTGGACGGACGCACCCGTCGAGATGACGTCGTCGACGAGCGCGACGTTCCGGCCGGCGGCGACGTCGAGACGGTTCCGGTCGAAAAGGAGTTGCTGGGTGCCGCCGGTCGTGATCGACCGGACCGGTTCGGTGAGCGCGTCGACGAGATGGATCTTCGGCGTCTTCTGGAGCACCAGGTAATCGTCGATGCCGAGCGAGCGGGACACCTCAATGGCGACCGGTATGCCCATCGTCGCGACGGAGGCGATGACCTGGACGCCGAGCGGCCTGAGTTGGTCGGCGAGCTCGCGTCCGGCCCGCTCCGCGAAGCGCACCCCCTGGTCGACGGTGATCAACAAGGCGATCGCGAGGTCGTCGGAGACGGCCATGAGCGGCAGTTCCAGTTTCTGAGAACCGATCTGCGTGTGATGGACACCGAGGGGTTCGGTCACATCGCGATCGTGCCCCGCGGGTGCCCGTGATGCAACCTTCAGCGAACCAACCGTCCTTCGGCCGCCCGGCGCGCGTTGCCAGCGGCGAGGATCGATCGTGCCGTGGTCACGTCTTCGGCCCGCGGACCGTCACCCGCTCCCGGGACCTCCAGCACGGCCGGCACGTCTCCGAGCTCGGGATGACTGACGAGCCAACCGAGCGCCTCGGCGCCGATCTCGCCGTCTCCGAGGTTCTCGTGTCGGTCGCGATTCGCCCCGAGCGGCACCTTCGAATCGTTGAGGTGGATGCAGGCGAGCCGTCCCCGCCCGATCGCACGTTCGAGCGCGACGACGACGGCGTCCGCCTCCGTGGCGTCCCGGTACGGGACGCCCGAGGCGAACAGGTGTTGAGTGTCGAGACACATCCCGAGTCTGTGGTCGTCTCCCGTTGCCGCGATGAGGGCGGCGATCTCGTCGAAGGTCCGCCCGACCGTGCCGCCCGCCCCGGCCGCGTTCTCTATCAAGAGCGGACACGGCGAGACGCCGAGGGTCGCCGCCGCCTCGTCGAGTGCCGAGATGAGTCGCGCCGAGACGGCGTCGACCGCCTGCTCGAAGCCACCGCCCAGGTGGCTGCCGACGTGGACGATCACCCCGGCGGCGCCGAGGGCCGACGCGGCGACGAGGTTCGCGACGAGACAGGCCCGCGACCGCTCGGCGAGTGCGTCATCGGGCGACGCCAGGTTGATGAGGTAGGTCGCGTGACAGAACGTCGCCCGGACGGACGGGTCGGATTGCTGTGCGACGCGGTACGCCTCGAGCTCGGCGGGAGTGTGCGACGGGCTGCGCCACATCCGCGGGCTCTGCGTGAAGATCTGGATGACGTCGGCCCCGAGCTCGTGCCCTCGCCCGAGCGCCCGGGTGAGGCCGCCGGACGAGCTGACATGGGCGCCGATGAGCACGGAAGGACGGTATCGGATCGCGCTCGCGTAGCCTTGCGGTGTGGCCCGCAAGTTCTTCGTCCGCACGTTCGGCTGTCAGATGAACGAGCACGACTCCGAGCGCATCGCCGCCGACCTCGCGGCCTGCGGCCTCGAGCGGACCGACGAACTAGAACAAGCGGACGTCGTCGTCCTGAACACCTGTTGCATCAGGGAGAACGCCGACACGAAGCTCTACGGGCACCTCGGTCAGCTGAAGTCGCTCGCAGACCGCAGGCCCGGCCTGCAGATCGCGGTCGGGGGGTGTCTCGCGCAACGAGAGCGCGAGGGGATTCTCGCCCGGGCGCCCCATGTCGCGGCCGTCTTCGGCACCCACAACGTCGGCCGGGTGGCCGAGCTGCTCGACGAGGCGCGATCGGCCGACCATCCGATGATCGAGATCCTCGAGGCGCCTGCCGACGACGCCGACGCCTTCCCCCCGGCGCAGCTCGTCCGCCCCGACCTGCCGTACGCGGCGTGGGTCACGATCCAGATCGGCTGCGACAACTCCTGTGCGTTCTGCGTCGTCCCCTCGGTGCGCGGCCGCGAACAGAGCCGCCCGTTCGGCGAGCTTGTCGACGAGGTGGGCGCGCTCGCGGCGCGCGGCACGACGGAGGTGACCCTCCTCGGTCAGAACGTGAACTCCTACGGCCGTGACCTCGCCCTCCGGCTGAAGGAGGCGCCGGAATCGCGCGGTGACGAGGTGCGCCTCGCCGGGGCGGCGTGGGTCGACGAGGCGAGGCGCGGCCCGCGGCCGCTCTTTGCCGACTTGTTGCGCGCGGTCGGGTCCGTCGAGGGGATCCGCCGGGTCCGGTTCACGAGCCCGCATCCCAAGGATCTGCGCCCGGAGACGATCGAGGCGATGGCGGGGACCGCGGCCGTCTGCGAGCAGCTCCACCTCCCGCTGCAGTCCGGGAGCGACCGGGTGCTCGCAGCGATGCGCCGCGGCTACACCGTGCGGCGCTACCTCGACCGGCTCGCCCGGGCCCGTGCCGCGATCCCCGACCTCGCCGTGACGACCGACGTCATCGTCGGCTTTCCGGGGGAGACCGACGACGAGTTCGACGAGACGCTCGCCGTCGTCGCCGAGGCCGGCTACGACGGCGCCTTCACGTTCATCTTCTCCCCGAGATCGGGCACGCGCGCCGCCGAGATGGTCGAGGACTTCGTCGCCCCGGACGTCATCGCCGAGCGGTTCGCCCGGCTGAAGGCGGTCGTCGACCGTTCAGCGCTGCAACGGAACCGGGCCCGTCTGGGGCGTGTCGAGGAAGTCGTCGTCGAGGGTCCCTCGCGCAAAGATGCCCGGGTCCTCGCCGGGAGGACCCGCCAGGGCAAGCTCGTCCATTTCGACCCGGGGGCCGAGCCGATGGCGCGTGGCTCCTACGGGACGGTCCGCATCACCTCGGCCGGCCCGCACCACCTCGCCGGCGACCTCCAATCGCGTGAGGGCCCGGACCCGTCGGTGCGCCGCCGGCCGTCGATCCCGGTGGCGGCGAGCTAGGCGCGAAGAGGCCGTTGCGACCCTGCAACCGTGTTCGTGCGGGTCCTCGACGGTCGGGAAGCGCGCGGACCCGGACGTAGACTGCCCTGCCATGAGCGTGTTCGCGAAGGTCCTGCGCGCCGGCGAGGGCCGTAAGGTCCGCAGCCTCGCCGAAGTCGTCCCGCTCATCAACGCGCTCGAGGACGAGGTCGTGGCGATGAGCGACGAGGAGCTCGCGCACATGACCGTCGAGTTCCGCGAGCGGATCGACGCCGGTGAGGAGCTCAACGACCTGCTCGTCGAGGCGTTTGCCGTGGTGCGGGAGACCGCGCGGCGCACGATCGGCCAACGCCACTTCGACGTCCAGCTGATGGGCGGGATGGCGCTGCACTTCGGCTGGATCGCCGAGATGAAGACCGGCGAAGGCAAGACACTCGTCTCGACGCTGGCGGTCTACCTGAACGCCCTCGCCCGTAAGGGCGTTCACATCGTCACGGTGAACGAGTACCTCGCCCGACGCGACGCCGAGTGGATGGGCCAGATCTACCGCTTCCTCGGCCTCACTGTCGGGCTCGTCGTGCCGGAGATCGACTCGTTCGAGGACAAGCGCGCCGCCTACGAGGCCGACATCACCTACGGCACGAACACCGAGTTCGGCTTCGACTACCTGCGTGACAACATGGCGCCGAGCCGGGCCGAGATGGTCCAGCGCGGGCACCACTACGCGATCGTCGACGAGGTCGACTCGATCCTCATCGACGAGGCGCGGACCCCGCTCATCATCTCCGGGCCGTCCGACGACGCGACGAAGCTCTACTACCAGTTCGCGAGCGTCGCCCGGACGCTCGAGCGCGACGCCGACTACGAGGTCGACGAGGAGAAGAACCTGGTCGTCCCCACCGAGGAGGGGATCGCCAAGGTCGAGCGCCAGCTCGCCGTTGAGAACCTCTACGACGCGGTCGCCGTGAACTACGTCCACCAGCTCGGCAAGGCGCTCGAGGCCAAGGAGCTCTACCACCGGGACAAGGACTACATCGTCGCCGACGGCGAGGTGAAGATCGTCGACGAGTTCACGGGCCGGACCCTCGAGGGTCGCCGCTGGTCCGACGGGCTCCACCAGGCGGTGGAGGCGAAAGAGCGCGTCCGGATCAAGGACGAGAACCACACCTGGGCGACCGTCACGCTGCAGAACTACTTCCGCATGTACGAGAAGCTCGCCGGAATGACCGGGACCGCCGAGACCGAGGCGGCGGAGTTCGCCTCCACCTACATGCTCGAGGTGGTGCCCATCCCGACGAACGAGCCGATGATCCGGGAGGACCACCCCGACCTCATCTTCAAGACCGAGGACGCCAAGTTCCGCGCCGTCGTGGAGGACCTCGTCGAGCGCTACGACACCGGCCAGCCGGTCCTCGTCGGCACGGCGTCGGTCGAGCGCTCCGAGCACCTGTCGCGCCTGCTCGACAAGCAGGGGATCCCGCATTCCGTCCTCAACGCGAAGCACCACGCGCGGGAGGCCGGGATCGTCGCCCAGGCCGGCCGGCTCCACGCCATCACCGTGGCGACGAACATGGCCGGTCGAGGGGTCGACATCGTCCTCGGCGGCAATCCGGAGGGCCTCGCCCGGGAGGCGACGATCGCCGAGGGCCTCGACCCGGCCTCCGAGGAGGGCCGCGCCCGGTCCCAGGCGCTGCTCGCCACGTTCGCCGCCTCGTGCGCCGAGGAGGCGAAGCAGGTGCTCGAGCTCGGCGGGTTGTACGTGCTCGGCAGCGAGCGCCACGAGAGCCGGCGCATCGACAACCAGCTGCGTGGCCGCTCCGGCCGGCAGGGCGACCCCGGGGAGAGCCGGTTCTACCTCTCGCTCGAGGACGAGCTGATGCGAATCTTCGCCTCGGGGGCGATGAGCTGGGTGATGGACAAGGCGCTGCCCGAGGACATCCCGATCGAAGCGCGCATGGTGACCCGGGCGATCGAGAAGGCCCAGGCGACCGTCGAACAGCGCAACGCCGAGATCCGCAAAGACGTCCTCAAATACGACGAGGTGATGAACGAACAGCGCAAGGTGATCTACGGGCGGCGCATGCAGGTGATCGACGGCGACGACCTGCGGGAGCGCACCCTCGAGCTCCTCGAGGAAAAGATCATGAGCCTCGTCGCGACGTGCTGTCCGTCCGAGTTCTCCGAGGAGTGGGATCTCGAGCGTCTCGTCGCCGAGTGCGCCCAGTACTATCCGACCCGGTTCAGCGTCGCCGACCTCGCCCAGGCGACGAGCACCGAGCAGCTCGTCGACAGCATCTGGGCCGAGGCGCTCGAGTGCTACGAGGCCCGTGAGCTCGCCATCCCCGGCGGCCTGGTCGCCGCCCGCGACCTCGAGCGTCAGATCATGCTGCAGATCATCGACCAGCGCTGGCGCTACCACCTCGCCGAGATGGACTATTTGCGCGAGGGGATCCACCTCCGCAGCCTCGCCCAGACCGACCCGCTCGTCGCCTGGCAACGCGAGGGATTCGAGATGTTCGGCCTGCTCATCGCGGCGATCGACGACGACTACCTCCGCTACGTCATGCACGTCGAGGTCATCACCGGCGAGGAGGCGGCACCGGACTTCCGCCAGGCGACCTACGAGGCGGCGTCCGACCCGGCGACGCCGTTCGCGACCTCGGTCGAGTCGGGCGGCGCCGACCCGGAATCAGTCGGACCCGCCGCGGCTCCGGCCCGGGCGGCGGGGCCAGGCGTGGGCGTGGCGCTGGCCGGCGTGCCGCGGCCGCCGAAGACGAAGCTCGGCCGCAACGAGCCGTGCTGGTGCGGGAGCGGGCGCAAGTTCAAGCTCTGCCACGGCGCGTCCTAGTCGCGATGGCGCCCGCTGACGACGGCGCGCCCCGCCCGACGGGGACCGAACCGGCCACGATCGCCGAGGACCTCGCGGCGCTCCGGGTCCGTCTCGACGCGGCGCGCAAGTACCTGCGGCTCGACGAGCTCGTCGCCGAGGTGGCGCGGCTCGAGCCGGAGATCGAGGCCCCCGACCTCTGGGCCGACCCCGAGCACGCCCGGGCCGTGACGACGGCGTACGGGCGGGTGCGTGCCGACGTCGAGATGCTTCAGGGCCTGACGGCGCAGCTGGATGACGCCTCCGCCCTCTACGAGATCGCCGAGGCCGAGGGTCCCGAAGCCCTCGTCTCGGTCGAGGGCGACCTCGCCGGGTCGGTCGCCGCGCTCGGCCGCGCCCTCGACGAGCTCGAGCTGCACAGCCTGTTCGCCGGCGAGCACGACGACCGCGACGCGGTCTGCGAGATCCACGCCGGCGCGGGCGGCACGGACGCCCAGGACTGGGCGGAGATGATGCTCCGGATGTACCTGCGCTGGGCGGAGCGGAGGAACTTCGCGACGGAGCTCGAGGAGGTGACGCCCGGGCAGGAGGCGGGGATCCTGTCGGCGACGTTCCTCGTCCGCGGGCGTCACGCCTACGGGATGCTGAACGGGGAACGCGGGGTGCACCGGCTCGTGCGGATGTCGCCTTTCGACTCCCAGCACCGGCGCCACACGAGCTTCGCGTCGCTCGAGGTGACGCCGTTCCTCGACGATCTGACGGGCGAGGTCGAGATCGACGAGAAGGAGCTGCGCGTCGACACGTACCGCTCGTCGGGGGCCGGTGGGCAGCACGTCAACGTCACCGACTCGGCGGTGCGGCTCACCCACCTGCCGACGGGGATCGTCGTCGCCGTGCAGAACGAGCGGAGCCAGCACCAGAACAAGGCGAAGGCGATGCAGATCCTCGCCGCCAAGATCGCCGAGCGCCAGCGCGAGGAGCGTCGCCGGAAGCTCGCCCAGCTCGCCGGGCCGCAGACCGAGATCGAGTGGGGCAATCAGATCCGCTCCTACGTGTTGGCGCCCTACCAGCTCGTGAAGGACCTGCGCACCGAGCACGAGACCGGGAACGTCGAGGCTGTGCTCGACGGTGACCTCGACGCCTTCATGCTCGCCTGCCTGCGGTGGCGCCGGGGCACGACGGCGTAAGGGATCTGAGGTGTTGTTTCACGGGTCCGGCACGGGTCGACTGGTAGGGTGAAGCGCGCCTGTGGCGCGGCCCTACCTGGTGCGAGAGATCTCCCCGGCGCGCCCGACGGGTGGATAGGACGAGCATCCGCGAGATGGCGAGACTGACGGCTCCGTGCGGTCGTCGACGGACGAGCCGCACGGCCCGGCATCGGCAGCAACCACGAGGAAGAGGCTGATGATCCGTTTCGAAGACGTCACGAAGACGTACAAAGGAGACGTCACCGCACTCCGGGACATCTCGCTCGGCATCGACAAGGGCGAGTTCGTGTTCCTCGTCGGGTCCTCGGGATCGGGCAAGACGACGTTCCTCCGGCTGCTGCTCCGCGAGGAGATGCCGGATACCGGCAAGATCTGGGTCGCCGGGCGGGAGATCGGCGAGATGTCGCCCTGGCAGGTCCCGTACCTGCGGCGCAATCTCGGTTGCGTCTTCCAGGACTTCCGCCTGCTGCCGAACAAGACCGTCTTCGAGAACGTCGCCTTCGCGCTCGAGGTGATCGGGCGCAACAAGTCGATCGTGAAGACCCAGGTCGGGATCGTCCTCGACCTCGTCGGGCTCGGCGAGAAGGCGGACCGCCTGCCGGACGAGCTGTCGGGCGGCGAGCAGCAGCGGGTCGCGATCGGCCGCGCCTTCGTCAACCGGCCGCTCGTTCTGATGGCCGACGAGCCGACGGGGAATCTCGACCCGGCGACGAGCCAGGGGATCATGAAGCTGCTCGACCGGATCAACCGGACCGGGACGACGGTCGTCATGGCGACGCACGACGTGTCGATGGTCAACCTGATGCGCCGCCGGGTCGTCGAGCTCGACCACGGCAGGATCGTCCGCGACCAGGCCCGGGGCGTCTACGGCTACGCGAGCGAACTGTCGAATACGACGTCGCGCGGCGTGCCCGCGGTGCCGGTCCCGGTCCTCGACGAGCCCGAATCGGATGAGAGCCTCGAGGCCGAGTCGGTCACCTCCCGTTTCACGGCGGAGCGCACCCGCCGGGGCGACCGGTAGGCGCCGAATGGCCGTTTCACTCGACTACGTCGCCCGGGAGACGGCGACGAACCTGTGGCGCAACCGCGTCATGGCCGTTGCCGCGGTCCTCACGGTCGCCGTCTCGCTCTCGCTCGTCGGGACGGCGCTGCTGCTCCGTCAGGCGGTGAAGAGCCAGTTCGTCCAGTGGTCGAACAACGTCAGCCTCGAGGTGTTCGTCGACGCCAACGCTTCGACGGCCCAGCTGGCGTCGGTCCGCTCGCTCATCGAGCGCACCCCCCAGATCACGAAGTTCACCTACCTCGACCACCAGCAGTCCTACGACTGGGCGAAGAAGCTCCTCGCCAAGGCGCCGACGGCGATCGCGGCGATCACGCCCGCGATCACTCCGACGGTCTTCCGCTGCCAGCTCCAGGATCCGGGTGACGCCTTGGCGCTCTCGAAGACGTTCAAGGTCGTCCCCGGCGTCTACGCCGTGGACTACGCGGCGCAGAGCATCCGGACGATGCAGCACCTGGAGGGCGCCGTCCAGGTCATCCTCGTCGTCATCGCGCTCGTCCTCCTGCTCTCGTCGCTCGTGCTGATCCTCAACGCGATCCGCATGGCGATCTACGCGCGACGACGAGAGGTGGGGGTGATGAAGCTCGTCGGCGCGACGAACTGGTTCATCCGGATCCCGTTCATGCTCGAGGGGCTCGTTCAGGGCCTGCTCGGCGCCGTCGTCGCGGTTTTCGTCGTCCTGCTCGCCAACTTCGGGGTGAGCTACCTCCACAGCCATTACAACGTGCAGCTTTTCGCGCAGGCGGTGTTGAACGCCCGCGAGCTCGTCTTCACCGATCTCATCGTCGTGGCGCTCGGAGCGGTGATCGGCATCGTCGGATCGTTCGTCGCCATCCGGCGGTTCCTCGACGTCTGAGTCTCCCGGCCTTCCCCGGTAGTCGCCGACCGTGCCGGCGGTCGATGCCATCGCGACCTGGGCGCCGAACAATTCGCCGCCGCGCTCGTCGATCGCGACGGTGTCGTCGACGAGCTCGGCGATGTGGCGCACCGTTTCGCGCTCTCATCGGTGATGAATCTGCTCACCGCGTACGCCGTCTTGGTCGGTTGAGAGGAGCACACCGTCGCGCTCGACGACCCGGCGGGTCTGACGGGATCGAGGGTCGCCCACCCGCTGCCAGCCGGCGTTCTTCGCTCCGCCCAGTCGTTCCTGAGCAGACGGAGGTGCCGGTCCACTCACACACGACAGAGCAACCACGCGCTGGAGGGGGAAGGGGGGCGAGCAGAACCCGGCTTTGCCTCTGACATTGTCAACCCACCAGGACCGCGCGTTTCTGCGCACCGCTGGGGCTCGGTCCCCGGATTCCGAAGGACCAATAGGCGGGAGGGCACATCGCCCCGCAACGCCGGGAAGGGGATGCGCGCCAACAACGGTTGTCGGCCGTTTGCTGCGAACGCTCGCGCTCCAGCGCCTCTACGGGAGAAGGCGATCCGCGCGCCGCAGCGTTCGTGTTCTTCTGGCTGCTGAGGCGTGGTAGAGGGCCAAGCCGACGATCAAGAGCGCGCCGACAATGCTCGCCACCCGTCCGGCCACGACCCCAAGACTCGCGGCCGTGTTGACCGTGATCAAGACAGGCCCCGTTCCAGGCTCGCGTCGCTGGACAACGGCAAGACCTTCCGGACTCGTGCCGACTCGCACGACGTCGCCCCCGATGGTCACGAGATACGGGCCGGCCACGATGTTCGTCCCGATTGGTCCGCTTCCCGGTGGAGCCTGAACGACCGTGGTCACGGAGTCACCGTGGTTGTCGATCGTCTCGGGGTCGATGGTGAGTTCGCGCCCTCGGCTGACGGCAATGATCGGTGGGGAGGTGTTTGTGTAGTCAAGTGGCGAGTACCAGGTCTTCGGCACCGTGTAGATGGACGCCAGCGCGTCATAGCGGTTGGCATAGCCCGTGACCTGAGGTCTTCCAGAGATGGTGGAGTACGGGAGCGTCCGGGGAATCCACAGCTGCCATGCGCAAAGGGCAAGGCTCATCGCACATACGGCCCCGAGCGACGCGCTTACGACGAGCCGCAGCAACCGACCGGTATCCGGGGTAGCCGTTGGCATTCGCTGAGCGACGAGGACCGCAACGCCGACAAGCGCCGAGACGATAAGGGCCAGGTAGCTGTTGAGCCGGTAGGGAAACTGAACGTACAACCATGGTTCTGGTATCGAGCTCCACACTCCTGGGATGGTGATGAGCCCGAGGACGAAGCCGAACATGACGACCAGTACGAGAAACGGTCGTCGCAGGGAGCGAAATCGTGACGATGTGACCGCCACGCGGCCGACAACGAGCGCCCAAACAAGCATCCAAACTGATATCTGGACGAACAACGCCGGTGTCGTGGATGCAGCCGGCACAGCGCGCAAGGGATTGAATAGCACCGAGAACGAGTCGAAGAACAGTGCCTTCACGCTCCTCGACACTGCGGCGACCGCTGTGTCGTGGCCGTAGAGGAGATCGGGAACAAGGAACCAACCATTGAGCATGACGGCCGGAACCGCGACCACGGCGACGCGGATGACGCGTCTCCAGGCGACCGACGGGCGGACGACAACGAATAGGACCACGAGGAGAACTGCGACGAGCGAGGTTCCCCAGACGAGTGAGATGTTGTGGCTCCCCGTGAAGATCACGAGGGCCGCGGCGAACAGCACGGTCGACTTCGGCGACCAGTTCGGCTCCCGCAAAAGTGCCAGACCAGCTGCGAGAACCATGGGAAGCACTGAGACGGCCGCGAACTCCGGCACGTCGCCTCGGCCGTAAAGGATGGTGACGTAGTAGGCGCTTGTTACATACGAGATCGGGACAACGTGCGAGTAGCCAGGAGAGATGCCGAGCTGTCGACAGATCCAGTAGAGCCCGAAGTACGCAAAAGCGATGAATCCGACCGCCAGTACGTCGAAAGCTACGACGACGTCGCCACCAAACGCGCGCGCGAGCTCTCCGAGCAGTGCAAAAAGGGGCCCCCCATAAAAGGCAAAGCGAGGGTCGAATACCTCGGACGCGCCGGTTCCAAACGTGTTCAGGAAATACGAAGGGAAGACCCCAGACCCGATCGTGCTGGCCTGGACGTAGCCGAGCCAGAGCTCATTGGTGAAGTCGACGTTGAGTCCCTGGTTGGTGAGCAACACGGGTCCCGCGACGAATACGACGATGCCCGACCCAATGATCCCGTGGCGAAAACGCCCAATCAGAACGCGGATCATCTTCTCAACTCACAACCGAGGCGGGGAGAGGAAGACGACGGAGGAACGCGCCAAACTCACGAGAGAGTATTTCTCAACCCCAATGGCATGCTTACCCAGCTTACGTTTATGGCTAGGTCGGTGTTGTCTTGAGAACCTCGCGGATGGCGCTCGTAGGCTCCTTTCGCTCCGCTCTCGCACGAGATGCCTTGCCATGCCAGCGCTGCCGGCCACTTCCAACCTGACTGAACCACCCGGCCCCCTCCCACCGTGCCAGTGAGCCGATGGCACTTCAACCCTGCCGCTGTCTCCTGGCCGGCAATCGCCAGTCGGGGATTCGGGACGTCACCTCTCCGACGCGGACCCCCCGCCCAGGCACTGGCGACACTAAGAACTAGTCGCTGACGCTTCTCGACTCTGCCGCTTTCGACCGTGAGTTGCTTGCCCCGACGCTCGTCGCCCCGGCGATGCTCGCCGTGGCGGCCGCCGTCGCCGGCGTGGCCTGCGCTCGCCGACGCCGTGCTGGCGGTCCAAGGCGCCTGAACCCCCGCGGCATCGCCCCAGTACGCTTCCGGCGATGACGCGTTCCGGCGGTCGCAGGCCTTGAAGGGCGTCCTGCTCGCGGGCGGGACCGGGAGCCGCCTCGACCCGCTGACGCGGATCACGAACAAGCACCTGCTCCCCGTCTACGACCGGCCGATGATCTCCTACGCCGTCGAGGCGCTCGTGAAGGCCGGGATCGACGAGATCATGGTCGTCACCGGCGGCACCCACGCCGGCGAGTTCCTGCGGCTGCTCTCCAACGGAGAGGAGCACGGCGTCGGGCGGCTCACCTACGCCTACCAGGACCGCCCCGGCGGCATCGCCGAGGCGCTCGGGCTCGCCGAGCGTTTCGTCGGAGCCGAGCGCGTCCTCGTCATGCTCGCCGACAACGTCTTCGGGCGGACGATCCGGCCGACAGTGGAACGCTTCGCCGAGCAGGAGATGGGGGCGCGCATCGTGCTCGCCCGCGTCGCCGAGCCGGAACACCTTCGCCACCTCGGCGTTCCGGAGCTCGACGACGAGGGACGCGTCGTCCGCATCGTCGAGAAGCCGGCGGTGCCGCCGAGCGCCTACTGCGTGACCGGCGTCTACTGCTACGAGCCGTCCGTGTTCGAGGTCATCCCCGCGCTGGTGCCCTCGTCGCGGGGCGAGCTCGAGATCACCGACGTGAACAACCACTACGTCGAGCGCGGCGAGATGTCCTACGACATCTACGAGGGTTTCTGGGGCGACGCCGGCGAGTCGATCGATGCCTACTACGGCGTCGTCGACGAGGTCCGGCGCAACGGGGCGAACCTCGGCTGACCGTTCAGGCGTCACCTGAACCGGTGAAAGCACCCGGCTGCCGTCGGACGAGCGAGGACCATGCCCGCGGCGTCACGGCGACCGCCCTCGGAAAGTCCCCGAAGATCCAGCGGCCGACGTTGCGGCGCACGAAGCCGCTCGCGTCGACGACCCGCAGCGCGGCCCGCGCGCCGAGCGCGGTGGCGAAAGGGACCTGGCACCAGCGCGACACGCGCTGGTCCCGCCCGACCGACTGGCGCACCGCCCTGCGGTAGTGGTCGGCGACGGCACCGGGCGAGGACGGCGCGCCGGCGATCGCCGCGGCGGCGAGGATCCCCGTCTCCAGGGCCTGGCTGATGCCCTCGCCGGTGAGCGGGTCGGCTGCGCCAGCCGCGTCGCCGACGAAGAGCACCCGGCCCCCCAAGCCGGCGAGCCCGGCGCGCTCGATTGCCGTCGGGATCGGCCACGCCCGCGGCGGGGAGGCGAGGACCGTGTCGGGACCGAGGAGGGAGGCGGCGAATGAGCCGGCGATCGTCGACTCCCACAGCGTGGCGGCGCGCGGGCCCTCGCCGCGCCGGATGTAGATGCCGAGGTTCACCGAGCCGTCCGCCAGCGGGAACGACCAGGCGTATCCGGGTAGGAGCGCGGTGTCGAACCAGACCCACAGACGGTCGAGGGCCGCTGGGCGCACGCCGGTGGCGTAGGTCCGGAAGGCGATCCAGTCCGGTCGCGAGTCGGCCGCGCGCCCGGGCCCGGCGGGTGGTGCCGGGGGGGCGAGCATCCGCCGGATCGGTGACCACGCCCCGTCGGCGGCGACGACGTACCGGGCGCGGGCCTCCTCCCCGCCCGCGAAGCGCACGCGGACGTCGCCGTCGCCTCGCGCCACGGCGACGCAGCGCGTGCCCTCGCGGACGGTGACGCCCGCCCGCCGGACGAGCGCGACGAGCGCGGCGTCGAGGTCGCTGCGGCGGGCCACGGCGGCGTAGACGCCCGGCCCTTCTCCGAGGGGGAACCTGACGGTGCGTCCCGACGGCGAGCGGACGGCGAACTCCGCGGCCGGACGGAACGAGGCGACGTCCGCGGGATCGAGGCCGAGCGCGTCGAGTCGTCGTGTGGCCGCGGTCGTCAGCCCGTCGCCGCAGCACTTGTCGCGGGGGAAGCGCGCCCGGTCGGCGACAAGGACGCGATCGCCGCTGCGCGCCAGGGTCGTCGCCGCGGCACAGCCGGCTGGTCCCGCGCCGACGACGACGACGTCAAATTCGTTCGTCACCGCGCGGCGTCACCACCCAGGTCCGGACCCGGGTGGGCGCTGGTCGCCAGGGCGACGGCGAGGGCGTCGCCGATCTCCGGGTGGGAGAACGAGAAGCCCGATTCAGTGAGCTTGCGCGGCAGCACGCGTTGGCTCGCCAGCGTGATGTCGTCGGCGACCTCGCGTCCCATCGCCACGAGCAACGCCAGGCGGGGGACTCCGAAAAGGGAACGGCGGTGGACCGCCCGGGCGAAGGCCTCGGCGAACTCGGCGTTGCGCACCGGGTTCGGGGACGTGAGGTTGCACGGACCGTCGACGGCGGGCGTAAGCGCGGCGTGGATGATCGCCGCGACCTCGTCGTCGAGGGCGATCCAGCTCATCCACTGGCGGCCCGACCCGACGTGGGCGCCGAGTCCGGCCCGGAACAGCGGGAGCTGCAACCCGATGAGCGGATTGGCGCGACCGACGACGATGCCGCTACGGACGGCGACGACACGGATACCAGCGTCCCGGGCGGGCGCGGCGGCCGACTCCCAAGCGCGGCAGAGCTCCGCGAGGAACCCCGATCCCGGCGGGCTTTCCTCGTCGAGCACCTCGTCGCCGCGGCTGCCGTAGTAGCCGACGGCGGAGGCGGAGACGAAGACCGCGGGCGGCGTGTCGGCGGCCGCGATCGCCCGGGCGATGAGGTCGGTCGTGACGACGCGGCTGGCGCGAACCCGCTCGCGTTTGGCCTGGCTCCAGCGCAGGGGAGAGAGGTGCTCCCCGGAGAGGTTGAAGACCGCGTCGATCCGATCGAGGGTCCCGCCGGGCAGCCCCGAGAGATCGAGATGACGCGCCGCGAGGTCGACCGCGGCGACCCCTAGCGCCGGAGCGCCGCGCACGACGCGATGCACGCTGTGACCGTCGGCCTCAAGCCGGGCGACGAGGGCGCGTCCGATGAGGCCGTTCGATCCGCTGACGAGCATGCGCATGAAGGGCTGTTCCTCCGCCGTGTGCGCCTAGGTTGACCGTGCTGTCTTCGCTATTTGGCGCTTACCCGACTTGAGACGTTGGGCGGATGGATCGCCCGGCAGCGCTGTGACCGTCGTACGGTCAGTTGCCCTCAGGATCGGCCTTTGCGCTTCGATTGTCGGGAGTGTATGCGGCGGGCTTCCCCAGTGCTGGTGTCCCCGCCGGCGGGTTGTGCTGACAACCTGCCCGTCCGATGCGACGAAGCCGCGAACCTCGCGGAATGGCGAGGTGATCGGGAGGCCCAGGGCCCCATTGCGGCGATCGCGCTCCGGCGGACCGAGAAAGGCACTGGGATGGACGGCCTTCGGTCAGGAGACCCTCACCGTTAACATGATCCGGGTGAGCCGAGAGACCGACCAAGATCCGGCCGCCGTGCCCCCCGACCCGGCGCACTCCGACTCACTCGGGGTCAACGCCTGGCTCGTCGAGGAGATGTACCAGGTGTACCGGTCGAATCCGCTCTCTGTGAGCGACGACTGGCGCGACTTCTTCGCCGGCTACCGGGGCCGTGTCCCGCCCGACGACCGGACGGTCGCTCGCGCACGAGCCGCAGGCGCCGGTGGCGACCCGGTCGAGACGACACTCGCCGAGACGCGGGTCCCCCCGGACGCGCGGCGAGGCCGCGCGCCGGACGGCGACCGACCGGCTTCTCCGGCTCCCGGTGCCGCCGTCCCGGTGGCCGACGGGGACGTCACGCTGCTTCGGGGAGCCAGGGGACGCATCGCCGCGAACATGATCGCGAGCCTCGAGGTGCCGACCGCGACGAGCGTGCACCCGGTCCCGGCCGGGGTGCTCGCGGCGAACCGCTCGCTCATCAACGGGAAACTGCGGGAGGCGGCGGGCCCGAGGGTGAGCTTCACCCACCTCATCGGTTGGGCGGTCGTTCGGGCCCTCGGCGACGTTCCGGCGCTGAACGCGAGCTACCTCGATGACGCCGACGGCACTGGGACCCCAGGGGTCGCCCGCCATGCCCACGTCGGTCTCGGGCTCGCCATCGACCTCGAGCGCGGCGACGGCTCGCACTCGCTCGTCGTGCCGGTCGTGAAGGACGCCGACACGTTGGACTTCGCCAGCTTCCACGCCGCCTACGAGGAACTCGTCGGCCGGGCGCGGGCCGGGCAGCTCGCGGTCGAGGACTTCGCCGGTGTGACGGTGACGATCACGAACCCCGGGACCCTCGGCACGACCCAGTCGATGCCGCGGCTCATGCGGGGCCAGGGCGCGATCGTCGGCATCGGCGCGCTCGACTACCCCGTCGAGTTCCAGTCGACCCCGGCGGAGACCCTGCGCGCCCTCGGCATCGAGAAGGTCGTCACGCTGACGTCGACCTACGACCACCGGATCATCCAGGGGACCGAGTCGGGCCTGTTCCTTCGCCGCGTCCATGAGCTGCTCGCCGGTGGCGACGGCTTTTACGACGAAGTCTTCTCCTCGCTCGGCGTCGCGGCCGAGCCGTGGCGGCAGCCGCGCGGCCAGCCGCCCGCGGGTGCCGACGGTGACCAGCTGACCAGGGAGCTGATGGTCCGGTCGCTCATCAACATGTACCGGGTGCGCGGCCACCTCATCGCGCACCTCGACCCGCTCGAGAGCGAACCGCGCCAGTTGCGCGCCGACCTCGACCCCGGTCAGTATGGGCTCGGCCCGGAGGATCTCGACCGCGGTTTTCACACCTTCGGCCTGCCAGGGGGCGAGATCCTGTCGTTGTCGGAGATCCTTGAGATCCTGCGCGACGCCTACTGCGGATCGGTCGGCGTGGAGTACATGCACATCCAGAGTCCTGAGGAGAAGCTCTGGATCCAGCACCACGTCGAAGGCGCCCCGAAGTTGATGACGCCCGCGGACAAGCGGCACATCCTCGCCCGCCTGAACGCCGCGGAAGCCTTCGAGACGTTCCTCCACCTGCGCTACGTCGGTCAGAAGCGCTTCGGCCTCGAGGGCGCCGAGTCGACGATCCCGTTCCTCGACGCCGTGCTCGACGCGGCCGCCCACGCCGGGGTCTCGGAGGTCGTCCTCGGCATGGCGCACCGCGGCCGCCTGAACGTGCTCGCCAACATTGTCGGCAAGTCCTACGCCGAGATCTTCGGCGAGTTCGAGGGGAACCTCGACCCGGAGACCGTTCAGGGATCGGGCGACGTGAAGTACCACAAAGGCGCCGAGGGTCGGTGGCGCGGTTCGGACGGCACGTCGCTCACCGTCTCGCTCGCCTCGAACCCGTCCCACCTCGAGGCCGTCGATCCCGTCGTCGAAGGGATCGTGCGTGCCAAGCAGGACCGGGAGCCGAACCCGAAGGCCTTCTCCGTCCTGCCACTCCTCATCCACGGCGACGCCGCCTTCGCCGGGCAGGGGGTCGTCGCCGAGACGCTCAATCTGTCGCAGCTACCCGGCTACCGCACCGGCGGCACCGTCCACCTCGTCATCAACAACCAGCTCGGCTTCACGACGCCGCCCACCGGGGCACGCTCGTCCGTGTACCCGACGGACGTCGCCAAGATGGTCCAGTCACCGATCTTCCACGTGAACGGGGACGACCCCGAGGCCTGCGTGCGCGTCGCTCGCCTCGCCTTCGCCTACCGCCATGCCTTCCACAAGGACGTCGTCGTCGACCTCGTCTGCTACCGCCGGCACGGCCACAACGAGGGCGACGACCCGAGCTACACCCAGCCGCTCATGTACAAGAAAATCGACGAGCACCTCTCGGTTCGCACGCTCTACACCGACGCGCTCGTCGCCCGCGGCGACATCACCGACACTGAGGCCGGCCAGGTCGTCGACGACTTCCACGCCCGCCTCCAGTCGGCGCTCGACGAGACGCGTTCATCGGCGCCGCCGCGAATCGACCGGTTGCCGCGCCGGCGCGCCCCCAAGGTGGGCCGACTTGCCTTCCCGACCGGGGTCGACGCCGCCGTGCTCGACACCCTCGTCCGCAGGCTCGGCACCACGCCGGAGGGCTTCACGCTCCACCCGAATCTCGCCCGCCAGCTCGGCCAGCGCAGCGCGCTCTGGGAGGGCGGCGAGGTCGACTGGTCGCTCGCCGAGGCGCTCGCCTTCGGCAGCCTGCTGCTCGAGGGGACCGAGGTGCGGATCACCGGCCAGGACACCCGCCGCGGCACGTTCTCCCAGCGCCACGCCGTCCTCGTCGACTACGCGACCGGCTCCGAGTTCTCGCCGCTCGGCTCGCTCGGCGAGAGAGTCGGCGGCGAGCCGCCGCTGCGGTCGACGGCCGGGATCGGGAACTTCTCCATCCGTGACTCGCTGCTCTCGGAGTTCGCCGTGCTCGGCTTCGAGTACGGCTACTCGGTCGCGGCGACCGACGCGCTTGTCGCCTGGGAGGCGCAGTTCGGCGACTTCGCCAACGAAGCCCAGGTCATCATCGACAACTTCATCGTCGCCGCCGAGGAGAAATGGGGTCAGTCATCGGGGCTCGTGCTGCTCTTGCCCCACGGCTACGAGGGTCAGGG
>Ga0326727_10011622_pt1 | contig 20400 bp, 15 predicted proteins | sample MB2enrmetagenome_FD_207643 | JGI IMG/M metagenome (GOLD analysis project Ga0326727, IMG submission 207643) | Lab enriched peat soil microbial communities from McLean, Ithaca, NY, United States - MB29MY | ecosystem: Environmental > Terrestrial > Soil > Wetlands > Peat | place: USA: New York...
ACTTAATCCATAGGCAAGTCAGGCATACGGGTATGGCCGCAGTCGCGCTTACCATGCTCGCCGCTGTGGTTCTATTGGCCGGGACCGCTATCCCGGCGCAGGCACAAGACCATCCACCCGCTTTTTTCCCGTATCCCTCAACGTTCGAAATCAACGGTATCGTCAACTACGGCAATCTATTGGGCGTTCAAGCCGCCGCTGTGGGCGACTTCAACGGCGACGGCAAACTCGACATCGTGTCCGTCATGGGTGGCGGGTGGGAAATTGACGTGGCCCCCGGCAACGGCGACGGCACATTCCAGGCCCCCATCCTCAATACCTACTCTTTTCCCTCCAACACTTCCCCCTATGCCCTTGCGGTAGGGGACTTCAACGGCGACGGCAAGCTGGACCTCGCCGTGTGGTGTACCTACGCCCCGGCGAATTACAACGAAGTCATCATTTTCCTCGGCAATGGCGATGGAACTTTCAACTACAGCAATACCTATACCGCTCCCAACGCCTATTGGAATCCAGGCAGCAACAGTCTCTATGTGGCCGACTTCAACGGCGACGGCAAGCTGGATCTAGCGGCGCTAGCTCCGTACTGCGGCTCTTCAAACTCCTACTCGTGCGTCTCCATCTTCCTCGGCAATGGCGACGGAACCTTCCAGCCCAGCGTTCTCTACTCCACCACTGACCCCAATCATCCGAGCAACATCAACGTCTATGGCATGGCGGTCGGCGACCTGACTGGCGATGGCAAGCCCGACATCGCAGTCACCCAGAGCAACGGAATGGTCGTGCTACTGAACAACGGCAACGGCACGTTCGGAACCGCCACCTACTATGACAACGGACTCAACAACCAGAGCGAAATTGGCATCGCGATTGGCGACGTCAACGGCGACAAGAAGAACGACATTGTGACTACCACGTATCGCTATGGCAACCTCGTGCTCTACCTGAACCAGGGTGGCGGCAAGTTCGCGCTGAAAGGGTCCGTCGCCCAAGCGCCTCCGGCAGGTTCCTCGTGGCTGGTGAACATGGCAGACATCAACGGCGACAAGAAATTGGACCTCGTCGTGACCGATAGCGTGGGCGAGATCTGGACGTTCTATGGCAAAGGCAACGGCACCTTCACCGCCGGGCCAGTTTACCCGACGCAGTATTGGGAGAACGCACCCGATAACGTAGTCCTCGCCGACTTCAATGGCGACGGCGTGCTCGACATCTTCAAACCGTTGGAAGGCGAGACTTGGGACGGCCAAGTGATCCTGGGCCGCAGCGATGGCACCTTTCAGACCAATGCGGCTTATGGGTGGAATGACAACGGCTATGGCTACAACCTGGTCACGGCCGATTTCAACGGCGACGGTTTCCCAGATCTGGCGTACTCGGGTGCGCGAAGCGCCAATCTCAGCCAGGCCGGGTTCGAAGTCATGTTGGGAAGTTCGCACGGAGTGTTGGGAGCCCCGACCTTCGTGTCGGTGATCAATTGCGGCTGGCCGACAAATTGGATTGCCACCGGCGATGTCAATGGTGATGGCAAGGCCGACATCGTCGCGACCATCAACTACAACTGCGGGAGCAGCGAAGTTGCGGTCCTGACCGGTCTGGGCACGGGAAAGTTCAGCAGCCCCAAGTACTACTCGACCGGTTCGACGGCAAACCCGGGTGATGTGTTCCTGGAAGACGTGAATGGCGACGGCAAACCGGACATCGTCATTTCCAATTCGGACGGTACGATCAGCATTCTGCTCAACAAGGGCAAGGGCACGTTCGGCACGGCTATCGTGATCACCAGCCTGGCCGCGCTCAGTCCGCATCTGAATGCTCTGGCCTTCGCCGATTTCAACGGCGATGGAAAGCTCGACATCGCGGCCGCATCTTACTATCCGGGCTCTTACAGCAACAATGCGTATGTCCTGCTGGGCAATGGCGACGGCACGTTCCAGGCCCCGATCACCACTGTTGCCGCGCCGGAATACACATACACCAACACGCTCGCGGCCGGCGACTTCAACAAGGACGGCAAGCCGGATTTGCTCGTCACCCTCGAAGGGAGTTGCTCAGGCTGGCACGGCTCTGCCCAATATGTCGTTCTTCTGGGTAAAGGCGACGGCACGTTTACTCCTGGCTCGCTTAATTGCACAGCCGGAGACTACCCCCAATATCCGCTGATCGCCGACTTCAACGGCGATGGGAAGCTGGACGCCTTCATTCCCATGCTGGAGAACGGTGGGAAGGACCCATACGGTCCGGTGTTGCTTGAAGGAAACGGGGACGGCACGTTTGCCCGCCTTGGCGAGTCGGAGTATGAGTGGGTGAGCGGCGGTGAAACAGAGGTGTCTAAGGGCGGGTTCTACGTCGGCCCGACCAACCAGGGTGCGGTGGTTGCCGATTTCAATGGCGACGGCATGCCCGACATCGCCGTGCTGAACGCCGACAACTTTGCCATCGGTGATTACGTCACTTTCGCCACCGTGATGTTCAACGCCACGCAACCGGTGAACGTCTCGCCGCTCAGCCTGAATTTTGGCAGCGAAGCTGTGGGCGGGACCAAATCGCTCACTGTCCTCCTCACCAACAACCAGACCACTACATTGACCATCGACAGCATCAGCGTGACCAGCGGCGGCGACTTCTCCGCCACGCACAACTGCGGAAAGAGCCAGAAGGCCGGCTTTGAGTGCACCATCACCGTGAAATTCAAGCCTTCGGTCCTCGGAGCCCAGACCGGAACGCTCACCATTCAAGACTCTGCCGGCACACAAACCGTGCAGCTCATCGCCGTGAACCCGAAGCCAACCATTACGTCGCTCGTGCCCCCGAGCGCGACCCATGGCGGCGCCGGATTCACTCTCACTGTCAACGGCACGGACTATGTCAGCAGCTCGGTGGTGAATTGGAATGGATCTCCTCGCGCCACGACGTATGTGAGCGCAACCGAAATCACGGCCACCATCAACGCCGCCGACATTGCTAAAGCCGGCACCTTCAAAGTCACGGTTACGAATCCTGCGCCCGGAGGCGGCACCAGCGCAGCCGAGACGTTTACGGTCAATTGACGACGATCGATTGACAGGGAGATGCCAAGTCTTTGACTCCGGAGCGCGGACAGCAATGCGCTCCGGAGATTGAAGGGCTGCGCGCGGTTCACGCCGACAAACGTGAGGCGCGTAGGCGGTAGGCCAAACAGGTTCACCGTAGCTGGTCTCCTGGCTGACGGTGCCGGAGCGCGGGAAGGGGATCCGCGCTCCGGATTTATCTCAATTCGGAAGAGTGCTTCAGGTTTCGCGCCTTGCGAGATTCGGGCACCAGGCTCGAACTTCCCCAGCAGAAATTCCTAACACCACGGGCTGCAAGTGTCGTGCGTCAAACAGATCGACGTTTATGATTCGTTGACTTCCCCCGTGATCCTCTGTGTCCCCCGTGGTTAAAGCCTTTGACTTCCTCGTCCAACACCAAACCTCGTATCGGATCGAGACGAAACATAACCATTGCTATCTTCAACACACGACACTAAGCCTTGGAGTGGCTCGGGTGGGCGGGTGTGGTAATTGCGCCTTCGGCCGCCGAAGTGACCAGCGCCGCATACTTTGCGAACACGCCAGTTTTATAGTGTGGCGCCGGAGGCTTCCATTCCGCCAGCCGCCGCGCGATTTCGGCATCGGAAATCTCCAGCTCCAGCTTTCGGACCTTGGTGTCGATGGTGATGCGGTCGCCTTCGCGAATGGCGGCAATCGGCCCGCCCAACGCCGCTTCTGGGGCTACGTGGCCGACCATCAGGCCGCGGGTTGCGCCGCTGAATCTTCCATCCGTGATCAGCGCCACGCTTTCGCCCAGGCCTTCGCCCACAATTGCGGCGGTCACGCTCAGCATTTCTCTCATGCCGGGTCCGCCCTTGGGACCTTCGTAGCGGATCACCACCACGTCTCCAGCCTTGATCTGCTTGCTGGTCACCGCCTGCATCGCGGCTTCTTCGGAATCGAACACTCGCGCCGGCCCGGTTTGCGAGCCGCGTTCGTGCCCGCTCATTTTTACCACCCCGCCGCCGGGAGCGAGGTTGCCTTTCAAGATCACTAGTCCACCCGTGGCTTTCAGCGGCTTACTCAAGGGAGCGATCACCGTCTGTCCGGCGGTTTCTTTCGCCGCGTTCGCCTCTTCTGCAAAGGTCTTTCCAGTCACTGTCATCGCCGATCCATCCGCATATTTGCCGTCGAGCAGCCGCTTGGCAATCACGGGAATTCCGCCCGCTGCGTCCACATCCGCCGCCACGTATTTTCCCGCCGGTTTCAAATCCGCCAGCAGAGGAGTGCGTTCGCTGACGCGCTGAAAATCGTCGATATCGATCGGCAGCCCCATTTCGCGCGAGATCGCCAGCAGGTGGAGCACCGCGTTGGTCGAGCCGCCCGTTGTGGCCACCCCCGCGATCGCGTTCTCGAAGGCCGCATGGGTCAAAATATCGCTGGGTCGAAGGCCGCGTTTCAAGAGATTCATCACCACTTCGCCGCAGCGGAAGGCGACTTCGTCCTTGCGCGGATCCATCGCCGGAATGCTGTTGAATCCCATCGGCGAAAGCCCGATCAGTTCCATCACCGTGCTCATCGTGTTCGCCGTGTACTGCCCGCCACACGCACCCGCTCCCGGACACGCTACGTTTTCGAGCGCCAGCAGATCGGCGTCGCTCATCTTGCCCGCCGCATTCGCGCCTACGGCCTCGAACACATCCTGAATGGTGACGTCCTTGCCCTTGTACTTGCCGGCGGCGATCGTTCCACCGTAAAGCACCAGGCCGGGCAGGTTCATGCGCGCCAGCGCCATGGCTGCGGCCGGGATCGTCTTGTCGCAACCGACAATGCAAACCGCCGCGTCGAAAAGCTGCCCGCGGCAGACAAGTTCGATGGAGTCGGCAATCACCTCGCGGCTCACCAGCGACGCCTTCATGCCCTCGGTGCCCATGGTCTCGCCGTCGGAAATGGCGATGGTGTTGAACTCCATGGGCGTGCCGCCCGCCGCGCGAATGCCTTCTTTCACCTTGGCCGAAAGGCGGCGCAGATGGAAGTTGCACGGCATGGTCTCGATCCAAGTGTTGGCGACCGCAATGAGCGGCTTCGCCAGGTCGTCGTCGGTGAAGCCAATGGCTTTGTACATGGCGCGCGAGGGAGCCCGGTCGCGCCCGTCAGTGATATTGCGACTGCGATGTTTGAGGTCCATAACTCCGTCACCAGAAGATCATCGGTTCAAGTCAATGAGGTTCAGATCAATGATTGGAGAGGTTCCAAACTGTGGTTCAGGTTATCTCAATCCCTTCGCGGACGCTGGTCAGCGACGGCATAAAGGGTTCTCTGCTCTGCGGCGCCACTTCGGATTCTCTGTGCGTGGAGCTGAATCGTGATTTCAGACGCAAAATCGGCGATTCGAAGTATCTCCACGAAAGTTCGGCAACGAGTACGGTCAAGGCAAAGCTGGCAAGACCCTCGATGGATTGCAAAACCCGGTTCGGCCCGATATGAGAAAGCAAGAGATTGCCGAACAACCCGCTGATGACGCGAAACACGAACAGGTGAATGAGGTAGAACGTATAGCTGATCGTTCCCAAGCGGACCAGCAAACGAGACCGCAATACCCTGCAAACGGGGTTCTCGGTGGCCGCCCGATCCAGCACAAACGCAACCACTAGAGCCATACCGATGGCGACCAGAGTGTAGCCGAAGACCGCGAAAAAAGCAGTTCTGCGGACGTCAGGAATCAGCAACAGCAAAGAAAAGGGGACGACCAAACCCGCCAGCGGGGCCCACCCCGGAACTCGGAAGCGCCGGCCGGAATTGCGCAGCAGCGCGAGCAGTGCGCCAAATGCGAGGGAATCCATTCTTGCGGGGAAAAAAGCGTACTCGAGACACCCCGGCGAGTGTATGTACCAGCGGATAACGGGAGCAATCAGGATCGCCGAAATCACCACTAGAAACAGATGCCGCTCGCGCAAGAACCGCACCGCAGGCGCCCACAGCAGATAGAAAATCTCTTCGATGGAAAGCGACCAGGTTACCCCTATCGAGCTAGGCAGGCCGGTTTGAGCAGCCGCCAGAAACCAGGATTGCACGGCGGTCAGGCTGGAGCCGTAGAGAGCGAAAGTCAACCAAACACGCCAATCCACGTGGTAGTTGCGATCGACCACTGCACAGACAAGACAGAGGACAAAGAGGGCGTAGTAGGGAGGAAAGATGCGGAGCGTCCGCCGCATATAGAAATTCTTGAAGTAGTGCGGGGAATTGCGCATTCCGAAAAGAATCGTCGTGATGAGGTAGCCGGAGATAACGAAAAACAAATCGACTCCGATCCAGCCGACGCTCGTAACCCTGACGAGGGTAAAAGCGAAAGCGTGACCGGCAAAGACCGAGAGTGCAGCAAGGGCTCGCAGACCGTCGATTTCTGAAATTCTTTCCATCGGTGGAGGAGACGTCTTCTCGGCCAACCGATTGTATCAAGAGCTGCCGGGCGCTCGCTGCCCGGATAGTCGAAAACTGGGCCGACACCCTCCGTGGGCAAACAATCGAGAACGATTTAGACTCCTTTAGGCATTCACGACTTTCGGACCAGTGCCCTTAGGCGTATCATCTGCTTTCTTCTTGTCCTTTTCCGACGGCAGCCACGACATCATCGCCCGCAACTGCTCGCCCACTTTTTCAATGGGATGCTGCTTCTCGCGCTCGCGCAGTTCGGCAAACCTCTTGCCGCCCTCTTTGTTCTCTTTAATCCATTCCTTGGCGAATTTTCCGCTCTGGATTTGCTTCAGCACTTTCTTCATCGCCTTGCGCGTTGTATCCCCTACCACCACTTCGCCGCGCGTCAGGTCGCCATATTCCGCCGTGTTCGAAATCGAATAGCGCATCCGGCTCAACCCGCCTTCGTAGATGAGATCGACGATCAGTTTCATCTCGTGTACGCACTCGAAGTAGGCGATCTCGGGAGCGTAACCGGCCTCGACCAGCGTCTCGAAACCCTTTTTCATCAGCGAAGTCAACCCGCCGCAGAGCACCGCCTGTTCGCCGAACAAGTCGCTCTCGGTTTCTTCCTTAAAGGTCGTTTGCAACACTCCCGCGCGCGTCGAACCGATGCCGTGCGCATAGCAGAGCGCGTATTCGTGCGCGCGCCCGCTCGCATCCTGGTGGATCGCGAGCAGCGAGGGCACGCCGCCGCCCTGCGCATACACACGCCGCAGCAAATGGCCGGGGCTCTTGGGCGCGATCATGACCACGTCCACATCTTTCGGAGGCTTGATGGTCTTGAAGTGAATCGAGAAGCCGTGCGAAAAGCCAAGAATCTTGCCCTTGCGCAGATGCGGCTTGATGGCCGATTGGTAGAATTCGGCCTGCGTTTCGTCCGGCGTGAGAATCTGTATCCAGTCGGCGCGCTTGGCGGCCTCGGCGGGAGCGACGACGGTCATGCCATCGGCGATCGCCTGCTGGGCCGAACCGCGCTCGGGATCGAGCCCGATGATTACTTCGTATCCGCTGTCCCGCAGGTTCTGTGCCTGCGCGTGTCCCTGCGACCCGTAGCCAAAAACGGCAATGGTTTTGCCCTTGAGCGCGGAGGGGTTGGCATCGTTCTGATAAAAAACTGTCGCCACTGGAAAGCTCCTTATGGTCTGTGTTCGCTGAATATGCTCGCTGAATATGTTTGGATGAAATGCTAAATCATGTCTGAAGGCAACGACGGACCGACCGGTCGGTTTAGGAAAATGCTACTCACGCCCTCTCCCGGTGTCAACTGTGGATTCCACTGGATCGACTTGTCAGGAGCGCCGGGACGTGCGGCGCGTCGTTGAACAATCGGCACTGCGGAAGCGTTCTGGCGGAGTCGCAGGCTCAGGTCAACAAGACTTGCAAGAATTGGGTTGTCTAACAGGCTGCGGAAAAACTCGATTTGCACGTGATTTTGGGTGGCGCAGCGCTTCAGCGCTGCGGTGACGGCACTGTTGCAATTGCGGCTTCAGCCGCTGAGGGCGCATTCTCTGCGAACTAGTTTCTCCGCAGCCCTCTAGTCTTTCAGCGGGACCATGATTTGATCGCCACGGCAAAAAGTCGCAACCTTCAATAAAACCCCTGGCGCCTGCGGCATGGTCATGACCGGTCCGTAGCAATACACGGCGTGCCCGTTCGCGGCGAAGTACCACTTCCCTCCCTTACGCTTTGCCGGCTGCTGGCTGGGGCTGGGGGTGGGCTGAACTGGCGGCGCAAACTTGGGGACGGGGAGAGACAACACTAGGGCTAGGGCCAGGGTCAGGGTCTTCATCAATGCCTCGCTTGCATCGCGGCCCCCACAAAAAACCGCGTTTCACAGAACCGTTTTTTTCTTAAATTCTCTTTTTGAAGCTTCTCTTTTTAGGGCCTGAATCGCTTTTCGCCGACTCGCGCTGCTCACACCAGCGCGCCGCTACTGTAGTGCGTCAAACAGATCAACATTTATGATTCGCTGGCTTCCCCCCGTGATCCTCTGTGTCCGCCGTGGTTAAAGCCTTTGACTTCCTATCGGATCGAGACGAAACATAACCATCGCTGTCCTCAACGCAGACCGCTAGATCACACCAGTGGAGCGTCGCACATCCTCCAAATCCGCAGCCGGCTTGCCAGGAACCTCCCTCGTAGCGTGGGCCGATTTGCCGGGTCGTTTTGTTTCTTTGTCCGATCCTTTTGCGCCCGCTGCGGGATTGCCGGCATCCGCGCCCTTCTGATCCGCCTGCGCCGACGCCTTGTTTTGCAACCGCTTGCTGTCGTCACGGGCCAGCTTGTCTTTCAGGGCCGCCAGTTGGGTGCTGTCCTTCAGCATTTCGCGGATTAACGTGCGCTGCGATTCGATGGTCTGGCCCTGCTCGAATACCAGCATGGTCAGAATGCCGTAAGAGACGATGAACAAAATCACCAGCAGCGGCAGGATGGCCGCCGGCCGCGACGGTGCTCGAGGAGCTACGCTCTCAGCGCTATAAATGACGGACACAGATGCCCCCAACTCACCCTCTACGTTCCGGGCTTCATGAAGGATGAGTGCACCCGTGAAACCATATGGAAGGGATGCTGCAAGTGTTTGTTGCGCATGGAGTTAGTAAGCCGAAACGAGATCGGGATCAAGCCGCGGGTGCAAGCATCTGCACTTTATGAGTAACGATCCCAGCATTGCCACGGTGCGTTCCGCCCAGCCACAATCACGCGGAAATCCGCGCCAGATATAGCCTTTGGAGCGGTGCCATCATTCGCGTCCGATTTCGGAGACGTGCGCGCCGACGCACTAGTTGAAGCGCCGGGCGTCCCATCCGAGACCCTTCCACTCAGGAAAGCTCTGATTAAGTCCCTGGGGGCCTCCGTGCACCCCTGTATACCCTGCGGCTTATGCTTTCTGCTGACACTTGATCGGAGTTTCCTCAGCTCAGGGCAAGCTCGCGAGACGCCCGGTTTACCTTGAAACCCTGAAACTTTGAAACCTGCCCTTCTGAAACCTGGCCTTCTAATCCGCTTTGACGACCACATATTTCTTCCCGGCATACAGCCGGTACCCAGCTCCATCTTTTTCAAATTTCAGCGGAACCGGGTGCTTGAGCTGATCGTCGTTCTGGCTGGCGATCGAGAACACGTCCGTCGACGCCACGTTCATCACGATGAACTTGCCTTCTTTGAAGCCGAACCCATACTCTCCCGGATCCAGCGTGGCTCCGTCAAAGCTGAGCTTGGTTTCGGTGATCAGGAAGCCCTGGTATTTCTCTTGGATGGCGGTGGAATATCCCGACGTATCCACCAGTCCCGCCAGCACCACCTTGCCAGCGGAGTTCTTGAATCCAGCCGTATTCCGCGCCTGCACGGCCGCGCTCTGGCCGGCAAAGTAATACGTGCTCGGAGCAATCTTCTTCGCTTGATCGCCCGTGAGAATTTGCGCGCCGGCCTGCGCCACCAGCGCCAGCAGCACAACCAGCCACATCGTCCTGCGATTGCATTTCATAGAGATCCTCCTCAGATCCACCAATCCAGATCTACCAATCCAACGATGAAACACACTCTAGTGTAGTGCGTCAAACAGATCGACGTTTATGATTCCCCCGTGATCCTCTGTGTCCCCCGTGGTTAAAGCCTTTGACTTCCTCGTCAAATACCAAGCTTCGTATCGGATCGAGACGAAACATACATCTTCAACGCACCACTCTAGATTCACTTCTTTGCCGACTGCGGGAAAAATCGTTTGACCGCAACATTCGGATAGTCCGCGCAGCCCGACCGTCCTATGTTACCTGCATGGCCACCAATGCGATACTCTCAGCAGACGAAGCGATGAAGCGAACCGCACAACCAGCCTCGGAGCAGATACCAGAACAGATCAACGCCCGCCGGTGGCAAGCCGTCCTCGATCGCGACCGTGCACTCGACGGCGCGTTTGTTTTCGGCGTATCGAGCACGGGTATATTCTGCCGTCCTTCGTGTCCCGCAAAGCGTCCGCGCCACCAGAATGTAAGCTTTTTCGACGACGCGCTCGCCGCCGAGCAGGCCGGATATCGCGCCTGCCTGCGTTGCCGTCCGAAGGCGGTCGATGGAAATCCGCAATCCGCGCTCGTCCGCGCCATGTGCCGCTACATCGAGCAGCATACCGTCGATCAACATATTGAAGACCGCCTGACGCTCAGCTTGCTGGCGAAAGAATTCCGCCGCAGCTCCTTCCACCTGCAGCGCACGTTCAAGTCCGTGCTCGGCGTGTCGCCCAAGGCCTACATGGACGCTGTCCGCCTGCGCCAGGTAAAACAGAATTTACAGGCGGGCCACTCCGTGACCACCGCGCTCTATGCCGCCGGATACGGCTCCAGCAGCCGTCTCTACGAGCGCACCGCCTCGCAGCTCGGCATGACTCCGGAGAAGTATCGTCGCGGCGCCGTGGCCGCCGTCGTCCGCTACACCATCGCCAGTTCGCCTCTCGGAAGAATGCTGATCGCCGCCACCGACAAAGGCATCTGCGCCATTCAGTTCGCCGACTCCGATCAACAGCTGCAGCAGGGATTGATGCGCGAATTTCCCTTCGCCACGCGCCGCCGCGACGACCAAGCCATGGCCGAATGGCGAGTGAGCCTAACGAGCTTGATAGAGGGACGCGAGGCGAATCCGTCGCTTCCGCTAGACATAAGGGCGACCGCGTTTCAGCGTAGAGTCTGGGAAGCCCTGCAGAGAATTCCGCGAGGAGAAACCCGCTCCTACAGCGCCGTCGCGAAAAAGATAGGCATGCCAAAAGCCACGCGCGCCGTAGCCCGAGCCTGCGCCACTAACCCCGTAGCAGTCGCAATTCCCTGCCATCGCGTAGTGCGCCAGGATGGCGAGTTAGGCGGCTATCGCTGGGGAGTCGAGAGGAAAGAGCGTTTGTTGGCGCTGGAGAAAGAGGCCGGGGCGTAGAGCGTTGTTTGTGAAATCAGGATTCTACGCCAAAGATCCTTGAACACAGGGTTATTTGACTATGACCAATGCTGCTGCAACCCCATACCACACATGCATCTCCTTAGCTTGATTCTCGGGAGGCACGTTGTAAATCACAATCACTTGATCGCCGGGCTCGAAATGAACGTCGCCGGCTGCTGCTTTTGACCAGTATTCCCCATTCACATTAAGCTGTCGGTCGATATGCGATCCAACCGCGATATTGTCAAATTGGGGTATATTCCTCGTGAATCCTACTCCATCCGGGTCTTCAAAGATCGTGCGGATCCGTCCTTTTCGGACAATCAAGACCTGCCAGCGTAGCGCTCCCCAACTGTTTGCTTCTGTCCACACTCTCAGCGGCGTTTCATGTGAAGAATTGGCTATCCTGACAGTAATACTTCCGGAATGTCCAACATCCACTATTGTCAGTTGAAGGTCTTTTAGAGATTCGCTCGTTGCGCCAGCGGAACCGACTGCAACACCGAAGAGGAAGCACAAAGTACGAACGAACATCTGCACTCTTGTCATTATCGAACCCTCAATAGACAATCCGCTGAGATTGTAATAGATCTTCTAAAAAGCGAATCTCAGATTGTCAGTCGAAGTATGGATCGTTCACCTGAGGAACACGGGGTGTCCACTAAACCGCGTCCCTTGCGATGAGTGGGATGCCTCCTACTCCGCCTGCTTGGTGATATTCAGCAGCACGCCCACGCACATCAGCGTCACAAACAACGACGATCCGCCGGGTGCCCCACTCATCGCGCCTTTTGCGATGAGTGGGTTGCTGTGCCGTCAACCCGCTGCCCGTATCTACGGCCGTTTCCTTGGGAACACACGAAACTGACGTTTTCCTTCAATCCGATAAGTCGTGAAGTCCGATTGATCGACGGTGAGAATGACGGAAAGAGATTCACGCCTCGCCAGATATACGAGCGTGGCGTCGGCGAAATCCATCGGGCAGTCCCAATAGCGCGACATCAAGCCGTGCAGTTGCGCCAGTTCCACATCTTCAATTGTGCCGAGAACGAGCGCTCCCGAGCGGACGAATTTCCAGGCGGCTTCCATCTCGGTGCGCTTATCGCCCACCAGGTGGAAAACTTCCGTGAGCACAGCTTCGGAAGTCAGCAGAGGGAGCCGCAGTTGATGGAATGCGTCCACGCAGGCGCCGTGCCAGCGATCGGTTCGGTCGAGTAGCGCGAGAATCGCGCCGGTATCGATGAGGGCATTCGCGCTAGCGGGCATATCGGCGGCCAAGGCGCTTGCGAAGACCGGCGCGCGCCGTCTCGGCGCGGCGGGGGTTGCCGCTGGCAAGCACTCCGAGACAACTCGCGGCGGCGGCGTGAAGTCTGCGCTGCGTCTCGTCTTCCGAAGCGTCCGCGTCGCGCTTCTTCAGCCAGTCGCGGACGGCGGCCTCCAAGACCGACGAAACCGGCACTTGGCGCAGACGCGACTCCCGCTCCAGGTCCGACTTGAGTTCGTCCGACAGACGCCAGCTATAAACTTCCGTCCTCATGCACTACAGTGTAGTGCATTAACTGGGCTTTGGCAACCGCAGACGGCAGGGTGCCCAACATCGCGTTCTTTGCGATCAGTGGGATGCCTCCTACTCTGTCTGCTTGGTGATATTCAGCAGCACGCCCACGCACATCAGCGTCACAAACAACGACGATCCGCCGTAGGAAACGAACGGCAGCGGGATTCCTTTAGTCGGCATCAGCCCGAGCACGACGCTGATGTTGATGAAGGCTTGGAGCACGATCATGCTGGTGATTCCGACGGCCAGCAAACGGCCGAAGTTATCCTGCGTGCGCAGCGCCGCGCGCATTCCGCGCCAGAGAAAGATCGCAAACAGGATGATGACAGCGAGCGCTCCGACCAGTCCCAACTCTTCGGCGGTAACGGCGAAAATAAAATCCGTGTGCGGTTCCGGAAGATAAAACAATTTCTGCTTCCCTTCCATCAAACCGAGTCCGGTCACACCGCCGGTCGCGACGGCAATCAGCGATTGGATAATGTGGAAGCCGAACCCCTTCGGATCGGCATAGGGATTCAGAAACGCCAGAATGCGATCCTTCCGATACGACACGTGAAAGATCAAGAAATAAAGCGGCAGCAGCGAGGCGGCGAAGGCGTATGCGAAATAGCGCAGGCGAATGCCGGCGACGAACAGGACGCAAGCGGTAATGCCCGCGCAGGCAATGGCAGTGCCCAGGTCCGGCTGAAAAACAATCAGTCCGAGAAAAACTAAAGTCGGGACGACGGCGGGAATCAGCGTATTGCGCCAGTCGTCCATGACCATGGCCTTGGTCTTATTTTCGAGAAACCAGGCCAGAAACAAGATGAGCGCGGGCTTGGCCAGTTCCGATGGCTGCAACGAAATCGGACCAACATGAAACCAGCGGTGCGTGCCGTGAGCGCGATCAAGAAAAAAAACAGAAATGAGCAGCAGCGTGGTAAAGCCCAGCAGCGAGAAAACCAGCGCCGGATGCTGCAGGCGTTTGTAGTCGACCATCATCGCCAGCACCATCATGGCAAGTCCCGCGACTGCCCAAACCAGTTGCTTCAGCAGGAATTCGTAAGCCGACCCGTAGCGCTCCTTGGCCATCACGGCGGAAGCGCTGAAGATCATGACCAGTCCGACAAAAACCAGAATCGTGGTCACGGTAAACATCCAGCGATCGACGCTAACGCGCTTGGCCATAGAGACTCTATTTCACCACGGAGACGCGGAGACACGGAGGTGTTTCGGACGTGGATTTTGAGCAGGGGATAACTGAGTTGGTTCCAACGAAGCAACCGGCGACGTGCACTGCGTGGACAGCCGGGGGCGGCTGTCCCTACGTGGATCGCGACATCGCCAAAGAATGCACAACTTCCTTGAATACCCGGCCTCTGTGTTCGTAGCTCTGGAACTGATCGAAGCTGGCGCAGGCCGGAGCCAGAAGAATGACATCGCCCGGCACAGCGGATTCGCTGGCTCTTCTGATAGCGTTCTCCAGCGTCTCCGCATGATCGATTTCGGCGGCGCCCTGAATCTGCGATTCGATCTTGGCGGCCGCGGCGCCGATGGTGTACACGCGCTTCACTCGCTGCCGCAGCAAGTCATGGAGCACGCTGTAGTCGCTGCCCTTATCCTTGCCGCCGAGAATCAGGTGCAGATGCGGAGGAATGTCCGCCGGGAACGCTTCCAGCGCCTTGATCGTCGCGTCCACGTTCGTGGCCTTCGAGTCGTTGTAATAATCCACGCCAGCGACCTTAGCAACGAATTCCAGGCGGTGCTCGACGGCTTTGAAAATTCGCACGGCATCGCGAATCTGTTCGGGCTGGCAGCCCACGAGCATGCCGATCGAGACTCCCGCCAGCACATTTTCCAGATTGTGCGCGCCTTTCAGCGTCACTTCGGCGAGCGGCATGATCTCGCGTTCGCTGTGGCCGTCGCCGAAATAAATGTGAGCGCCACGGGCAAAGGCTCCTTTTTCAACTTCCTTCTTCCGGCTGAACCAGAACAACTGCGCGCGCGTGCGGTCCGACAATCCGGCAGTCGTGGGATCATCGGCGTTGAGGACGGTGAAATCATCCGACCGCTGGTTCTCGAAGATGCGTGCCTTGGCGTTGACGTAATTTGCAAAAGTCTTGTGGCGGTCGAGGTGGTCGGGAGTGATGTTCAGAATCACCGCGATCCGAGGACGAAATTCGACGATCGTCTCCAACTGAAAGCTTGACACTTCAAGCACGGTCCAGGTCGCGGGCCCGGCCTGATCGACAAAGCTGATGGCCGGCGTGCCAATATTCCCGCCCACCAGCGTGGAGAATTTCCCGGTGGCAATAATTTCGCCGGCCAATGAAGTGGTGGTGGTCTTGCCGTTGGCTCCGGTAATGGCCACGATCTGGCCAGCCAGAAACTGCGCCGCAAGCTCGATTTCGCCGATGACCGTCTCTCCCAGATTGCGCGCCTGCACCAGTTGCGGCGCGTCCACCGGCACACCGGGGCTGACGACGATTAGGTCTTGCCCACGAAAAGTGCGGTCGCCATGACCACCAGTTTCGACCGTGATGCCATGCTCCAGCAGGAGGAGAATTTCATCGCGAAGCTCGGTTTCTGGCTTCGTATCCGACACCGTGACGCGGGCGCCGCGCGATTTCAAAAAAAGCGCCGAAGCCACGCCGGATTTGCCGAGACCGACGACGAGAACGCGTTTATCGTGGAGATCCATAAAGTTCAATTTGTAATTGGGTAATTTTGCAATTTCGTAATTTCAAACCCCACTGGTTTTCGAATTACCAAATTACCCGATTACAAAATCACCAAATCCCTTTTATCTCAGTTTCAGCGTGGTCAGCGCAAACAGCGCGAACACCAGCGATGCGATCCAGAAGCGCACGATCACTTTCGACTCCGACCATCCCAGCAGTTCGAAGTGATGGTGGATCGGCGCCATCTTGAAAATACGCTTCTTGCGCAACTTATAGGAACCGACCTGCAAGATCACCGAGAGCGCTTCGATGACGAAGACACCTCCAATGAACGGCAGCAGCAGCTCCTGTTTGATCATAACGGCTACGGTGCCAATCGCGCCGCCCAGCGCCAGCGAGCCGACATCGCCCATGAATATTTCCGCCGGATGCGCGTTGTACCAGAGAAATCCAATGGCGGAGCCGACCATCGCTCCGCAAAAAATAGTGAGCTCACCGATCTGCGGCATGCGTTGCAATTCGAGATAGGTCGCAAACGTGGCGTGGCCGCTGAGGTAAGTGAGAACCGCAAGCGCGCCGGCCGCGATCACCGTACAGCCGATCGCGAGCCCATCCAGGCCGTCGGTAAGATTCACGGCGTTGCTCGATCCCACAATCACAATCACGAGGAAGACCACGAACGGCAGGAAAGCCAGTGGCCAGAGTTGCGGATGAACCGCCCATCTCTCGATCACCAAGTCCGGATGAAACTGCTTGAAGAACGGAACCACCAGCCGGGTGGAATATTCTCCGCGATGCTGCAAAACGATCAGTGCGATCGCAATCAAAACGCTGGCCGCGACCTGATAGCCGATCTTGGCGCGCGCCGTCAGGCCGAGGTTGCGGCGATGAACGACTTTAAGATAGTCGTCGGCAAAACCGATCGCTCCGAAAGCCAGCGTCGAAAACACGGCGATCCAGACGAACGGATTGCTCAAGTCCGCCCAAAGCAAGGTCGGCACCAGGATGGCAATCGCAATCAGCAATCCGCCCATCGTGGGCGTGCCCGCTTTTTTCTGATGCGCCTGCGGTCCTTCTTCGCGAATGTACTGCCCGATCTGAAAATCGCGCAAGCGCTGAATCACGAGAGGCCCAACAATCAGGCCCGTGAAAAGCGCGGTGAGGCTGGCAAATGCCGTGCGGAAGGTCAGGTAACGAAAAATGCGGAACGGCGGAAAGTAATGGAAGAGCTTCAGATATAAGAGCCAGTAGAGCAATCCGCCTCCGCAAGTCAGTCGTTGGTCGCTGGTCGTTAATCGCTAGTGTAATGCGTCAAATAGGATCGAGACGAAACCGTCGTTATGTCCAACGCACCACGTTAGTCGTTGGGTCCTGATGCTTGCCTGCTAGTCTGCGCCCCGATACTCTTCTGCCACGTCTCTAGCGCTTTTTCCAGTTTCACCCCTCGCGACGCTTTCAACAATACGGCGTCTCCTTCACGAGTCTCGCGCGCGAGCCATTCTCCGGCTTCTTCTGGCGTCGCGACGAATTCCGCTCCCAACCCCGCCTCGCTCGCGGCTTCCACCATCTGCTTCGCCAAGCCTCGCACGCCGAGCAGGAAGTCAAGTTTGCTTCCGGCAATGTACCGTCCGCATTCGCGATGCAGTTGCTCGCTGGTCGCGCCCAGTTCCAGCATCTCGCCAGCAACAACAATCCGGCGCCGGGCGGGCATGGCCGCCAGAGTATCCACGGCAGCCATGAGCGCCTTCGGACTTGAATTGTAACAATCGTAGAGCACCGCGATGTTACCCACTTGGACGACCTGTCCGCGCTTGTCGGCGGGCTGGAGCGACGGCAGAGCCGCGGCAATCTCCGACGGCGTGATGCCGTGCTCCAGCGCAACCGCGGCGGCGGCGAGCACGTTGTAGACGTTGTGCTTGCCGAGCAACGGACTCTGCACCGGCTGCCGCATCTCGCGGCTGACGAGATCGAAGCGCGTGCCCTCGGGCCCAAGAACCTCGATGTTCTCCGCCCGCACATCTGCCGTGGGCTTCGTGCCGAACAGGATGACCTTGCCTTTGAAGTCGCGGCCGAACTGGCACACATATTCATCGTCGGCATTCAACACTGCTGTACCGCCGTGCGGAAGCGCTTGGATCAACTCATATTTCGCGCGCGCGATTCCGGCGATGGAGTCGAAGCTCTCCAGATGCACGGGGGCAACATTCGTGATCACGGCCTGGTTCGGCAGGGCGATGCGAGCCAGCGCGGAAATTTCGCCGGGGTGCGACATCCCCATCTCGACCACGGCGAGATCGTATTCCGGCTCCAGAGTCAGCAGCCCGAGCGGCAGGCCAAAGTGATTATTGAAATTCCCCTTGGTGCGATGCACGCGGTACTTGATCGCCAGCAAATGGGCGATCGCTTCTTTGGTGGTGGTCTTGCCCATGGAGCCGGTGATCGCAATAGCGGTCTTGCCCCAAATTTTTCGTACCGCCGTCGCCAGCGTCTGCAGCGCCGCCAGCGTGTCCTCCACGGCAAGCAGGCCGGCGGGGCTGGAATAGCCCGCCAATCGCGCTTTCTCGACCACTGCAGCAATCGCGCCCCGGCTCAGCGCCTGCTCGACGAAGTCGTGCCCGTCGAACCGCTCGCCCTTGACCGCGAAGAAAAGCTCGCCGGGCTGCACGGTGCGGGAATCGATGGAATATCCCTGAGCCGTGGCACGACCGTCGTATTGGCCAGCCGGAGCCTGGCCTTTTGCAACAATAAAATCGGCGATGCGCGAGAGAAGAAGTTTCATGGGCACTGGCTCAGTTTGACTGTCATCATTAGGGAAGCTCCGATTAAGCTCCTGGGGTCCCCCGTGCACCCCTGTGGTTTACGCTTTCTGCCGGCACTTACACGGAGTTTCCCCGGAGTTTCACGCGGTCTTCCCTGCCGTCCCAGCTTTCGCGGCACTCTCGCAGTCGTAGCCCAAGGCCTTCAGGTTCTCGCGCGCAACTTCCACATCGTCGAAGGGAATCGTTCCTTCCTTTGTGATCTGCACTTTTTCGTGCCCCTTGCCCGCGAGCAGAACGATGTCGCCAGGGCTTGCCTGCCGCAAAGCGAAAGCGATGGCCTTGCGGCGGTCGGGCTCCATGGAATATTTAGCGCCGGACTTCTGCAGTCCAACGAGCGCATCGTTCATGATGGCCAGCGGATCCTCAGACCGCGGGTTGTCGGATGTAAGAATGACGAAGTCACTGCCCTTGCCCGCAGCCTCGCCCATCAGCGGACGCTTGGCGCGATCGCGATCGCCGCCGCAGCCGAACAGTGTGATCACCTTGCCTTTGAGTCCGGCGCGGACTACGAAATCGCGAGCCAGCGCGGTGAGGTTGCGGAGTGCGTCGTCGGTGTGCGCATAATCCACGACCACGGTAAAGGGCTGGCCGCAATCCACGCGCTCAAACCGGCCGGGAACGCTGGCGAGGTCGAAGATTCCCTTCGCGATCGCCTCGGTCGAACAGTCTCGCGCATACCCCGCGGCACAAGCGGCGAGCACGTTGTACACATTCACATTGCCGATCAGAGGAGACCACATAGCGATCGTTCCCGAGGGCGTCACCATTTGAAAACGGGTTCCGCGGGGTGTGACTTCAACCGACTCGGCATGGAAATCCCCGGACGTCAGGCCGTAGGAAAGAACCAACGCGCTCTTCTTCTTGCAGAACTTGAGCAGCTCGCGGCCGTATTCATCGTCAATGTTAAGAACCGCGGCGCGCGGCGCTTCCGTCCCGCAGCCTTCGAAGAGCGCCTGCTTGGCGCGAAAGTAATTCTCCATCGTGCCGTGGTAATCGAGATGATCGCGAGTGAGGTTCGTGAACACCGCCACGTCAAAGGGAATTCCGAAAACGCGTTGTTGCTCGAGCGCGTGCGACGACACTTCCATCACCGCTTCGGTGACTCCCAGGCCCAGGCCCTCCGCCAAAAGCCGGTTCAACTCCAGCGCTTCCGGCGTGGTGTGCGGCGCTGGGAGAATCTTTCCGGCAACGTGATATTCGATGGTTCCAACCAGCGCGGTTTTGCGCCCCGCCGCTTGAAATATGGATTCGATCAGGAACGCGGTCGTGCTTTTTCCGTTCGTCCCTGTAATTCCAGTATTCGCAATGCGCTCGGCAGGACGCTTGTAGAAGTTCGCGCTCAGCCGGGCGAGCGCGCGGCGTCCGTTCACCACTTGCGCCCAGGCCACAGCGGGACGCAACATTTCGACCGGCGAGTCGGTGACGATGGCAACCGCTCCGGCAGCGATGGCTTGATCGATGAACCGATTGCCGTCGCTCGTCTCACCCTTCATGGCGACAAAAACCGTGCCGGGACGCACCCGCCGGGAATCGTATTCCACACCGGCAACGGTCGTGTTTCCGCTCTGCGAGAGAACCTCGGCGCCCTGCAGGAGTTGTTGGAATGTCATTGGAGTGATTATAAACAGCGAGGTCAGAGGTTAGAGGTCAGATTGCAGAGGTTGGGGAGACTTGCCGACGAGACTCCGCGACAATTACCGCAGCCAGCCGAGTTGCGATAAGGCAATCCAGATCATGATGGATATGAGCACAACCAACGCTGCAATAGTTATCGGACTCCTAGGATGGTAGAAGCGCGTTCCTCCGGGCATGAAATCAGTATAGGCCTCAACTATCTGCCGAAGCGCACGGTTACCCGCGATCCCGCCGGGACACGCGCACCCGGCTGAGGCGATTGTTCGCGCGCCACACCGCTGCCGATGGCGTCGAGGTCGAGACCGACGTCCTGCGCAGCTTCA
>Ga0326727_10011623_pt1 | contig 20398 bp, 15 predicted proteins | sample MB2enrmetagenome_FD_207643 | JGI IMG/M metagenome (GOLD analysis project Ga0326727, IMG submission 207643) | Lab enriched peat soil microbial communities from McLean, Ithaca, NY, United States - MB29MY | ecosystem: Environmental > Terrestrial > Soil > Wetlands > Peat | place: USA: New York...
TTCAACCTGTCTTACTTCCCGAAGGCGAACCCAAATGCCCCCGGCGTTGCATCGCAGGTGGCGCCCACAAGCTACAACACTCCGTTTGCGGGTTGCTCGTCCGCGGGCCCGGGTGGAACTGCCTCGCTGGAGTCCGGCTTCTCGTGCATCCCGCTTACGCCAACCGCTGTAAACTCCCTGGGTCTGGGGCTGCAGGGGCTGCAGTTCAATTACCAGACGCCGCGGACCTACAGCGCCAACCTGACTCTCCAATACTCGATCACGCGCACCCTGTCGGCGCAGGCGGCTTATGTCTTCACCGATGGCCAGGATCTGCAGGGCGGCGTCGGCTACCAGAACGTAACCCAGATTCTGCCGGCCGGCATCAGCACCACACCCTACGTCCCGTTCCCGGACTTCGGGGGCGGCAGTTACCAGGTTACGTATGGAGATTCCCGCTACCACGGACTGCAAACCAAACTCGAACAGCAGTTCTCCAACGGGCTGACTTATCTCCTCGCCTACACCTGGTCGAAGACGCTCTCGGATGCGGGCGATTTGCTCAACGGCGGAAGCACGGGCGGTCTTCGAGCGTATGCCGTACCAGGGCTGGGTCCCAAGTTCGACTATGCGCTGGCCGATTTCGATATCCGGCAAGTGCTCCACTTCAGCGGCGGCTATCAACTGCCCTTCGGCAAGGATAAGAAGTACCTGAACAAGAGCGGCATCACCAACACCGTCTTTGGCGGGTGGTCAGGAAACTGGATCGCGACCCTCCAGGGCGGTCAACCGCTTAACTTCGGATGCCAGTCCGGTACAGCGTCAGGCACCGGGTGCAACCTGATCCACGTCCCTGGGCAGAGCACCGATCTGGGCATCAAGGTCAAGACCATTGACGGCGTCCGCTACCCAGTCTGGATTGGGAACCCGGCCGCCTTCAACCAGGCTTGCCAGCTGCAGGAAATCCCGGGCGACACGGTAGGATCGCCGGGGACGGTGGAACCGAATCCGGGCACGCCAGCCGGCTGCATTCCTCTCAACAACGCGGCTGCGCTAGGCAGCAAGCCGGGCTGGATACCGGGACCAGGCTTCCATCGGCTCGACCTCTCAATCTTCAAGGCCTTCCAACTCAGCGAGCGGTTCTCGCTGCAGTTCAGGTCTGAGTTCTTCAACATTCTCAACCACCCGAACTTCAACGCTCCGAACTTCGGCGGCAACGGCGTCGTATCCGTGGGCGGTTCGGGCAACTATCTGGATCCTCACTTCGGCGCAATTGGTTCCACTCGCGACAATCCGTACGATCCGCGCGAGATTCAATTTGCTCTGAAGCTGTACTACTGAGCTAGAATGAAAACGCCCCGGGAAGGCACGCCTGTTGGGTGCCTTTCCGGGGCTTTTCTTTTGCGCGGTATTTGTGCGCGCGGCGATCGCGGAGGGAGACTGTGAGCACGAGGTCCCGGTTTCAATTCGCGATTCTATGCGTTCTTTTGGCAAGCGTGGCGCCGGCGGCCGCTCAGGACACCGAGAAGCAAAAGCTGGACCGGCAGTATCAGTCGGCGGTGGCGCAATACGAAGCGGGCAAGTATGCCGAGGCGGCGGTGCAACTGGAGAGCCTGCTGCCTCACGCGCCAGACAGCTTTGCGATGCATGAGCTGCTGGGATTGACTTACGCTTCTCTGTCGCAGGATGCCAAAGCCATCGAGCATCTCCAGGAGGCCGTCCGGCTAAACCCCAAGTCAGCCGAGGCCAGAACCAATCTGGCGGCCACGCTGAGCCACTCGGGAAAGGCCGAATTGGCTGGGGAACAGTTCCGCAAGGCGCTCGAACTGGAGCCCCGGGATTTTGACGCCAACCATAATCTGGGCGAGTTCTACATTCAATCCGGAAAAATCGCGGAGGCGCTCCCGCTTCTTGAGCAGGCACAGCGCATCGACCCGACCTCCTACAACAACGGGTACGATCTGGCGCTGGCCTGCCTGCTGACCGGGCGGCTGAGCGAAGCGCGTCAAACCGCGCAGAGCATTGCGCGCCAGAAGGATACCGGCGAACTGCACAACCTGCTGGGTCAGATCGAAGAGAAGGATGGAAAATTCGTGGAAGCGGCAAACGAGTTTGAGACCGCCGCCCACATGGATCCGAGCGAGGCCAATCTGTTCGATTGGGGAAGCGAGCTTCTCCTTCACCGAACCTACGAGCCGGCCATTGCGATCTTTCAGGACGCGACCCGGCGTTATCCCACTTCACCGCGCCTGATGATCGGTCTGGGCCTGGCCCTCGATCTGCGGGGCAAGTACGACGATGCGGTCAAGGCCCTGCTCACCGCCGCCGATCTTGATCCATCGGACGCACGCTGCTATCTGTTTCTCTCCAAGGCCTACGACAGTTCCCCGAACCAGGCAGACGATGTCATCCAGCGATTCCGGCGCTACGCAGAGCTGCAACCAGGCAATGCGCAGGCTCAGTATTACTATGCGTTGAGTCTGTGGAAGGGGAAGCGGGTGGGAGACGTTAACCTCGACCTGCAGACCGTCGAGTCACTGCTCAAAAAATCCATTGCGCTGGACGATAAGCTTCCCGAAGCGCACCTGCAACTTGGCAATATCTATGCCGACCAGCACGAGTATGACAAAGCCATTCCGGAGTATGTGCGGGCGCTGGAACTGAATCCGAATCTTTCCGACGCGCATTACCGGCTGGGAACGGTCTATGTTCACGTTGGACAAAAGGACCGCGCGCAAAAGGAATTCGATGTCTATCAGCAACTGCGCGCACAGCATCTGGCAGAGATCGACAAGGAACGGGCGGAAGTGCAGCAATTCGTCTACGCGGAAAAGGCCGGCGTTGCGTCCCGGCATTGATCGAACTGTTGGACAAGCGTTTTGAAGAACCAGGAGCCTCATGGATCGTCGCGATTTTCTCAAGACCACTGGAACTCTTGTAGCCGGAGCTACGGTAGCTTCCGGCTTGCCTACCGCCGGCTTTGCTGCCGACCCAGCCTCCACGGCAGCGGGACGCATGGTGCTGCCCATCAACCGCAACTGGCGCTTCAGCCCAACTGCCACGGCCGCGGCCCGCGCCCGGGACTTCGACGACAGCAGCTTTGCGCGCGTGGTTGTGCCGCACACCAATCTGCGCGTGCCCTGGCACAGCTTCGACGAAAAGTCGTACCAGTTTGTCTCCGTTTACCGGCGCCGCTTCACGCTGCCCGCCGGGGCGCGCGGCCGCCGCGTGTTTGTGGACTTTGAAGGAGTGATGACTGCCTCCACCGTGTGGCTGAACGGAGTACGCCTGGGTGAATACAAGGGAGGCTTCACGCCATTCTCGTTTGAGTTGACGAACCATGTCGACTTCGGCCGCGAGAACGTGCTGGCCGTGGAAGTGGACTCGACAGAGCGTGCGGATATTCCGCCCTTCGGGTACGAGATTGATTACCTGACATTCGGCGGCATCTATCGCGAGGTATCGCTGCGCGTGGTCTCGCCGACATTCATTGAGAACATCTTTGCGCAGCCGAAGGATGTGATGTCGGGCAAGCCGACGCTCGATGTGCAGTGCTTCCTGGATAGCGCCAGCAAAGTCTTGGAAAGCGGGCTGAGCCTGGAGGCGGCGCTCTACGATGGCGAGAAGTTGCTGGCGAAGACTTCGCTGGAAGTGCCGGCGGCTACGAACGAAGGAAACCCGCCCCACACGTTGCACCTGGACGACCTCGGCGCCATCCAGCTTTGGGATCTGCGCTCGCCCAAGCTGTACCGTGTTGAAGTGCGCCTGCTGCGCGGCTCCGAAGTGCTCGATCACGACTCGCGCCGGATCGGCTTCCGCGAGGCGCGCTTCACGCCGCAGGGGTTTTCGCTGAACGGCTCTATCGTGAAGCTGCGCGGGCTCGACCGGCATCAGACGTTTCCGTGGGTGGGCCAGGCCATGCCTGGGCGCGTGCAGCGGCGTGACGCCGTCATCCTGCGCAGGAATCTCCATTGCAACATCGTGCGCACCTCGCATTATCCGCAGTCGCGCCACTTCCTCGACGCCTGCGACGAGATTGGCCTGCTGGTCCTGGAAGAGATTCCCGGCTGGCAGCACATTGGCGATCAATCGTGGCAGGACATTGCGGTCGACAACGTGGGCCGCATGATCCGCCGCGACTGGAACCATCCCAGCGTCATCTTGTGGGGCGTGCGCATCAACGAGTCGCTCGATAATCACGACTTCTATACCCGTACCAACGCGCTGGCGCATCAGCTCGATCCGACCCGGCAGACGGGCGGCATCCGCTACTTCCAGGAATCCGAGTTCCTTGAAGATGTCTTCACCATGAACGATTTCGGATTCCCGCTCAAGGCGCCCAATCATCCGCTTTACCTGAATACGGAATTCGTCGGCCACACTTTTCCCACCAAAACAATCGACAACGTCGAGCGCCTGCGCGAACATATGCTGCGCCATGCGCGCATTCACGATCAACTGGCCTCCGATCCGCAATATGCGGGCGGCATCGGGTGGTGCGCCTTCGACTACAACACGCACGGCAACTTCGGTTCCGGCGACCGCATCTGCTACCACGGCGTTACCGACATCTTTCGCGAACCCAAGCCGGCGGCGGGTTTCTATCGCTCACAATGCGATCCCGACGAGGAGATTGTACTGGCGCCGGCGTTCCACTGGGCGCGCGGCGATGAGAGTATTGGCTTCAGCCGCGCCGTGGTTTCGTCCAACTGCGACCATCTCAAGTTCTACATGGGCGGCGTGCTTGTAGCCGAGGCCGATCCCGATCGCAAGGAGTTTCCTCACCTGAAATATGCGCCATTTTCCGTGGAGGCACGCGACGTGCGCGCCGAATGGGGCGATCTGCGCATTGACGGGTACATCCAGGGCAAGATGGTCATCACGCGCACTATGTCGGGCAAAGGCGTCGATCAGAAATTCACGCTGCTGCCGGACGACATGACGCTCGTGGCCGATGGGGCAGACACAACGCGCGTCGTCCTTCGAGTTACCGACGAATTCGACGCCATCCGTCCTTTCGCCAACGACGCAATCCGCTTTGAACTCACGGGGCCGGCCGAGCTTATCGGCGACAATCCATTTGCGCTCGTTGGAGGCACCGGCGCCGTCTGGATCCGCGCCACCGAGCAAACGGGCACGGTGCGCCTCACCGCCCACCACCCCAACCTGGGCGTGCAACAGGTCACGCTGGAGATAACTCCCGCACCGCCGGAAGAGGCCTGAGGTTTCTAAACCTCGCGGAGACTCAGTTGGGATGCACGAGGCGCAGGCACTTCCGCGCCCTGCCTTTATACTGAGATGTTTGCCATTGGCAGGCGCGACGGCCGGGATCGGCTGTTCGCAAAGGAGCGGGCATTGGCTCAAGCGGAGATTGGTATCATCGGCGGCAGCGGGCTCTACTCCATGCCCGGCTTCACCAACGTGCGCGAAGAGCGCGTGGAGACGCCGTTTGGCGAACCTTCAGACCCGTTTGTGCTGGGTGAGCTGGAAGGGCGCAAGGTGGCGTTTCTGGCGCGTCACGGGCGCGGCCATCGCTACCTGCCTTCGGAGTTGAACTTCCGCGCCAACATCTACGCCTTCAAGAAGCTGGGCGTAGAACGCATTCTTTCGGTTTCAGCCGTAGGCTCATTGAAGGAGGAACACAAGCCCACCGACTTCGTGGTGCCGGACCAGTTTATCGATCGCACCTTCCATCGGGTTTCTACTTTTTTTGGCGATGGGATCGTGGGCCACGTGGCCTTTGGCGATCCAGTGTGCGCCACGGTGGCGAGGGTGGCCGCAGAGGCCTGCGCCAAGGTGGGTGTCGTAGGCAAGCCAGGCGGAACGTATGTCTGCATGGAGGGCCCGCAGTTCTCCACCAGGGCCGAGTCGAATCTGTATCGCAGCTGGGGCGCGGACGTGATTGGCATGACCAACCTGCAGGAGGCGAAACTGGCGCGCGAGGCGGAGATCTGCTACGCCACCGTGGCCATGGTGACCGACTACGACAGCTGGCGCGAGGGACATGACTCAGTGACCATTGAGGAGATTGTGGCCGTGCTGCACCAGAACGCCGAGAACGCCTGCAAGGTGGTGAAGGCGGCGGTGGCGGCGATGCCCACGGAGCGAAGCTGCGCGTGCGCCTCGGCGGCCCGCTACGCGGTGCTGACGCAGCCGGATGCGATTCCCGCGGCAGCGAAGGAAAGGCTGAAGCTACTGTTTGGGAAGTATCTGGGTTGGTAATACTTTAGCGAGTCAGTACGGCTTTGCCGCTCTGCGAGTTAGCAAGTTAGCGAAGAGCCGCTGCCAGTATCTGTGCAGGATACCCAAATTCCGACGAAGTAAGAGAGGATACAAGATGGCGATTACGGTAGTGGGCAGCGTGGCCTACGATTCAATTGAAACCCCGGCGGGCCGGCGGGAGCGTTGCCTGGGCGGAGCGGCAACTTACTTTTCACTGGCAGCGAGTTACTTTACCGATGTGCGTGTGATCGCCGTTGTGGGCGAGGACTTTGGCGCGGAGCAGGAGGCAGTTTTTCAGGCGCGCAACATCGATACGCGCGGCATCGAGAGGGCCGAGGGCAAAAGCTTCTTCTGGGAGGGCTCCTATCTCAACAACTTGAACGAGGCGATCACGCATAACACCGAGTTAAATGTTTTTGCGAGTTTTTCCCCCAAGATACCCGATGCCTATCGGGACTCGGAGTTTCTCTTCCTGGCTAATATCGATCCCGTTTTGCAGCGGCGGGTGCGCGAGGCCATGCCTGGCGTGCGCATGGTTGCGGGCGACACCATGAATTACTGGATCAGGGATCACCGAGCGGCGCTGCTGGAGGTACTGAAAGGCCTGGATGTGCTGCTGGTGAACGACACCGAGACGCGCATGCTGGCCGGCAACAACAACCTGGTGCGGGCGGCGCGCGGTGTGCTGTCACTGGGGCCGCATACGCTGGTGGTGAAGCATGGCGAATACGGCGCTACGGCATTTTTCAGCAACCGCAGCTTCAATGCACGGGGCGAGGGAGTGGGACCGCATCCCTTCAGAGCTCCGGCGCTGCCGCTGGAGGAGGTTGTCGATCCGACCGGCGCGGGCGACAGCTTTGCCGGCGGCTTTTTCGGCTATCTGGCCTCGCAGCGTGAGGTCACGCCGGCCGTATTCAGGCGCGCCATGTTCTATGGCAGCGTGATGGGCTCATTTGCAGTGGAGCGCTTTGGCACCGAGCGGCTGCAGGAGCTTACGCGCAAAGAGATCGACGACCGCTTCATTCTTTTCCGCGAGCTGACCCATCTTGACTGAGAGGACCATCTCCCGCGCAGAGTGGCTGGCAATCCTGGCCTGCTGCGCGGCAGCCTCGATTACGGCGATCGTGTGGGGATGGCGGCAGGGCGCCCTGCTGAATTACGGAGACGCCGTGGCCCACCTGCACATTGCGCGGCGGGTCTTCGATTCGCACCGGCCGGGGCTTACGCAACTGGGCTCGGTGTGGCTGCCGCTGCCGCACCTGCTGCTGATTCCCTTTGTCGCGGTGTACGGTTGGTGGGCCAACGGGCTGGCGGGCGTATTCCCGTCGGCGCTCGCCTTTCTCGCCGCCTGCGCGGGCATTTACCGGCTGGCGCGGCGATGGCTGGGCCGCCCTCCCGCCATCCTGGCGCTGGCCTTTTTCGCGGCCAATCCCAACCTGCTTTACCTGCAATCGACGGCCATGACGGAACCCCTGTATGTGTGCGAGATGGTCTGGGTTGCGGTCTGGCTGGTGGAGTGGCGGGCCAGCTTGAATGGCGGGGAGACTGCCCGTGAACGCCCACAACAGGACGCGCGGCGCACCAACAGGCTGCTCTGGTGCATCGCATTGACCCTGGTGTCGGCGGTTTTCACGCGCTATGACGGCTGGGTGATGGCGCTGCTGGTGTGGGTAGGCATCGGTCTCACGCTACTGCGGCGCGGCGGACTGAGCTCGCGTACTTTCTGGGTGGTTAGCGCCGTGGTGGTCGCGGCGCCGGCGGCGTGGTGTGTTTACAACGCCACGGTCTTCGGCGATTGGCTCGATTTCCTGCGCGGGCCGTATTCGGCCAAGGCCATCGAGTTGCGTACGGCAGCGCCGGGATGGCCGCCGCATCCGGGCTGGCACAATCCGTGGGTCGGCCTGCTGTTCTATATCAAAGTCGCGGAGATGGACGCTGCCGCGGCTGCGTGGGGCAATGTGCTGCTCGCGCTGAGCCTGCTGGGCACGGCATGGGCGTGGCTCACGGCACGCAAGCGAGCCTTTGCGTGGGCGCTGATTTTGTGGCTGCCGGTGCCGTTCTATGCTTACTCGGTCGCTTATGGGGCGGTGCCCATTTTCATTCCGCCGTGGTGGCCGCACTCCTGGTACAACACTCGCTATGGGCTGGAATTGCTGCCGGCTCTGGCGCTGGGGCTGGGTTTTGCCGCGCAGTTTGCTCTGGCGGCGGTGCGGGAGTTCAAGCCTGGCTGGACAAAGTACGCGGCCGCAGCGCTGTTTGCATCGATCGCGCTGAATGCCGCGCAGATTGTGCGCGAGCATCCGCTGGTTTACGTTGAGGGGACCAAGAACATCGAGGCCCGGCGCTCCTATGAAGAGGTCATTCCGGCCGCACTGCGCGGGCTGCTCGCGGATCGGCCCGGAGGAGTGATCCTGATGGATACGTCGGTCTATCCGCAGATCGTCGCCTTCACCGGCATTCCTCTGCGGCAGACCATCAACGAGAGCGACAAGGAGTTCTATCGCGACGCCCTGGCAGCACCTGCTTCGCACGCGGCGCTGGTGCTGGCCTTCGACGGCGACGAAGTGGACCGCGCGGTCAAGGCGCATCCAGCCGGCCTTATTGCGCATAACAGCTTCACGGCGCCGGGGCAACCATCCGGAATACTTTACGTCTCCGATACCTCTCCCTCAACAAGTCCAACGGCGCGGTGGTAGCATCGGGCAAGGAATCTCGATGGCAATGGTCCTGGCACAGTTCGCGCAACCTCTCAGCTTTAGCTGGTTTGAACAGATCGTATTCGTCAACGCCATCGGCCGCCTTCTGCTGGCCACAATTCTGGGCGGGCTCGTCGGCGTCGAGCGCCAGATTCACACAAAAGCCTACGGCATCCGCACCGATCTCCTCATTTGCCTGGGCAGCGCATTCTTCACACTCCTATCAGCGGCACTGGCGGGCGACTCCCCCAACAAGGGGCAGGTCGCCTCGAATATCGTCCAAGGCATCGGTTTTCTTGGCGCCGGACTCATCCTTCACAACCGCAGCCGAGTCAGCGGACTGGCCAGCGCGGCGACCGTCTGGGTGGTAGCCTCAATTGGCATGGCCTGCGGCGCGGGACTGTATGCGGCCGCCGCCGTCTCCACCGCGATCGTGATTAGCGCGATGGAACTGGTCGGAGTGATCGAGCGTCGCGCCAACATCAAGCGATTAGTCGTGTTGTATGAAACTCGCGGCAGCGACCAGGCCCGAATGCTGAAAGAAATCCTGGAGACCCTGGACAAGGCTGGCGAACGGCTCGCCGATGTTGAGACCAACTGCATCGGCGATATCCAGCGAGTTACTTTCCCTCTCAACGCCGTTCACCGCAAGCACAGATTCGTGCATGATCAGTTGCTGGCACAGCCCGGCATCAGCAGCGTTTTCACCTTCCACGATCCGGAGGAAGATTGATTCCCTTTGCAAAGGCGCACGCCTGCGGCAACGAGTTTCTGATTGTGACCGAAGAGGCGGCTCAGGGCGTGGAGTGGGCGGGATTGACGCGGCGGCTGTGTGCGCGCAACACGGGCATTGGCGCGGATGGCATTGAGTTCTTTCGCTGGACTGGGTCCAAAGCGGGCCGCGTCCACCTCTACAACGCCGACGGATCCATTGCGGAGATCAGCGGCAACGGCACACGCTGCGTGGCCGCGTGGATGGCACTGCAGATGAACGCGCGGGAAGGCGACGAGATGCGCATCGAGACCGACGCCGGGCTGCGCGTGTGCCGCATCGATGCCATGAACGCGAACGGCATCAATACGATCGAAGTCACCACTGGAATGGGCACCCCGACGTTCGCGATGCGTACTGTGACGCTTGCGGAGGGCGCACAGATCGCCGGAGTGGAGGTCTCCACCGGGAATCCACATTTTGTAATTGTGGCGGACGATGCGGAGTTTGCCGTCGCGGGACGCACGTGGAAAGCCGTGGGCGCGGAGATCTGCGTGCATCCGGATTTTCCGCATCGGACCAATGTCGAATTCGTGCATGTCGCTGGCCCGCACGAGATTGAGATTCGCATCTGGGAGCGCGGAGTGGGGCCGACTTCTTCTTCGGGGACAGGCAGCGCTGCCGCAGCCACTGCTGCAATCGCACTGGGGCTGGCCAAATCCCCGCTCACCGTCGTGGCTCCGGGCGGTGCGCAAACGGTGGTTTGGGACGGGCGCGGTATGGAACTGAAACTGACCGGTCCGGCGACCTTGATTGCGCAGGGGGAGGCCTGGTAGAAATGGCATCCTCATCTGAATCCGCATCGGGCCCGCGCCCGCGGCTGCACCTGAATCCCGTGAGCCCCGGTGCCGGCATCAGCGTGGTCGCGCCCGCATCCTTCGCCCAGCCGGAGCGCGTAGAGCGCGGCATGGCGGCGTTGCGCACGCTGGGATTCGCGCCGCGTTTCGGTGAACACGCCCTCGCGCGCGGGCCGCTGTTTTTTGCCGGAACCGCGGAGCAGCGCCTCGCCGATCTGCACGCCGCCTTCACCGACGAGAACACCGGCGCGGTGATGTGCCTGCGGGGCGGCTACGGCTCCAATTACCTGCTTGATGGCATCGATCTCGATCTGATGCGCGTGCATGCCAAGCCGTTCTTTGCGTATAGCGACATGACCGGTCTGCAACTGCACCTATTAGACCGGCTTGGACTGCCTGCGTTCCATGGACCCATGGTGGCGGCGGATTTCAGCGTGGGGCACGGCGTGCATCTGGCCAGCTTTCATGCGGCGCTGGCCGGCAAGCCTTACAACGTGGGACACGCCGAGGGATTACGCGTGTTGAAGCCGGGCGCAAACCGCGACCCGATTCGCGGCACACTCTATGGCGGTTGCCTGTCGATCCTGGTTTCGCTGCTGGGCACGCCCTGGGAGCCGGCCACCGAGGGCAAGCTGCTGTTTATTGAGGACACCGGCGCCAAGCCTTACCAGGTGGACCGCATGTTGTGGCAACTGCGCCAGGCGGGGAAGCTCAAGGGCGTGCGCGGCATCGTCTTTGGCGAGATGCTGGACTGCGTTTCGCCTGGCGCCGCGCCGGACCTGCTGGAACAGGTGATCCTGCGCGCGTTTGAAGATTTCGATGGCCCCATCGCCTTCGGGTTGCGCAGTGGCCATGTGTCGCACGGGAATGTAACGCTGACCTTTGGCGTTGAGGCTGAGTTGCGCATGGGAGACGATGCGGAGTTGCGCCTGCTGGAGCCGGCGGTGACACCATGACCGCCTCGCCGCGCCACATCCACCTCAGCGGTATCTGCGGCACCGCCATGGCCTCGCTGGCGGGTCTGCTGCAGTTGCAGGGTCACCGTATCACCGGGTCCGACAAAGCCGCTTATCCACCCATGAGCGACCTGCTGCGCGAACTTGGAATTCCGGTGCTGGAGCCTTACGCGGAGTCGAATCTAGACCCCGCGCCGGACCTGGTGGTGATCGGCAACGCCCTCTCGCGCGGCAACCCTGAAGTGGAACGCGCGCTGGACCAGCGCATCCCTTTCACGTCGATGGCCGCACTGCTGCGGGAGGAGTTTCTTTTGGGCCGCGAGTCGCTGGTGGTGGCCGGGACACACGGCAAAACCACGACTACCAGCATGCTGGCGTGGATTTATCAGTGCGCCGCGCGGGAGAATCCAGCTTTTGAGCCGTCGTTCCTGATTGGCGGCGTGGCGGAGAACTTTGGCACCAGCTTCCAGTTGCGGCCAACGCGCACCTTCATCGTGGAGGGCGACGAATACGACACGGCATTCTTCGACAAGGGGCCGAAGTTTCTGCACTATTTTCCCGATGCGCTGATCCTGACGCACGTCGAGTTTGACCACGCTGACATTTATGCGGACCTTGAAGCGGTGAAGACGGCATTCAAGCGGCTGGTCAACCTGGTGCCGCGGCGAGGCACGATTGTGGCCTTCGACGGCAACGCCAACGTGACTGAGTGCGTGGAGCATGCGTTCTGCCGCGTGGAGCGTTACGGGTTAACGGCAGGAGCGGACTGGCGGATTGCGAATCTGCGCCACAAGCAGCATGCGACCAGTTGGGAAGTGTGGCGCAGCGACGCTCGATGGGCCGAATTCGAAATGCAATTGGCCGGCGAACATAACGCCTTGAATGCAACCGCCGCGGCAGCGCTGGCATTTGGACAGGGCATCGGCAAGGAGACCATTCAGGAGGCGCTGGCCACATTCAAGAGCGTGAAGCGGCGCCTGGAGGTGCGCGCCGAGATCGACGGCATCACGATCATCGAGGACTTTGCGCATCATCCCACGGCTATCCGCGAAACGCTGCGGGCACTGCGGGCGGTTTATCCGCAGTCGCGGCTTTGGGCGGTGCTGGAGCCGCGCTCGAATACGCTGCGGCGCAAGGTTCTGGAAGGCGACCTGATCGAGAGCCTGCGCCTGGCCGACCGCGTGGTCCTGGCCGGCGTCTATCAGCAACAACGCATTCCCGAAGACGAGCGGCTGCATCCGGAAGACGTGGTGCGCGCGCTCAATGCCAAAGGAATAGAGGCCGTGCTCTGCCCGGACGTCGAAGCCATCATCGACACCGTCGCTCCGCAGCTCCAGTCCGGCGATGTGGTCGCGATCCTCTCCAATGGCGGATTCGACGGGATCTATGAAAAGCTGCCGGCGCGGCTCAGGAAGCGCGAAGCACCGCAATGATCGCCTCACTCATCCTGCTGGCCGCCATCCTCGCTCTCGGCATTCCGTCGGCGCTCCTATTCATTCCCTGGGCCGTGGTCACGGGCAATGTGACGCCCCTTTACAATGTCTCGCTCTGGATCGTGCGGGTGAGCTTCCGGCTTGCGGGGATCAGCGTGAAGACCACGGGCCTGGACCGCGTGCCGGCGCACACGGCGTGCATCTTCATGGCTAACCATGTCTCCAATCTCGATCCGCCGGCCTTTTTCCCGCGCATTCCGGGGCGCACGTCGGCTTTTCTCAAGCGGTCGCTGATGAAGGTCCCTGCGCTGGGCTACGGCATGAAGCTGGCAGAGTTTGTGCCCGTGGACCGGGACGGAAGGGTCGAGAGCGCGCAAGAAAGCGTGGCGGCGGCGCGGCGCGTGCTCGAGAAAGGCATCCACATCACGACGTTCGTTGAAGGCACGCGCTCGCCCGACGGCCGCCTGCTGCCTTTCAAGAAGGGTCCCTTTTACCTGGCGATGGAAGCTGGCGCGCCCTGTGTGCCCGTGTCCATCTGGGGCACGGAGACGATGATGGCCAAGGGCAGCCTGCGCATCAAGCCGGGCACTGTGCATATCGTCTTCCATGCGCCGGTGTATCCGCGCGACTACGCCACGCGCGAGGATTTGATGGAGGCGGTGCGGGCGGCGATCGCTTCGGGGCTGCCGGAGTGGATGCGGGGTTAACTGGGACGGTTCTCACTGTTGGATGATCGCGTTGTAGCCGTCGTTGAGCAGCTTCTGGCGAATCTCATTGGCGTCGCTGCGGCTGGTGAAGGGGCCAATCTGCACATGGATGAGGCTGTCGGCCAGATCGCGGCGGGCGGTGACCGCGTAGCCGCGCTTGCGCAGTGCGCCCACCAGCACGTCGGCGTCCTCGGGGTGAGAGACGGCGGCTATCTGCACCATGAGCGCCGTCGATCCAGGGGTGACTGGCTCGGTCGTCAGGCTCGCGCTCCGGGCCGGCTGGGGCGCCGGCGCCTGGGGCGGCAGGGTTGGCCTGACGGCTGGCTGCGGGGCGGCAGCGCTTGTGCTTTGTGGACGAGCAGCGGGAGTGGAATCTGTGTTTGCAGGATTGGTTTCAGGAGGGGCTGAAGCCGGAAGGCCCGCCGCGCCCTGATCAGCAACTGGAGCAGCGCCGGGTTCCGAGGTTGCTGAGGGCTTGGTCCGCGGACCCGCCGCGGAGGCTCCGTCGCCGCCGGCCCCCTGCTGCATGCCGGAAGCCGTGGGCTCCGCGCCTCGCCGGCCTACGACGTACCCCAGTCCGAAACAAAGGCCGCACACCAGCACCAGGCCGAAGAACATGAGCAGGAGCGAGGTCGTGCCCAGCGTGAGCTCGGTCTCCTCCCGTTCGAGCGCATCCAGTTGCCGCGCGTTCATTGCTTGCCTCATGCCGGACCCTCGGGTATTGGCGCGATCCAGGGGGCTCCCCATGAACTCGCCGATTTGCGGGATCGCGCAGTTTTTCGCGAACTCTCCCGATCCAAGGATACTGGCTCATACGCAGGCTGCGACATCCCACTCCAGGGGCATCAAGCTGAACACTAGGGGTACGCGCATCCTGTTTCTCCCCTTCAGTTTACGGCGTTTCGGCAGGCGGCTTGGCCAGCGCGGACATCTTGTTCAGGATGGTGAGCAGCTCCATGGGCAACGGGAACACGATGGTGGTGTTCTTTTCGACGCCAATTTCGGTCAAGGTCTGCAGGTAGCGCAGTTGGAGAGTCATTGGCTGCGTGGCCATCAGCGTGGCGGCGTCAACCAGCTTTTGCGCGGCGTTGAATTCGCCCTCGGCGTGGATGATCTTGGAGCGGCGTTCGCGCTCCGCCTCGGCCTGCTTGGCCATGGCGCGAGTCATTGTCTCGGGCAGGTCCACCTGCTTCACTTCCACCGAGACCACTTTGACGCCGAACGGCTCCGTGCGCTGGTCGATGATGGACTGGATGCGGAGGTTGAGCTTATCGCGATGGCTGAGAAGTTCGTCCAACTCGACCTCGCCCAGGACCGAGCGCAGCGTGGTCTGCGCAAACTGCGAGGTCTGATAGACGTAGTTGGCCACCTTGATGGCGGCATCGTTAGGACTGACCACGTAGAGGGTCACGACGGCGTTCACTTTGAGGGTGACGTTGTCGCGGGTGATCACGTCCTGGGGCGGAACCTCGAGCACATCCTGGCGCAAGGAGATGCGCACCATCTGATCGAATGGCCGGAAGACCAGGATGATGCCTGGCCCCTTGGGCACAGGCAGGGCGCGGCCCAGGCGGAAGATCACCCCGCGCTCGTAGTCGCGCAGGATTTTGATGGAGCTGAAGAGATACATCGCGACGATGATGATGAACACCAGAATCGGAACAGGCAGATCGGCAATAGACATTAGAGTTTCCTCACTCAGCAGGGATTGTACTCCTGCCGCGGTTACGCGGCTCTCCCGTGCGGCTCGGCCGGTTCCACGCGCAACAGGTACTGCTCATGGCCTACCACACGCAGCGGCGCTCCGGCGGCCACCGGCTCAGTAGCCACGGCACGCCAGATCTCCCCTTCCACCAGCACATGGCCCTCGGGGTTGAGCGGCTCCATGGCCGAGGCCCGGCTGCCGACAAGCGCATCCACACCGAGGCGGTGCTTCCTGCGCTGAGCGCGGATCACGAGGCGCATGAGGAAGACGGTAATGGCTCCAAAGGCTGCGCTGACGGCGATGGCGAGAGCCGGGTTGATGGCCATCTCCGGCACCGGCGCGGCGACGAGGGTCAACATGCCGAAAGTCAGGCAGACGATGCCGGTGATGGCCAGTGCGCCGTGGCCGCCGAACTTGGCCTCAAGCACCAGCAGCACCATGGCCGCCACCAGCAGCATGACAGCCGTATAACGAATGGGCAGCAGGTTGAGCCCAAAGATAGCCAGCAGCACCATCAATGTACCCAGCGCGCCGGGAACTATGGTGCCGGGCGCGTTGAATTCGAGATAAATGAGCAGCGCTCCGCCCACCAGGAGCAAGAGGGCGATGTTGGGGTCGACCAGCCAGCCCAGGAGTTGCTCGCGCAGCGTGCGCCGCACCTCCTCGATGCGCGCGTTGGCCAGGTGCAGCGTCAACTTGCTGCCATCCATGCGGGTGATCTCCTTCCCGTCCAGCGCGGCGAGCAGTTGCGCATCGTTGCCGGCCACAAGGTCGATGAGGTGCTGGGTGAGCGCCTCTTCGGCCGTGTAGGAGTGGGATGTGTGGACGGCGGCTTCGGCGGCCTCGGCGTTGCGGTTGCGCTTGGTGACGTAGGAGCGCAGGAAGGCCTCGGTGTCGTTTTCGATCTTCTGGGTCATGGTTTCGTCGGGCTTGCCGCCGAATTCGAGCACCGGGTGCGCCGCCCCGGCGTTGGTGCCGGGAGTCATGGCAGCCACGTCGGCCGACTCCAACAGGAAGAATCCGGCCGAGCCTGCGCGGGCGCCAGCCGGAGATACATAAACGATGACAGGCACCCGCGAGCTCAGGATGGCGCCGGCCATCGCACGCGTGGATTCGAGCAGGCCGCCGGGCGTGTCCAACTCCACCAGCAGCGCCTGGGCGCCATCGGCGTTGGCGCGCGCCAATGCACGCTCCAGTTGTCCCGCGCTCACCGGCTGGATGGTGTCATCCAGAACCAGCTTTACCACCAGCGGCTGCTGGGCGGGAGCCGTGACAGCCAAACCGCACGCTGCCGACACCGCTGTCACAATCAAACTAATCCAGACTGCGAATTTACATGCACGCCGATCCAAGTGAACCATGGCCTTGCTCCTTTGCTGCTTCCGGTCTAGCCTGGCCTCTTTTTGCTCCGTGCCGCATCATTGCTTCTGCCCTTCCCTGACCTCAATGGCATGGCGAAGCTCCTGAACTGGACGGCTTTGCGGATCGAGCTTGAAGGCTTCGCCGGCCTCGTTGGCGGCCTCATTGAGGTGATTGGCCGCCAGATCGAGCCGGGCCAGCACCAGGTAAGCCTCGGCGGAAGGCTGCAGGTCGAGAGCCGCGCGCGCCTCCCTGCGGGCGGACCCGGCATCGCCGGTCCTCTCTCGCACGTCAGCCAGACCGGCATGCGCCTCAGCATCGGACGCATCCGTGGCCACTGCCGCGAGATACAGCCGCTCGGCTTCAAGCAGGAGGCCGCGGTCGAGATAGTCCTTAGCCTGGCTGGCCAGCTTGCGCGCCCGATCCAGCGGCGAAAGGGCGGCCAGCCGCGACGCATTCATCTGGTCCAGCATCATTGCCGCCTGGTGAAACGCGGCCGCGTCGAAGCTGCGCACAATGCGCTCCAGCGGATCGGGCTTTCCCTGATCGGACGCAGCGGCCGGGTCTTTCCAAGCCTTCAGAAGCGCCTGCGCCTCGGTGTCGGTTGGGCGCAGCTTGAGGCATTGGGCCATTTCGGCGAGGGCTTCTGGTGCATCTCCCTGGCGCTTCACGCTAACCGCGAGGTTGAAGTGGTAGTCGGCCGCATTGGGATCGGCGGCCACTGCCTGGCGAAACAGCCCGCTGCCATCGTGGCCGCGGCGGCTTACCGCGACACCCTGGTTATTCAGCACGGCGGCCAGCGGCAGACTGCGGGCCACGCCGGCAAACGCCTGTTCGGCCCTGGGATAATCGCCGGAAAACAGCAGCGACAGGCCCCGGTAGAAACCGGCTTCCAACGCGTCGGCATCGTTCCCGCCCACTTTGGCAAAGGCCGCCGCCGCCTGATCGTATTGCTGGCCGTTGTAGTCCTCCCTGCCCAGCGCCATCCACGCCGGTCCGAACTCCGGGCTGAGCAGCACGGCCTGCTTCAGGTGGCGCAGCCGCTCCTCCTGGTCAGGCTCCGTGATGCCGCGAATGTACTGCTCAAAAGCGTCCAGGCGCAGGCCGGAACCGGCCGCCACAAACGTCTCCTCGGCCACGCTGAAACCAGGGTCGAGCTGCCGGGTAAGCTTCCAGGCCAGCGAATCGAAGACGGCGATCATGTCGCGCATTTCGCCGCGGGCAGATACCGCCTGGCCCATGCGCAGGTGAGGTACGTCCACGAGCTGGGCCTCGGCAACAATGCCGGTGCCGTCGGCCAGATAGCTACCCACCACGATCGAATCGGCGTCCAGGGTCTGCGCCAGGCGGAGCGAGCTGGCCCGCGACGGCTGGAACCCCTGCGGCAGGCCCAGGTGATCGAGGGCGTAGAGGCGATCCGCGCGGCTCATGGGCGAGAAGCCTGCAGAGGCAAGCCGGCTGCTGAGGATCTCCGGCGCAGCTTCGCGGATCCATTCCAGGCTGGGCTGGCCACTGCGGTTGTCAAAGGGCAAAACCAGCAGGATGCGGCCGCCGGCTGCGTGGTCCGATGGGCTCTCGGGCGCGGTCTGCGAACTACCCGGAGCGGCGAGAGCCAGCACCGGCACCAGCGCTGCGGCGAACAGCGCCGGCCTACGAAGACGAGATCGAAAAATGGAGATCACAACAGGAGATTATAGGCGTTGCGGCGTGCGGCTAGTTTCCTGTCGGAACGATCCCGGCATTCTCGACCATCAGGATCACGGTGCGCTGCGGCGCGCGGGTGCGATGGACGACGCCTTTGGGAACTACGAAGCCCTGCCACGGATCGAGGGCCACGGTGCGGTCTTCGAGATCGATGAGCAGCTTGCCTTCGACAACGTAGAAGAATTCGTCGTCGTCATCGTGCTTGTGCCAGTGGTATTCGCCCTCGATGATGGCGGCGCGCACGACAGAGTCATTCACCTTGCACAGAGTCTGGTTGAACCACTTGAATGTGCAAGCGTCGGCGAGCGCCTGCACATCGATGACTTCGAGCGGCGGGTGCAGGATGTTGAGGCGGGTTTCGTAGGGATAGTCGGCGACGGAATCGGGCATGAAGGCCTCTGGGATGGTTCTCAGATTTCAGGATAACCCGCAACGAGATGGCCGGAGATTGCGCCTCCGGGGCTAAAGCCCGGGGTTATTGTGCTTGCCAAGCGCGGGGGGTGAAACCCCCGCCTCCCTCCGTGAAGCCAACGATCTCTTCTGTGAGGCCAGCGCATCACTCTTTGAAACCCGTGGATCCCTCCGCAGTTCATCAGGTTGCTCCAGCCGCGCCTCAAACTGGCGGTTGAAGCGGATGACCGCGATCCATTGGCCCTGGTCTTCCTTCTTCCATATCAGTGCGCCGCCAAGTTGCTGTGCGATGGCCTCGGGCGGCAGGTCGTGATGCAGGCCGAAGAAGCGTTCGTCGACCGCCTCGCTCTTCGGCCCCAGGCTCAGCCCCAGCGTGGGCGGATCGTACTTGGTGGAGAAGACCAGCGCGGCGGAGTACTTCTCGGGCTCGCCGGCCGCCCGGGCAATCTGGGCGCCGGTAAAGTCGTCAAGCCGGTACACGTCCCAGGGCTGCTTGACGTAGCCTAGCTCGGGTCGGGTGAGTTCGTCGCTCATCGGCCAGGCCGTGAGGACTGTGGCGCCCCGATAGCGGGTCGTGAGCTGCGCAATGCCGGCCAGATGAAGCCGCACCACGCGGGCATAGGCCAGGTTGTCTTCCGGGGCGAAGCGGTAAGGCGGATTGATAAACAGCCCGACGATAAACGCCCCTGCGCAGAGCAGGGCGAGCGCATGCCAGTAGGGCACGCGGCGATGAAAGGCGGAGACGGCCACCAGCAGCACCAGCGGATACATGGGCAACAGGTAGCGGGTAAGCAGCGCCCCGCCCAGGACGCTGAAGAGCAGCGCATTCACCAGTAGCAAGAGGAATAGCCGATTCAGGACCGGGCGGCTGAGCGTGGTGCGGTCGTGGCCGTCCGCGTCCGGGCGGGGCTTTAGCATCAGCGCGGCGCAGGTCAGCAGCACTGGCACAAACATATTCATGTGCGCGGTGAGGTGAAGCACGCGATGGCCAAAAGCGGCCAGAATGCGCACCGGATCAAGCGTGGCCTGGACGTTGTAACGCATGTAATCGGGGTTGCCGAAGATAAAGCCGGTTTTTGAGTAGTGCCAGGCATACCAGCCGGCAAGCGGGATCACGCAACTGAACAACCAGCCGGCCTCGCGCCACAGGCGGTAGCGCGCCGGCGTGAGTACGCGAAAGCCGGCCGCGAGGTTGACCACGGCCAGCGTCAGCGGGATAGCGATGGCCGTTTCCTTGCACAGCGCAGCAGCCGCGAACCACAATGCGGCGGCCACGGGCTTGCGATCGCGGTCGGGCAGCGCGTAGACCAGGCCCCACAGGGTGCAGGCGGCGGCAAAGATGTCGGCGTGGGCCAGCGTGCTCTGCGCAAACCAGATGGGATAGATGGCGGTGAGCACAACCGTCCAGAAAGCCACCATGGGCGCGCCATTGAGACGCATGGCGAGGCGCCATACCGCGAGCAGCCCCAGCGTGGCCACCATCAGGACCGCCTCGCGCGTTACTTCAGGGAAAAAGCCCGACGCCTTCCACCACAGCGCCAGGTAGATGCTGGGCAGCGGCGGGTGGCCGCTGGTCAGCGTGGTGACGGGAATCAGCGAACCGGTGCGGAAAAAGTCCCATGCCGCGGGAATATAGTAGCCTGCCTCGTCCCAGAAG
>Ga0326727_10011625_pt1 | contig 20397 bp, 17 predicted proteins | sample MB2enrmetagenome_FD_207643 | JGI IMG/M metagenome (GOLD analysis project Ga0326727, IMG submission 207643) | Lab enriched peat soil microbial communities from McLean, Ithaca, NY, United States - MB29MY | ecosystem: Environmental > Terrestrial > Soil > Wetlands > Peat | place: USA: New York...
CCGAATTATGAGTTTTGTGTCAACGGCCAGAAAACTCGGTCGGAACGCCTGTGAAGCAATCGCTGATGCGTTCAGAGGCGTAAATCCGATTTGGATGGCTGAATAGTTACGAATACCGCTAACAGGGGTGTAAAATGGATGTCATGACCGGTATTGAAAAATTCGTCGAGATGCCCGATGCAGACAAGCTGGAAATCATCCAGCAAATGCGGGGCTTCGGCATCGTCGGGCAGTCCAAGGCCATCATGACCGCGTTTCTCAAGGCGAAAAAGGCGGCGAACTCCAATGCGAACGTCCTGATCGAAGGCGAGAGCGGAACGGGAAAAGAGCTTTTCAGTCAGGCCATTCACAGCCTCGGACTGCGTTCCAGCGGACCGATGGTGAAACTCAACTGCGCGGAAATTCCGGAAACGCTGCTGGAAAGCGAGCTTTTCGGCTACGAAAAGGGCGCGTTCACGGGCGCGGCGCACCGCAAGATCGGTAAGTTCGAGCTGGCCAACAACGGCACGATCTTCCTCGACGAAATATCGGAGATGTCCCTGCCGCTACAGTCCAAACTGCTGCGCGTGATCGAAGATAAGACCATCAGCCGCGTGGGCGGCCTGGAGAACATCCCCATCAACGTGCGTATCGTGTCGGCCACCAACCGGGACCTCTGGCAGTACGTCAAGAAAGGGCAGTTCCGCGAGGATCTCTACTACCGCCTGAACGTGATCTATCTGCACCTTCCGCCCCTGCGCGATCGCCGCGAGGACGTTCCCATCCTGATCGACCACTTCATCCGGAATTACATGCAGATCGAAAATGTCAAAGTCAACAGTATCGACGAGGACGTGGTGAAACTTCTGCTCTCTTTCAACTGGTTCGGCAACGTGCGCCAGTTGGAGAACATCATCCACCACACCATCATCATGACCTACGACGACAAGATTACGATGGAAGATATGCCGGAGAACATCTCCAGCTTTACCTCCGTCTCGAACGACCAGCAGATCGAGGACGGCTTCATCAAGAAGGAAGACGTCATCATTACGAGTCTCGACCTTGAGGAGATGGAGAAAAGCCAGATCATCAAGGCGCTGGAAAAGGCGCACTGGAAGATTTCCGAAGCGGCCCGCATCCTCGGCATCCATCGCAACACGCTGACGCAGAAAATCAAGAAGCACAACATCAAATAGCGCAACAGAGCGCCCGGAGGCCGGTATGAAACAGAATATCTCCATCATTCCGCAGGTCTTCCGCAACCATCCCACGCAGGCCATGAAACTGACCCGGGGATTTTCACGCCTCAACAAGGCGATGTTCTGGGATTATTACTTCGGACGCGGAAAATCGTCCGAGCTTCCCCTGGTAACTTTCAAGATCACGCCGCTCTGCAACCTGCGCTGTATGATGTGCGGTCAGAACGGCATTCATGGTACGCTCAAGGACTGTCAGGAAGAGGAGTCCCATAAAATCGTTCCCATCGAACGGTACATGCAGCTCACCGACGAACTTGCCGGGAAAACCGAAGTCTTCTATATTTGGGGCGGCGAACCTTTCCTTTATCCTAATTTCATGGATCTTGCGGCTTACATGGCGAAAAAATTGCTCCTCACGGTCAACACCAACGGTACCTGGCTTGCCCAGAACGCGGAACGGATCGTGCGGGACAAGTGGACGGGCATCTTCATCTCGCTGGACGGCTTCGAGGACGTGAACGACCGTATCCGGGGCGAAGGCGTTTACCAGCGCGTGATGGAAGGCATCGCCGCCGTGAACCGCGAAAAGGAGAAACAAGGTTCCTCGCTTCCGTACATGGGCGTTGTCACGACCATTTCGATGATGAATTACCTCTGGCTGGACAAGCTCGCCGCCGCTCTTGCGGACAAGGGGCTCTCCTGGCACATCATCAATCTCGGCACCTACCTCAACGCGGAGATCGGCGCCGACCATGAGAAGCATCTTCAGAAGGTCCTCGGCATACAACCGAAGTACTGGAAGGGCTTCGCTACCGGCTTGAACGAGGGTATCGACGGCAACGCCTTCTCGGAAGTCCTCAAGCGTGTCCATGCGCTTCCTGTGGATTATCCCATCATTACGGTTCCCGGCATTACCCCGGACAGCATCGGCGCGTTATACAACGACCTGCGCATTATCGTGCGCGACAAGTGCGCCGCGCCGTGGTTTTCCGCCAACATCAACTACAACGGCGACGTCGCTTTTTGCGCCGACTATCCCGACTGGATCATCGGCAACGTGAAAGACACGCCGATGCTCGAGATCTACAACAACGAACGCGCCGTAAAGTTCCGCAAGGCGCTCAAGAACAGTCCCCACGGCCTCTTTCCTGCCTGCAACCGCTGCTATCAGTTGATGCTTTGCGGGCGTAGGGTGAAGGGGTACTGACGGTCGAACCTGCTTCGCACATCATGTCTCTCTCCGTCCCACGCAAACCTTGCATCATGCGAGTTGCGCGGGCGTCCGCATCCTGCGGGTTATCTCCGAGAGATATATCGCAACTCGCTTCAATCGATCGGGTAAATGATATTCGAAAAGTCCTGCCACCCGTCTGCCGACTGGTAATCCTCGACACTGTCCGACGGCACCAGGATGGCGTTCAGGCTGGAGCAGCCGTCGAACAGGCTTCCGTCAATATCGGGCGGTGTTTCGGAAAGAACGGCAACCGTCGTCAGACTTCCGCAGCCGGCGAACGCCATTACCCCGATATACCAGACCCCGGAAGGGATCGAAATGGTGGACAGGCTGCTGCAGCCGTTAAAAGCGTAATCGCCGATGGATGACACTCCGTCGGGAATATTCAAACCGGACAGACTGCTACAGCCCTCGAATTCGTCGTCTCCGATAGAATTGAGATTGTCCGGAAGCTGAACGGATGAGAGTCCCGAGCAGCCCTCAAACGCTCCGTCGCCGATTGTACTGATGCCGGAAGGAAACGACAGGCCGGAAAGTCCGCTGCAGCCGGAAAATGCGTATGTTCCTATGGAAACGACACTGTCCGGTATCGTCAGTTCCGTTAACCCGTTACAGTACTGGAATCCTCCGTCGGGAATGGTTGTCACCGGATATCCGTCCCATCCGCTCGGAATGGTCACGTTTCCGTTGGCGTTGCTGGAGTTCATGCAAACAGATAACTCGTTATTGCCGTTGATGAAAGAAAAGAGAAGTCCCTGAGAATCGGAGGTCGGAAAATCGCTTGACGCGGAACCGGAGGAAGAATCGCTTCCGGATCCGTTTCCGTCGGTATACGATAATACAACCCGGTGGGCGGGGATAATATTGCATCCGGCGGTAAGAATGTAAATGAGAGGAATGAAAATCAGAAACAGTCTGGAACCCATATCGCACTTCCCGTTAGACTCTTGTGGAAAAAATGCATGTTCTGGCGATGATCGTCATACTCTCAGTTAAGTCGGAGAAAAGGGAAATGAATGCAAAAAATGAGAAATTGGACGAAAGGAATGCAATTTTCACTTGGCTGATGCAGGGTGTTTGAATTGAAGGCATGACTCTAAAAGTATAAAGAAAGCGCTTGCAGGAAAATTAATCACAGAGTTGCCGGTTTATCGGATTTTCATCCGGAAACCGGAGAAAATGTCCAACCTGAAGTCCAGTTGGTACGGATATTGCAATTATCACATTCAAGCGTGTTACATATCATGCATGGTCTTACAGGGTGCAGCGTTTTACGGCGGAATATCGGATTTCTTGAATTAGCTGATAGAAAAAGTCTTAGTCTGAATATATTTTAAGGAGAGGATTATGAGAAAACTGTTACTGCTTTTCGGGTTGCTGTTTTTGTCTGGCAGCGCTTTTGCAAATCCGCCCATCTACATCGCATTTATGTGGCACATGCACCAGCCGATCTACTGGCCTTACCAGAACGTGAACACAACGGAAGCCAACGGCCAGTTCAACTTCGACGTGGACAGCATTTTTACTTCCAGATCCGGTCCCTACACGTCCTGGCCTTTGATGGCGATGCAGTATCTGGCGAACGCCGGAATCGACGGAGGAGCGGACATCAACTATTCCGGTTCTTTGATTGAAAACCTGAACAACCTTTCCGCTTCCGGCGTTTTCCAGGCGAACTGGACCGCCAGTACGCTTACGGCGGAAACCCTGCTGACCAAGCTTGGGTCCCCTCGTCTCGAAATTGTCGGATTCGGCTACTTCCACCCGATGATGGGACTGATCGACACGATGGACATCACCAATCAGATCGAAAAGCATAAGGGGATTTATACCAACACTTGGAAGCATGCCTATGCGAAAGGCATCTTCCCCCCGGAAAACGCTTTTTCTCCCCGCGAGATTCCCGCCCTGGTTGCTGAAGGGATGCAGTGGGTGCTCGTGGATAACATCCACTTCGATCGCGCCTGCACCAACTACCCCTGGAACTCCGGCGGCAATCTGTACCAGCCCAACCTGGCCGATCAGCAGAATCCGTGTCCGACCAACTGGGTTTCTCTGAACGACGTTTGGGCTCCTACTCCGGTTTCGGCGCCTTTCGCTTACCAGCCCCACTTCGTTCAGTACATCGATCCGGCAACCGGCCAGTCCTACAGGATTGTCGCCGTGCCCGGCGCGCGGTACGAAGGCGTAGAGGACGGACGCGGCGGTTTCGGAGCCCTGTCTTACGACGAGGTTCTCAGCCAACTCGCTCCCTACAATACGGACCCGAATCACCCGATTCTCGTCGTGCTGGCGCATGACGGAGACAACTACGGCGGCGGTTCGGAGGCTTACTATGACGGGAATTTCCAGGCTTTCGTAAGCTGGCTTGCGGCGAATCCCACCCGCTTCCAGTGCACCACCATCAACGATTACCTGACCCGTTTCCCTCCCGCCTCCAACGACGTCATCACCGTCGAGGACGGTTCCTGGTCCGGCGCCGCGAACGGCGATCCCCAATTCCTGGAATGGAACGGCGAACCGGCCAACGCTTCTGTCAGCGGCGGTTCGAACGTGAACGGATATGCTCCCGACCAGAATTCATGGGGGGTCATCTGCGCCGCCAAGAACCGCGTGAAGACCGCCATGACGCTTGCGCCCAACAACGCGAACGTTCAGCAGGCTTATAATCTCCTGATGTGCGGCGAATCCTCCGACTACTGGTACTGGGACGGAGTCGAACCCTGGGATTCACTTACGGCAGTCGCGGCCAATCAGGCGACGGCGCTGGTCGATCCGATCATCGCTGCCGGCGGCAGCGATACAGTCGGACCTACGATCACGCTTCCGCACAGGGATCCCTACAATCCCGGATCCATGGAATGGTCTGCTATCTCTACCAACGCAGTGACCATCTGGTGTTATGCATACGATGTTTCCGGTCTTGCCAGCGTCAATCTGAGGTGCAGGGTCAGCACTTCTCCCGTCCGCACCGCTTCCAACGAGGTTTATTCCTACGGAACGGTATACAGTTATCCGATGTCCGGCGTCGCAATTGCGGCTCAGACAACGGTAACCACCCCCACTTACAAAGCTTTGCAGTACTCCGCCATGCTTACCGGCCTGAGCAACCAGATGGTGGACTACTGGGTGGAAGCCACCGATAACAGCGGCAACCTTTCCCGCACTCCCATCCAGCATGTGTGGGTCGGCGCGGGCAGCACCGCTTCGAGTTCTTCCTCCGGCAGTTCTTCTTCTGCCGCCGCACCCTCGGTGACGAATATCGTGTCGGCGTACTACTACAACAAGAACGCCTGGACGAACGTGTACATGCACTATTCCAACGGCATTACCTGGACGGTTTCTCCCGGAGTGCAGATGAGCGCTGTTTCCGGTTACACCGGCTGGTTTGGTCTGACGGTTACCAATTACGCAACCAGCCTGCTGATGTGCTTCAACAACGGCAACGGTACCTGGGACAACAACAACAGTGCGAACTACAGCACCACATTGAATCCCTTCTGGCTGTCGAACACGACTTTCTACGCCAGCGTCTCTCCCGCTGCTTCCAGCACCGCATCCTCCTCATCCGCGGCTTCGTCGGCGTCCAGCGCCGCCGCTTCTTCTTCCTCGTCCAAGGCGTCCTCTTCCGTCTCCAGCGCCGCCGCTTCGTCGGCCCCTTCGGTGACGAACATCGTGACGGCCCGCTACTTCAACAAGAACGCCTGGACGAACGTGTACATGCACTATTCCAACGGCATTACCTGGACGGTTTCTCCCGGTGTGCAGATGAGCGCTGTTTCCGGTTATACCGGCTGGTACGGTCTGACAGTGACGAACTACGCTTCGAGTCTGCTGATGTGCTTCAACAACGGCAATGGCACCTGGGACAACAACAACAGCGCGAACTACAGCACCTCGTTGAACCCCTTCTGGCTGTCGAACACGACGTTCTATTCGAGCATCGCTGCGGCTTCCTCATCGGTTGCTTCCTCCTCGTCGGTCGCCTCGTCTTCGTCCAAGGCGTCTTCTTCGAGCGCGGCATCTTCCTCGTCGGTCGCCTCGTCTTCGTCCAAGGCGTCTTCTTCTAGCGCGGCATCTTCCTCGTCGGTCGCCTCATCCTCATCCAAGGCATCTTCTTCGAGCGCGGCTTCATCCGCCAGTTCCTCGACGGGTAACGCCACGATCACCCTCGAGATGACGAAAAACGTCGGAGTCGGCTACTCGCTCTTCTTCAGCGGCAGTTGCACTTCGCTGACCAGTTGGGGCACGGGCGTCCAGGGAACCTGGACCACCGGCAACATCTGGGTTCTGACGGTCTCCGTACCGGCAGGTCAGGATCTCCAGTGGAAGGTTCGCGACGGAACTACCGGAGGCACCGGCAATACCTGGGAAAGCGGCAGCAACCACGACATCCCCAACCCGACGAACGGCGGAGTCTACACGGCCACGTTCAACGGAGGATTCTAGAAACGTCTACAGACGCAAGTTTTCAGTTTTTTGCACCAAGCCCCGGGATGAAAGTCCCGGGGCTTTTTTGTGATGCGCTTGGGATGTCGTCCAACGTCCGATGGTCTTCAGTGCGCGCCCCCAGAGGGCAGAGAAAGGGGAAATTGGTTATTTAGTGGAAGCTGTCACCTGGAAAATTTGATCAAAAACTTATGGCACGGTAAAATGGGGAGGAAAAACAGCGAAAAACGGGAGCGGGGAAACGGTTGGACAGGGAAAAACGGACGGAATACCTGAAACTCTTCGGTCTGGGCGCGGAAGCGTCGATGAACGATGTCAAGAAGGCTTTCCGCACTCTCGCGAAGCGCCACCATCCGGACGCGTTTCCGGACGAGAGCCGCAAACAGCTTCAGCAAGCCCTCATGGCGCGCTTGAACGAAGCCTACCGTGCACTGACCGAGCATTACCGTAACCTTGACAAAACGATCCCGTCCGTTCCGGTGAAGGAAGAAACGGTAACGGTTGGAAAGGAAAAAGACACCCGGCTCTACAAAAAAGGCGTCGAGTTCTTCAACCGTTACAGCGGCAGCATCTCGCTCAAGAACCCCGGTTACACGGATTTCGACACGGAAACCGTTGAAGAGAAGCGGCGCAACCTCGATTCGGCGCGGGAATGCTTCCGGGAGTTGATCCGGCTCTATCCGGACAGCGACTGGGCCTACGACGCGGAGGAACGCCTGAAACGCATCGACAGGATCATGATTAACCTCGATGCGAGAGAGGACACAAACTCCGGAAAGCCGCTCCCGATGAAAGATCCCGGCTTCTACTTCGACAAGTTTCGCAAGATGTTCGGGAAGTGATCCATCAGGCGTTCTTCTGGTCCGGACCTGCGGCAGATTTCCTGAACACCCTGGAAACCGCGTCAAGCAGTTCCCCGAAAAGCGGCGATTCGTTTTCGCGGTCGCTCGCGATGGCTTCTGCAACCGAACGGTAATACCACTCCTGACGGTTTTTTCCCCGCTTGAAGCGGCTCCAGATAGAATCCCCCGCCATCGCAAGGTCGCGTTCCAGCGAGAGAAGATTGTGGAGCTTGTCCGCCGCCGCCACGAGGCGCATATCCAGCGGGGCGGTTTTCAGGAATTCGATGGTGTGCCACTTTCGCTCTTCCCAGGGGAGCGACTTGTCCGGCTCGCTTGCACCTTTCACGAGCGCTGTCACCCCCTCTCCGAACTCATTCCGCAGGTCGCTCTCCGTCGCGGCGGTGTCCTCCAGGGTGTCGTGGAGGATTCCGGCGGCGATGGTCTCCGCCTCGTATCCGTAGCGCGCGAGTATCATTCCGACCGAGTAAGGATGGGAAATGTAAGGGATACCGCTCCCCTTGCGCGTCTGCCCATCGTGGGCTTTCAGCGCGAACTCGATCGCTCTCAGAACGATATCCACAACGCCTCCCGTTTCAGAATCGGCCTTCTTCCTTGAGGACCATGAGCGCCCGGGTTACTTCCATACGGTACTTCGGGATAGAAGATTCCTGATAGCCGTTGATTGTCAGGTCTCCCGTGACCAGTCCCTCGTACAGGCCCGCGAGGACCGGTGAAAGCACCTTCTCCCGCTCCTCGGGTCCGCTCGCCCGGAGCGCCCAGATGACGGTGCCGAAACCGACCCAGTCGGCGACGAGATCCATCGCGTCCGCAGTCGCGCCGGTATAGTCGATGATGCGGTCGAGTTCCGCGCGCTCCGCGAGGGGGGTGAAATAGAACGTGCGCACGATGCGCAGGCCGTCGAATATGGCTCGCTGGCGCTCCCTTTCCGGCCATCTTCTGCACTGGAGAGTATCCTGTGCCAGGAGTCTCAGGCCGTCGGCGGAAATCGTGCCGGAAAGGAGGGCTTTCACCTCGTCGGGTTCCAGGGTGCTAAGAGCCGCGACAAGGGGCCGACGGGGGGAAGTGCGGAAAAATTCGTCGAGCCTGCCGCTCTCCCGGATGTCTCCGATCCAGCTCGAAAGGCTTTTCATGTTCAACAGATCGCGGATGATGACGTTGTCGCAGGCGTCCCGGACCGCCTCAAGGGAAGCGAGACCGGGAATGGAAAGGTTTCCCTCGCGGGCCATTACCTGGATGTTGCGGCTGGCGATCGCGGCGACGGCTTTCGCGCGTTTCCAGGTGCCAGCGCGCTTGTCGCTCTGAATCCATTCGCGTACCTCCTCGCGTGCGGCGGCCGGCAGGTTGTCCAGAACGCGCGCCGCGATATCCCAGAGCCTCGCGGTGGAGGCGAGCATAGCGGGCGTCACGACGCCCTTCTGAAGGAAGCGGTTCAGGAGCCATTGGAACTGTTTGTCGTTCATCGCCGCGACATGAGCGGGCATATCGTCGGGCGGCATGCTGACCACCCGGTAGAGCGTCCGGTTGACGGCGGCGATCAGTTCCGGCAGTTCCACCGAGGCGGAGACGTCGGCAACCCCGATGAGCCGGGCAAATTCCGAGAGAAAGGCCCGGTCCAGGTACAGGTATCCCGTCGCGCCGTCGGCCAGAAAGCGAGCGCGGAGGCAGTCGACGGGAAAGTCTTCGGGCTCCGTGAGAAACCGTTCTCCCTTGTTCTGGATGTGGATATGGGTGTGAAAAGTGGCGTCGATGATCGTGCGGGACGAGGAAAAGGAGTTTTCCAGGAGCGCCGACGCGGGAACGAGCTGCGAGGGATCGGCGGAGGAAAGCGAAACCAGGAAGCGGACGTCCAGCTTGTCGCCCGAGGAAAAAAGCCGGAAATGGAAAAGTTTCCCGGTGGCGACGGCGAAACGGCCTACGGCCGCGTTCCCCACCGGTAGCTGGTGGCCGAGAATCAGCGTGGCGATGGCTTCCATACGATCCTTCCCGAGTGATATTCAAGAGCTTCGCGGGTTCGGTTCCGAAGAAGGAAATCCGGATTTCTCACGGGGTACGCAAAGTTCACGAAGAATCCTATTGTACTTTATTACAACAATTATGTCTTCCGAATTTTTGTTCTTCGTGTCCTTGGCGAGAAAATCGACCTTTTTGGCCGATCCCGCGCCGGATAAAATAATATTAACACGACGAACCGTTTTTGTAAACAGGAGAGGAAAAAATTTCCGAAAGCTCCCTTGCTTTATTTTTTCCTCCGGGGCCGTTATAATATTTCCCTAGACCTTTCATGAGGAGCGGTCATGCATCCGAAGGCGCTGGAACTGGTCAAGAGGTATTCCGAACTGGGCGAGCGGCTGGGCTCGATGAACCCCGCCTCGTCGGATTACATCAAGCTCGCGAAGGACATGGCGGAGCTCCGTCCTCTTGTCGATAAGTACGAGGAAATGGGACAGATCGAGAAATCGCTGACCGAAACGCGCGAGATGGCCGAGATCGCGGATGATGCCGAGATGAAGCAGATGGCGCGGGAGGAGATGGCTTCGCTGGAGGCCAGAAAGGAACATCTCGACAAGGACGTCCTGATGATGCTTCTTCCCAAGGACCCGGCGGAAGGCAAAAACGTCATCGTCGAGATCCGCGGGGGAACGGGCGGCGACGAGGCCGCTCTTTTCGCCGGCGATCTTTTCCGGATGTACACCCGCTGGGCTGAGTCCCGCAAGTGGAAGATCGAGATCATGGACTACAGCGAAACCGGACTCGGCGGCTACAAGGAAGTCGTATTCGCGATGAAAGGCAAGGACGTATACGGCCATATGAAGTTCGAAAGCGGTGTCCACCGCGTTCAGCGTGTTCCGGAAACGGAGGCGGGCGGCCGCGTGCATACATCCACCGCCTCGGTGGCGGTGCTTCCCGAGGTGGACGAAGTGGAAATCCACATCGATCCCAAGGACCTCAAGATCGATACCTACCGCTCCGGCGGGGCGGGCGGCCAGTACGTCAACAAGACCGAGTCCGCCATCCGCATCACGCATAATCCCAGCGGCATTGTCGTGGCCTGTCAGGAGGAACGCTCCCAGATCCAGAACCGTGCGGCCGCCTTCCGCATCCTGCGCGCCAAGCTCTACGAGATGGAGATGCAGAAGAAGATGCAGGAAGAAAAGGATATGCGAAAGTCGATGGTGGGCGGTGCCGAGCGCGCCGAGAAGATCCGTACCTACAACTATCCCCAGAACCGCGTCACCGACCACCGCGTGAATGTCACGCTCTACAAGCTCGAATTCATCATGAACGGCGACCTTGACGAGCTCATCAACGCCTGTATTATGGGTGAGCAGGAAGCGATGCTGAAAAGCCTGGAGTAGGGGAAGACCATGAGTGAAACCGAGACCCCCGATTTCGCAGATCTCGACCGCCGGGTGCGGGAATCGCCCTCCGACCCGAACGCCTGGACCGAGCGCGGCCAAGCCCGGGCGGATACCGGCGAATATGAACAAGCCGTGGAGGACTTCGCACGCGCGTGCGGACTCGCGCCGAAGAGTCCCGTGCCTTTCGCCAAGCGCGCTTACTGTCTGCTGCTTCTCGAACGTCCCGCCGAGGCCGTGGACGATGCTGCGAAGGCTGAGGAGAACGCGCCCAAAGACGCGAAGTATCTGATGCTGCACGGAATGGCTTGCGATGCCGCGGGCGACCATGACGCCGCTATCGCCATATACACGCGCACGATGGAACTGGACCCGCGTTATTTTCAGGGCGCTCTTAACAATCGCGGGGTCGCGCACGCCTCCAAGGGCGACCACGAATCCGCCATCCGTGATTTTTCGGATGCCGCGCGGATACACCCCGACGACCACCGCGCCTTCGCCAACCGCGCCGTTTCTTTCCTCGAACGCGGCGAAACGAAAATGGACGGCGGCGATATCCCCGGCGCGGAAGCGGACTTCCGTTCCGGTCTTGCCGACCTCGAGAAGGCGCTCGATTTGGGAGCGGGAACGCCCGAAGTGGAAGGACTGGTCGAACATGTACGCAAACTGATGGCTCGCGCGGAGGAAATGAAATGAACGGGAAAAACGTGCCCGCGCAGGGCAGGACGGCGCCTTCGCCGAGACCTTCCACTTCGAAGCGGATGCAGTTGAACAAGAACATCAAGGAGAGTCATATGCAAATCAAGTTTACCAAGGAACAGTACAAGCAGCTCGTCGAAATGGTCGCCCTCGCCAACTCCGTGATCAACAGCGATCTCGTGGATCCCTCCGAGGAACGGGATTCCTATATCAACCTCGAACAGTACATCTATTCTCAGGTCGAAGCCTTCAATGCGCCCGAATATATCGAGCATGACGCCGAAAGCGGCACCTGGCTTCCCACCGAGAACCTCGAGGAGAAGGTTGTTCCCTTCATCGACGAGTACCTCGACGCCTACTTCTGGGACGAACTCGCCACCCAGCTCGCCTGGCGCGATCTCCTGGAGGAGAAGGACGAGAAGGAGCTCGAGAAGCTGAGCGAAGATGTCCGCGAGGATCTTCTGGAAGAGCACCTGGACAAGTGGGACGAGGAATTCGAGAAGAACGGTGTGGATCATCTCCGCATCCAGAAGTAACGGTCTTTCCATCGACCGGGGATGCCTCTCGGGGTTTCCCCGGTTTTGCGTATTTTTTTGAAATTCCGGATGACGGACTTCAAAGTCCGGTCATGGATTCATTCCGTTCTTTCTGCCGGGATTTTCCCGGAAAGGTAGCCGGAGGTGCTTCATGAAACCTGACCAGAACAGCGGCGAAACGGTTTTCCTGGGCGAGTTCGACACGGGCACGCTTGCATGGCTCTGCACGCGGCTCGACGCCGAGGGCATTTTCTACACGATGTTCGGAGGCCTCGAAGCGGGCTTCCCGCTCTCTTCGGTCAATGTGGAGGCGTCCCGTCTCGACGACGCAAAAGCCATCCTCGAGGAAATCCGGGGCGAATGACCGCGGGAGAACAATACCGGCGGATGGCGGCGCGTTTCGAACGCGCGGGGCTTCCCACTCCCGGTGACGATGCGCGCGCGCTTCTCGCGAATCGACTCGGTTGGTCGCGCACCGAACTTCCCCTCCGCAGGAACGACCCTGTTTCCCTCCAGGCGCGTGTATTTCTCGCGGCGGACGCCTTCCGGCGCTGCCGGCATGAACCCGTCGCGTTCATCGTCGGTTACAAAGATTTCTACCGCGACCGTTTTTTTGTTTCCCGCCGGACCCTCATTCCCCGGGCGGACACCGAACACCTTCTCTACGCCGCCGAGGAAAGCGGACGTCAGTTCCGGCGCATCCTCGACGTCGGGACCGGCAGCGGGGCGCTTGCCGTGTCGCTTTCGCGTCTCTATCCCGCTTCCGGCATCGTCGCGCTGGACGTGGATATCGCCACGGCGCGGAAAAATCTCCGGACGTTCGGCATCGGGAACGTGGAACTCCTCCGGTGCGACTTTCTCCGGGAATCCGCCCTTGCGAATCCTTCGCTGACCAACGCTCCCTTCGACCTTGTGATCAGCAATCCGCCCTATCTTTCGCGCGAAGACTTGCGACTCCTCGACCGGGGCGCGAAGTTCGAGCATCCGCGCGCCTTCCTCGGCGGGGAGGACGGCCTCGCATTCTACCGGGCGATCGCATCCTTCTGCGCGCTCGGCCTCACGCCGGACGGACTCGCGATCGTCGAAACGGACCACAAGTTCGAAGCGGCCGCTGCCGTTTTCCGCGCTGCCGGTTTCGGCACGGTCGAAGTGCGAAACGATTACAACGGTCTTCCGCGCGTGATCGTTGCCGCGAGATAAAGGATAAACGGACCGGAATATCAACCCGCGGCGAATTCTTCCGATATTCCCATTGTGAAAAGCCCGGAGGTTCCGATGAAGAACGCCATTTTCGCCCTGTCTTTTCTTTTTCTTGCAAGCGCCATGCACGCCTACACTGCGAAGGTCGCTGTCCAGGTTACCACACGCGAGATCAATATCAGTATCCAGTACGTTCTGGACGCGAAGTACGGGGATAAGTACAAGATCGAGCTTCCTGCGCGCAACCGACTGACTTCCATCACCTACCAGAACAGGGGACTTGCGGACTACTCCCGGACGGCGGACACCATCTGGCTGGCCGCGATCTCCAACACCAACGACAACCGCATTCAGCTCGCTTATTCGCTTCCCGTCCGCGACATCGACTTTGTGCTGACCAATTGGCTGCCCCGGCTCTCCGAAGACGGATCGCTCACGGCGACCATCATCGCGCCGGATAAATACCGGGCCGCCGTGATTCCCTTCGAGACGAACGACGGCGGCAGCTTCACTTTCTCACAGGAAGATTGGCCGATCATCTTCTGCGGCAAGTACAACGCCCTTTCGGAAACCGTCGGGGACACGAAGGTGGACGTGCTCTATCCGTTTAAAGCGGGCTTTTCGGCGCAGGACGCGGCGGCGGCCTACCGCGCCTTCCAGGACCTGGTTTTCCCGCTCGCTCAGAAAAATCTCTATCTGATCCAGCTTTCCGATCTTCCCAACCTCGTCCGGTTCTCTTCCTCCACGGTTTTCGTGACGATGAACGCCGCGAGTCCGGAAGAACTCCGGCGCACCCTAGCGGCCGTGTGGTTTCGCGGCAGCCTCCGACTGCCGGATGACGCCTCCTGGGCGCTCGTGGATCTCTACCGGCGTCTGATCGGCGAGAACGGCGAACGCACCGTCGACGACGGCGCGCTCGTTCCCGTTCCTTCCGCCGACTATTACCGGAAGGTCCTGAAGAGCGGTTTTCCCACGAAGGGCGAAACGGAGTGCGACGTGAACGCGATGCTCAAGAACTTCGCCCTGCTCGATTTCGCCTATTACACCCTCGGGATGGACGCTTTCACGGCGGGGATGAAACGCGCCGTGTCGAACTTCCTGGCCAGTTCTTCCACCAATGAGACGCTCTTTACGGACGTCGCCGGTGAAGACGCCGCAGTGGCGGGCTGGGTGGCCCGTCAGTTCCTTCCGGTCGCGTCGACGTCGCCGGATTATTCCCTCAAGAAAACCACGGCCTACCGTTCGATGGACAATCTGCCCGACGTGGAAATCTCGGGTTCGGACAGTAACGTGCAGCTCGCCTGGGGAGGGAAACGCGGAGTGGAAGTGACGGGGCTTTCCGGCATGCTCGTGATCGACCCGAAACGGCGGGTGCCGCAGCTCAATTACTTCAACGACCGGTCCTACCTCGATCCGAAAGAGGCCGCCGAGGCGGATGCGGCTTACCTTGCGGCGACTGCCCACCGGCATTACGATAACGAGAGTTTCCGGGAAATCCTGGATATGACGCGTCTCAAGGCCGAAGCGGGCAATTCCTTCGGCGTTCCCGCGGGGGCGGACGTTTTCGTGGCCGTGGTGAAGTTCTACGCGCCGGTGCGGAACCGCCTGACGATGGGGCTCAAGGAAATGCTGATCACCGTGGCCGACGGGAAAGGAACCGTCATCGCCGACCGCGTCCGATTGTAAATCCGGTCGAAATGACATGGCTCCGCTTCCGGTTGATGGAAGCAGAGATAGAAAACACACTTCTTAAGCGAGGCTATAGCGGATATTCCGGTGAAATCCGCCACTCATTCCGGAGGAAAGTTTGTCATCCTTCCGGGAAATCGTTCCAAAATTTGTCTTTTTTCAAAATCTGAGTCAATATAAATGACGTTGTAGATTTGGAAACGGGTGGAAACCCGGACGGGAAAGAGCTTTGATGCCATTTCCCACGTAGAATCGGGCTTCTTTTGGAAACATGTTGTCAAAATGCTATAGATTGTAAACGTGGGACATTTCCATGTCCCGCTAACTTAAATATTCTCTTTTTTGTCAAAATATGGAATTTATATTTGAAATTTATCCTTTTCTGGTTATATTAACTGTGTTTTCAATGATCAAAGGGGGGGCATAAATGATAAATCGAATTTTGGTTATAATAATCCTTGTATTATCCTTTTCGGGCATTTCTTTCGCTGCCTTTGATCTCCGACTTGGAGGGGGCTACGGTTCACTGGGGCCGGAAGCCGGGCTGTCCGCCGAGTTTCCGCTTTCGGGCAATTTTTCCATTCCGGCACAGCTTACTTACACAGCCGCCGGAAACAACCTTCCCGGGGGACAGGCGCTTGCTTACCCGCTTGTCGGAGTCGGAACAGGTCTGCACTGGGATTTTCTTCGCCTTGAACCGCTATCAATCTATCTGCAGGCAACCATCAACGGCGGTTATATTCCGACCCTCAGCGCGGCGGGAAACCAGAAAAACGCGGCGGAATTCCTCGCTTACCCCACCCTTTCCCTTGGCACCAGGCTTTTCGGGTTTCTGGACCTTTCCTTCCAGACCGAAATATTTGCTTCGGACAACATCCAGTTAGGCGGGTATGCTTCCCTTGGAGCGTTCGGCCTGGTTACCCTGACGGGCGATCCCGTGAAACCGGTGCAGACAAACATCATTGCGCAGACTGGGAAAAAGCCTGAAACAAATGTTGTTGTTTCCACAAAGTCCGTAGCAACTGTGGATGCCGAATTGCCGACTTTGGATTTTAATCTGCCAAGAGGAAGCTCGGTCTTCGGAAGTAACACTGTGGCCGTGATTATCGGCAACCGGGACTACCAGAACGGCATTCCGAACGTGGACTACGCCCTCAACGACGCCGCTTCCGTGCGGGACTGTCTCGTGAAGACCTTCGGCGTTCCGGCAGAAAACATCCTGATGATGTCCAACGCCTCCCAGGGCAGACTAAACTCCTACTTCGGCACGGAAGAAGACTACAAGGGGCAGCTTTACAGGCAGGTCGTCATCGGGAAGTACGACCTGATCGTTTACTACAGCGGCCACGGCGCCCCGGCCATCAATACCGGCAAAGGCTACCTCGTCCCGGTGGACGCGGACGTGATGTCCATCGACAAAAGCGGTTACGGCATCTCTACGCTCTTCGACAACGTACGCAAGCTCAAGGAAGACGGCTACCTCGGCAGGGTTATGATCGTCTTCGACAGCTGCTTCTCCGGAGATTCCCCCGGCGGAAGGATTCTGAAGCAGGTTTCACCGGTGGCAATCAAGCTGGACAACCCTCTCCTCGCCATGAAGGACGCGATCACGCTCTTTTCCTCCACGGGTAACGAGGTTTCGAGCTGGTATCCAGACAAAGGGCACGGGATGTTCACCTACTTCCTCCTCAAGGGCCTTTCCGGCGAGGCTGGGAAGAACGCGCAAGGGGGGATCACCCTCGGCAGTCTGCGGAAATACATGGCGGAGAACGTGAACAAGTGGGCGGTACACACCACGGCGCAGGAACAACATCCACAACTGACCGCCGCGGATGACGACGAAGCCCTGGTCCGGCTGAAATAGAGGAGAATGAAAATGATCAAACTGATGATTCTTTTCCCGCTGGTCCTGCTGACAGGCTGTATGACTCAACAGCGGTTGATCAGTCTTTACAACGAGACTGCCAACTCCAATGATTCCGCCACATCCCGGAGCAGTGTTGCCAGTTCTTCTACGAATACCGTGTTTGTTGGATTCCAGTATGTCAACACAATAATATATAGTAGTACTATTGTATTTGTATCTTCTAATATAGTTACAAATCCGATAGCGATTGGTAGCAACGTTACATATAATTCCATCTATACAAATTTACTGACGATTTATTCGATATCAAATTATTTATCTAATACTAATATCTTATCGTCTTTAACCAACGTATCTTATTCTAACAATACTATATTAACTTCCTCTAATTCGTATATTCCAGGAAATATAACCACTTCTGGTTATCAATATGCTGTCGATATTGGCGGTGGATATACCAACATTGACAATACCTCTATACCGATTCAAGGAACCATCGTCCTCTTGGTGAACGATCCAGATGGCGATGACAACGGGGCAGGAACGATCACATATCCCTCGAACTGCTCTCCAGGAATTTTCGATATTCACCAGTTCGTGATAAGCGCGGACAGCGATTATCTCTATTTTTACGTGGCGATGAAAGCGCGATCTTGCTTCCAGGTTTCAAACAATCAGAATGCCACCGGATTCTATGGCCTATTTCTGGGTACCTACTTTGGGAAACTACAATATCCGGCGAGTACAAATGAAAGTTACCTTGGTACGACTTCTCCAAATGACGGTGTGACTTGGAATCAACGCTCTATGTTAAGTCCGGGCTTGCGTACTACCAATGTTTCCATTCAGTATTCCGCCTGTGTGTTCGGTTCAGGTTCTCCCAACATCGGAGTAGTTACGGCCAGCACCAATTTCTTCACCCAAACGACCGACGGCTATAATATGTTGATCACCACCAACGATATCCTTTCGACGGGAAACAATTCCACCATCTACGCCTGGAGAATCGCGCGCGGAACCCAGTTCACATCCGGTGATTGGCTTTTTACTGCTTTCTCCTTTAGTTGGGAGGATTATGGCGTTGTGAAATGCTGCCCCGGTGTTGAAGGATATTTATCTCCTATCGAACCAACATCTGAACCGGGTGCATTTGGATGTGGAAGTCAATATATTCATACTTTCCCACTATGTGTTGATATTATTTCAACGAATGGGAACCAAAATACGTTATTGGATTCGACTAACTGGATATGGGATAAGGATTTCATTCCTGTAACTCTGCCGTAACTTTCAATTTGAAAAAGGATAACCGGGCTTCTTCCTGCAGCATGTTTACAAAATGAGGTATTTTGTAAACATGCGCCGGAACAAAGTTCGGATCTGCGTGGGCAATCAATGATACTGTTCTGAGTAATGATCCAGCAGTTCTTGGATCATTCGCTGATAGGAAACATGGTTCTTCCTGGCAGAATTTTTAAAAAACTCAATGCTTTTCTCACTCAGGTTGAGGGTTACCTTTTTCATTCGGGGTTTCAATGCCAGTTGCTCGGGAGGGGGGAGCAAGTCCTTGACGACTTTCGCCGACGCAAGTGCTTCTGAAATGTCCGAAGGTGCGTCCTGATATCTATCTGTTTTCTTGTTCATAAATCCTCCTGCCTTCCCGCCAAGCGCCCGCACCAAAAATCCGAATTTTGTCACCACGCAATGTAAACCGGACTGTCAGAATAATTCCGTCTTCCATTCCAAAACAGAAATAACGCTTCTCGCTTTCGGAGGAATGTTTGACATCCTCGGCGATGACGCGCTTGCTGTCGAGGAAGGCGTTTTGTGCCACCTCAAAAGGAACCCCGTGCTTTTTTTGATTTTCCAGATTCTTGTTTTCGTCCCATTCAAATTCCATATGGATAATATACCATATAAAAGTATGGTTGTCAAATGTAATCCATTGAAAATCACTCTACCGCAGCCCTAATTCAAATTTGCCTTCTATACGGCCCCCGTTGCCTGCCGGTTGGAGAACTTCTCACTTACAACGAGGGTAGAGGAGAGGCTACAGTGACCCAGGAAGTCCTTTAAACGGATTACGTCCAGCTCGCCGGATTCCAGAAGCCGGATGGCGTGGGTGTGCCTTGTATGGCAAAATGAATGGAAAAAGAATCGGACCTTAGTGGGAGGACTAAGGTCCGATCCAATACCACTACTCCGTTTCCGGAGATCATTGGATATTCCGGCGAAATGTGTCACCCATTCCGGGGGAAAGTTTGTCATCCTTCCGGGAAATCATTCCAAAATTTGTCTTTTTTCAAAATCTGAGTCAATATAAATGACGTTGTAGATTTGGAAACGGGTGGAAACCCGGACGGGAAAGAGCTTTGATGCCATTTTCCACGTAGAATCGGGCTTCTTCTGGAAACATGTTGTCAAAATACCATAGAAAGTAAACGTGGGACATTTCCACGTCCCTCTGGCATTCCATCTCAAATTCTAACAACTCTTGCGTATATATTCCACCAGGGGACAAATACACGCAATACATGCAGATATATCTAGATGTACAAAATGGCAAGCCATTTTGTACATCGCCCGCGGGCAAGCCCGCCGATGCGCTACGTGGACGGCGCCACTTCGCACATCAGCGGGTACGCGCAATGCCCCTCCTAAGCGCAAGCGCTCCTACGGGTCACAGCGCGTACCCGCGGGCGTTGTATGCAATCGCGGCGACTCTATGAAATAAAGAGGAGGTAATTATGAAAGCTGTCTTCAATTTTTTACAAACAAATTATCAATGGTTTCTTTCAGGTTTAGGTGTATTTATCATTGGTTTATTCATAAAACAGAAATATTTTTCTAAAACCAAACAAAAAATTATTGCGGGCCATCACTCAAATATTATTCAATCAGGTCGTGATACAACTATAAATAAAAATTAGGGTATCAATATGGATAAAATGGAAATAAAATCTGGAAATCAATCTGAAGTTATACAGGTTGGCCGAGATTTGCACGTTGGTCTAAGTTATGATGATATAAAATCCATTTTTTACGATCTTTTTAAACTAAATTTCCCTCAACTAGTTCAAGAAGCTACAAAAACTGCTCAAACAAATCTTGAACAATATATAAATGTTTTAATTAATAAAATGAAATCTAATTCAGATGCTATTGATAGTAATAAATTACAAGACCCAAATATCCAATTTCTATTGAATGAATCAATTAAACAAACAGCAAGAAAAGGAAACAAAATTGATTTAGAATTATTATCAGATCTTATAATTACAACAATTAATAAAGATACAAATGAGACATTAGATATCGTGTCA
>Ga0326727_10011627_pt1 | contig 20392 bp, 12 predicted proteins | sample MB2enrmetagenome_FD_207643 | JGI IMG/M metagenome (GOLD analysis project Ga0326727, IMG submission 207643) | Lab enriched peat soil microbial communities from McLean, Ithaca, NY, United States - MB29MY | ecosystem: Environmental > Terrestrial > Soil > Wetlands > Peat | place: USA: New York...
ATTCCTGACTGCGGGCCTTGAGTCCATCGCCGCAGAATATTCCGGAGACATCCATTACGCCGCGACAATTTCGCAAGGGATCACCCTGCAAGCGCTGCCGGGAACCCCGACATTGAGCCTTACGTCTTCCACAGCCTCGATCATCCAGGGCGGGAGTCCGGCCACTTTCACCGCAACGGTCTCAGGCGCAGGCGTGAAGCCGACCGGAACGGTCACCTTTCTGGACGGCACCGCAACCCTGAATACCTCAACCCTGAGCGCGGATGTTGCTTCCTTCTCGATCAACGCACTTGCCTTTGGGGTGCACTCGATCACGGCGGCCTATTCGGGGGACAGCAACTACACGGCGGCAACGTCTGCCGCAGTAAGCCTCAACGTGACCGGCGGCGCAACGCCAACCTTCACACTCGCCGCGTCAGCCACTTCCGTGCCCTACGGCACTGCCTTCAGCTTCAAGGCGGCTGCGTCCGGCAGTTCTGGGACACCCACCGGTACTGTGACCTTCTTCAACGGTGCAACGCCGCTGGGGATGGCCACGTTGAACAGCAGCGGCGTCGCCACCTATTCCACCATGATGCCGGTCGGCCTCTATGGGATCACAGCCTCCTACGTTGGCGATAACAACTACGCGGCCGCCACCTCCAACTCTGTAAGCGTGGGAGTTAACAAGGCCACGCCTGCGGTGACTCTCACGTTGTCCGCCAGCTCGGTGAAGTTGGACACGCATGTCACCATGACCGCAACGGTAAAGCGCACCGGAGTTACACCCACTGGCACGGTGACTTTCTTCGACGGAACGACGCCGGATTCGACGGTCACTCTGAACAGCAGCGGCGTCGCCACCTTAACCGCCTACACGGCTGGCGTGCTCGGAGTGGGCAAGCACAGTCTCTCGGCATCGTACGCAGGGGACACGAACTACACTGCAGCCGACTCCAATGTAGACAGTCTGACAGTAAATCTGGCCATTCCGGTCGCGAAGCTCACATCCTCGCCCACTTCCACCACCTACGGCGATTCCATCACCCTCGCAGCCGCACTGACCGGCGCCCTGGGCACTCCCACAGGCAGAATCCAGTTCTTCGATGGCGACACGCTCCTTGGCGCCTTCAACCTAAGCAACGCGGGCATCGCCACGCACGCGGAAAAACTGGCCGCAGGCGAGCACTCGATCATGGCGTTCTATGAGGGCAGCGCCGTCTATGCGCCGGCGGATTCAAACACCCTCAAAGTCAAGATCGGCAAAGCCACGCCGGCAGTTGCAATCAAGTTGTCACCCAGCACGGCGAAACTCAGCCAGCCGATCACCTTCACCGTGATCGCAAATGGCGCCGGAGCCAAACCCACAGGCATAGTGACCATCCTGAATGGAGAAAAGGAATTAGCCATCGTCACGCTGAACGACAACGGCGAAGCGACCTTCCGCACCAGCAAGCTCACCGCGGGCAAGCACAGCATCACGGCGGCCTACGCAGGCAACGCCGACTACAAGCCAGCGACCTCAGTTCCCGTCACAATCACCATCTCCGCCGATTAGCCCATCTCCGATCAGCGGGCTGGCGTCCGTTCCCTATTCCCTGGTCCCTATTCCCTGGTCCCTGTTCCCTGTTCCCTGGTCCCTTGCCCCTAGTCCCTAGTCCCTAGTCCCTGTTCCCTGGTCCCTGGTCCCTTTTCCCTAGTCCCTAGTCCCTAGTCCCTAGTCCCTGGTCCCTAGTCCCTGCCTCTCCATATAGACTGATTGCAACGCCGCCATGAAAGACGCCATCCATGTCTCGAAGGAGAACTACCTCAAGGCCATCCTTGAAGCCGAGGCTGAGGGGCACCACGTGTTCCCGGCGACGCTGGCGCACTGGCTTGAGGTGTCGGCGCCCGCGGTGACCATGGCGCTCAAGCGCCTGCGCCGCGACGGCTTTGTCGAAGTGGGCGCGGACGGCATTGTGCGGCTCACCGAGTCCGGCCGCGAAACCGCCTACCGCACCGCCCTCCGCCATCACCTCATCGAGCGCATGCTGAGCGAAATCTTCGGCATGGAATGGTACGAAATTCACGAGGAAGCCGAGCGCCTGGAGCACGCCGTCTCCCCCGCCTTCGAGGCCAAGCTGCTTGAGCGGCTGGGCCAGACCGGCACCTGTCCCCATGGCAATGCCGTGCTGCCCGCCAGCCCCGCCGAACGCAAGCAGCGCGGCGAGTTGCCGCTCTCTGAAGCCGCCGAAGGCCAGCGCTACACCGTCACCAGCCTCCACGAGCGCGACCCCAAACTGCTGCTCTTCCTCCACCGCACCGGCATCGGCCCCAGCCGTACCCTCAAGGTGCTAAGCCAGAATTACGACCAAACCGTTTCGATTGAGCTACCTACAGGGAATTCGATCCTCGGAAGACCAGCCGCCGAGGCCGTCTGGCTTCGTCCCGCAGTTTAATCGTAAGTAAAAATAATAAAAAAACTTAACCATACTTAATCAACTGTGGCATACTTGAGTTGAAGACCGTTATCGGTCTTCTCCCCAAGACAACGATGTCCACCGAATCCCTCAGTCTGACCGCGCTCCCTGAGCCTTCGCTGCCCGAAGTCCATTCGAGCGTCCGCATCTCCCGCTCGCCCCTCTATTGGCGTCGCCTGCTCGGCTTTCTCGGACCCGGTTTCCTCATCTCGGTCGGCTACATGGACCCCGGCAACTGGGCCACGGACATTGCCGGCGGCTCCCGCTTCGGCTACACGCTGCTCTTCGTCATCATGGCTTCAAACCTGATGGCCATCCTGCTGCAAAGCCTCTCGCTCAAGCTGGGCGTAGCCACCGAGCGCGACCTGGCGCAAATGTGCCGCGAGAGCACCACCCGCTGGGTCAGCTTCCTGCTATGGATCGGCGCCGAAGTCGCCATTGCCGCCTGCGATCTGGCCGAAGTCATCGGCTCGGCCATCGCGCTGAACCTGCTGTTTCACATTCCGCTCTTCTACGGCGTGCTCATCACCGGCCTCGACGTGCTGCTCATCCTGCTGTTGCAGCGCTGGGGATTCCGCTACATCGAGGCGCTGGTCATCGCGCTCATCGGCACCATCGTGGCCATGTTTGCCGTGCAGATGTTTTTGTCACGGCCGGAATACTGGCCCGTGCTGCGCAATCTGTTTGTGCCCTCGGCTGTCATCTTCACCAACCGCGACATGCTCTACATCGCCATCGGCATGCTGGGCGCCACAGTCATGCCCCATAATCTCTACCTGCACTCCTCCATCGTGCAGAGCCGCCGCTATAAGCGCACGCCCGAAGGCAAGCGCGAGGCCATCCACATGGCCAATGTGGACTCCGCGCTGGCCCTCACGCTGGCCTTGTTTGTGAATGCGGCCATCCTCATCGTCGCCGCGGCAGTCTTCAACCGCAGTGGTCACTTTGAGGTTGCGGCCATTGAGGACGCCTATAAACTCCTCAGCCCCTTGCTCGGCGCGGCCGGCGCAAGCACCCTCTTTGCCATCGCCCTGCTGGCCTCGGGACAGAACTCCTCCATCACCGGCACGCTGGCCGGCCAGGTAGTGATGGAAGGCTTCATCCACATCCACGTCGCGCCCTGGCTGCGCCGTCTCATCACCCGCTCGCTGGCCATCATCCCCACCGTCATCGTGGTCTGGTTCAATGGCGAACGCGGCACGGAGAACTTGCTCCTGCTCAGCCAGGTGATCCTCTCTCTGCAGTTGAGCTTCGCCGTGGTCCCGCTGGTCATGTTCACCAGTAGCCGTAAACGGATGGGCGAGTTTGTCAACGCGCCCTGGCTCAAAGTCCTCTCCTGGGCAGTCGCTGCCCTCATCGCCGGCCTCAACGCCTGGTTCCTGGTCCTGATGATGCAAGGCAAGGCGTAAGCCAGGTGCGCCTACCTGCATTACGATCCTTCACTCCGGATTGGTCCCCGCCCGCGCGCCCTCAAACAAATCGACGAAATGCCGGTAGCGCCGGGCGATCTCGGCCACCGCAGCCTCGCGGGGAGTCTTGTGGTCGCGCCACGCCACCAGCGGATCCCAGAAGTCCGTCCGCCCCACGGCGAACCCGATAAATCCCGGCACTGCCGCCGCCGTGGTCAGCCATTCTGCCACGCGCTCGTCGTTTTCGCCGCGGCCCAGGATGATGCAGCCCACCGTCTCGCGCCCGCCGCGCCGCGCCGCCGCTACCATCTTTTCGCAGTCCTCGCGCCGGTCCAGTCCCTCGATCTTCCAGATGTCCGGCTCAACCCCGGCCTCCTGCAACTGCTCGATCGCGCCGACCATCAGTTGCGGCCGCAGATCCAGGTCGTAGGCCTTTTTGTCCCCATCGACCTTCGCAAGCTGCCCCTTCTCCGCCGGCACCAGCAGCTCAAACATGAATAAGCTGCGGTTCGCGCCGCGCAGATAATCCGACAGCCGCTTCAACCGCGTTGCCTGCTCCCGGTTCAGCGCCGCATCGCCCTCCGGGTTATACCGCACCAGCACCTTGCTGAAGGTCGGATGAAACGCCTCGATGTGCGCGGCAAACTCGTCGCCGTACTCGAAGTCAAACTCCTCCTGGCCGCTCTTCTCCGCCGGGCAGGCAATGTGAAAGCCCTGCGCCGCCGCATCGCGCAGAATCGCCCCTCCAAACTGCTCGTCCACCAGGATGCCGGCATTCTCTTTCGAGACTCCGCCCGCGACCGCGCTTTGAAAGCCCTCGTAAATCACCTGCTTGGCCGCCGCAATCTGCGCCGTCTGCTCGGCCGTCAGCGCGCCCTTCCAGCCAAACATGCCCGTCTCAAACGAGCCGCGGTGATCGAAGGGAAGAATGTAGAGCGGCTTCTGATAGCCACGAATTGTCATGCATCCTCCATGCGCTACGGAAGTAGGGTCAATCAGTTGGTTGGGCCGGCCGGACAGTGGGTTGCCTGGCATCTGCATCGTGCATCGGGCACGGCCATGCTGGGCGAGCGCGGCCTCAGAGGCAATCCGGGTCGCGCTTATTTGATACAGGAATAGGGTTGGTGGTGTCGCTAAAACTCCAATAATTTAGCCCATGACCGAAAAAGCCGCCGCTTAGTATCGGATCGTCGGCCCATGTTCGCCGATGATCGAAAACACCGATAGCAGATGCGTAATTCCGAGCACCTCCCGAACCCGTTTGCCAAGATTGACAAGCTCTAATTTGCAGCCAGCCGACTTGGCCGAGACGTACAAACGCACCAGGGCGCCGATGCCCATGCTGTCCATGCGCGTAAGATCGGTCAGGTCCAGCACGATGCGTTTGTTGCCCGGAATCAGTTTGCTGACTTTGGCGTAGAAGGCGTCGCTCACTCCCGCCTGCAGTCTGCCCTTGCATCGCACCATGACCATGTCGTCTTTGCGTTCGGTTTCAAGCGTGAGGCATTCCTCGACTGATTGGTCTGGCATAAGTCATTTCCTTTTCGAGAAGAATCCAGGGGAGAAAGCCGGTACCGGGTGATTCCCTTATACACCCCCCGGCCGGTAATTGGTTGCACACCTTTGAGGTTCGTGCTCATGGGTTGCCAATCCTGCACTCTTTTGGGAGCGCTGAGCGAATACTGGCCATCGAAACCTCCGCTGATCCTGAAGGGGCCCGACTTAAAACCGACCTGGCTGCTACGCGGGAGCAAGCACCGGCTCGACGCGCCTGGCTGCGGACTCCGCGCCAGCCTTCAGGCGCTCGATGGTGACCACCGTGATGTCGTCCGACTGGCCAAACCGCCTTGCCGCCTCCACAATGGCGGCTGCCGGCCGGGTCGATAACTCCTGCCCGCGCTCAAATCCAAACAGCTCGCCCTTCTCGTTCTGCGCCTCGACCACGCCGTCGGAGTAGAACGTCAGCCGGCTCCCCGGCCTGAGTTGAAACTGGCTGGATTCGTACTTTGTTCCGCTCACAATCCCCAGCGGCAAAGCATTGGCCAACTCAATCTCCTCGCCGTCGAGATACGGTGAAAGATGCCCTGCGTTGGCAATGGTGACGCTGCCATCGCGCGCAATGAAGGCGGCCACCGCGGTCGAGAATCCTCCTCCTTTGGCGCGACCGACCAGCCGCTCGTTCAGGTGAGCCAGCAGCTCGGCAGGATCCTGGGTGAACACCACCGTCGAGCGAATCGCCCCCACCAGCACAGACACCAGCATGGCCGCGGGCAACCCCTTGCCGGAGACGTCGCCCACCACCAGCAGCAGGTCGCCATCGCCGATAGGGAGCAACTGGAAAAAATCGCCGCCCACCTGCTGCGCCGGCAGATAGGCGCTCTCCACGGCAAACCCGGGAATGGAAGGCTGCTCCTCCGGAATCAGAATCTGCTGCACACTCCGCGCTGCCGCCAGCTCTCCTTCGATCTCCCGGTTGCGGTCCTGGATGCGCCGCAGGCGGAAGGTCATGGCCACCAGCATCACCAGCGCAAACAGCAGGTAGGAGATGGCGCGCAGATCGATGTCCAGCCCATGCCACATCACGTCCTGCTTGGGGCTGGGCAGGTTCAACTGTCCGGCCATGCGGGCTGAGTTCTCCAACGTGATGAAGAGAAGCGAAGCCCCGATCCAGCGCATCTCCGGGAGCTTGCTGCGAAAGCACGCCGGCAGCATCAGCAATTGGGTTAGCGATGCGACCATGATGGCGGTAGTAGTTGCTTCGTCAATAGGCCATGCGAGAAAGGCTGGCATCGGAATTCCCAAGCCAACATAGATATCCCCTAAACCCGCAATCTGGACAAGCCGGTAGGCTTTGGGAACGGGCCGATTGAGAAAGGAGAAGATAAACTCGACGAGAAACCATGCCGTCAGGCCATTGCCGAGTTGAAAAATCGTATCGCTCAACCAGAGCGGCATGGAAATGTCGAGAACGTGGGAGATTTCCGCAAGACGCAGCGAAGTGACCGCCGCAAGAATCAACCCAAGCCAGAGGTTTTCCTTGAGCCTCACATTGACGGAATAAAGCAGCAGAAAGACAAGCGCTGCGAAGGCGACCGCCGCAAAGCAGAGGTAGTGCGTGGCATTGATCCGCAGATAGGCGAGCGTCTTTGCATCCTTGATGGCCTGGATTCTGTCTGCGGGCGCCACCAGGTCACCGATGGGCGGACGCATCCCAGGGGCTCGCCATTGGGGGAAGGCCCTCACGGCCAGGGATAGATAACCATAGGGTGCAATAGAAGAGGGAAAGGTCAGGATCTTGCGGGCATTGGCGCTGGCGTGAAGGAGGCTGGTCGGGGCGGTTCCGCCAATCAAATGACCATTGGCATAGACCTCGTAATTGAGGGGCTCGTCCTGTACCAGGAGTGCCAACTGGGGCGTCTTCGTCAACTCGCCTGGGAGCATGATCTCAACATGCTTCCAATAAGTCTGGTCCCCAACACTCACCAAGGGCAATTTTGGCTGCCAAAGGCACGCCGGGTCGTTTCCACTGGCACACCGCGGGTCATCTCCGGGATGGTACTGCCACTTCTCCACCGGAATGCGCACCACGTCCGCATCCTGCGCGCAGGAAACCGAAGCCGCGGCCAGCAGGACGGCTGCCACCAGCAGCCCCCGCGTCGCCATCCCGAAGATCCAGTGTCTCCCGAACATTGCCGCTAGCGTAGCAGGTCGCGCCAAGCCGTGGACAGGGCATTCTCTCACGCAAGAGCCTTCCCGGCGGCTCCCATCCGTCAACCCGCACAGCCCGCATTTATAACCGCAAAGCCAGCCCTGTCCCCTACACTGGTCCCACCATGCCGAACGCATTCACGCTCACCATCGAGCGCCTCCAGGGCCAGGCTCCCGGCACGGTGATCCTGCGCCTCACCGGCCGGCTCACCCTCGCCAGCGTCCTCTCGCTGCGCGCCCATTTCCGCGACTTTGAGCCGCCTTCCCTCACCATCCTCGACTTCGCCGCCGTCGACTATATGGATTCCGCGGGCATGAGCGAAATCATCAACCACGAGGTCTATTGCCGCGGCAAGCGCGTCCGCCTCGCCGTCGCCGGCGTCACGCCTCGCGTCCTCAGCATGTTCCAGATCACCCGCCTCGACCGGGTTCTGACCCTCGTGCCCACCGTCGAAGAAGCCGAAGCGCGCGCATAGACTCCGGGCTCCGTTGCCCAGCCCGATTGGCTCGCTTATGCCGGCGCCCTGGCTGGCGCCGGCACACCGGTCGGGGTTACGCACAGGACAGTAATATCGTCTTCCTGCCCAAACTGCGTTGCTGCCTCGGCAATAGCCTGTGCGGGCTGCCTGCTGACAGCCTGCGTACGCTCAAAGCCATAAAGCTCTCCCTGCGGATTAGTGGCTTCGACCACGCCATCCGAGACAAACGTGAGCCGGTCGCCGGGAGCGATCTTGGTGCGCGTTTCTACATAGCGGCCATCGGCCACCATCCCCAAAGGCAAGCCGGCTTCCACCGCCATCTCCTCGCCGTTGCAATACGGCGCAGGATTGCCTGCATTCGCAATCGTCATGGCGCCATCTCTCGTAATGAGCGCCACACAGCAGGTGACGAATCCGCCCACCTGCCCATAAAGCACGCGATTCAAGTAGTCCAGGATCGCAGCCGGCTCGCGCGCATCGCAACCGCGAAGTGCGCCCATGATCGCGCTCACTGTCATGGCAGCCTTCAGCCCTTTGCCGCTCACGTCGCCGACCACAACAAGCACGCCGCCGCCTTCCTCCGGCAACACGCGAAAGAAGTCCCCACCCACCTGCTTCGCCGGTACATACACGCTCTCGATTCTGAACCCCGGCACATCCCTGGCCGGAGTCACCAGTCGCTCCTGCACCTCCCGCGCCGCCTCGAATTCCACGCGCAGCTCATCCCGCGCCCGCCATGCCTGCCAGCCGCGCTGGCCCAGCATCGTGAACAGAACCATCGCGGAAGCAAGACTTCCCAGATCGTACAGAGACACATAGAAGTGCCCGATCCTTCTATCCATGCTGATGCCGGAACTCTGCAGCATAACCTCCATGGAAAAAATGGCCAGTGCTATACCGGACAGCCAGTTCTTGCCGCGCGTAAACAGTGGCCGCAGATTGACTCCGATGGCGATCAGGCTGAAGACCTGGACACCGACCCACTGCGCCCCAAATATCCAGAGATGGTATGCGGACGAAGAGGTGGTCAGATCCATATAAAGCTCGCATGCGTTCACAATCACGAGCGATGCCTGGAGGATTCGCTTCAGAGCCCGGGCTCGCAGCGAGTGGATGGCCCAGATAAACTCCACCGTGAGGGCCATGTTGGGGATCGTCAGCGCGATGAAGAGGATGCCATCGAGCCGCCATGGCAGCGGATTGATTCCCACCGAATCGATGTCGCCGTGGATGAATGGGAGCGCGAGAGAAACCAGGAAACCACTGCACAATAGCAGTTCCCGGCCGCCCGCCCAACGCCAGAAGGTGAACAGGCCGATACCCAGGGCGGCCATGAAGGTGTAGATGGCCAGATGAGGCCCCAGGGCAAGCAGGGCCGCCAGATGGTCCGCGTGGTTGGCAAGACGCAGGTTGCGGCTCTCGCCTATCTCGAAGCGGGTGCTGCGGAGCGCCCGCGTGGGCCAGCGCCACCAGCTGGATGCCTGAAACCACACCCGGTAGGAAACCTCTGCGGCTGTGCCCGGCTGAACCAGGCCCGCGGGCAGCTCAAATACCGACCCCGCGGGCGCAACAACTGGCTCCGCGTCGGGCGGAAAGCTACCTTGCCGGGCCACTCGCTGGCCATTGACGAAGAGCTCGAATGCGATCCAGGAGGGGTAAAGGTCGCTGACGCGAATTGCGAGCGGACCGCAAGCGTCCTTGGGGGCCGGCACGCGCACACGGGTCCATTCAAAGCCGCCGGCAGGCCCGGGCGGAGGCACCGGCCAGCGGCCATTCTGCGCCACCCGCCAGGCGCTCTCGTCCAATCCGGGATCGGCCCAGCGCGCTCCGCCACTCGGGTCGTCGCCAAAGTGGTAGCGCACCGGCGCCACCGGCTGGGCCTGCTGTGCAGCACACAGCAGCCCTGCCGAGCCTGCCGAAACAACCGCGAAAAGGACCAGCAGTCCAGTCGTGCGGGGAACCATGGGTGAATCATACGACGCGAACGCGTTGCGGGCGACGTAATGCAATCCTGGTCTTGGCAACTGGGAAGTAGATTGGCGCGTCGGCGTGGAATGCCAGCGTCGAAGTTGATTTCAGTACTTGCCTCTGATCCACCCCCAGAATCCGTCCAATTCGGAATATGAATTGGACGGATTCTGGGGCTCAGGTCAAAAAAACTATCTACTGGCCTGCTTTCACTGGGCCAAGTGGCCATTGCACACCCGAAAATGGATGCCGCGTCGTACCGTCCGCAGTACAACTCGGTATCACTGCTTCCTCACCGAGAAGAGTGTCACCCCGGCTCTCACGAGATTCGAGCCGGGTGTGCGCCTGCGGGCGCGTGCAGTGGGGGGCGTAGTAGATTGCAGTAGATGCCATTACGCCAACGGGCTGATGGTTTGTAGAGCAGATGCCTAGGCGCGCACCCAACGAAAACGGGCCTATAGAGCAGCCACCGGGTTGCGCGTCTTCAGCATCAGATCGATCACATGTTGCAGGGTCTCAGCCTCGAATACGCGCTTCCAATCAGGCTTGATGACGTGGTCCATTCCCCACCCGATGGCCACCTGGCACGCATCGGAAAATGGAGACTTCTCCGCGCCGAATACAATGGCCATTGCTATTCTTGCGTGACCAGCCATGAACGCGTGCGCTGCCGCGGGTGGAACACCCTTCGTGATGGCCATATCCAGCGACGCCTTCATCAAAGTGGCAGCTGTAGCAACAATGATTTCCGACATGGCGGGTTCCAGCAACGCGAATTCAGTAGGCGTGACCCGGTAGACGTTCCGCACTGGTGAAAACATCGATCTGCATATCTTTGTTGCTTCCGCGAAGACTTCTTCCGAGCCTTCAATGAAGGACACCAGGATGTCCTGCTCGGCGATTCCTCCGAAGTAATCGCTGCGCGCCTCAACAGTCGGCTGCTCGGTGAAGAATGGCGGGTGGCATGGGTGGGTGATGACCTGCGTGATCTCCGGCCGGGTTGGAATCAGCCCGGCATAGGCAGCGGCTGCATCCAGCGCTATCAGCGCCGAGCCAGGTTTCATTTGCGGAACATACGTATGAGAAAGACTGCCAATCGCTTCGTCCGGTACAGCCAGCACAACAAAGTCAGCGTGCCCCAAAACTCCCTCTGTCGGGTTTACCTGAAAGCCCTTCGCCCGGAGTGCATCCGCCCTCTCCACATCGTTTTCGCAGAGAATCGTGCGATATCCATCCGTGCAACCGATCTTCTCCGATGCGCGGAGCCCCATCTTGCCTCCCGCGCCAACAATGACCACTGTTTTTTCCATACGAGTCTTCCTTTTTGGCATTCAGTCTGAGATGTAACGCCGTAAATTCGAGATGCTCTGTGCCGCCCAGGCATGCTCTAGCCGGATGGTTTCTTCGAGAGTGCCTTGTTCCGGCGGCCAGAGTTCGAGGATTGCGTTGGACTCTGGAGCCGCATTGAAAACCTTCTCCAGGAGTTCGCGGACATTTAACTGGCCTTCACCCGCAGGCCGTCCCTGCACGGAAAACCCCATCCGGTGCCAGAGCCTTTCCACGATGAAGTCCTTCACGTGCAGGCACTTTATGTGCTTCGACAGCACGTTGGTCACTTGTTCTGTGCCCTCTGGAATTGCGAGCGAGTTCACCGTATCGAGTGTGATTCCAACATGCGAACTGTCTGCCGAATTGACCAGGTCGGCAAGCGCCGATGCCGGTACCCTCCCGTTCTCTATCGCGAGAAATACGTCCTGTTCAACAAGCGCTGGAATAATCTCAAGGATGTTCGTCCGCATCTGTTCCAGTGGAACAGCAATGCCGTCGGGCCCTTCCGTGGTGGTGCGCAACAGCCTGCTGCCGCCTCTGGCAGCCAGCTTCAATTGGTCCCGCAAGTGGCTTGGTTCAAGGCCCTGCGTTCCGATTTCAAGTGAGATGCCTTCCGACTTCGCCAGGGCTTGCAAAGACGACAGTTCGGCTGGACTCAGACTGTCCAGCGGAAGGTTAGGGCCGTACTGGACTACTTTGACTCCAAGATCTATTGCCTTTTCCAATAGGTCGAAGGCGTTCATCGGTTTGACGGGCTCCGCGCCCGGAAACCCGATGGACCACATGAATGCGTAAGTACCTATCCCGAGTTTCACGGGCGCCCTCCCGTCGCAACACTTTCCGCGTCGGATTGCGATGTCCCCCGTAAGACATCAATCGTTGCGATCGCATAGGGTTTCAAATCAAGATGTAAGCTTCCTTCGTGTGCGGGGATTTGCCGTGCGCCCGTTTGTCGCCGAGACTCTGGATCGATCATGTAACGTTCGACATTACCTTCGTCGAGGGTAGACAGCTCGGCCCGTCCAGCAATCCCGGCCAATTTGAGGTTCACCTTCACCTCGTTTGCGCCGAGATTTGCCACCATCACACGCAATCCGGAGGGCTGAATCAAGGCCAAGCTCTCCATCCTCAGAGGATCGCTTGATTTGGAGCGAATTACTTCCCCACACTTATAGGCAGCAGAATCGGCAAAGACGTGGTACATGGGAAAGACAGCATTTGGAATGGAGAGAAAGCGAGAAGGCGAAGGTGATCCCGCCTCCGTTTCCATAATCCCTTTCCACCCGGCAGTCTCGTAGCAGGTCACGCTGGCGACTCCACCTTCGGCCATATGTTTGAGAGTTCCTAGAGTCCACCCCGCACCGAGCAGAGAACTCTGCCTCTGGTCCACATCTTCTGGCAGCCCGCCATTACCTTCAGGAGTCAACTCGTCGCTTTGACCTCCCTTCATCCTTTGCTTCAACCGCACCGGAGACACCGTAACGGGGATTTCTCCGAGACAGGCGCGAATGCTGCTCAGCACGGAAGACTGCGCCGCAAGATTCTCAATCAGTGTCGTGTTGTCGGACGCATGTACCTGGGGGTTCAGCGAGAACCAGACTCCCGCCTCCGGAGGCTTCGACGGCCAATTACGATTAAGTTCAGCAAAGTTCGAACCGGCGCCAAGTACGACCGGAGCAATTGCTTCCAGTTCTCTCAATTCCGCACGCCGATCTGAATGTTGCATCCCCACATCGGCAAGCCATGAACATATGTTGACTTTCCGATCGCCTGCCTCCTGAAGAACGCGCTTAAGTTCTGCATGATCCGCATCTGGCGCCAGCGCGACCTCCATCGGGAGACTCAAGCGACTGGCCTCTTCAGCGGCCCTCCAAAACCCCGCTTCGCTGCTGCTGTTTCCCGGGTGCAAGTCGACGCTAAGATGATCTGGACGCAGAGCCTTCAATCGAAGCACGCTTACTTCTGAGAGGCGATAGGCTGAATCCGCGTATTTGAAGCCAATCCGGGGAAATTTTGTTCGCACTTCAGGATCGAGCGTAACGGTCACTTCTTCGTCATCGGGTGGATACTCCGCAAGGCCTGAAATATTCCCGCGCAGTTTTAGCGTGAAGGATTGGTTTACAGTCGCTCCCTTCTCAATCCATGCTGGATAAGGTAGAGAGAGAGGTGTTGAATACGTCTTGAATGACGCGTCCGTCCAGTTTCGCTGGTCCTCGGTCTCAAAGACATCGCCGGCAAACACGAGCTCGGCGTTCAGGTCCGGCTTGACACGGAAACACATGGCCGCAACATCGAGAAACGGTTGATGCGGCGCAACCGTGGATGGAAACCGGTAGTGCTGCGTGCTTCCATCCGTGTGTGTGATCTGGCAAGGCTCTCCTATCGACTCGTCGATCGGGTGGAGCACGCAAATGCCTATTCTGCTTTTCTGGAAGGACGTGTGGGCCTGGCCCCTCATCCTCCACACAATGCAGCCGTCAGCATCGCCGCATACATCCGCTCTCCATCGGAAATCGATGCCTCGCTCCTGGTGCACGCAGTCGTAAGAGACTTGGAAACTATCGGAAGTTGAACAAATATCGAGGTTGGACAACACTCCCGGAACTGTGCGCCAGTTCTCATCGCGGACAGCAACGTAAACGGCGCGGACAATCTCTCGCCTCTCGAGCTTTATGTAGCGGAAAACGCCTTCGCGAAAAACGAGATGCAGAGGGCCTGCACGCAGTAAAACATCCGGGACGGATGGGCTCTCGGCGCCGAAAAGCAGGACGTTCTTGGATAGCAGCGCATTCACCGGATAGAAACCGCCTGTCCCGACCGTGCGGACTCATAGGACGCATCGACTAACCGCAGGGTTTGCAGGTTGTCCCTGGCGGTGGTTTCGGCTGCCTCGACGCCCATTAAGGCGTGCAAAAGGTTGGCCTGGCAAGGGACGATGCTGGAATGAACCACATCGTAGGCTGGATCTGCCCACGAAAAATGGATAGGCGGCGAAAAACGTTCGCTGGTTCCATCCTGCGTAGTGACGCGGATTCTGTAGCCGGACTTCAGTTCCAGCGAGCCCTGCTCCGCCTCGACAAAAATGCGAGTCTGCGGGAAGCATTCGTCTTCCAGGTAGTTCTCCGCATAGGCCATCGACGCCACGACGGTGACTCCGCTCTTCATCCCCAGGACGACAGTAGCCACGTCCTCGCCCGCGATGTCGGTGTGCACCCTTGCCGTCGCACAATAGACGCTGCCAGCCTCGCCAAAAAAAAACCGGCAAACGTCAAGGATGTGCGTCCCCAGATCTGTCAGGATGAACTGCGACAGGTCCTTCAGAAACGGCTGATTCCTGAACACCGGAAATCCGGAGATCATGTCCACGCGCGCCCGGAACGGACGCCCGATCGGCGCGTTTTCAAGCTGATTCTTTACCTCGCGGATTGGCGTCTGCCAACGCCAGTTCTCGTTGACCAATAGCGGAACGTCTTCGTTTTCGAAGGCCTCCGTCATCCTGCTCGCAATCTCCAGACTTGGGGCTAGAGGCTTTTGGCAGATAACCGGAAGACGATACCGCAAGGCCAACATTGCGAACTGCTCATGCGTGTCCGGTCCTGTGATAATGTCCACAAAGTCCAGCTTTTCTTTGCGAAGCAATAATTCGGCATCATCGTAGACCGTTGGGATTTCGAATTTCGCAGCATAGGCCTGCGCCTTTTCGGCCGTGCGATTGTAGATCGCCACGCACTTTGCTCCCGGAATTTCACCCCAGCCGCTCAACTGAAATCCCGTCCAGAAGCCTGCGCCGAAAGCGGCAAAACGAAGATCGTTCATCACGCCCCTCTATTGCATCGCCACTCCCCACGCCGCTTTTCAGCCGATGGGAACATACCTAGCAAATGCAATGCAATAAGCTTCGCACAAACGATGCGAATGCTGCTCCTTGCCCCGTCGACAGATAAAACATCACTCTACCGGACGGGGAAGATATTCTCTGTGAGAATCAACCCAAGTCTTCTGACGATTGCATCGCGCCCATCTTGCATCCAAAAGGGCCATTCCTCATTTGGCTACTTACTTGCCCCGAATTCGAGTTCATTTGCCCAATGTGTCTCCCAATCGTCGTGGAAACTCATTGAGTTATATTTCGAGACACTCCGCCCGGCAGCAAGTTCCCGGGCTGGCGCGTGATTGTCATTGATCCGGCACGTGAGTTTTATGGTTTGCCCTGAGCGAATTCGCCGCCAGACGGCCGGCATCTCGCTCCAGGGAATTGAAGCCTCGACGAACCGCATGTCGGAAGTGCGGCGTATCGTCAAGGCTGCGCCTTGAACGGCACCCCCATCGATCGGGGACTTAGGCTCCCTGGGAAAGAAATGCTTTCGAGGCATGCCCGGGGATTGAAGGCGCCACACCTCAGTTCCGCCGCCATGCTCGTCGGCAACAGGGTTCAGCGCATACTCGTAATCTGTATCCCAATAGGTGATGAAACGGGGCATCACTCCTGGCGGATGCGAAAGCCATGGTTTCTTCTCCAAAACGTTGAAGGCGATTTGTACGTTATCGTGCTCGCCGGTTCCGGAAGGGATGTCGAAGTTCTTTCGATAGGAATAGTGCCGAACTCCTTCTGGCCAACTGAGTTGTTTCCCGTCCCTCGTAGACACCTTGTCGGGATAGAAATAGCCGTCATCGTCGCGGGTTGCGAAGCGCACCATCCCTGGATCGGGCGTCGTGTCCGGGATCTGTGCCGCGAAGTAGAAATTCTTGTCGTCATAGGCCGTATAGACAATTGGAACGTTCGAGGTGCCAGCCTGCTGGCTTCGGTCCTTGAATGGGAGCCATGCCTTTTCCGTCAGGCTAGCGTCCACGCCAGTGGCCGGAAGCTGTTGGGGCAATATCCCTTTCCAATCGCTCAAATCGCCATCGACAGTGATTGTCCTGCGGGCAATGTAGTTTACGTGTAATGTCTCGGCGTGTTCGACTGTTCCATCTGCGCCCCCGTCGAAGGTGACAAGCAGCGGGTAGAGATTTGTGTCCGTCGCGGCTCCGGACTGAACCGTCATGCTGATTGCACGCGTCTCATGCGCTGCAAGGGCAACCCTGATCGCCCTTGGTGCAAGCGCCAGCTCGCCAAGCGTAACCCGTACCCGCCCGGTTACAGCGCGGTTGAGCACGTTGGTCAGCGAGAGTCTTAGCGAGGGGTGCTGATCGATGGGCCGGGTAAGATCCCGCGCCACAATCTCCACCGGATCGTAACCGGAAATGCGGGCTGCTCGGATTGCCTGCAACAGCCCTTCGAACGAACCAGGCGTACCATCGCTGCGCAGGAAGAATCCGCGCCCATCCAACGGGACCTTGATAACTCCCTTCCCGCCTTTCTCAGGATTCCCGTAAAAATCGTAAAGCGTAAACGAGCCTTTCGGATTGGCGACGGTCATGGCTGCATTTGGACTGACTGCAACGGAGCGAAACAAGGTACGCGCCGGATCATAGATCTTGGCGAGGTCTCCAAGTACAACCACGGTTCCATCATCGGGGTTTGGTTTGCCCGACTTCGCCAAAGGAAGACCACCGAAGACAAAGACCCAGGGAAGGCCATTCTGATACAGCAGGCTGCGAAACTCCCTTTGGCCAATGAATTTCTGCGAGGCTGCGACTGCAGCAGCTGGAGACCACGCCTGCACGATCGGATAAACACGATCTCCAATTTTCACGTTCCTGCTGTAATACACGTTGTCGCCAAAGATGCCGGCGGTCCTGCTTTGCCCCTGGGCGCGCATCGATGCGATGACGCCGGCAACACGATCTTCGGAATTGGCGATCCAGCTTTCTGTATCCCAGATGCGTACCGGTCCGTATGGGCTTTTTCGATGCACCCATTCCGGCACTTCGGAAGGATCGGCAGCAAGAGCCTGGTAATGAATGCTCGCAAAGTCGAGCCACTTGAGGAAGTGGTCGGAGCCATCGGAGAATAACTTGTCACGGGCATTGGATCCGGAGCATGTGCCACCAATGAGGACCTTAACCCCTGACGCTTTGCGAGCTGCCTCTACTCCTTCCGCCATGTGCGTGAAGATCTCCCGGTAGCGGGGAATATCCGCGCCCCAGCCGGAGATTGAAATGCTCTCCCACGGCTCATTCCACAGTTCGACTGCGTTGAGATTCCCTGCCGGCCATCCATACTTTGTTGCCACCCCTTGAACCCACTTCTGAAAGTCGTTGTCATACGACGGCAGCCAGGCGCGATCGTCTTTTGTGTCCAGCATCTTGTTATCCGGAGAGAGCCATGGACGCGGCTGCATAAGTGGCTGGTCGGTCCAATCGTCGCCATCCCCAAGGGTCAGCATCACGGTTACGTCGTGCTTCTTTGCCCATTGCATGTACTCGTCGAGGCGGTCCATGCTCTTGCGGTAGCCGGGTTCGGTCTGCGGCTCGTAATTGCCGCCCGTGCGCGTTCCCTTCACGCCCAGCTTCTCAAATAGAGAGAACACTCCCTCGTTCATGAACTCGTCCCACGTGGCGTCGAGCGCGTAGGTGGGAAATCGAACTCTTCCTTCGTCTGGCTTGACGGTGCGGGCAAAGGCGGCTGCAAAGGCGGAGCCGTGTCCTTCCAGCCTCACGACTAAGGCGTACCCGCCAAAGAGTTCGCCGATCTGCGGGCGCACGACCACGTCCTGGCTCCCATTGGGTGGAATATCGACCAGAAGCGGGGATTTGCCTTCCTCCGCTATCTTGAAAACATGCGGAACCCAGACGTCGCCGACAGGAACGCTGGTCCCGTATCGAATCACCTGCAACACTCCCGCGGCGCGCAGGTCCTGGTCACTCGTGTTGATGAAGTGCAGAGTCACTTCTGCCGTTTCACCGGGCCATAGAACATTCACCATCGAGGATCCGGCAGCGTGCCCCACGCCGGTGTGAACAGCGATCTCCTGCACGTTGAAATCGGTTGCCTGTTTCTCTTTTCCAAGGTCGAAGGCCTCCGCGAAGCCAGGCATGTTTGGCCCGGTTGTCATTTGTGCAGTGCCAACGGACGCGTTAAGGAGGAGAGCTGAAAATAAACCGATGGTGAGAAATCGTATCTGCATCATCTTGGCTGGCCCCTGGTCTGATAACTGAAATGGAATTGCCCGGCGCAACCCAGCACATCGCGGATCGTCTCAGGACTCCTCAAGGTTGATTGGGTGAATATGAGGGCGGAGCTTCGCCAGCTTGACGATCCGGTTGGTCGCTTAACGTGAAGTTCAGCTCGTTGGCCTCCTTCAGGTCCTTCCAATCGATCCACCAGTTCTTCACGGGGCGTCCATCGAGGCCGATGCCATGCACATACACCTTGTCGGGAGCGCCGTCGGCGCGTATGCGCAGTCGATGGTCTCCAAGCAGGAGTGTCGCGCTCGGAAAAGTCGGGCTGTTCACGGTGAGACCGCCCACTCCCGGAATCTCCGGGTAGATCCCGAGCTGGGCAAACACAACCCATGAGGAAGTCGCGCCGAGATCGTCATTTCCCGGCAACCCGCCGGGCGAGTCGTCGAATATTTCATGAAGCGTCTTGCGCACAACCTCCTGCGTCCGCCAAGGCTGACCCGCCCAGTTATAGATCCATGGGTTGCCGAAGCTGGGCTCATTGCCGATGAAGAAATGAGGGGTGTAACCCTCTCCAATCGCTCTTCCCGCCTCGTTCCACTTCCCGTATTCGCTGAAGTATTGGTCGAGGCGATCACTCGCGATCTCCCCGCCACCGATAGCGTCGATGACTCCCTTCAAATCGTAGGGGACCATCCAGCTGTATTGCGCGGAATTCCCTTCCACAAATCCATCTGCCTTCGCCGGCGAGAATCCAGGAAGGAAGTTGCCGCTTCGATCGCGGGGACGTATGTACTTCGATTCAGGATCGAAGAGATTGCGCCAATTCGACGAACGCTTTAAGAGGGCCTCCGCGTCTTGCTTGTCTCCAAGTGCTGCGGCGAACGTTGATAGGGCAAAATCGGCGCTTGTGTCTTCCAATGTGACCGCCGCGGCGCCGTCCAGATCTCCGTCGCCTTGGATGCGCGGGATGAAAGCCCGCTTGAGATACTCCGTCAGTCCTGGCCTCTCGCTGCAGAGCCGGCTATGCGCCTGGGGATCTCTTGCGCCTTTCAGCATGGCAGCGAGTGCGGAGCGGGTGTCGAATCCGGTTCCTCCGAAGGCATGGATGCTCGAAAGGATGGGACTGGACGGGTCGCCGACCATGACGCAGCTATCGTCGTTAGCCACTCCCCAAATCGGCAATCCGCCTCCCTGTTCCGCATCGACAACGAGAGACTCGGCCATGTCGCTGGCTGTCTTTGGAAAGAGCATCGTGATCAGCTGAACCTGCGATCGGTAGATATCCCAACCGGAGTAGTTGGCGTATTGCACCCGGCCTCCAGCCTTGTGGATGGCGTTGTCGAATCCGATGTATTCCCCATTGACGTCGCTAAAGGTGGAGGGGTGGAGTAGAGAGTGATAGAGCGCTGTATAGAAGACTCTTTGCTGTGCCGCATTTCCGCCAGAAGCCTGTATATGACTCAGCGCTGTGTTCCAGGCCGCCCGGGCCTGCGTTCGAATCTCCTCGAAATCCCAGCCTGGAATCTCCTGCTTTAGATTCATCTCTGCGTTGGCTGCGCTCACATACGACAAGCCGGCCTTCAAGAAAACGTTCCGATTGCCGGGCGCGAAGCTCAGGTAGCCCCCGGATCGTTGTCCATGCCTGGAACCCGGGGTCCGAGCGATTTCCAACTCGTTGAAGGTACCGGCCTGACTGGAGTCTTGTTGGACCTCCAGGACGAAAAAAACGCGATAGTGATTCTCCTTTCCACAGAACTCGTCACTCTCGACAGAGCCCGTCATCCTTGCGGATTCCACACGAATCTCCGCATTGTTGACACGCGTCAGGTTACGGCTCAGATCGACGACAATGGAATGGGCCTGCCCATCTTCCGGGAACCGTACGCGTGCTATTCCCGAGTGAACCGCTGCAGCCAGCTCAACCTCAATGCCGGAATCGAGTTGGACGCTGTAGTAGCCGGGCTGGGCAGTCTGGCCAGCGGGATCGTAGGTT
>Ga0326727_10011629_pt1 | contig 20389 bp, 14 predicted proteins | sample MB2enrmetagenome_FD_207643 | JGI IMG/M metagenome (GOLD analysis project Ga0326727, IMG submission 207643) | Lab enriched peat soil microbial communities from McLean, Ithaca, NY, United States - MB29MY | ecosystem: Environmental > Terrestrial > Soil > Wetlands > Peat | place: USA: New York...
TCCACCCTGAGGATGCCCATGTTGGCGCCGCGGCGGGTGCCGCCCTGCTTGATGGTTTCGGTGGCCACGTCGAAGATGTTCATGAAGGAAATGGGCCCGGAGGCCACGCCTTTGGTGGACTTGACCGGGTCGTTGGCCGGGCGGATGCGGGAGAAGGAGAAGCCGGTGCCGCCGCCGGATTTGTGGATCAGGGCGGTCAGCTTGATTGCGTCGAAGATGGACTCGATGTCGTCGTCCACCGGCAGCACGAAGCAGGCGGAGAGCTGGCCCAGCTCCCGGCCGGCGTTCATCAGGGTGGGGGAGTTGGGCATGAAGCTTAAGCCGGCCATCATGTCATAGAATTTTCGGGCGGTGGCCGCGACGTCGGCCTCCGGGTCGTACTTTCGGTCGATCTCGGCGATGGTCTCCGCCACCCGGCGGAACATGTCCGAGGCTGCTTCGGTGGGCTCGCCCTTTTCGTCCTTCCTCAGGTAGCGCTTTTTCAGGACTACCACGGCATTGGCGGATAAAGGCAGCTCCCCGGCGATTTCCCTGGCTTCATCCTGTAGCATCGTTTTCTCCTGAAATTAGTGACTTTCGGTTTTGGGCTGAAATTCCAATATCTTGTATTTTATTTGACAATAGAATACTACATCTTGAGATTTCGTCAAGAGAAATCTGGCCAAATGAGGGGGATTTTTAAAAAGGCGAAGGCCATTTTAGCGCGCCAGATTAGGGCTTCAGGAAAGCCAAGACGATTAAACCTTGACGAAGCTCATTTTTTCTAAGGTTTTCTGCCGCAGGCAGATTTTTATCAGGCCCATAAACTATACATATGAATAGTATACAACTGGGCTCGACAAAAGGGAAGAGAAAATTAATCGGGCGGGAGACGCCCCCTACCTCGCTTATGATTATGGTCAGGCGGCAGGTTTCGGCGGGGGGAGATTGGTAGAGAGCGGGGATAGTTGGAAGGGCGGCGGGCGAGCCGCGCCTGGCAGAATTTTTCATTCTCGGGGGCGGCCAGAATTTACCAGGCTGGTTTAGCCGCCCAGATAGCCGGCGGGGAGGTGGTCGGCGTCCCAGAAGTTGATCGGGGCCGCAGGTTTTGGCCTACGGGTGGTCGCCGGCTTCCGGAGGACTTGGATAAGACTCAGCCGGGATTGCACCAGCCTCACCGTCAGGGTCCAGAAGGTCAGGCAGGTCAGGGCCCAGAAGAGGGAAGGCCAGCGCGGGTCCCGCCAATTCGAGAGGCCGAGGACGTCCCAATTCTCGCCGAAAAGAGCCTGTTGGATGGCGGTCAAGAGGTTGGTGTGCGCCGCCGGCGTGCCGATATATAGATGGTAAAGGGCCATAAAGCCGATTTGCGACAGACAATAAGCCAGAAGCGCTTTGGTGCCGAGCCAGAGGAACGGTTGGGTCCACAGGGCCTTCAGGCGCTTGAGGTCGATGAGCCAGTAGACCGCCCCCAGGAGCAGCAGGGCGTAACCGGAGGAATAGAGGACGAAGGAACTGGTCCAGAGCTGTTTGTTCAGGGGGAAGATCAGGGCCCAGAGCCAGCCGGCCCCCAGGGCGAGGCCGCCCGCCAGCCAGAGCCCCAGGACTTTCCGGCGGCCGTCCCGGGCACTTTTGAGCCAATGGCCGGTGAGGGCTCCCATAAGGCCGGTGGCGATGGCCGGCAGGGTGCTGAGCAGCCCCTCGGGGTCCCAATCCCGGGCGAGAAGATGAGCCGGGCCAAAGACGGCCCGGTCAATAAAGGAGCTCAGGTCTTGGCCGGCTTCCAGATTAAAGCCGGTTAAGGTCATGAGGCCCCAGTAAGTGAGGAGCAGGGCGCCGGCCGCGGCAGCCTGGAGCCGCCAGCCGCGGTGGAGGACGAGGAGGGCCACCACCAGGTAGACGAGGGCCAGGCGCTGCAAGACCCCGGGAATCCGCAGGTTGGCCAGAGAAAATAAAGAGGGGCCGCCGGCGCCCGGGGGCGAAAAGAAACAGGACCAGAAAGGCTGGTCGGTGGCCACCGGCGGACAGAGGGCCTGAAGGAGCCAGCCGCAGATAAACCAGGTCGCCAGACCGAGGAAGAAAATTTTCAGGGCGCGGCCAAAGATGTGGCGATAAATGGCAAACAGGGGGCTGCCGGCCCGGCGTTTATCTAAGGAGAAAACCGCGGAGACCCCGACCACAAAGATGAAGAAGGGAAAGACCAGATCCGCCAGGGTGCAGCCGTGCCATTCGGCATGCCTGAGGGGGGCGAAGAAGGCCCCCTCCCGGGCGGAGCCTGGGTTGTTGACCACGATCATGGCGGCGATGGTCAGGCCCCGGAAGATATCCAGGGAAGCCAGGCGCGGTGAGGCATCTCGGTTCGTCATGATAGCCTTCGGACCACCGTTCTTATCATTAATAACCCCTTCCCGGACCGGAAGTCGGCGCGACGGCGGGCCATAGTTGCCATTTTTTGCAGGTAGCCAAGGCAGCCATTAAGGCGTATTGAAAGCCGCCCCCCTGACAGGAACCCTTGGAGTACGGGTGAAACTCCACGCAGCCCCCGGGTTTAAGCTTGCGGGTCCCGGCCCAACAAGCGCAGGTGCTACAGAATTTAGAGGCAACGGAAAGGCTGGTCATTACAGGCCTCGGTTTGTTAGCTTCACTTTTAAAAAAGCATATATTATGCCAAGAGATATCTTATGAATAACATATTGATATATTGAGATAATTTCTTATTGAAATTAATTATGGATTGCGGCCAGAATACTTTGGCATTACTTTTTTGCAAAATTATCAATTTATATTTAGACATATATGTATTTTTAGAGTATGGCTAAATTCAATATTGTCTAGACAAATGGGGGGGCGGCACCATATCAGGCATTTATCGCCACGGAATTCCGGCCGCCGCCGCCCCGGCTCACCCGGGTATCCCCCAGAAATCCGCGGCAAGGCGGCATTTCAAATTGCAAGAGGTTTAGGACCTGGCCTTTTCAGCTTTGCAAAGCCGGATTTTTGCCGTATATTTAGCGGCAAATCCAACTCAAGTGGCCAGATAAGGAAAAACCGGAAGCCCCAAGCACCCCTGCCGCCCCACCCCAGCCGGAGCCAGCGGCGCGGTGGCCGGGGCATTAAGTGATGTGGGCCTTGACGACAAATTCAGGAAGGAATAGGCCGCCACCAGGCAACCCGGCACTTCCACGCTCTTTGGGTTGGGGCGCCGCGCTGCCCCGGACAAGGTGGCCGCCGAAATTGGAGGCACTGGCGGCAAGATCCTCAAAACCTCGCTCTCCCATGAGGATGAGGCTAAGTTGCAGGCGGGTTTGAATCAGGCCAGGCAAAGCGGGTAAGGGCCTCGGACCCCAAATCGGGGAGGAGGCTAAACAAGCAATTTTTTTAAAAACCAAAAAAAGGAGAGAGAAAAGATGAGTAATTACCGCAAGGCATTGGTGTTGGCAGTGGCGGCCTTCTGTTTGGTCGCCGTGGTAAGCGTGGGGGCGCAGCAGAATCAACCGGTCTATCCCGTGGGCTCCATAAAATTTGAGACCACCTCCATAGCCGCCGGTATCGGGGTCACCTGGGGTGGAGGGACTTTTACCTTCCAAGGGAAGCAATATCCCATACAAGTCCAAGGCCTGGGAGTCGGGGCCGTGGGAATCTCCACAGTGAGCGCGGTGGGAGATGTCTACAACCTCACCAACGCCTCTGACGTGGCCGGGACCTATGTAGGATTCGCCGGCGGCATCGCCATTGCCGGAGGGGTGAAAGGCATCCTGGCCAGAAATCAAAACGGCGTGGTTCTGGACATCCGCGCCACGCAACAAGGGGTGAACTTAACCATCGGGACCGACGGCTTTACCATCAGCATGCAATAGCGGAAAGATCGGCCAGCAGGCCCTGGACCGGGGCCTATGCCACCCTCCCCCAAACCCCCTCCCATCAAGGGAGGGGGTTTTCTACGTAACGCCAATCTTAGGCACATATTTGTCGTCCCTGGGGGCAAGGGACATAATCGAATTTTATAATGGATTCCTAATATAAATATGCGAGGGTTGAAAGCGTCCCGCCGGCGCCGGCGCCAGCAGGGCGGCAGGCGTTCAGGTCCCGGCTCCGGTTCCTGACCGTCTCCCGGGTGAGGCCGGGCTCCTGGTCAGCGCGGAGCTGCCTCTCCCGACCCAAGCCGATGCGCCGCCTGGCGCCTGGGGATCACCAACCGGTCTCGGGATGGGTGGTAGTAATTGCCCCATGAGTGTGCTACAATGCCTCTTAAGCCCATTAACTATCAATGGTTAGTTTTGGTAAACCCATCAGCATTGATGGCCTTTATATAGTTGTTTTACTTGCTATGGCAAGTAATTATTAGTGGATAAGTATGATATTAAAAGAACTAGTAAGATGTTTGGAGTAATAAGCTAAATCAATACGTAACCAAGAAAGCATTCTGACCTAAATAAGAAAGGATTATCAATGTCTATAATCACTATTTCTCGAGGCTCATATTATCGCGGCAAAGAAGTCGCGGAAAAGCTTGCCGAAAAGTTGGGGTATGGGTGTATTTCCCGCGAAATTCTTTTGGAGGCTTCCGAAGAATTCAACATTCCCGAGATTAAACTCATTCGGGCGATTCACGATGCCCCTTCGATTTTGGAGCGGCTCACCCACCAGAAAGAAAAGTTCGTGGCCTTTATCCGCGTCGCCCTCCTTAAGCATGTGCAAAGAGACAATGTAGTGTATCATGGATTGTTTGGGCATTTTTTCCTCCAGGACATTCCCCATGTGCTCAAAGTGCGGATCGTGGGTGACCTGGAAATTCGGGTGGCCGACGAAGTGAACCGCGAAGGGATTTCCCCGGACAAGGCCCGGGAAATTATCCTGCGGGATGATGAGGAGCGGCGCAAATGGGCTCTCTATTTATATGGCGCCGACTGGTGGGACGCCACCCTTTATGACCTGGTAATCCATCTTAAAACGATCACGGTGGATGATGCGGTCAGTTTGCTCAGTCATGTGGTGCAGCTTCCGGGGTTTCAGACCACCCCCCAATCGCAGGAAATCATCAATAACCTGCTGGAAGCGGCCCGCCTGCAAATGGCTTCGGTGTGGTGGGGCGGCGCCAACCGGCAGAAGTAACTCCTCTGCCCCTGGTTTCAGGGGAAGGCCTAACCGGTACCATGAATCACAAACTCCGGGAAAAGACCCATATTCTGGTCATCGGCGCCCTGGGGGTCGTCTTTGGCGACATTGGCACCAGCCCGCTGTATGCCATGAAGGTCTGTTTCATGGGCCAATACGGCCTCTCCCCTACTCCCCCAAATGTCCTGGGGTTAGTGTCCCTGATTTTCTGGTCTTTGGCCCTGGTGGTCAGTGTCAAATATGCCCTGTTCATCATGCGGGTCCATGATGAGGGGGAAGGCGGCGTCTTCGCCATGCTGGCCTTGCTCCACAAGAACCTGGGACCGAACCTGGGCCGGGGCCTGATCCTGGGGGGCCTCTTCGGCTCCGCCCTGCTTTACGGGGATGGACTGATCACCCCGGTCATTTCAGTCCTCTCGGCCCTGGAAGGCCTGGAAGTGGCCACCGTCCAGGCCAAACCCCTGGTGCTGCCTCTAACCTGCCTCGTCTTATTTCTGCTTTTTTGGGGCCAAAAGCACGGCACCGGGACCATCGGGAACCTCTTTGGGCCCATTATGATTATCTGGTTTGCCGTCATCGCCTGGGTCGGCCTCCGGGCGATTAGCCAAAACCCCGAGATTTTGGCCGCCATCGATCCCCGGCACGCGGGGCAATTTTTTCTCCGCAACCGGCTGCACGGATTTTTATTGCTCGGAGTCGTGGTGCTGTGCATCACCGGGTGCGAGGCCCTTTATGCCGACATGGGGCATTTCGGGGCCAAATCCATCCGCCTCTCCTGGTACTTTATGGCGCTCCCGGCGCTCCTCTGCAATTACTTCGGTCAGGGGGCCCTGATCTTGCGCCATCCCCAGACCGCCACTGACTCATTTTATCATCTGGTGCCCCATAATCTGCTTTATCCCATGGTGGCCCTGGCTACCGTGGCTACCATTATCGCCTCCCAGGCCATCATTTCCGGAGTCTTTTCCTTAACCAGGCAAGCCATTCAATTGGGGTTCCTGCCCCGGATGCGGGTCCTGCACACCTCCAAGATGGCTGAGGGTCAGGTCTATGCCCCGGACGTGAACCTGATGATGCTTCTGGCCGCCATCCTCCTCACCCTGTACTTCCAGGCATCCGAAAATCTCGCCGCCGCTTACGGCATCGCGGTGACGGGCACCATGTTTATTACCTCGCTGGTGTTTTTCTTTATCACCCGGCGAATTTGGGGCTGGAGTTTAATCAAGTCGGTGCCCCTCTGCCTCATGTTTTGGGGGATGGATCTGACTTACTTCAGCGCCTGTTTGGGCAAAATTACCACGGGCGGTTGGTTTCCCCTGGCCATAGCCCTGATCATCATGATCGTGATGGTAACCTGGTGGGACGGCTGGAAAGCGCTGGCCATTAAGGTAATGACCATGACCATCTCCCGAGACCAGTTCGTGGAAAAAGTTGCCCTCGAAAAACCGTTGCGCTCCCCCGGGACGGGAGTATTTCTCTCCACCTTTCATAAAGAAGTGCCGCCCATGCTACTCCGCTACCTTAGTCAAACCAGCGCCTTGCCCGAAAAGCTGGTGATTTTCTCAATCCTGACAGCCGATGTCCCGGAAGTGGAGGAAGCGCAGCGCCTGGAGACCACGAGATTGGGGCATGGGGTTTACCGGGTCACCGCCCAAACCGGGTTCATGGAGACCCCGAATGTCCCGCAATTCTTAGCCCAAGCCCGGAGACAGGGCCTAGATTTCGATCCCGATAATGTCACTTATTACCTGGGGCGCATAACCCTGGTGCCGGCCCGTAAAAGAACCATGTTTCGCTGGCAACGGTTCCTGTTCACTTTTATGCATCGTAACGCCGCCAGCCCCTCCACCTATTTCCGCATCCCGCCCTCCGGAGTCCTGGAAATCGGGGTGCTCATGGAGTTCTGAGGCGAAGCTGGAACCAGGCTGCCTAACTTGAGACCCCTGCGAAACTATGATTTATTGGTCCAGGAAATCAAAAGGTAGCCAGGCGCCCACCCCTATGACTATAGGTAGGAGGGGCAGCCGAAGCGGCTGTCCTAAAAATTATCTATAACAGTGGTCTCAATTTTTAACATTGAACTATTATCCGGGTCAATTGTCCCGTCTGTTCTGGAAATTTCTTTCTTTCTGCCTTACACTAGCGGTAGCGGTATTCGGCAACAAACCGTTTGCCGATCCGGCCGGCGGGCTTTGATGCGGCACATAAGCGGCACAAAATGGCACAATTTGGGGGTTAAAGCGGGACTTCGGCGGCGGATTATGGAAGTAAAGTGAGCAATATTAGCAAGTTATGCGCAACCTTTTGCGGAAATTTTTTTTTGGCGGCACAATTTCGCCCCCAAAAGGCCCTAAAAAAGTGAGCAAAATTGAACAAAAAAGGCCGGTTAATCAGAAAAACCGTGGAATATTAGTAACTTGTAAATTAAACTGATTTTATTTGCCCTAAGTTAAGACAAGTAGTGGATTTTTCAGGATTTTTCGCCACGGGGCCGGTCCAGCGACCATTTTCTTTCCAAGGAATTAACATTTAAATGATCTTTAGCGATTATGAAACGGTTGCGAAAGTCCTTTGAGGGAGGGTGGGCGGCCCTTTACCAAAAACCCCCGGGCCTTCCCTCAAGAGACTTTTGCAGAGGTCTAAACTTGGTATACTCTTATTAATCTAAATCTGGAGAGGCATCGGGGGAGGGTAAGGGGCGCTTACTCGATTTGGCGCCGGCACCTTCCGGCCCGAGGCGCGGCAACGGTTAAACCCATATCATTCAAGGAGGCCAGACATGGAACCATCGCAGTACCCCATGGAATTTCAAAATGAGACCCTCCGGCGGGTCACCTGGCGACTCATCCCCTTCATGATGCTCCTTTATTTTATTGCCTTTCTCGACCGGGCCAATGTCGGCTTCGCGGCAATGGATATGAACCGGGACCTCAACATTACCAAGACCCTCTTTGGTTTTGGCTCCGGGGCTTTCTTCATCGGCTACTTCTTCTTTGAGCTGCCCAGCAACCTCCTGTTGGACCGCTTTGGGGCCCGCAAGTGGATCGCCCGCATCATGATCAGTTGGGGGATAGTCTCAGCCGCTACTGCCTTGGTCGTGGGGCCCAAAAGCTACATCGCGGTCCGTATCCTTTTGGGCGTCGCCGAGGCGGGATTTTTTCCGGGCATGATCCTCTATTTGACTTACTGGTTCCCCTCCACCATTCGGTCCCGGATAACGGCCTTGTTCGTGGCGGCCATCCCCATTTCCGGGATCATTGGCGCCCCGGTCTCCGGGTACTTGCTGGAGCTCAAGGGCGTGGGGGGGATGGCTGGCTGGCAGTGGATGTTCATTATGGAAGCCATCCCCGCCTTACTGCTCGGGTTCATCGTGCCTTTTTATCTGACTAACCGGCCCGCCGAGGCCCGCTGGCTCAAGACCGACCAGGCCGAATGGCTGCAAAAGACGCTGGATGCCGAAGACTACCACAAGCCCCACATGCCGTTGCTGCGCGCCTTGGCCCATCCCTCCATCTTGGCGCTGAGTGCGGTCTACTTTTGCATGATGGTCGGACTCTATGGGCTGAACTTCTGGATGCCCACGGTCCTGGGGAGAGATGGCGTAGGCATTGCCTCGCCCCAGCTGAAGTGGATTTTGGCCATCCCACCGCTGTGTGGCGTTTTGACCATGTTCTTCTGGGGACGTCGCTCAGACCGGAAACAGGAGCGGGAATGGCATGTCCTCTGGGCAATGTTCTTCGGGGCCTTGGGCTTCGCCCTGGCGGCTGCCGCTACTCACAAGGGCTTTGGGGCTAATTTTACCCCGGTGTTCAACCAGACCTTGGCCACCCTGGGCTTCGTCTGTGTAGCCGTGGGCGTCTTCTGCGCCATGCCGACCTTCTGGCCGCTGCCCTCGACGCGCTTGCGCGGCACGGCCGCCGCCGGAGGTATTGCCGTGGTAAACTCCATCGGCAATTTGGGTGGATTCGTCGGCCCTTACATCATTGGAGCCATGAAGGATTCGCATTACGGCTATCCCGGCGGGCTGGTGGTTAGCGCTTTGTTCATGGCCTTCGGAGGGATTTTGGTGGTCATCACCAGATCCAGAGCCCTGGTCCCGCCATCGAACGCGGCGGGGGTCAAACTTAGGATCTGAGGTATTTCTGCGCCAGGGGGGACTCGCCGGCATGGCCGCCGGGCCCCCGATTTCCTCAGCCGCAAGCCTGGCTGCTTCTTGATAAAATTCTTGCCACCGCCTAAAGGCTCTTGACCATGGATCAAAACCTCCAAGAAACCCTTATCAAAATTTTTCTGGCAGGTCTCCAGGCCGTCGATCCTGAAGAAGCAGTCAGACGGCACGTTAACCTGGTGGGGAGCCAGTTGCGGGTGGGTGAACGATTCTATCCGCTCGAGCACTTCAAGAGAGTCATAGTAACCGGGGCCGGTAAGGGTACGGCTCCAATGGCCAAGGCCCTCGAGGAAATTCTGGGTGATTGGCTCACCACCGGCTGGGTCATCGTCAAGTATGGCCACGGCCTCCCTCTGAAAAAGATTCGGGTGCTGGAAGCTGGCCACCCCGTGCCAGACCAATCCGGCCTGGACGCCACTAAATTTATTCTGGCCAGGCTAAAGAAGTGCACCGCCGAAGATTTGCTCCTGTGTGCCTTCTCCGGGGGCGGCAGCGCCCTGACTCCAGCCCCTCGCCCTCCCCTGAATTTTTTAGAAAAACAGCAGACCACTCAGCTCCTGCTGGAATCCGGAGCCAGCATCGAGGAACTCAATGCCATGCGGAAGCACCTGTCTATCGGGAAAGGGGGGCAATTTGCCCAATTAGCCTCCCCGGCCACGGTGGTTTCGCTCTTCTTGTCCGACGTTGTTGGCGATCCACTGGATGTGATCGCTTCCGGCCCCACAGTTCCAGACCCCAGCACGTTTGCCGATTGCCTGGAAATTATCGAGCGCTACGGACTGACCGCAAAACTCCCCGCGGCGGTGCTCAAACTACTCCAGGAAGGCGCCCGCGGTCTTATTGAAGATACGCCTAAAGCAGGAGACCCGGTGTTTAAAAAGGTTCAGAACCTAGTGGTGGGGAGCAATCGCGCCGCCCTTCTTGCCGCGGCGGCGGAGGCCAGGCGGCTAGGGTATAATCCCCTGATTCTGTCTTCCTTCATTCAAGGCGAAGCCCGGGAAATCGCCTTGGCGATTACGGCTATCGGCAAAGAAATCCTAATGTCAGACAATCCCATCCCTCCGCCTGCCTGCATCTTGGCGGGAGGCGAAACTACCGTTAGGATTGGGGGCCGAGGAACCGGGGGCCGCAATCAGGAACTGGCCCTGGCAGCCGCCATCGCCTTGAAGGATTGGTCCCATATTGCCCTTCTCAGTGCCGGAACCGACGGCACCGATGGCCCCACCGATGCCGCCGGGGCCTTTGCCGATGGGGAGACCTGCAAGAAAGCCAGGCAGCAGGGGTTGAATCCGGTTGATTATCTGACCGATAATGATTCTTATAATTTCTTCAATCCCTTGGGGCAGTTATTCAAAACAGGGCCGACCCGAACCAATGTCATGGATTTGATTTGCCTGCTGGTAGATAAATATTCCAGTCATTAGTAAGTAAGGACGCGCCTTGGCCCTCCTTCTCAGGAGGTGGTGGGACCTTTTGCCGCGAGGCTGCTTAATTAGAGGTTTCAGAAAGGTCCAGGCTCCTAAAAGTTGGCCAAGGAATCTTTTGACAAGGGACTTTTCTTGTTGCTATTCATAATTATTACCAGCAGATAATGGCGCCGCCGAAGGCGGTGGCCGAATACGACGCCCGGGAAAAGAAGCAATTCGAGAGGCGGGAACCGGGGGGCCAACCGGCCAGGGGGCGAAGTCCAAAAAACCTGATGGGGAAAATCCGTCCCATGAGCCAGCCACGGGAGGTGAGGCAGCCGAAAACGGTGGGCGTAATCTTCCGGCCTAAGTAAGGCGACCAGCGGAGATCAGGGCAAATTTTTCCATCACCTGGCATTTTTTCTCAATCAAAAGGAGATATCTATGGACATGGAAGCTTTTTGGGCGCAAAGATGGAAGGCTCTCTGGTTCGTCACCGCCTTAGGGTTTGTGTTTTCGGCTAACTACACCAACCATGGCCCCCTGGTACCCACCCTGGTTAAGGATTTGGAAATCACCCTGGCCATGGCGGGGTTCCTTACCACCGCCATTTTTCTGACCCACGGCGTCTTACAGATACCCGGAGGGGCCCTGGCCGATAAATTCGGGGCTAAACAAGTTGCCCTGGGGGCCTTGATTATCATCGCCGTGGGCAACCTGCTTATTGGGGTGGCCAATTCCTATTATCAAATCCTGGCGTTGAAGTTCGTTATCGGAATCGGCACCGGTTCCGCCTTTATCGCCGGTGCCCGTTATGTTCCCACCTTTTTTGCCGGCAAAGAAATCCAGCGGGCCCAAGGGGTTTACGGCGGCTCAGTCCTGCTGGGCTCTGGCTTTGTCATCTATGGCGTCCCCCAACTCCTGGCTGCGGTAGGCTGGCATGGGGTCTTCATTATCACCGGCGGCATGGCGGTGCTGTTGGCGGTGTTGTGGCATTTCTTTGCCCCCGATACCCCCAGCCATATCACCGCCCCCAAGATCAACTGGTCCAACGTCGTCGGCAGCTTCAATATCTGGATGCTGTCCATCTCGCAGTTGGGCAGTTTCGGCGCCATTATCGCCGCCGGAGTCTGGGTCAACACTTTGCTAATCAAGGCCATCCATCTTGATCCCAAGACTGCCGGGATGATCGGCTCCACCGTGCTGTTGCTGGGGATTATCTCCCGCCCCCTGGGAGGGTTTATCCTGGGCCACAAGATTTTGCAGGTGAAGCCGCTCCTGGCTTTAGCTTTGGGGGGCCTGGCTGTGGGGTTTGTCTGGATCGGGCTGTCCACCAGCCTGACTATGGCCTTTATTGCCATTATCTTTACCGGGGTGATGGCGGGCTTGCCATTTGCCGGCATCTTTAATTCGGCCCGGGACAACTGTCCGGCCACTCCCGGGGTGGCCATGGGGTTTGTCAACACCTGGGGCGCCTTTGGAGTCATGGCGTTGCCGCCCATCATTGGGCGCCTGGTGGATATTACCGGGACCTTTGTGAGCGGTTTTTATGTCCTCGGGTTCGCGGCCCTGCTCGGCTGCCTGTGCAGCCTGTTCCTGAAGCCTCCCAAGGCGGTCGGCTGAGCCTCAGTCCCAGGCTTCCATTTCCGAGATCAGTGAGGTTTATCATGATGGATTCCCACCAGCTCTTGTATCGGGAAAAACTGGCCGAGCATCTAATCAAGCAAATCACCAAAAGGCGGATGGAGGCCAGTTACGCCCCCACCGCGGCCCAGGCCAGGGAGGAGATCATCGCCATGATTCCGGCCGGCGCCACGGTCAGCCGTTGTGGCTCCATGTCCCTGGTGGAAATGGGGCTGTGGCCGGCCCTGGCCCAAAAACCCGGCGTCCAGATAATTGACCCCTTTACCTCCGGCTTGACCCCGGAGGAATCTTTTGCCCGGCGACGCCAGGGGCTGACCGCGGATTTTATGATCGCCAGTTCCAACGCCATAACCCTGGACGGCAGGCTGGTCAATTTAGACGCCACCGGCAACCGGGTGGCGGCCATGTGTTTCGGGCCGAAGAAGGTCATTCTGGCGGTGGGCCTGAATAAAGTGGCTCCTGACCTTGATTCCGCCATGCTCCGGGTTAAGCACCACGCCGCCCCCATCAATGCCATCCGCGCTGGCATGGCTACCCCTTGCAGCGAAACCGGTCTGTGCCTCGATTGCAAGAGTCCGCAGCGGATTTGCAACATGTGGGTCATTATCGAAGGCCATCTGTTGGAAAACCGCCTCCACGTAAAATTGGTGGGGGAGGATTTGGGATATTGAGGAGGCCGGGGACCGGCCTTGGAGAAAACCGCGGGGTGCCGCGGCCTGAACAGACCTGACCAGGCCGGGATTGCCTCCCCCGCCGCCAGGCAAGATTGACAATTTTGGAGGTGTCATGTCGATCCTTCTTACCCAGCGAGCTGAAAAGTATGGAGAGCGGACGGCCATCGTGGCCCCGGAGGGCAAATTCACCTACCGGCAACTGCTGGAGGCCTCCGGCCGGGTGGCGTCTTTCCTGTTAAACGGGGCCGCGGATCTTAAGGAGCGGCCGGTAGCTTTCCTGGCACCCCCGGGATTTCAGTACGTGGCGGTGCAATGGGGCATCTGGCGGGCCGGCGGGATCGCCGTGCCCCTCTCCCTGTTCCATCCCCGACCGGAATTGGAATATGTCCTGAGCGATACCGAACCCGGGGCGGTGCTGGCGCACCCGGACCTCGTCGAGCGGGTCCGTCCCCTGGCAGAGGAGCTCGGGTTAAGATTCGCCCTGACTACTGAGGCCCTTGAACATCCCTCGGGTCCGCTGCCGACCGTGGCCCCAGAGCGTCGGGCCATGATCCTCTATACCAGTGGCACCACGGGCAAGCCCAAGGGGGTGGTCACCACCCATGAGAACATCGCCGCCCAGATTACCAGCCTGGTGGAGGCCTGGGGCTGGGCGCCGGATGACCGAATCCTGGAAATCTTGCCGTTGCATCATATCCACGGAATCGTGAATATCATCTCTTGCGCCCTTTGGGTGGGGGCGCAGTGCGAAATCTTTCCCGCCTTCGATGCCGACAAGGTCTGGGAGCGCTTCGCCCAGGGGACCCTGACCCTATTCATGGCGGTGCCCACCGTCTATGTGAAGCTGATCCAGGCCTGGGAAAAGGAGTCTCCGGCGGAGCAGCAACGCCTGTCCGAGGGCTGCCGCCAGATGCGCCTGATGGTTTCAGGTTCCGCCGCCTTGCCGGTGCCCATCTTGGAAAAGTGGCAGGAAATCTCCGGCCACGTCCTGTTAGAGCGCTACGGCATGACCGAGATCGGCATGGGGCTTTCCAACCCCTTGGAAGGCCAACGTTATCCCGGCTATGTCGGCCTGCCGCTCCCGGGGGTCGAAGCAAGGTTAATGGATGAATCGGGCCAGCCGGTGCCCCCCGGAACCCCGGGAGAGATCGTGGTGCGGGGGAAAACCGTCTTTATCGAATATTGGCACCGGCCGGAAGATACCCAAAAGGCCTTCCGGGACGGCTGGTTTTTAACCGGCGATGTCGCGGTGGAGGAAAACGGCATCTACCGCATCCTCGGGCGCAGCAGCGTGGACATCATCAAGACCGGGGGCTACAAGGTTTCGGCCCTGGAAATTGAGGAGGTCCTCCTGACCCACCCGGATATTAAAGAAGTCGCGGTGGTGGGGGTGCCGGATCCGGTCTGGGGCGAGCGGGTGGTGGCGGCTCTGGTGCTCCAACCGGACGCCCGGATGACCACCGAATCTCTGCGCGCCTGGGCCAAGGAGAGACTGGCCACCTACAAGGTTCCCAAGGACGCCTTAATCTTGCCGGAATTGCCCCGGAATCCCATGGGCAAGGTTTCCAAGCCCGATTTGAAAAAAATCGTCTCCGCTCCGCCAGCCTAAAAGGCGCTTCTCCGGCGGGGGGGCCTTGCCTGGCGCTGGTCAGCCCCCGGCAGACCCTGACATCTCCTAAGTTTCGGGCGCCGCCGCCGGGGGCGGCGGCGCTACCTATAATATCAATCTACCAAAAGTTGGTCGGGGAGATTTTAAGTCCCCCTTTCCTAAAGGGGGATTTAGGGGGATTAAATTGGCGCAGGCCAGTGGCCGGGGAGCCCCGGCGGGAAGCCGGTGCCACTAGTTAATCCCCCCCCCTGACCTCCACTCCCAAAAATTATTTGCCACGGTCTCAAGATATCTCCATAAGATGGAGGGCAGAGAATCTAGGGAAAGATTAATTATTCGGCGAAATTCTGCTATCATGCCCCAGGGGAGACTTAACTGAGGCTTTCCATGCAGAGCCGGGACAGCTTGAATAGATCTTAAAGATATCGGCAAGAGTTAGTTAGCAGATTTCGGCGCGCCGCGCCGCCTGACCCTTTTCCGGGAAGAATAACTGCCGGGAGAGGAGGCGGACTTGACAGGAGAAGCAGCATGCCCAATGACCGAGCCATCGCCTACTTCACCATGGAGATTGCCCTGGAGCCCGCCATCCCCACTTACAGCGGGGGCCTGGGCGCCCTGGCGGGGGACACCATCCGCTCCGCCGCGGACCTGAAGGTGCCCATGGTGGCGGTCTGTCTCCTCCACCGGCGGGGCTACTTTTACCAACGCCTCGATGCCTCCGGCAACCAACAGGAAGAACCGGTGGCCTGGGATATCGATGATTTCCTCACCGAGTTGCCGGAACGCGCCGCGGTGAACCTGGAAGGCCGCACCGTTGGCCTCCGGGCCTGGAAATATGAGGTAACGGGGGTCGGCGGCTTTGTGGTGCCGGTCTACCTGTTAGATGCCGACCTGCCGGAAAACACCGACTGGGACCGGCGGCTGACGGACCGGCTTTACGGAGGCGACGCCTGGTATCGCCTGTGCCAGGAAGTCATCCTGGGGATCGGCGGAGTGCGGATGCTCCGGGCCCTGGGGTATCGGGACTTGAAGCGTTTTCATATGAACGAGGGGCACGCCGCCTTTCTCACCCTGGAACTCTTGAATGAAGAGGCGGCGCGGACCGGCCATGGCACCATCGGCCATGAGGAGATCGAGGCGGTGCGGGAGAAATGCATCTTCACCACCCACACGCCGGTGGCCGCCGGCCATGACCAGTTTCCCCTGCATTTCCTGGAGAAGATCACCGGCAATTTTCAATACCTGGCAGATGACCAGGATGTCCTGGCCATTAACGTCCAGAAGCAGATCTTTAAATATGACGGGGAGTTTACCCGGGTCCCGGAGCTGGCGCGGCAGGGAGTCAAGCTCAACCTGACCTACCTGGCCCTCAATCTGAGCAAGTACGTCAACGGGGTGGCCAAAAAGCACGGGGAGGTTTCCCGGCTGATGTTCGCCAACTACCCGGTGGATTCCATTACCAACGGGGTGCACGCCGCCACCTGGGCCACCCCGCCTTTCCAGGAACTTTACGACCGCCACATCCCTGGCTGGCGGGAGGACAACTTCGGCCTGCGCTATGTTCTGAATATCCCGGAAGAGGAGCTGTGGGAGGCCCACCAGAAGGCCAAGGAAAATCTCCTGGATTACGTCAACCGGGAGACCAACCTGGGGCTAAGCTTGGACATTTTCACCCTGGGGTTCGCCCGGCGGGCAGCGGTCTACAAGCGGGCGGACCTGATCTTCACCGACCCGGATCGCCTGCGCCGCCTGGCCCGGGAGGTGGGGCCCCTGCAGATTATTTTCGCCGGCAAGGCCCATCCCCTGGACGAGCCCGGCAAGGACCTCATCCGCCGGATCTTCCGGGCCGCCGAGGCCCTGCGGGGGGACATCAAAGTGGCCTACCTGGCGAATTATGATACCTGGCTGGCGCGGCTCTTGACCGGCGGCGTGGACGTCTGGCTCAATACTCCCCAGCCGCCCAACGAGGCCTCGGGCACCAGCGGGATGAAGGCCGCGATCAACGGGGTCCCCAGCCTCAGCACCATGGACGGCTGGTGGCTGGAAGGCCATATTGAGAACTTCACCGGCTGGTCCATCGGCGTGGAAGCGCCCGGTGGCCTTAAGTGCAGGGACGACGCCGATTGCCTTTACCGCAAGCTGGAAGAGGCAATTATCCCACGTTATTACCGGGAACGCTCGACCTTCCTGAAAGCCATGTACGGCGCCATCGCCCTGAACGGTTCCTTCTTCAACACCCAGCGGATGGTGCAGCAGTACGTGGTGAAGGCCTACCTCTGAGAAAGGCCGGATTGCAGATCTTTCAGATTGAGCACCAATAATGGCGCGTAGGACGCGCCCTACATCACTATGATTATCCCTAACCACTAACCCCTATCCCCTAATTCCTGACCCCTAATCCCTGACCCCTAATCCCTAATCCCTGACCAGCTCGGCGCTGTAGATAAACGCCCCGTCTCTTTTGCTCATCTGGCCGTCCCGGTGCTCCATGATCCAGCCGCTGCTCCCTTTGCCGCCGAAGGGCAGGCGCAGCGGGGTCATGAGAAAATTTGGGTTGTCATAGACCATGCCGAATTTTTCAGTCAGGGCCTCCTTGGCCCCGGGGGGCAGGGTGCCGAACCAGCTCACCAGGAAGGGGTAGCGGCTCTGCAGCACCGTCTCCACCGCGGCGCCGCCGCTTTCCACCTTAATCAGAGTGAGCAAAGGCCCGAACAGCTCCACGTCGGGCGCTTCGGCGGTCTCCACCAAAAACGGCCCCTGCCACTCCCCTTCCCGCTGATATGGCACCAGGAAATGCGGGTCTTTCAGGGCCGTCAGGGCCCGGTCCAGCAGGAGGCGGGTGCGCCCCACCCGGATGGGCCCGATCCAGGTTTCCGGGTCCCGGGGGTCGCCCACCTTAATTTCGGCCATTTTTTCAAGAAGGCGCTGCTTTACCGGCTCATAAATCTCCCGGTGGATGTAAGCCCGCTTCAGGGTGGTGCAATACTGGCCCCCGTTGATGAAGGCCCGGCGCACCAGAAAGCGGGTCGCCGCCTCCAGGGGCGCATCCTGGCATAAGATGAGGGGAGGCAGGCCGCTGGGTCCGGCGAAAAAGAGCTTATCGAAGTGCGGCGCTTCCCGGGCATAGGCCTCGCCCAGCGCCCCGCCTCCGGAGATGAAGAAGACTCGCACCTGGGGGTCCCGGACGCACCATTGACCGAATTGCTGGTTGTCAAGGTCGGTCACCACCTCGATTTCCGGGAAGGTGGCCAGCACTTCCTGGAGGATCCGGGCGACTCGGGGGGTCTGGGAGGAACAGTTAAAGCGGAAGCGGTTGCCGCCCAAGACCGCGGCGCCCCCCACCCGGGCCAGCATGATCGGCGGCGCGTCGTAAGGAAAGATGGCGGCCACCGTGCCGTACGGATTTTTGCCTTGGACCTGCGGCACTTCCGCCGCCATGGTCTTGAGGTGCTCCACCGCCAGGTCCACCTCCAGGCCGGCGATGGTGCAGGGCGCCCCGATATCATCCCCTTCGGCCTCGATCAGGTCAGCCCGGCGCTGGGCCAGGGCCTCGGCCAATTCGGCCAGCATCGCCAGCCGGCGGGCAATTTCTCCCATCATCTCCAAAAAATCATCCTCATTTCTTCGGCGCGGCTAATCATTTTTGCGATAGAATTGCGCCCCTTTCGGGATCTGGTCGATGACCCGGCCGAGGCAGAGCTGCTTAACCCTGCGATCTTCACCCAGCTTGACGAAAACCGCCCATTCACCAGCCCGGTAAATGGCCATGGGGCCGGCTACCGTAGCAGGCTGACCCCACCGGTCCATGACGTCATCACCTTTATCCCCGAGGCGCACGCCGCCGATATCGCCGGCAGCGCGAGTCAGCAAATAAATGACGGCGGCGCCGTCGGCCGGGGCATAAAGCACCTGGACGCCGCGTTGCTGATAGGTAAGCGCCAGGCCATCGGCTCCCAGCTTCTGGGTATCGCTGGGCTTGCCCAAAACCTCCTCAAAGCGGGGCCGCGCATCGCCCAGGCGAATCCCCGCCACCGGTGGCGGGGCGTCCCCGGCCTTCCAGGGGAATAAGCCGCTCTGCGTGGAAGGAACCGGCTGCGCCTGAGACTGGGGTTTGTCCGGCGGGAACAGGCCGAGCCCCCCGCTTTGGGCCAGCAGGGGTGAAACTTCCAGGAAAAAAAGCAGCACCAAAACCCCGCGCCGTAAAAGCATGGTGGCCCCCCCTGGCCAGTTTGCCACGGGAGACCGAAGAAACAGGCTCATTTTCCGGTCCTCGGTCTTCTCTTCATTCCCGCTGGTCCAGGCGTTTCTGCAGCCAGACGGCATCGAAATCTTCGCCGAATTTGCGCCCCACCTTGAGAAACCGGCCGCACTCTCGGAAGCCGTTCTTCCCGTGGAACTTCAGGCTTTCCGGATTTTTGGAGGAGACGCAGGCCAGGAGGGAATCAATGCCCAGGCGCCGGGCCTGCTCCTCGAACACCTCCAGGATGGCGGTGCCCAGCCCCCGGCGGGTGTGTTCCGGCTGGATAAAGGAGGTAATCTCTGCGGTGCGCCGGAAGGCGTCCCCGCCGTGATGGGGCCGCAGGAAGGCGAAGCCCACCACCTGCTGCTCGGCGCTCCTCACCGCTACGGCCGGATAGTCGCGGACCAGGTGCAGGAAATGGTCGAAGAACTGGTAATCCACCGGCTCGGAGAGAAAAGCGGCATGGCTGTGGCGGATGTAATCGTTGAAGAGATCAATCACCGGCTGCCGGTGCCGTTCTTCCAGGGGTTCCAGGCTATAGTCCATGCCCTTTCCATTAGCTGTCAGCTATCAGCCGTCAGCGGTCAGTTAATCCGAAAAATTGCCGTCATCGCCTCAGGTAGCTCAGCATTATGAATTTATCGGAAAATCTATTTTTTAGCATCTCCTGGAATCAGCCAAGGGAGTTTAAGTCAGGGGAAACAAATTCCCTTTCTCCTTGGCGGGGAGAGGATTTGGGCCCAAAGATTATTCGCAACCATCTCAATTTGAGACTCCTGCGAAAGTCTCTTCATGGAAGGGCCGGAGAGTTTTGGTAAAGGGCCGCCCACCCTTCCCTCCATGGACTTTCGCCACCGTTTCATAACCGCTAAAGAAAATTTAAAGGTTAATTCCTTGGAATGAAAATGGTCGCCGGACCGGCCCCGCGACGAATAATCCAGAAAAATCAAGTACTTGCCTGAACTTAGGGCAAATAAAATCACTGTAATCTCCAAGTTACTAATATTCCACGGTTTTTCTGATTAACCGGCCTTTTTTGTTCAATTTTGCTCACTTTTTTAGGGCCTTTTGGGGGCGAAATTGTGCCGCCAAAAAAAAATTTCCGCAAAAGGTTGCGCATAACTTGCTAATATTGCTCACTTTACTTCCATAATCCGCCGCCGAAGTCCCGCTTTAACCCCCAAATTGTGCCGTTTGGTGCCGTTTATGTGCCGCATCAAGGCCCGCCGGCCCAGACGGCGAGCGGTTCGTTGCCGCCTACCCCTAGACTAAGGCAGAGAGAAAAAAATTTCCAGCACAGACGAGACAATTGACCCCGAATATTAGTTCAGAGTTAAAAATTGAGACCACTGTTCCGAAAAGTTGCCAGTAGCCAGTAGCCGGTAGCCACTAAAAACCAAGAAATCAAAGCACTTACTCCCTCTCCCCCATGTTTGGACCGGGGAGAAGGGTAACAAACGTTCGGGTACATAGGTAACACTTTTTGGGTTGATGGGGCTAACAAAAAGCGCACATTTTTTCATTTCAGCCAGACGCCCTCCGGGGAGCAGGCGCCGC
>Ga0326727_10011630_pt1 | contig 20389 bp, 25 predicted proteins | sample MB2enrmetagenome_FD_207643 | JGI IMG/M metagenome (GOLD analysis project Ga0326727, IMG submission 207643) | Lab enriched peat soil microbial communities from McLean, Ithaca, NY, United States - MB29MY | ecosystem: Environmental > Terrestrial > Soil > Wetlands > Peat | place: USA: New York...
ACCCTTGCCGTGAAGTATGCAGGAACGCGTAGTGCGGGAAATCCGCACGCTACGTGTGATGTGGCGGGGACTGGAAACGGCGTCTCGGGCAATCACCGAGCGACCGCGCCAGTTCCCGACCCTACCAGTTGGAAAATCTGCAAGCCCACACCAACCAAAGGAGGAAACATGTTCGGCCCAATGCAAGTCACCAAGCTGTTTGAATTGAGCAAGTTGGAAACCGTCGACGAAGCTGTTGGCAAGCTGTTGGAGTTCGCCGAGTACCCCCAGATCTTTCGCTGGTTCCAGTTCCCCTCGGCCCTGGTGGTCTTTGTTGCCCATGCTGACTCCCTAGATTCCGGAGCGGTCTATGTCTATGACCGGAAACAGTGTGTCTGGCTTTGGGTGGATTTCAACGACCAGAACTACGGCGGGTACAGCCCGTCAGAGTTCGATGTTCTAATCAACCAATGCCACTTCTTCAGGCTCGCGTCGTCCCCCGCGTTGCTCGAATCGCCCGTCCAATGGATGATTAAGCCCGGTCAGGGGCCAAAAGTCCTGGGAAGACTCCCTGCCTGAGAACCGCTCCCGCACCAGCCCCCAAAATGGCTACATTCCTTGTCCTCTGCAACTGACTGACATCCCGACACTTAGACAGGCGCCAGTCAGCCGTTTGACGGAAAATATTTTTTGCCTTACCACCACATTATGGACATGTGGCGCCCACCTGACTTCCGGGAGGAGAGAATGCGGAAGCTTCGTCTCAAGACGCCCGCCGGTGTGGTGGCGGACTACTTCCGCCTCTTTGTAAACCGGCGGGCCTACACCCTCCAATCTGACCGGCCGCACGCGGAAAGCGGCCGGCATTACTACTTCCGGCCCTCGGACAAGAAGACCGGCCAGGGCCTCAGCCTGACGCCGGACACCCTCCGGGGCCACATCGAGGGCGAAATCACCATCGCCCTCTATGCCATCAACCCTGCCACTCAGCGGTGTAAGTGGGTGGCCATCGACGCGGATTACCAGAATGCGCTCCCGGATCTCATCAAGCTTGGCTATTACCTCAAACAGGATGGAGTGGAGTCGGCGCTTGAAAAGAGCAACCGCGGCGGCCACCTCTGGATCTTTATGGCGGACCCACTCCCGGCGCGGGACTGTCGGATTTACGTGTACGACCTTGCCCTGCGGCTGGGGGTGCCGGTCAAGGGAGGCGGACTGCGGGAAGGGATCGAGGTCTTTCCGAAGCACGACGAGTCGAAGCCCGGTGAGTACGGGAATGCCATCCGAGGTCCGTTGGGCATTCACCGGGGCGCCGCAAAGCGCTTTTGGTTCTACGGCGCTGACTACGACCTAGAGAAGCAAATGCGCTACCTCAACGGTCTTCCCAAGGTGACAGGTGAACAGCTTGCCCGGTTAATTGCCGGAAAGGCAATTCCACCTCAACTTGCGCCGGCAGAACCCAAAGTTGAAACGGAGTTTAAAGGGCGCGCTGGCGGGCCTGAATTCCGGATCCTGGATCACATCAGAACGACGCTGCGCAAGGTTGGCCGGAACCATGTGACCCAGTGCCCATCCTGCGCCGCCGAGGGCCACGACCGTGGCGGGGATAACCTTTCGATCTCGATCGAGGACCCGCGCAAATACATCTGCTGGGCCGGTTGCACCCGCGACATGATTCGGGCGGCAGTGGGATGCCCGAGACCGGTCGCGGACAGCGGGCAAAAGGCAAACCATGGCTGACAAGACATTCGAGCCACCAGACTGGAAACCGCTTGAACAGCTCGTGGGGCCAGCGGGGTGTGGCGAGTTCATGTGGATGTGGCGTGAGGAAGGAATCGAATTTTACAAGCACATCTGCACCCGCCGTTATCTGCTACTCGATACCGCAGGCCGGTGTTACCAGCGTGGTCCGAACGGCCTCAAGCCGGCAGATGTTCAAGCTGAGCTGAAGCGCGTGAAGGAATAACGGACGTCTCCGCCGGCCATGCGAAGGTTGATCCCAGCGATCCGATCAGTTGACTGTGAGGAGGAAGGCATGACACACAGCACCCAGGGGCGCGACGAAGCTCGCCAGGGACTGACCCTTCCGCGGCGTGCACTGCGAAGACTGGCTGAAGTCGGGATTTACGCAAACCCCGCCGTCAGCTTGGAACACCAGCAGCGGGGACATCGTTATGTGGTTCGCGGAATCGAGTCCGGCGGTGCTGTCGAAGAGATCGGCCATTACGTGACTTTTTGCGACCAGGGTGGCGCGCCGCTGGTTTGGCTTCATCCGCTTGACTCTGTAGGGGTGAATGGTGTGCACGCCTTGGTGATCGCTTCGGCCCTGGTGCGGGTCGAGACGCTTCGCGTGGGTCACACCTATGACCTGTTCATCACCCATCACTCCCCCGTGCTTTCTGATAACAGGAAACGCCCGCCACTGGAAAGCAAGATTCGGTTTCGTGCCCACGAAGGCTATCTGGCGCTGGACATGGTGAAGGAGAACAAGAACCTGAGAGGATCGGTAATGCCGGCATTTCACTCGCGGTCCGGGGAAGTGCTGATAGTTCCGGTTGAATTCGAGGCCGTTGTTAAAGCCATAACTGGCGCGGCGAATTGTGTCGGCTGTCGACATTCGCACTACCTTCAGGCGCCCGGCCAAGACGATGAGGACCGGACCGAGACTAAAGTTTCTGAGGTGCGCGCGTGACACCCGTTGGCGAAATCGAAGTTGAGATCGTCCTTCGAGTCGCTGTGCGCGTGCGAGCGGGCGATCTGGCGCAGTTGGTGGAAGCGGTGAATAAGGCACATGCGGTGGTGATGTGGGTCGTCGAGAAGCCGATCGCGTCGGAAGAACAAGGTCAAAACGGTGTCACAACCACTGCGGGAGTTAATTCGGTATGAGAGTAGGAACTAAGAGCGTGCTTTTTGGAGTCCATGCGGTTTGGATTCATCCTTTCTTCGTCGCCTGGGCATGGTGGAGATTGTTCGGGTTTCCCTGGGATCTTCGGATCTGGTCTGCCTGCTTTTTTCATGACGCTGGCTACATTGGAAGCCCCAATATGGACGGCTTTGAGGGGGAGCAGCATGTCGTCCTTGGCGGCCGCATTATGGGCTGGTTTTTCGGTCCGGAATGGCGCGACTTTACCCTTTGCCATTCACGGCATTGGGCCAAGCGAGTTGGCAAGAGATACTCAAAGCTCTGCCTAGCGGACAAACTCGCGTTCGTCTTGACGCCCGCCTGGCTGTATCTCCCCATGGCACGGATGAGCGGCGAGCTTCAAGAGTACATGCGTGTGGCGAGTGGACGCCAGTTGTGCGGCAGTATCACTGACTTCGAGCAAAGCCTAATCAATTCCCGCGACCCCCGCGTGTGGCTGGAAGGGCTGAAGATCTACACACGCCGCTGGGTCGAGCAACACCGTAATGGCAGTCGTGACCACTGGACGGTTCTGCGCTCGCCGGTGCCACAGAAACAAGCGTTCGAAACCAGGAGCTGATTATAGAAGTGCCTGTCATAGCCTGGTTAGTCCACAGGTGGGGTGCGTTCAACCTCCGAACAGGTAAGGGCGAGCCTGAACGGGTGGGAGGGATTTTTGCGAGGTTTCTATGCCTGAAGTCGAAGACAACGTGGCAACGCGGCCAGTCCGGCGGCGCTTGCCCGACGAACGAAAAGCCATCGTGCACCACTTTAACGTTGGCGGGTATGAGGGATATCTGACCGTCGGGTTCTACGAAGACGGGACCGTCGGAGAGATCTTCATAACCACCGCGAAGGAAGGCTCGACAGTTTCCGGGCTCATGGATTGTTTCGCCACAGCAGTGTCACTAGCGCTTCAGTACGGCGTGGGGCTCAAAGTCCTTTGCGACAAGTTCAGCCACACGCGTTTCGAGCCGAGTGGGTGGAGCGGGAATCCCGAAATCGGATACGCCAAATCATTGACGGATTACATCGCCCGCTGGTTGGCCCTCAAGTTTCTCCCACGTACGACTCCCTCCCCAACGGGCGCCGGAGCTGAGACCCCGGCTTCGGCGCCCGCCTACCTATCAGAAGAAGGGGATGGGCAGACAGACGCACCGGCTTGTAAGGAATGCGGAGCCATCATGACCCGCAACGGTTCATGCTACCGCTGCGGGAATTGCGGGAGCACGAGCGGGTGTTCGTAGTCTCGGCCATGTTGGATGTTCCTGTAAACTACTCGGCCCTGAACGCTGCAAGGAGGGAAGGCTACTGGCTTACCTCTCATAAGGCGCCCTGCGCGTTGGTTTTAGGTTCCCTCAGAAATCCCACTGTCCTTGAATTTGAATTACCGAAACGCTTCAGTTTCACTCTCGAATCCCCAAATTGAGTTTCTTGGCGAAAGGAAACCCCAATGAAAGCATCCACTATTATCGATGCCTTGCGCATCCTCGTGTCTGCGCGTCAGCCGGTATTCCTCTGGGGCGGCCCGGGAATTGGAAAGTCGGCCCTGATCCGTCAGCTGGCAAGGGCGTTGAAGGTTACATTGCGGGACGTCCGGGCGCTTTTGCTCGACCCGGTCGATTTGCGCGGCCTGCCATTCCTGGGAAGCGACGGGCGGTCAAAATGGGCGACGCCGGAGTTCCTGCCACAGGACGGAGCAGGTATCCTCTTCCTGGACGAATTGAATGCCGCTCCGGCCATGGTGCAGGCCAGTTGCTACCAGTTGGTCCTTGATCGAAAGCTTGGGGAATACACTCTCCCTGAGGGCTGGGCCATTATCGCCGCGGGGAACCGCGACTCGGACCGCGGCGCGACAACCCGTATGCCCACACCGTTACGGAACCGCTTCGTGCATCTTGAATTCGAGGTGGATATGCAGGATTGGTCCGAATGGGCCATCCAGGCAGAGATCCGCCCTGAGGTGATTGCTTTCCTTCGCTTCCGGCCGGAACTCATCAGCGCCTTTGACCGCGATGCCCATGCTTTCCCGTCACCGCGTTCCTGGGAGTTTGTCTCACATATTCTCGATTCGCAGCCGAACCCAGCCATTGAGCACGAGGTGATTGCGGGAGCAGTGGGAACCGGCGCTGCAACCGAATTCTCGGCCTTCCTCAGAATGTTCAGGGAATTGCCCAACATCGACGCCATTCTGTTGAACCCGCTCCAGGAGCCTGTCCCGGAGAACGCCGCGGCACAGTATGCGGTGGCTTCCGCACTGGCCCGATGCGCCTCCGATACCAACTTCGACCGAATCTGCTTGTATCTGAACCGGCTACCTACGGAGTTTCGAGTGCTATGTGTGCGTGATGCTACCCTCCGGATACCAGCCATTCGCTGTACCACCGGATACACGAAGTGGGCCGTGGAGAACCACCACGCCATTGCGTAGTAGCAGATTCCCGCCTCCTCGAAACTTTCTTGTACCCCCAAAATGCTTCCCACCAGAAGGAGACCAACGTCATGAACACCATCTCTGTTGCAGAACCCTCTCTGTGTTCCCGGGCCATGCTCTGTTCGCTTTCCATCAGTATGTGGTCGGCGCGGAAACATGACCCCGACGCGTCGCAAGAAATCGCCCAGCGCCACGGTGCGCAAGCTGACGCTGGCCGCTACCACAAGGTGCTTCTTCCCAAAGAGGCACTTGCGGAGGTCCAGAAGATCGTCAGCGATGCTCGCCAAGAGCATTACTTCATGACGCTGCCTTGGGATGACAACGGTTATCGGGTCCTTCCCAGTGCAGCCTATATGGACCACACGGAGAAAATGCGAGAGCTATCAAAGCGGTTCACCCCGGCTGTCGAGGCTCTTGCGAAAGAATTCGGGAACCTCGTGGAACAGGCCAGGGTACGACTAGGCGGGTTATTCCGTTCCGAGGACTATCCCGCGCCTGACGAACTTCGTTCCAAGTTTTCCTTCGCAACCAAGGTGATGCCTTTACCGGATGCCGGCGATTTTCGGGTCACGCTCGGCGACGAGGAAAAGGAGCGAATCAAGCGCCAGATCACAGCCACCGTAGAGGCTTCGCTTCAAGTGGCGAGCCGGGAGCTTTGGCAGCGGCTCTACGAAGCGGTCAACCACCTGGCGGAACGCCTCAGCGCTTACAAGGTGACAGGCGTGGGAGTCGAGCATCCCTTCCGAGATTCCGTTGTCACCAACCTGGTCAAACTCGTCGATGTCCTGCCCAAGCTGAATGTCACCGGCGATCCCGAGTTGGATCGCCTGGCATCTGAAGTGCGTGCCTCGCTGTTGGTCGACCCCCAAGAGCTACGGAAGTCGGAGTCGATCCGGAGCGAAACGGCCAAGAACGCTACCGCGATTGCCACCCGAATGGCGGCCTACATGGGCGGCTATTCAGTTCCTGACGGGAGGGCGGCGTGAACCTTCCTTACACGACCACAGCACAAAAGCTGACTCGCGCCAGGGTTCAATTGATCTTAATGCAGCCGTTCTTCGGCACACTCTGCTTGAGATTGAAGCTGATTCCCGGCGCTCTGCCCACAATGGCGACGGACGGCACGCGGATCGTTTACAACCCCGCCTTCGTGGACCAACTCAAGCCAGCGGAACTCGAAGGGACGCTGGCGCACGAGGTAATGCACTGCGCGTTGGGCCACCAATGCCGCCGCGGGGATCGCGATCCGGGACTCTGGAATGAAGCAGCGGACCTCGCCATCAATCCTATTCTCACCGCAAACGGCTTCACGCTTCCGGCTGGAGCGCTGATCGATCCTGCATTCGCCAACCTGAGCGCTGAAGAAATTTATGCCCGGTTGCTGCGGAAAAGAGCCGAAGGTGGAGCAGGGTCAAATCAAGGACAACAGCAAGCGGGTCCTGGCGGGGGAACTGCGAGCGCTCCGCAGGCAACATCCGGTACGCCCCCACCCGATCCCAACTCTGGCCCTTCCAGCCAGTCAGCGCAGCAGCAGGAAACGGTGGGTGAACGCACCGCAGCCCCAGTTGCCCGGCCTGGAGGCTTCGGAGAGGTCGTGGACGCTACCGATGAGCACGGCCAGATTGCCTCGCCCGCGGAGCAACGTCGCCTGGAGCATGAGTGGAGCATTGCGGCAGAGCAGGCTCTCCGGTCGGCCAAGACATGTGGACATGTCCCGTTGGGCGTAGATAGACCGCTTACCGAAAGCCGCCAGTCTCAACAAGACTGGCGAGCAATCTTGCGCGACTTTGTGGCAGCCACTGTGCCCTGCGACTATCGCTGGACGCCGCCCAATCGGCGGTACATCGCATCGGGCCTGTACCTGCCGTCAGCTGAACAGCGTGGATTGGGTGAGATGGTGATTGCTGTCGACACCTCGGGCTCGATCGGGAAACTTGAGCTTGAACAGTTTGCCGGTGAAATCTCGGCGATTTCCGAGGAAGCACAGCCGGAAGCCATCCATGTCGTGTATTGCGACGCGGCAGTTCAGTCTACCCAGCAGTTCACTGGGTCAGAACCGGTGCGCCTTGAACCCAAGGGCGGTGGTGGCACTGACTTCCGCCCCGCATTCGAGTGGGTTGCGAAGAATGATGTCTCTCCAGTCTGCCTGATCTATCTCACCGATTTGTGCTGCGATTCGTTCCCCGAGACCCCGGAATATCCGGTGCTTTGGGTCACCGATTCCCATAGAACGGCACCTTTTGGTGAAACGGTACGGGTCGTTGTTGAATGAGAAAGAAATTTTGCACGGTCACAAAGGAGGACAAAAGCTATGTGCCAATGTGTGAACAGAGTAACTCTGATCGGGTTTCTGGGTGATGCGCCCGAACTTAAATTCAGCCCGCAAGGCAAGCCCGTCTGCACGTTTAGTCTTGCGGTCAACGAAAGGTGGAAAGACGCAGCAGGCGCTCCCCGCGAGAGAGTGGAGTGGTTCAAGATTGTTTGCTTCGGCCGGCTGGCTGAGGTCTCGGGCGAGTACCTGAGTACCGGCAGGCACGTTTACCTGGAAGGCCGGTTGCAGACCCGGAAATGGGAAGACCGGGGGGGCGAAAAGCGCACAGCCATCGAAGTCGTGGCCAATCAGATGCAGATTCTCGATCGAGCCCCCCAGAACGGGAACGGTGCGAAGGCGGCGGAATTATCGAAGCCCGCGGAGACCGTCGATGAAGGTGACAACCCATTCAATGGAGCGGGAAGCGAGTCGACGAATCAGATTCCTTTCTGAACGGGTGCTTCCGACATTGCCCACATTTTACTTCTTACAGGATGCGACGATCCTCCATTTGGACCGATTGATGTAAGCCGTCAGCTCCCACAAGTCCTTTCGGGAAATCGCCTCCCCAAGGAACCACATTCTGCGCCAGCCAGCGATTTCGATATGTCACCAGCCGCCGCCAGGGCGGTGGCAATAGCGGAAGGCATATACTCCCAAATTGAATGCACAGACGACCACCGCACCGGCGATTAACCAAGACGCAAGGATATCGGGGTAGACGATGGCCTCCAAGTAATGCACCAGAAATGAGCCTTGATACGGGGTGACACCCGCGCGCGCTTCCAGCCATGCTTCCAGGAGGGTGAGTGGGCACGGTGGCCAAGGCAGCGCCTCAATCAGGACGCTGTAAACCAAGGAGATGATGTGCAGCCAGCGCAACGCGCGCCGGCGCCGCGTAAGCAGGGCTCCGCAGATGATCCAGAAAATCCAGAGGAGATGCAGGGTCAGAACTGCAACGGCCATCCCGTGGTAAACCTTGGCACCCATTGTCGGCAAGGTAACCTTGGTTCCCCAGAAAACCAGACAGGCACGAAGACCTACCGGTTCTTCAGCCAACCTCCGCCCCAGGGGTATGTTGGCGATCTTGATTTTTTCATACCAGTGACCGATGATCGGGGAACCCAGCCATGCCCCCACCCATCCGGCAATCACCTTAACAAGTTGGACTGGACCTGATTGGATCATTGTCTCTTCATGGGGTATCCGACCGTCTGCCCAAAGAGCACGCGTTGATCCTTACGCAGGTTGAGCTTCGTGGAAAGTTGCGACTTGTCGCAGTTGTGGAACCAGGCCGCCAGACCCATGGACGCGGCGAATAGATAGACGTTGGCCGCAATGAGGCCGGTATCGACGTAATAGTACGACCGCTGAACATCGGGGTCGCGAAGGCCGGGCTCCTGATAACCGGACGTGTGGACCAGCTTGTCGATATCCGCGACGTAGACAAGGCGAACCGGAGCTTCGGCGCCAGCTTCGGCCTGGCCCCGGCCGATCGCGAGACGTCGCAGGTCACCCGCAACCACCGGCACCAGCCGGTGATGAAACGGGTCATACAAATAAGTCGCCTCCTCGAGGGCAACGTAGAGGTCGATCTCCTGCGAGTTGCTGGCCGATGCCGCAGTCCTTCCGGGAATTCCGAAGGGACCCTTCCGGCGGTTCACTCCGCACGCCGCCCAGAGAAGATTAGAGAAAGCCTGCAAAGGGAGCTTCTTGGCGCTGATTTCGCGAGTGGTTTTCCTGAGCTGCAATGCCCTCGCGAGCGACCTGCTGGGTGGGAGCACGGGTCTCGGCAGTTTGATCAACGGGGAAGCACGCGAAGCGTTTCTCGGTTCTCGTTTACCAGCCTTCCTCATCGTAACCTCCCGTGCGCGCTTGGCGCGAAAGATCCGTCCTGGTAACACTGCCCGGCAGCAGGATTCTAACACGTCCGTCCTCGTCACCTTACGCCCGCGCACGCCTGCGCACTATATTTCTCCAACTCACAACACAGTCAGCAACGTTTGAATAATTGCAACGATCCATTCCTGCCACAAAGGAGGTTCCATGTTCGTTGAACTCATGCCGCTTCTCGCCGGCCGCACCGTGCTCATCACGGTGGCCAAGGTGGATGACAAGACGCTCCGCGTCAACGTCATTCCCGCTCTGGCAAAGGCCGACGAGAACCCGGCTCTAACCACCCCGCTCACTTGTACCGGCCCGCCCGAAGAACTCGATGCTGACCTCGGGAAGCATCTGGCCGGCTACGTCCAAACCCACCAGCAAACCGCCAGTACTCTGGCCGAAGCCAAAGCCACCATGGAGGCTGCTGCCAAGGCAGCGCAGGAGGAAGCCAAGCGCAAGAAGTCAACTCAGAAGCCCTCCGATAAGGGTACTGCTGCAAACGCGGCCGAGCCTGCATCAACAACTTCTTCCGCATCCCCAATTCCTGCTGAGGCCGCTCCCTCTCACGCATCGACGGGGACACTTGGCCTGTTCCCACCTACCACGCCCGAACCCGCTCCAACCCAATCACAAGGAGGTCTCGCACTCTGATGGAGAGCCAAATTCTATCCAGAATTTTCGAATTCAGCGGCATGAGGCTTCCCGACCCGGACCCCAAGCTTTCAGTCGAGGACGTCCGAATGCTGTACGCACATCAGTATCCTGACATCGCCACGGCCGCAATCACCGGGCCGGAGGCGGTAGGAGACAAGCTGCGCTATCAGTTCACTCGCGCCATCGGCTCAAAGGGGTGACCCAATGAGCCGAAATCCCAGAAGCAAGGAGGTGACGAAGTGTGCGGTCCTGGCGGAACTTGAAAGACTTCGCCAGGGCCGCCACGCCCGTTACCAGACACTCGTGGGGAGGTTTGCGAGATGCCCGGAGCAAATACAAGCCGCCGCTCTTTGCGCTGCCGCAGTCAATGCGACCGCCCGTACTTACAATCGCACGCAACTCGATGCCCCACCCGGATGGCTTCCTCCGGTCAGTTGATGGCCCAGGGAAGTGGCTTGGTGCTGCCGCGACTTGACACCGTCCCGGTAATGCATCGGCTGGTTGCCGATGACCGCCTGGCTGTGATGCTGGCCAAGGCTCTCCTGGAGCTCGATCTTGCCGTCCCTGGAGATTGGGAAAAGGCCGAACGCGAACCAACGTCATTTATCAGGATTACGCTTGAGCGTTGGATTGACGCGCACGGTGGCTCAGCCATCCGCCACCGATTCCTGCTTTCCGTTGTGATTAGCAACAGTCCTTGCGATTGGGCAGAGCGCGACGAAAGCAAGCCTGACCAGTTATTCCTCATCGTCGAGCCGTCCGAGGCAACCTGCGGCTGTGCCACGTTCGGGCCAACACTACAGTTGCTAGAGGGCGTCCACGCGCAACTGCCAGCGACGTTTTTCCACCTTTTTGTTGGAGCGCTTAATCGCTGGCTCAGAGTCTACGATTATCGGGATGCCGAAGATCGGGCCGAGATGCTGCGGGAATGGGCCGCACAGGAAGCCGACGCTGACCAGTACGAACTCCCCGACGTGGCAGGGTCCATTCCCCCGTGCATGGGGGAGACAGCACTGGATGAGGCTGGGCTTGCTCACCTCAATGAAAAGATTACTGATCCACTGGCAATGAAGCTGGTGGATGCCGCACTTGTACTTGATCGCGTGTCCACTCAAGCGGAGCGACCCGAGATTGATGACGATACGGGCCAAAAGCTCTCGGACTGCAATCCGCCGCTACCCTGTCTGTTGGCCGTATTTGCCGAAGGCGACGCCATAGCTGGCTGCTTTGATGAAGAGGCCCAAGGAATGATGGAGGTGGAGCCGGAGCCCAATATCATCATCCCCTTTGATCCCACGGATACGGCGAGCGTTCAGCGAACATTCCGGACGTTCGGAGTGGCTTGCCAGACCATTGCCGCGGCAAGCCGCCTGATCGACCTGATGCCAGGCAACGACCCATGGATCGTTTCAAGGTGAGGGCCATGAAAGCCTACGTCAACATCGGAGCTAACCAAGAGTTCAAGCTTGCCGAAGCAATTCTTGTTTACCGGGGTGGAGGCGATGGCGCCTTCGCAAGCCTGCACCAAGTCAAGCAAGATGAGAGTGGAATTCCTTATCTCACCCCCGGCGAAGCCTTGACCACAACCTTCCTGCGCACTCTTGCCCAAGGTCTCGGAGCCCAGGTCAAGCCGGAAATCCTTCCTGATAACGTCCTGGCGCGCACTCCTGACATGCTGGTGTGGTGGTCACGGCCTCGACGGCGGGTCATGTTTTTCGGAGGGGTGGATGAAGAAGCGCGGAAGCTTAACGGTTTCCTCTTCCCGCATCCGGCGCTGATCTTCAAAGTTGCAGGCAGGGACCTCTTCGTGCGAGCCGTCGCGACGAGTTCACGGCCAATGCCTGAAACCCCCATGAAGACTGCTCCCTATTGGAACACGGACGGTCGGGTCTGCCCGGGCAGTATGCGTGTGCCCGACACTTCTGACGTCGCCTCGATACCCCAGTGGCAAGATGCATTCTTTCAATCGGAATTCACCCATGCGGCAGGCGCGGTACGGCTCACCAGTCACCCTAAAGGGTTCATTGGGCTGTGGAGAAGTCTTGCCGGCAAGAAACGGTTCCCAGATCAGTACCTGACCGATGCCGGAGAAACCCTACAAGAATTCGTCGCTCGCAGAGACGAACGTTGAGGAGTTGGCTATGGAGATTCACCGCATCCACCCGGAGTTACTCGAACGGCAGGTCCGCGTGCTGGTGGTAGGTTGCGGGGGAACGGGGAGCGCGGTAGTTGCGGGATTGCCATACCTCCATCAGTCGCTCGTGGCCCATGGCCATCCCGGAGGCTTGCATGTCACGGTTGTAGATGGCGATGTGATCTCACCTACCAATTGCGTCCGGCAGCCTTTTGCCCGGTCGGAAATCGGACTCAACAAGGCGATAGTTTTGGTCAACCGCCTTAATCTGTTTTGGGGACTCAAGTGGGAGGCAGTTCCCGCTCCCTTGCGGCCAGGGACTTTTATTTCGCACAGCTACTCAGGCGATGACCTCCGCGCTCACATCGTTGTAGGGTGCGTAGATACGCGGGCAGCACGGGCGGTAATCCGTGATGCGGTCGGCAAATCGAGTACGGTTTCGTACTGGCTCGATCTGGGCAACAATGCGGACAGCGGGCAGTTCATCCTCGGTGAACCGCTCAACGAACGCAACCGCAGGTCAAAGCTGCGTCTCCGATCGGCGGCGGAACTCTACCCGGAGATCGCGGATCCTAGCCTGGACAATGACGGAGAACCAAGTTGCAGCGCGGTTGAATCCCTGGACCGGCAGGAACCTTTTGTTAACTCGACCCTCGCGCAACACGCGCTAGCATTGCTGGCGCGGTTGTTCCGGTACGGGATGGTTTGTTATCACGGCGGTTTCTTCAGCCTCTCAACCGGCGTAAGCGGTCGCCTGGCGATTGACGCCTCTTTGTGGCGGCGACTGCGGCGCCGGTGTAAGAGAGAACGGACCGAGGCATGAGCCCCCCCCGACACGGCGTTGTCTTAATCCCCACCTGCAACGCCCCCTAATCAAGTGTGACGTACTCATGGTGCGCAAATAGCACCCGTAAACCTTGTTACCGACCCACGCCAGTGTCATTTGCAGGCTTGATCCCAACTTTTCGCGGTGGGCGCTCGGACACGGCCACATAGTCATTCGCACCCCAGTAGCGCAGAAAAGGAGGCCCCCTGCATGTCTGAACCACAAGGCCAATTCAAGGGTATTCGTGGATTTCTCTGGCTGGCCGTGGGGTTTTTGCTCCTAGCGGCTGCCCTTGGAAGCGCCATCTATATCCTTGTTCACCTTCTCTCCTGCTTGTGAGCCACCAGTTCGAGGAAACTTCTCCGATCGCGAACAAATTCAAGGCCGCCTACCTTTGCCAACGTAGCAAGGTTCCAAGTCCAGTCACAGCATATCACTTGAAGGATAAGTTGGCAGCGTTTTGAACCATAAGTTGGCAGTTGCTCTCTGATAACCCTTTTCAAATCAACATAGCCCTCCATGCCTCCACGGCCGCTTGGAACCATAAGTTGGCACTAAGTGCAAACTGGAAGGATAAAGTGGCAGTAAGTGCAAATTGGCCTCGCCAGGAGTCCAACCGAGAGGGCCTTTATCTTCCAAGCAGATGGAGAGTGGAACGCTGGACGATCATCGCGCATACGCAGCTTTGGGGCAGACGGTCATCCGACCACTGCCACCTTATGCTTCCATTACTGCCATCTTATGGTTCAAATCTCACAGCACAAACTATTCAGAGAAAGGAGCCCACCTTGCGTTTTCAGGGCAAAAGTCGTCTCGGGTTCTACCCACTGCCATTGTCCGAGGCCCAGCGGCTTCGCAAATTCCTCCAGTTCGCAGGTACTCCTGCATCCGCGCTCGACCCATGTGTCGGCGATGGTGCGGCGTTCGAGGTTATCACCAGCGGCGCTGAAGTCTCTCGTTACGGTATCGAGCTTGATGCCTACCGCGCCGAGCAAGCCGGGCAACGGATTGCGAACATAGTCCAAGGCAACGCACTCGAAGTGCAATGCGCGGTTGAGTCCTTTGGGCTCCTCTATTTGAATCCCCCTTACGACTGGGCCATGGGGCCTGCTGAAAGTCGTCGCACCGAACCGACATTCCTTAACCACACGTATCGCTGGCTGAAGCCCGGGGGAGTTCTGGTGTTTGTCATCCCGGGGGAGAGGCTGGCCGAGTGCAGCCATATTCTCGCATCGCATTTCCGCGACGTCTGGGTTTACCGTTTGGAGGCGCCAGACAGTGTTCGCTATAACCAGGTGATTGTCATCGGAGCACGACGAACTCGACGTGAAAAAGAGCGTCTTATGGACAGTGACATCACCCGAGCACGACTTTACTACGCCGGCCTGGCCAGGAATTCCGCGCAAATCCCGGTCGCACCATCCGAGCCCGAAGCGCGATACATCGTGCCCGTGAGCGGGCCGGCGCAACTGGTTTACCGCGGGCTGCCACTTGATGCGATCGAGGATCTGCTCCCGAAGTCAGCGGCGTACCGACAGGCGGGACGCATCCTCTTCGCTGAGCCCGTATCTGCAGCGGGTCGGCCTCTGACACCACTACATGCCGGGCACCTTGGATTGCTTGCCGTAAGCTCCATGCTCGACGGGATCTTCGGGGCCGATGAAAGCCGCCACATCTCCGCCTGGAGATGCGTGAAGGTGGTGGACAAGACAGAGGAAGAGGACGAGGATGGCATAATTACATTGAGAGAAAAAGAACGTTTCTCGAATGAATTGACGGTCGTGTACACCACCGGCCAAGTAGCGACTCTGAAATAGTGCTGCGTTCCCCCACCCAAACTCCCCAGCGTAACCCAATACCCACCTCGTGACCTTGGACCAATACTCTGTCCCGCGGGCAATGCCTTTGCCCAGGAAGCTTACATAAACAAAGTTGGAAGAGAAAAACCATGAAGAACTCGCATGAGCGCTTCGGGATCTTGGAATACACGAAGCGGATGAAGGACACCACCACGCGAATTCGGCTTCGGTTGGATCGGTTCATTGGCGAGGTCGAAAACGACGGGAACTGTAAAACCCACCTCGTTTCGGTCTTGGGTGGGGACTCCGACGTTGGGGCCATCTGGGCAGCCGTCATTGAGCAGAACCACTTCACTGTGCAAGCTCCGGGAATCGACCCTCTAACCATGACTCTGGGTGAAGGCGCGCAATGCTTCCGCGGCACGCTCAGCATTGCCGGTCGCAGACCGTTTCGACATTTGGTAGCAATCTCGGCGGAACTGGCCAAAACGCGGCCGGGAGCGGACCCGCAAGGCAGGCGCACCATCCTGTGTGATAACGACCCAATGTTCGTACTGTACCGGGTCGCGCAACGGTTCGGCTTGCCCGTCGTACCCGAATGGGCTGGTTGGTTCAACGAGGAACTCACGCGGCACAATGCAATCAATCCGCTCGTCGGGCTGGGATGTTCTCCGGTTCTCGTTAGTGGCACGAAAAAGCTGTTCCTGAAATGGATTGGAAGGGCGCTGAGGCAGAAACGGATTCAGTTTCCCGAAAACAATGGGGCGATCCGCTGGAGCCTATCGCGTAGTTTCTTCCGAGTCAGAGAGCCCGACATGGAAGAGCAGAGCGGTCAGGAGTTAAGCAAAGAGATATCCGCCCTCCCGGCGGAGGTGGAGGACGAGCAGTCTTGCGAATCGCATTAAAGGTAACGAGCAGCAACGCAAACTACAATGGAGGGTGTGAATTCGCCCTCCTAGACCTGACTTCGGAGCTCGCTGCGCTGGCCCTGCGAAGAATCGGCGCACTCAGAGAACAGAAGAATCTCGATCCGGACATCGACGAAACCTACTTCTGGGCTTACTTCGTGGAATGCTACTTCGATCCTTGGGCTGAATCGCCGGGTGGCGAAAAGGAATTCGAAAGCACAGGCTCGGCGGTCGGGAACATACTCGATGAACTCGATATCGAAGATAATGAGGTAGTCCGTGTCCCCGAGAGTTTCCAGGTGCCACCCGGTCAATGTGCAGTCGTTGAGTCAGAACAAATGGTAGTGCGCATTGATTCGATTTCGTTCACGGCTATCCCGAGATATGCCAGCCTTCGGGTCCAGACGGCCGAAATCCCGATCACCATGCTCGAAGCCGCGGCGGCAACAGCGCTTTGATCACACACGCCTGATGTTCACCCATTACCAGCTAGTCATCGCCTGGCTGTAATCTATGCCACAGCAATTCTACATTCAACGCAAAGCGAAAGGAGGAAACTGTGCCCCTGCCCGACTCGATCTCGAACTATCTCCGGACCCACAGCAATGAGATGGCCGAGCGCATACTTCAATCATTTCCGCCGTTGCACTCCATCGACGACCCAAGTTCACCCATGCTTGGAAAGCTTCTTCGGAAACCTTACCCTGCCCAGGCCGTCGCCATCATGGGTCTGGTCCGGCGTTGGCAGCAAGCCCGCGCGGGCGCTGTGATTGCGGAGTGTGGCGCGGGCAAAACCCTTATCTCGCTTGGCGCCGTGCACACGCACTCGGGCGACCAACCCTTTACCGCGGTCGTCATGGTCCCACCGCAACTGGTCGAGAAATGGTGCCGGGAAGCGATGCTCACCCTGCCGCGTGTTCGCGTGTTTATCATCGACGGGCTGCGCACGCCCACCAACTCCAACAGTCACCACGGCGTGAACGAAGTCAAGCTGCGAAACAAACGGATTGTACGGGAGGGGTTGCGGACCAGCTTGAGCGAGTTGCGCCTGCGCAGGGCATCTATTTCAGCCCGAAAGCGTTGGGATTCGGTTTGCACTTCTCCGGCAGTGTTCGTGGTCGGCCGAGACCGAGCCAAACTCGGATATTTCTGGCGCCACGCTTACCAGGTTGCCCGCTGCGGGCGTTATCAGGGCAGTGTCATTAATCCTGATAGCGGGTCTCCGGTCTACCTTGGCAGCGAAGGCGAGCGCTTGCTGGCAATGGACTTCAAGAAGGTGAAGCTCAGCGAAACGCTCGGTCAAGAGGAAGGAATCAATCACGCCCGCCGGCCGTTCTACAGCGCGCTTTGGCAGGCAGATGGAAAGAAGATTCGGCGCTTTGCGCCGATTGACTTCATCGGGCGGTATATGAGCGATGGTTTCTTCGACTACGCCATCGCTGATGAAGTGCACGAACTGAAGGGAGGAGATACGGCACAGGGAAACGCCCTCGGCACCTTGGCATCATGCGCCCGCCAAATTGCTGTGCTCACTGGAACGCTTTTGGGCGGCTACGCCGACGAACTTTTCAATATCCTTTTCCGTCTGGGGCCCTCGCGGATGCTCGAAGAGGGCTTTGAATATGGCGAAACGGGAGTTCGGGCCTTCACCGAAATCTACGGCCTGCTGGAAAAGATCACCGTGATTGAGCCGGCGGACAACGCCTGTTCCGAGGCACGGGTTACAACGCGGGTCCGCCACCGGCCGGGAGCGTCGCCGGCGTTGTTCGGCCGATTCCTCATGAGTCTTGGCGCGTTCGTGTCGCTCGAAGATATCTCCGATGCTCTACCTCCCTACCAAGAAGAGGTTGTCAGCGTCGAGATGGACCAACCGCTGCAGAAGGCTTACGAGGATCTGGAACAGGACATCAAAAAGGCACTCCGCGAACATCGAGGCAACTCGTCGGTGGTGAGCACCGCGTTGAATGCTCTGCTCGCTTATCCTGATCGCCCCTTTGGCTTCGGGGACTTAATCGGCCGCGAATTTAATCCTGAGACCCAACGCCACGAGCCGTTCCTGATCGCAGCGACCCGTGACCTCGATGAGAATTTTGTCTACGCCAAGGAACGGCGACTGCTTGAGGAAGTCAAAACCTCACTTGAGCACGGGAGGAACGTCCAGATATTCGCGGTTTACACCCAGAAGCGTGACGTGACCCGCCGCCTGGAGAGCATTCTCGCGAAAGACGGGATCCGGGTGGCTGTGCTCACGACCCAGGTTACACCGGAAGAGCGGGAAGCGTGGTATGAGCGCCAGCTGCGGGCTGGGGTTCAGGTCGTAATCTGCCACCCGCGGCTGGTCCAGACGGGGCTCGACCTGTGGGCGTTTCCCGACATCTTCTTCTACGAAACCGGCTATTCCATTTACACCCTGCGGCAAGCCAGCCGGCGCTCCTGGAGGATCGGGCAACGGAACAACGTCAATGTGAAGTTCTTCTACTACGCCGGCACCATGCAGGAAACGTGTCTGCGGCTGATGGGGAAGAAGCTGCTGGTTTCACTCGCCATGGAAGGAAAGTTCGCAAACGACGGCCTGCAAGCGATCGACGAAGGTGATGACATCCTGATGGCGATGGCCCGGGAGCTGGTGACGGAAAAAGGAATCGGCGAATCGGCCGATGCCGTTTGGAAAACGTTGCAAAAGCAGCAGGCAGAAGTGTTCGGAATCCGCCCTGTGGAAACTTCCCATTTGGAAACCCTAGCCGAACCTCCGGCCGGTGATTTGCCGGAAGTCGTAATTTCTCCGCCTGCGTCGATCCCGGAAGTTGTGACGCAGCTTCTGATGTTTGGTATGTCGCCTGACGCAGTGCAGCATCGCAAGGCTTCACGCAGGTCATCGATCGCCGCCACTTCTTCGGATCAGCTCGGGCTGTTCGCGCATTGAGGGTGAGCAGGGCTTTGTTCGGCAAGATGGGGCCCTAATAATCGCCAGATGCTCACTATTAATCTTATGTGCTAGACGCGCCGACAATCGTCTCGCGCGCCATGCTATTACCGTCATTCACCGCAGCCAATTGACCACCTAAACGCCTCCACTCTGGTCGCCACAATGACACCCTCTGGGTTTGTGGTTCCCCAATAAGCAAATTGAAAGGCGAAGTTTTGGCCTCACCCGCAAAAAGCATTCCCGGGCATGACGCGCATGTCGCACTCGGCTGTCGTGCCCCGAGAAAAAAGCGGCAGAAAGGGAGAAAAAACCGTGACTGAAGAAATCAAACTCAGGCAGACAGCAATGGAAAAGACGGGCGGTATTGGGTCCTGGCACCGCGTCGTCACACGGAAAGCGTCCGTCAGGCGACGGGCTGGCAGTTGGAAAAGGGAATTCAATCGCGACGTCAACCGGGAAAAAATGTTGATTGATATGCTTCCGCTGGTAAGGCGTGTGGCTCTTAAAATTCGCGAACATCTCCCTGCCCATGTGGAAGTGGATGAGCTGAGCGCCAACGGCGTGTTGGGGTTGGTGGATGCCGTCGCCAAATTTGACGCGAGCAAGCGCGTGAAGCTGGAGAGTTACGCGCGGCACCGGATTCGCGGCGCGATTTTGGATGGCCTCCGCGCCGCCGATCCCGTCACGCGCGACACACGTCAAAAGAACAAGCGAATTCAAAAGCTGTATCGGGAACTGGAAGTCAATCTCGGACGATCCGTCCAGGACGAGGAGATGGCTGCGGCATCGCGAATGAACCTCGCGCAGTGGCATCGGGCTCTGACCGACATACAGAGCGTGGGGATTGACTGCGGTTCGCGCGCCCTTTCGGCAGCCGCGACCACGACGCTGCCATCCACTGACCCCGAGCTTCTGATTGACGGCAGGGATAGCCCCTTTGACATGTGTTACTACCGCGAGCAACGTGAACTTCTGGGCCTGGCGCTCTCAAGCTTGCCGGAGCGCCAACGACAGGTGCTCTGCCTACACGCTCAGGCGGAATTAACGATGAAACAGATTGCCCTTCTGATGCATGTTGACGAATCACGAGTCTCGCAGCTCCATTCCGCGGCGTTGATCCGATTAAAGGCGAGAGTGGACTCCTTGCTACACCCAACAAACCCTGGAATCTCAGAATCCGGCATTCGCTCGATGGCGGCCGGGGCGGCGGCCTAACCGCTCTTATCCCAAGGTCCGGGAATCCTTCGCTTCGACATTCCCCATTAAGAGAAGATTGGATCGACGCCCAGATGTGAGAGGAGTTCTCATATGCCCTTGCGAATCGCGCAAACAGGCGATATTCACCTGGAACAAGACCGCTACTTCACCGACACAGCTCAGTGTCTTGAATGGTTCGTCGAGGACGCAATCAGAGCCAATACAAACCTATTCGTGGTCAACGGTGACCTGACGACCTACAAGCAGACCATCCTTGAGCGAAATCTCTGGGTTGACCTGCTCATCCAGATGGGCAATCACGCCCCGGTCATCTTGGTGGCGGGTAACCATGGCAAGGAACTCGATGGAGACTTACATGTTCTGTCCCGCGCCAAGGCCGCCCACCCCATCTATCTTTGCACCGAGCCGGACATG
>Ga0326727_10011631_pt1 | contig 20388 bp, 17 predicted proteins | sample MB2enrmetagenome_FD_207643 | JGI IMG/M metagenome (GOLD analysis project Ga0326727, IMG submission 207643) | Lab enriched peat soil microbial communities from McLean, Ithaca, NY, United States - MB29MY | ecosystem: Environmental > Terrestrial > Soil > Wetlands > Peat | place: USA: New York...
GACGGCCGGCCGAGGAGGCCGGGCTCCTGGCGCAGCCATCGCGACGGCTGGCCGAGGGGGCCGGGCTCCTGGCGCAGCCATCGCGACGGCTGGCCGAGGAGGCCGGGCTCCTCGCGATGCGGGACAATTTGCCCCGGTTACTCTGCTCGCGCTGCGCACTGCACGAACTTGCAGCATGGGAGGACCGCGCGTACCTATCGAGAAATATTGACACTCGCGGCAGCTCTCCATAGCTTCGGACCTGGACGTGGGAAATCGTGGCAAGAAGTACCAAGCCACGCCCATCCGGAAGTGAGAGCCCACCGTGTTTCGCGGGCGGTACGAGCACACGATCGACGCCAAGGGACGCACCAGCGTCCCCGCTCGATACCGTGATGCCCTGAGCGCGGCCGGCGAGCGGCGGGTCGTCGTCACCAGCGCGCTCGATCCCTGCCTCGTGGCGTACGCCCCCGCCGAGTGGGCCGCCTTCGAGGAGAAGCTGGCCAGGCTGCCCCAGTTCGATCGCGCGGTGCAGAAGCTGCGCCGCATCTACGTGTCGGGCGCGGTCGAGTGCGAGTTCGACGACGTGGGCCGCATCCTCGTGCCCCCGACGCTGCGCGAGCACGCCTCGCTGAAGAAGGACGTGCTGTGGGCGGGCGCCGGCCGCTACGCCGAGCTCTGGGACAAGGACGAGTGGCAGCGCCACTTCGAGACCACCGACGAAGAGAAGCGCGACATCGCGTCGCGCCTCGCGGAGCTGGGGCTATGAGTAGCGTTCAGCTCGCGCTCCCCGGCCTGCTCGCGGCGGATTCCTCCGTGGAGTGGGTCTGGCGCGACGACTTCGAAGAGGTGAGCGACGTGAAGCGCTTCGAGCACACGACCGTGATGCGGGACGAGGTCGCCCGGGCGCTCGCCCCTCGCGCCGGAGGGGTCTACGTCGACGCCACGCTGGGCGGCGGAGGCCACACGGTGGCGCTGCTGGAGGCCGAGCCCAGGGCGCGCGTGGTCGCGTTCGATCGCGATCCCAGCGCCATCGCGGCGGCGGAGGAGTGGCTGGCGCCGGTCGCGGACCGCGTGACGCTGGTGCGCGCGACCTTCTCGCGGGTCCGCGCCGAGCTGGACGCGCGCGGCATCGGGCTGGTGGACGGCCTCGTGGCAGACCTCGGCGTCAGCTCGCCGCAGCTCGACGAGGCCGAGCGCGGGATGAGCTTCCGCCGCGAGGGTCCGCTGGACATGCGCATGGACCCGGAGAACGGGGAGACCGCGCTGGAGCTCATCGACCGCCTCTCGGACGACGAGCTGGCGGACGTGATCTACCAGTACGGCGAGGAGCGCCGCTCCCGGCGCATCGCCCGGAGCATCAAGAAGGCGCTGGCCTCGGGCGAGCTCAAGACGACGCTCGACCTGCGCCGCGCCACGGTCCGCGCCGTGGGCCCCGCCCGGGTGGGCGGCGTGGACCCGGCGACGCGGACCTTCCAGGCGCTGCGCATCGCCGTGAACCGCGAGCTCGAGGAGCTCGAGGCCCTGCTCGCGTCGCTGCCGGACGTCGTCGCGGAGGGCGGCGTGGCCGCGATCATCGCCTTCCACTCCCTCGAGGACCGCCTCGTGAAGCGCGCCTTCCACGCCGAGGGGTGGCAGCCGCTGACCAAGAAGCCGGTCACCGCCACCGACGAGGAGCAGCAGCAGAACGCCCGCTCGCGCAGCGCCAAGCTCCGCGCGGCGCGGCGGGTCACCAGCGCGCCCGAGGAGGACCGGTGAGCCGCCCGCGTCGCGCCTTCCTGGTCATCTGGACCCTGGCCATCGCGGGCACCGCGAGCGCCTTCGTGGTCCACCTGGCCCTTCGCGGCCGCACCGTGCAGCTCGGCTACGAGCTGGGGCGCTCGCGGCAGGAGCAGGCGCGCCTGCGCGAGGTCAAGCGGGTGCTGGAGCTCGAGTCCGCGAGCTACAAGACGCCCGAGCGCGTCGAGATCGTGGCGCGCACGCTGCTGGGCATGGAGCCCCCGCCGCCCGAGCGCATCGTCCCGCTCGCCAGCGCGGGCTCGTCCGACGACGACGACCGCACCGCCCGCAGCTCCGAGGGGCCGCCGTGAAGAACCTCGACCCCAGGCGCGCCCGGTGGATCCGCACGCGCATGGGCGTCCTGTGCGGTTTGATGGGCGTCGCGCTGGGCGGTCTGGTGTCCAGCGCCTGGCGCGTCCAGGTCGAGGACGGACCCGAGTGGCGGGACATGGCCGAGAAGCAGCGGCAGCGGCGGCTCCACGTCGAGCCCAAGCGCGGCACCATCTACGACCGCAACGGGTCGCCCCTCGCCGTGAGCATCGAGGTGCCGAGCGTGAGCGCGGACATCGCGGAGCTGCTGCGCGCCGTCGACGGCAAGCCCGCCCAGGAGACCGCCCTGCGCGACGCCGCGCTGCGCCTGGGACAGGCGCTGCACATGGACCCCAACGAGGTCTACGGCAAGCTCGAGCCCCGTCACCGCTTCGTGTGGATCAAGCGTCGCATCACGAGCGACGAGGCGGCCGCCGTCCGCGATCTGGGCGACCCCAAGACCCAGGCCCACCCCATCCACGGTCTGGCCATCGAGGGCGAGGGGCACCGCTACTACCCGGGCCGCGAGCTGGCCGGCTCGGTGCTCGGCTTCGTCGCGCCCGACGGCCAGGGCAAGGACGGCCTCGAGCTGGCGCTGGACGAGGACCTCCGCGGTAAGGTGGAGGACGTCCGCGGGCTGCGTGACCGCAGCGGGCGGCTCATCTTCGAGGGCGCCAGCGAGAGCCACGCGCTCCAGGGCTACGACGTGACGCTGTCCATCGACGAGGGCATCCAGCACGTCGCCGATCGCGAGCTCGACGCGGCGATGCGCACCTACGAGACCAAGGGCGCCTCGCTGGTCGTCATCGATCCGCAGACCGGCGAGATCCTCGCCCTCTCCAGCGCCCCTGGCTACAACCCCAACGACTACACCGACAGCGAAGCCGACGCCCGTCGTGACCGGGCGGTGACCGACCGCTTCGAGCCCGGGTCGGTGATGAAGTCGTTCATGCTCGCGGCGGCGCTGAACGCCGGCACGCTCAAGCCGACCGATCAGATCAACTGCGAGCACGGCGTCTACCAGGTCGCGGGGATCACGGTCCACGACGCGGAGGTGAACGACATCCTGACGCCCACGCAGATCCTCGCGCGCAGCTCGAACATCGGCGCGCTGAAGATCGGCCTCCAGCTCGGCGAGCCGACGCTCTACGCGGCGTACCGGCGCTTCGGCTTCGGCGAGGAGACCGGCGTACCGCTCCCCGGCGAGGCCGCGGGCGTGCTGAGGCCGAAGGGCCGGCCCTGGGTCGACTTCGAGACGGCGACGGCCAGCTACGGCCAGGGCATCAGCGTCACCACCTTGCAGCTCGCCATGGCCATGGGCGCCATCGCGAACGGCGGCAAGCTGCTCGAGCCGATCCTCGTCAAGCACGTCAAGGACGGGCAGGGGGAGCCGGTCCGCGAGTACGCCACCCGCGTCCGCCGGCAGGTGGTGTCTCCGGGGGTCGCGCGGATGGTCGCCGAGATGCTCACGGCCGCGACCGAGACGGGGGGTACGGGCGTGCAGGCGGCGATCCCGGGCTTCCGCGTGGCGGGCAAGACGTCGACCGCGCAGAAGGTGGACCCGGCGACGGGCAAGTACTCGATGGAGAAGTTCACCGCTGGCTTCGTGGGCTTCGTGCCGGCCGACCGGCCCCGCATCGTGGTCGCGGTCGTGCTCGACGAACCCACGATCGGCCACTATGGAGGCGATCTGGCGGGCCCGGTGTTCCGCCGCGTCGCCGAGGCGAGCCTGCGGTACCTCGGCGTCACCCCGTCGGCCAGCTCGGCGAAGATCGCCGACGTGAAGCGCGAGGGGGACCCCGCCGACGCCACCCTCGCCATGATGAGACCCCCCACCCAGCCCGCGCTGCCGCCCACCCAGTCCTCCGCCGCGCCCGGCACCCCCGCGCCTCCTGGCACGGTGCGCGTGCCCGACGCCAGCGGTCTCGCGGGACACGACGTGGTGACGGCGCTGACCAGGGCGGGCCTCGTGCCGCAGATCGAGGGCTGGGGGCGCGTGGTGCGCCAGAACCCGCTGCCGGGTACGGCGGCACCCAAGGGGAGCGCAGTGCGCGTGGTGCTCGAGCCCGCCTCATGATGGGGCAGGTGACGGACGGGCCGGGACCGGAGGGCCTCCGCCTCGACGAGCTGGCGCGCGAGCTGCCCATGTCCAGCGACGTCGTCGGCGACGCCGCGGTGCGGGTGCGCGGGGTGAGGCACGACTCGCGCGCGGTCCGTCCGGGCGATCTCTTCGTGGCCCGTCGCGGGGAGAAGGTCGACGGCGCGCGCTTCGTCTCCGACGCCGTGGCGCGCGGCGCGGCGGCGGTGATGGCGGCGCGGGGCGCGCTCGACGAGGTCGAGGCGCGGGTCCCCGTGCTGCTGGTCGACGACCCGGCGGCGGCGCTCGGGTACGCGGCGTCGGCGGTGTACGGCCACCCGTCGTTCTCGCTCGACGTCGTGGGCATCACCGGGACCAACGGCAAGACCACCACCGCGCACCTCGTCCGGGCGGCGATCGACGGCGCCCTGGGACGGCCCAGCTGCGGCGTGCTCGGCACGGTGGGGCACTCGTTCGACGGGTGGCGCGCGGAGGCGGAGCACACCACGCCCGAGGCCGACGACGTGGCGCGGACGATGGCGGCGATGCGGGCCCGGGGAGCGACCCACGTGGTGATGGAGGTCTCCTCGCACGCGCTGGAGCTCGGCCGCGTCCGCGCCGTTCGCTTCCGCGTCGCGGCCCTGACCAACCTGACGCAGGACCACCTGGATTTCCACGGTTCGATGGCCGCGTACGCCGCCGCCAAGGCGCGCCTCTTCACCGAGCTGGGGCCCGGCGCCGTCGTGCTCAACGTGGACGACGCCTTCGGCAGAGAGCTGGTCGGCCGGGTGAAGGCGCCGCTCATCCGGGTCAGCGCGCGCGTGGGGGCGGACGCGGACGTGGTGCCGACCTCGGCGCGGGTCGACGCGCGCGGCATCGCCGCGACGGTGCGCACGCCCGACGGAGAGGTGAGCCTCGCGTCGCGCCTCGTCGGAGCCCACAACCTGGAGAACCTGCTGCTGGCGCTCGGGATCGCCTGCGCGCTCGACCTCGAGCTCCCGCGCGCGGCGCAGGCGCTCTCGGCCGAGGCCGGGGCGCCGGGCAGGCTGGAGCGCTGCGACGAAGAGGGGGACGATCTGACGGCGCTGGTCGATTACGCCCACACCCCGGACGCGCTCGCGCGGGCCCTCGACGCCGTCCGCGCCGTCACGCGTGGCAAGGTGTGGTGCGTCTTCGGCTGCGGCGGGGACCGCGACCCCACCAAGCGTGGCCCCATGGGCGAGGCCGTGGCGCGCCGCGCGGACGTGGCCATCGTGACCAACGACAACCCGCGCACCGAGGACCCGCAGGTCATCGCCGGGGCCGTCGTGGCCGGCGTTCGCGGCGCGGGAAAAGAGCCGGTGGTCGAGCTCGACCGGCGGAAGGCGATCGACCTGGCGGTGCGTTCTGCCTCGGGGGGCGACGTCGTGCTGGTCGCCGGGAAGGGTCACGAGGACTATCAGATCGTGGGCACCGTGAAGCACCCGTTCGACGACCGCACCGAGACGCGACGCGCGCTGCAGGCCCGCCGTCAGGGGCGGGGACAGGCCTAGCCGTGGCGACCCCCATCGGCGCGAACCGCGCCACGACCGACGCCGACACCGCGGCCAGGGTCACGGGGGGCCGCGTGGTCCGGGCCGTCGGCGGGCGCATGGTGCGAGGTATCACGAGCGATAGCCGGGCCGTGCTCCCGGGCGGCGCGTTCGTGGCGCTGCGCGGCGAGACGCACGACGGGCACGGGTTCCTGGCGCAGGCCATCGCTGCCGGCGCCGCGCTGCTGGTGGTGGAGCGCGGGAGAGCCCCGGGCGATGCGGGCGTCGACGTCGTGGAGGTGGACGACACGCTGCGGGCCTGGGGAGCCCTCGGTGGGGCGCACCTCGACGCGTGGCGCCGCGCGAACCCCGGGACACGCGTCGTGGCCATCACGGGAAGCGCCGGCAAGACCACGACCAAGGAGCTCTGCGCCGCCCTGCTGGGCTCCGTCGCTCCCTGCCACGCCACGGCGGGCAACCTGAACAACCGCGTCGGCGTCCCCGCCGTGCTGCTGGAGCTCGAGCCGCGGCATCGCTTCGCCGTGATCGAGGTGGGGATGAGCCTCCGGGGCGAGATCGCCACGCTGGCGGGGCTCGTCCGGCCCGACGTGGCGGTCATCACGAACATCGGCCTGGCCCACGCCGGCGGGGTGGGCGGCACCCTCGACGACGTCGCGCGCGAGAAGGGGGCGCTGTTCGAGGGGGTGCGGCCGCCCGGGGTGGTGGTCGCGAACGCGGACGACGCAGCGGTCGAAGCCCAGCTGGTCCGCGCTCCACGGGCGCATGTCGTGCGCTTCGGCCGGAGCGCGGCGGCCACCTACCGGCTCGTCGCGCGCGAGGCGCTGGGGCCCGAGGGATCCCGCGTGACCCTCGAGCGGCCCGGTGGGCCCCCGGTGTCCGTGGTCCTCCCCATCCCGGGAGAGGCTGCGGCCGTCGATCTCGCCGCCGCTCTGGCCGCGGCCGACGCCGCGGCACCAGGCCCCGTCGATCCCGTCGCCGGCCTCGTCGCGCTCGCGCCCATCGCCGGGCGCATGCAGGTCCGCCGCGCGCGTGGCCTGACCATCCTCGACGACGCCTACAACGCCAATCCCGGCTCCATGCGCGCCGCCCTCGCCACCCTGGGCGAATGCCGCGGTCAGCGCCGCGTCGCGGTGCTCGGCGAGATGAAGGAGCTGGGGCCCGCCGCGGAGCGCGAGCACGCCGCGCTGGCGGACGCCGTGGTCGCGGCGGGGGTGTCCCTGCTCGTCTCGTGCGGGGGGCTGGCCGACGTCCTGGCGCGCGGGGTGACGTCGCGCGACGTCGAGGTCGTCCTGGCCGGCAGCGCCGCCGAGGCCGCGCGCGCCACGTCGGAGCGGGTGCGTCCCGGGGACGTGGTGCTGGTGAAGGCGTCGCGCAGCGTGGGCGCCGAGCGCGTGGTGGAGACTCTGGTGGGGCGGGAGAGCGCCTGACGTGCTGTACGAGCTGCTCTTCCCGCTGCGTCACGACTCCGAGTGGCTCGGGTGGCTGAACGTCCTCAGGTACCTGCCGTTCCGCACCATCGCGGCGACCGTCACGGCCATGCTCCTCGCCTTCATCCTGGCGCCGTGGTTCATCCGCGAGCTGCAGAAGAAGCAGATCGGCCAGGTCGTCCGCGACGACGGGCCGGCGACGCACAAGATCAAGAGCGGCACGCCGACCATGGGCGGCGCGCTCATCCTGCTGAGCGTCCTCCTGCCGACCATCCTCTGGTGCGACCCCCGCAACGTCTTCGTCTGGGCCACGACGGCCGTGACCGCGGGGTACGGGGTCATCGGCTACCTGGACGACTACCTCAAGATCAAGCTGAAGAACTCGCGCGGGGTTCCGGGACGCTACAAGCTCCTGGGCCAGTTTCTCATCGGCGGCGGCGTCCTCGCCTACGCGTTCCTCGCCAAGGAGCACGTCCCGACGGACTGGTGGGACATCCGCTTCAACCTGGGGATCCCCTTCGTCGCGTTCTCGAAGCACCCCATCGTCCTGCCCGTCTGGCTGTACCTGCCCTTCGCCGTCCTGGTGGTGGTGTGGACCTCGAACGCGGTGAACCTGACCGACGGCCTGGACGGCCTGGCCATCGGCCCGGTGATGATCAACGCCGGCACGTACCTGGTGTGGGCATACCTCGCAGGCGCCACCTTCGGCATCGCGCACGTCTCGCAGCGCTTCGTGGTCGCCAAGTACCTCGACATCCCAGCCATCGCCAGCGCGGGGGAGCTCTCGATCTACTGCGGGGCCATGGTCGGCGCCGGCATCGGCTTCCTCTGGTACAACACCTACCCGGCGCAGGTGTTCATGGGAGACGTGGGCTCCCTCGCCCTGGGGGGCGGCCTGGGGATGTGCGCCGTCTTCACCAAGAACGAGCTCCTGTCGGCCGTCCTGGGGGGGGTCTTCTTCCTCGAGGCCGTGAGCGTGGTGGTCCAGGTGGCGAGCTTCAAGCTCACCGGGAAGCGCATCTTCCTCATGGCGCCCATCCACCACCACTACGAGAAGAAGGGGTGGGCGGAGCCCAAGATCATCGTCCGGTTCTGGATCATCTCCATTCTCTTGGCACTCATGAGCCTTTCGAGCTTGAAGTTGCGTTGAGGACCCCTCGTCGGGGTCGGAGTCCATGAAGTCCGAGCTGTCCGGAAAGCGCGTGGTGGTCGTCGGCCTCGGGGCGAGCGGCGTGGCCGCGGCTCGCCTGTGCCTTCGCCGCGGCGCGCGCGTCGTGGCCAACGACGGCAAGCCGCGCGAGGCGCTCGGTCCGGAGGCCCTGAGCCTGGAGGGGGAGGGGGCCACCCTGGTGGCGGGCGGTCACGCAGCCGCCAGGATGGACGAGGCGGACGTCGTGGTGGTCTCTCCGGGGGTGCCTCCCCTCGCGGAGGTGGCGGCGGCCGAGGCGAAGGGCGCGGCCGTCTGGGGCGAGGTCGAACTCGCGGTCCGCTCGATGGCGCACCCGGCGCCGGTGGTGGCCATCGGCGGCACCAACGGCAAGAGCACGACGACGTCGCTCGTGGGCGCGCTGCTCGAGGCTCGCGGACTGCACGCGTTCGTCGGCGGCAACCTTGGCGAGCCGCTGGCGGATCACGCCGACGAGGCGTTCGACGTGATCGTGCTGGAGGTTTCGAGCTTCCAGATGGAGCGGGTCGACACGTTCCGCCCGCACGTGTGCGCCCTGCTCAACGTGACCGACGACCACCTAGACCGGTACACGAGCTTCGACCACTACGCGCACGCCAAGGGCAACGCGTTCCGGCGCCAGCAGGGCTCCGACTGGGCCATCGTCCCGGCGGGCGACGCCATCTGCCTGCGTGAGGCCAGGCGCGGGGCGGGACGGATCGTCCGGTTCGGCCCGGGCGGCGAGCTCGACGTGACCGACGAAGCCGTGGTGGACCGGACCACGGGCGACGGCTTCCTCCGCGCCGAGATGGCGCTGACCGGCGGGCACAACGCGCTCAACGTCGCCGCCGCCGTCGCGTGCGTGCGCCCCTTCGCCGTCACGGCCGACACCGTGCGCGGCGTGCTGCGCGAGTTCCGCGGGCTCCCCCACAGGACCGCGCTCGTCGCCGAGGTGGGCGGCGTCCGCTTCTACGACGACTCCAAGGGGACCAACGTGGGCGCGGCCGTGACCGCGCTGGAGGGGCTGCTCGAGCCCAGGGCCGTGCTCATCGCAGGAGGACGCGACAAGGGCGGGAGCTATGGCCCGCTGGTGGAGGCGCTCGCGCGCAAGGGGCGCGCGGCCGTGCTCCTGGGCGAGGCGGCGGACGCCATTGCGCGCGCCGTCGGCGACCGCGTCCCGGTGCGCCGTGTGGGCACCATGGAGGAGGCGGTGCGCGTGGGCGCGTCCCTGGCCCAGCGCGGCGACGCGGTGCTGCTCTCCCCGGCGTGCTCGAGCTTCGACATGTTCCGCGATTACAAGCACCGCGGCGACGAGTTCGTGCGCGCCGTGCGCGCCTTCGAGAAGGAGGTGGCGGCATGATGAACCTGAGGAACGTGCGCCGCACGGTGGGGCTGCAGCTCGCCGCTCCGCTCGACGCCAGGCCCAACGTCGGCCGTGCCTCCGGCCCCGTCGACCCGGTGCTCGCCGCCGTCGTCGTGGCCCTGGTCGGCTTCGGCGTGGTGATGGTCTACAGCGCCAGCGCCGTCCAGGCGACGGTGCAGTACCACGACCCGCAGTTCTTCCTGAAGCGGCAGGCGGCCTACGCGCTCGCGGCGCTCGTAGCCTTGTGGGCGACCAGCCGCATCGACTACCACCGCCTCTACAAGCTGACCTATCCCGTGCTGGCGGTCGTCGGCATCCTGCTCCTGATGTGTGTCGTCGGCCTGGGGCACTCCGGCGGCGGCGCGGCGCGCTGGCTGTCCGTCGGCCCGGTGCACGTGCAGCCGGCGGAGATGGCCAAGGTCGCCCTGGTCATCTGGCTCGCGTACTCGCTGGCCAAGAAGGCCGACAAGATCCGCACCTTCACGGTGGGCTTCCTGCCGCACCTCATCGTCGCCGGCGTCTTCATGCTGCTCTGCATGAAGCAGCCCGACTTCGGCAGCGCGGTGGTCTTGCTGCTCCTCACCTTCACCATGCTCTTCATCGCCGGGGCCAAGGTCGGCTACATCCTCGGCGCGTCCATCCTGGGAGGCGCGTTCGGCGCTGCGGCCATCCGCTTCCGCGAGTACCGCTACGAGCGGTACCTGGCCTGGCTGCACATGGACCAGCACCGGCAGGACCTCGCCTACCAGCCCTTCCAGAGCGTCATGTCCTTCGGGTCGGGCGGCCCCTTCGGCCTGGGCATCGGTCGCGGGCTCCAGACACTGTACCTCCCGGAGGCGCACACCGACTTCGTCGCCGCCATCATCGGCGAGGAGCTCGGGTTCGTCGGCATCGCCGCCCTGTGCGGCGGCTACCTGCTGCTGGTGGCGCGAGGCGTCCGGGCCGCGCTGCGTGCGCCGGACGACTTCGGGTCGTTCCTCGCCTTTGGACTCTCGACGATGTTCGGCGTCCAGGCCCTGGTCAACCTCGCGGTGGCGCTGGCGGTCCTCCCGACCAAGGGCCTCACGCTCCCCTTCGTGAGCTTCGGCGGCTCGTCGCTCCTCATGAACGCGGTCGCGGCGGGGATCCTCCTCAACATCTCGCGCCAGACCGACGAGGCGCCCGTCGACGCGACCCCCCCGGCCCCGGAGGTCGAGCTCCCCCCGGAGCCCGTCGCGGAGGTCCCTGCGACCGACCCGACCGAGGAGCCGGCATGAGCCGCCCGGTCATCCTCATCGCAGGGGGCGGCACCGGCGGGCACGTGTTTCCCGGCGTCGCCGTGGCCGAGGCGCTGCAGGCGCTGGCCGACGTGGAGCCCGTGTTCTGCGGCACCCCGCGCGGGGTCGAGGCGCGCGTCGTTCCCGCCCGCGGGTGGCGGCTCGAGCTGCTCGACGTGGAGCCCATGAAGGGCGGAGGCGCGGCGCGGGCGGTCCGGGGCGCCGTGGTGGCGGCCCGCGCGACCGTGAAGGCCGTCGGCCTGGTGCGCAGGACGCGCCCACGGGCGGTCCTCAGCGTGGGCGGATACGCCGCGGGGCCGGTGTCGCTGGCGGCGGCCGTGCTCGGGGTCCCCGTCGCGCTGCTCGAGCCGAACAGCGTCGTCGGGCTGGCCAACCGGCTGCTCGCGCCGTTCGCGCGGCGCGCCTACGTGGCTTGGGACGAGACCGCCACGGGCTTCCGCGCAGGCGCGCGCCGCGTCTACGGCGTCCCGCTGCGTGCCGGATTCGGGCCGAGGCCGTACGCGCCCCGCGGGACGGCGCGGGTGCTGGTGCTGGGCGGGAGCCAGGGCGCGGCGGCGCTCAACGAGCGCATGCCCGAGGTGGCGGCGCGGCTCGCGGACATCGAGGGGCTCGAGGTGGTGCACCAGGCGGGGCGCGACCGCGACGCGGCCGTACGCGCGGCCTACGAGCGTGAAGGCGTGCAGCGGGTCAGGGTCGTGTCGTTCATCGAGGACGTGGCGCAGGCGCTGGCCGACGCCGACGTCGTCGTGGCGCGCTCGGGCGCGTCCTCCGTGGCCGAGTTGACGGCCGTGGGGCGCGCGGCGGTGCTCGTGCCCTTCCCCCACGCGGCCGACGATCACCAGGCCAGGAACGCCCAGGCCCTGGCCCGCCTCGGGGGCGCGGTGTGCGTGAGGCAGGAGGCCGCAGACCCGACCCGGCTCGCCCGCGAGCTCGGCGCCCTGCTCCGTGACGACGTGGCGCGCACGGCGATGGCGAGCGCCTCCCGCGCGTACGGCAAGCCCGGCGCCACGCATGACGTCGCGACCGACCTGCTGGCGCTGGCCGGGATCCCGGCGCGCCCCCGCCCGAAGACCAACGGCTCGTCACGGACCGCCCATCACCTGGAAGGAGCCCGCTAGATGTTCCGCGGCAGGGTGCGCCACGTCCACTTCGTTGGCATCGGCGGCATCGGCATGAGCGGGCTCGCCGAGATCCTCCGCACTCTGGACTTCGACGTCAGCGGCTCGGACCTCAAGCCCAACGAGAACACGCGCCGCCTCGAGGGGCTCGGCGTCCGCGTCTTCTTCGGCCACGCAGCGGAGAACGTGGGCGGCGCCGACGTGCTCGTCTACTCGAGCGCCATCGACCCGCGCAACCCGGAGATCGCCCGGGCGCGCGCCCTGGAGGTCCCCATCATTCCGCGCGCCGAGATGCTCGCGGAGCTGATGCGCGTCCGGTACGCCATCACCATCGCCGGCTCGCACGGCAAGACCACGACCACCTCCCTGGTCGCCACCGTCCTGCGCGCGGCCGGGCTCGACCCCACCGTCGTGGTCGGTGGCAAGGTCAACGCGCTCGGCTCGAACGCGCGCCTTGGCGAGGGCGACCTCTTCGTGGCCGAGGCCGACGAGAGCGACGGCAGCTTCCTCAAGCTGACCCCCACCATCGCCGTCGTCACCAACATCGATCCCGAGCACCTCGACCACTACGGGACCCACGACGCCGTCAAGGAAGCCTTCGTCCAGTACGCGAACCGGGTCCCCTTCTACGGCCTGTGCGTCATGTGCATCGACCACCCCAGCGTGCAGGAGGTGCTGCCCCGCATCGAGCGGCGCCACGTCACCTACGGGGTGTCGCGCCAGGCCGACTACCGCGCCAAGAACGCGCACTACGAGGGGCTCGCCACCCACTTCGACGCCTTCCGGCGCGACGTGCCGCTGGGGCGCTTCGTCATCCAGATGCCGGGCGCCCACAACGTGCTCAACGCACTGGCCGTCATCGCCGTGGCCGACGAGCTCGAGGTCCCCCTCGACGTCACGCGCGACGCGCTTGCCGGATTCCATGGCGTACAGCGCCGCTTCACCGTGCTCGGGCAGCCGGCGCTCGTGAAGAACGGCAAGCGCGGCGAGGTGATGATCGTCGACGACTACGGGCACCATCCGGCCGAGATCGAAGCCACGCTGGACGCGGCCCAGCGCGGCTTCGACCGGCGCGTCGTGGTGGCCTTCCAGCCCCATCGCTACACGCGCACCAAGCTGCTCTTCGACGAGTTCACCCGGGCCTTCAACAGGGCCGACGTGGTCATCGTCACCGAGGTGTATCCGGGCGGCGAGAAGCCCATCGAGGGCGCCACCGGCGAGGCGCTGGCGCAGGGGATCCGCGTGCACGGGCACCACGCTGTGACCTTCGTGCGGGACAAGAAGCACGTGGCGCAGGCGCTGTACGACGTGGTGGAGCCCGGGGACATCGTCATCGCCCTCGGCGCGGGCGACATCAACGCCAGCGGGCGGGAGCTCCTCGCGATGCTCACGGCGGAGAAGACCCCATGACCCCCGGCAACCGCCGCGTGAAGACCCCGGCGCAGCCGCTGGAGGTTGGTGGAGTCGTCGACCCGGCGGCCCGCAGCGGGCCTTCCTCCCAGGTCTCCTCCGCGCCGCGGGTGCCTGCGCGGCTGCTGGCGGCGCTGCGGACGACGGCGGGCATCGTCCTGGTGGTCTCGGCCGCCATCGGTGTGGCCTGGGCCGCGCGACGGCACGTGATGACCAGCCCCCGCTTCGCGGTCACCGAGATCGACGTGCTCGGCCACGAGCGTCGCAGCGCCGAGGCCATCGCGGGGGAGAGCGGCGTGACGGCCGGGGCCAATGTGTTCTCGCTGGATCTCGACGGCGCCCGTGCCCGCCTCCTCGCCGATCCCTGGATCTCCGAGGCCACGCTCGCGCGCAGGCTGCCGGGGACGATCCTCATCCAGGTCACCGAGCGCAGGCCCGCCGCGCTCGTCGCCATGGGGGACACCTACCTCGCCACCGCAGAGGGCGAGCCGTTCAAGAAGCTCGAGCCCGACGACCCGGTCGAGCTGCCGCTCATCACGGGGCTGCATGCCGATGCGCTGACCGAGGACCGCCAGGGGACGATGCGCACCATCCGTCGCGCCATCGACCTCGCCGCGGAGTACGAGCACGGGGCCCTCTCGCACCGCGCGCCGCTCGAGGAGGTTCACGTGGACTCGGACGGCACCTTCTCGGTCGTGGTCGGCAAGAGCGCGATGGAGCTCGTCCTGGGAGGGCCGCCGTTTCGTCGCAAGCTCGACCAGGCGGCGCGCGTCGTCGCGGAACTCGACCGGCGCGGCGCCAAGGCCGACACCATCATGCTCGACAACGACGCCCGGCCGGAGCGCGTCGTCGTGCGGATGCGGTAGGACCACGACGCGCGGGTCGGGGTCCTGCTCTCGCGCGGTCGGCTCGTGCCCGCGAGGGTCCTCGCCCCGCCCCTGCCCCCGCGGCTTCTCCCGGGCCACTTACCGAAGAATTTGGCCCACTCTCCGCGAGCATGCGATTGCCCAGTGAGAGATGAGCTCCGCATCTTCGCAGGGCGAGATCGTAGTCGGCCTCGACATCGGGACGACCAAGGTGTGCGCCGTCGTCGCCGAAGTCGATGCCGCCGACGGCATCACCATCCTGGGGGCCGGCATCGTCCCCTGCCGAGGACTCCGCAAGGGGATCGTCGCCAACATCGACTGGACGGTCCGCTCCATCAAGGACGCGATCGAGAGCGCCCAGACGATGGCCGGCGTCGAGATCCGCACCATCTACGCCGGCATCGGCGGCAGCCACGTGCGCTCCTCGGCCTCGGACGGCGTCGCCGCCATCGCCGGGGGCGAGGTAACGCGCAATGACGTCGAGCGCGTCCTCGAGGGCGCGCGCGCCATCCCGGTCGACGCCGACCGGCAGATCCTCCACGTGCTCCCCCGCGAGTACATGGTCGACAGCCAGGACGGCATCCGCGACCCCATCGGAATGGCTGGCGTGCGCCTGGGCGTGAAGGTGAACCTCGTCACCGCGGCCACGAGCTGCGTGCAGAACGCCATCCGCTGCGCCGAGCGCTGCGGCCTCACGGTCGCCGACGTCGTGCTCCAGCCGCTGGCCAGCGCCGAGGCCGTGCTCAGCGACGACGAGAAGGAGATCGGCGTCGCGGTCGTCGACATCGGCGGCGGCACCACCGACTTACTACTCTACGTCGACGGCGGCATCGCGCACACCAGCGTCATCCCCGTCGGGGGCAACAACATCACCAGCGACATCGCGGCCGGCCTGCGCACGCCGATGGCCGAGGCCGACCGCCTCAAACGCCTGTCCGGCTGCGCGCTCGGGCGCATGGTCGCCGACGACGAGGAGATCGAGGTCCCGGGCGTGGGCGGACACGCGCCGCGCAAGACCGCCCGCCGCGTGCTCAGCGACATCATCGAGCCGCGGGTGGAGGAGATCTTCGCCGTCGTGCGCAAGCGCCTCGAGGACACCGGCATGCTCGAGCAGATGAGCGCCGGTGTCGTCCTCACTGGCGGCGCCGTGCTCCTGCAGGGCATGAGCGAGTTCGCCGAGGAGATCCTGGGCATGCCCGTGCGCATCGGCATGCCCACCGGCATCAAGGGCATCACCCAGCTCGTGCACGGCCCCGAGTACGCCACCGGCGTAGGCCTGGTGAAGTACGGTGCGCGCGCGGTCACCGAGGCGTCGCTCGTCCCGGGCATGGCCTCGGTGCCGCCCCCGCCGCGCACGCGCTCGCAGTCGCAGTCGCTGCAGATCCCGGTGGACGACCCGCAGCTGCGCAGGTCGGGCTTCTGGGAGTGGATCAAAGCCGCCTTCTGATGGGTCGGAGTGGGAGCGGCTCCCACGAAACTAGCTTCGATTACTTGGCTTGCTTCGCGCAGTTCCCTTAGAGGCAAGTAGTGCAGAGACGACGACGTCGGGGGAGCAAGCCCCGCTGCGGGGCGCCTGGCGACGTCGAATGACTACGACGATGGGAGGAAGAGGGCGATGAGCTTCTCGATCGAGTTCGCGGACGAGCAGCAGCAGTACGAGGCGCGCATCAAGGTGGTCGGCGTCGGCGGCTCCGGCGGCAACGCCGTGAACACGATGATCAACTTCGGCCTGGAAGGGGTCGAGTTCATCGTCGTCAACACCGACGCGCAGGCGCTCAACTCGAACGCTGCCCCCACCAAGCTTCCCATCGGCTCCAACATCACGCGCGGCCTGGGGGCCGGCGCGGACGCGGAGAAGGGGCGCAAGGCGGCGCTGGAGGACGTGCAGCGGCTCAAGGAGCTCCTCAACGGCGCCGACATGGTCTTCGTCACCGCCGGCATGGGCGGCGGCACCGGGACCGGCGCAGCGCCCGTCATCGCGCAGATCGCGCGCGAAGAGGGCGCGCTCACGGTCGGTGTGGTGACCAAGCCCTTCCTCTTCGAGGGACGCCAGCGCGCGCGGCGCGCCGAGATCGGCCTGGCCATGCTGGCCGAGCAGGTCGACACGCTCATCACCATCCCCAACCAGAAGCTCCTGCTCCTGGGCGACGACGACCTCACGTTCATCGACGCCTGTCGCAAGGCCGACGAGGTGCTCTACCAGGCGGTGAAGGGGATCAGCGACCTCATCACCCAGAACGGGATCGTCAACGTCGACTTCGCCGACGTGAAGACGGTCATGAGCAACATGGGCCGGGCGCTCATGGGGACCGGCGTCGCCAAGGGTCAGAACCGCGCGCGCCTCGCGGCCGAGATGGCCGTTACCTCCCCGCTGCTCGACGACATCAGCGTCGAGGGCGCGACCGGGGTGCTCATCAACATCGTCGGCGGCCCGGACCTCAAGATGAAGGAGATCCAGGAGGCGGCCAGCCTCGTGCAGGAGCAGGCGCACGAGGACGCGAACATCATCTTCGGCGCGAGCATCGACGAGACGCTCGGCGAGAACGTGAAGGTCACCGTGATCGCCACCGGCTTCGACACGGCGGAGCGCGAGCTCGCCCTCGAGGTCCCCGCGCAGCGGCCGACCCTGGCGCCCCAGACCGTCCAGTCGGCGCAGCCGCGGTCCCTCGGTTCCAACATGCGGCCCGCCCTCGAGAGCACCGCTCCCTCCCAGAGCGCGCGCCGCCCGGTGCACGCCCACGAGGCGCGCACGCAGGCGGCGGCGTCCTCGCAACCGCGACCGACGCTGCGCGAGCGTCCGGCGCAGGACGCATTCCCCAACCTCGACCACGACTGGGACGTGCCGGCGTTCCAGCGCAAGCAGCGCTGACCTTGCCCCCGCCGAGGGCCGGCCGGCGCCTCCGGCGGTGGTATCCTCCAGCGCATGCAGCTCGGCGCGGCAAGGTCGTGGGCCCTCGCGGCGCTGTCCGCGCTGCTCTGCACCGCCTGCGCGGCCACCGTGCCCAAGGCGGAGCTCGACCGCTGCACGCTGGGCGTGGCGGACGGAAACGACGCCATGACCACACGCCAGGGCGCAGCGTGCGCCATGGTGGCGGCCCGCCTGACGGCCGCCGAGCAGGCGAAGGCTGCGATCGGCTACGCGCGCAAGGCCTGCGATCTCGAGGATCCGCGCGGCTGTGAGGAGTACCTGGCCCTCGCCCGCGGTCAGGCCGACGTGGGGCCGGACGACGTGCAGCGCGCCCGCGCAGCCGGCGAGAAGGCCTGCTCGGGCATGGTGCTCGCGGTGGACGGCGCGACCGACGCGCGGCCCGTGCTGTGCGCGAGGACCGCCGAGCTGTACCAGGATGTGCAGCCGCGCAGCCCCGAGGACGCGGCGCGCCTCTTCGTCCGGGCCTGCAAGCTGGGGGACGACAAGAGCTGCGTGCGCGCTCGCGCGCTCGGCGCCGATCCCTACGAGCACACCGGTCTCGGCGGCCCCCGCCCCGGGCCCAACGCGACGGCGGCGCCGCAGCCTCTCCCGCCCCCCGTGCCCCGTCCCGCATCGACGGCGACGCCGCCACTGCCCCCCGCGTGCCACGAGATGCGAACGTGCGTCTCGCTCGACGTTCAGCAGCGCAACTTCAGCGAGGCCGTCGGCGCGATGGTCAACCAGTGCGACCGGGCCGTCTCCTGCATCTGGTGTCCGGCGCACCACAATCAGGTGGACAGGTCCGGCTGCCACACCGCGACGCTGGCGCCCGGCGAGAAGCGCGCGGGGCAGGAGGCAGGGCTCGGATACGAGGGGTACGACTCGATCGCCTACGACTGCATGGACGCGACCGACGCCCGGGGGTGTCTCGCGCTGTAACGGGGGATCATCTACCCTCGTGCATCCCGGCTCATGGATCTCCGCGTCGCCCAGATCGTCCCGTGCACCGAGGCCGAAGGGCCAGGACGCCGGTTCGCGGTCTGGGTCCAGGGCTGCCCGCTGCGCTGCTCGGGTTGCTGCAACCCGGAGATGTTCCCCCACGACGGAGGAGTGCTGGTCGCGCCCAGAGAGCTCGCGCGTCGCGCCATCGAGACCCTGGGCATCGAGGGGATCTCGCTGCTCGGCGGCGAGCCCTTCGCCCAGGCCGCGGGCTGCGCGACCTTCGCGCGCGCGGTCCGTCAGGCCGGGCTGAGCGTCATGGTGTTCACCGGCTACACGCTGGCGGAGCTGCGCGCCGGGGAGGAGGCGGGGGGCGCGGGCGAGCTGCTTGCGGCGAGCGATCTGCTCGTGGACGGCCGGTTCGAAAAGGAGCAGCTCGACCCGTCGCGACGCTGGATCGGCTCGCGCAACCAGGTGCTCCACTTCCTCTCCGCCCGCTACTCGCCCACAGACCCGCGCTTCTCGACGTCCAACACGGCGGAGCTGCGGCTCACGGGGAAGGAGCTGACGATGAACGGCTGGCCGGGTCTCGTCCCCGACCTCCGCAGGCGCGCGCGGGGGACGGCGTGACGGCCACGGAGCTCGTACGGGTCACCCCCAACGGGCGTGACCAGCTGCTCGTCGCCCGCGCCATCGTCCAGGGCGGCCCGTACGAGGCCGTCGAGAGCATCCTCGTGCAGGAGACGGAGATGCCCGGCCTCGGCGCGGAGACCCTGCGCCTGTTCGAGGAGACGCTCGCCCTCGGCGGCGCCCAGGCGCTCGCGCGTCTGGGGGGATGGCGTCGCGTCGGCCGGATCACGGCCGAGGGGGTGAAGGTTGGGCGCCTGTGGGAGGTGCACCACGCGTCGCCCCTCGCGTTCTCCGGGTACGCGTTCAAGCTCTGCCAGTGGCTCGTCACGCAGCCTCTCGGCCCGGGAAAGCTCGCTCCGTTCAACGCCAGGCCGACCCTCCCGGGTGACGAGCTCGTTGCCTACCTGACGTGCGCGCTGGTGGACGGGCAGGCCCTCGCGCGGCGGGTGGCGGCGCAGCCCGGGGTGCGAGCGGCGGCGCTGCCCTGGCTCGGCTTCCCGGCGATGCTGGGCGGGGCGAGCGCGCTCGACGACGCGGGGGCGGAGCACCTTCGACCGCGCTTCGCGGCGCTGGTCGGTGACGGCGCCGTCGTGCTCGAAGGCGTCTCGGACGACCTGACCCGCCGCGCGGTGGCCTTCGAGCGGGCGAAGGCGACGGTCTACTCGCCCGCGGAGCTGCTGCGCCTCGGAGAGGCGCGCGAGCGCACCCTCGCGCTCCTGCTCGACGTGCTCGAGCGCGTGGACCGCCGGGACCTGGCGACCTTCCTTGTCGACGCCGCCGCACAGCTCCTGCCACGGAGCCTCACCGGGACCGCCGCAGCGCAGCACCTGACACGCGAGCTCGACCCGGCCGTCCCCTTGCGCGACCGGGCCGCGGCGGTCCGCGCGTCCGGCGCGCACCTGCGGCAGCTGGGGCGCCTGGCGCGGTACCACGAGGTACTGCGGCACGTGCGCCACTTCGATGAGGGTTACACCGAGGCGCAGCACCTTCTCTCACGCTGGGAGCACCTCGGCAGTGACGGCTTCTCGCGCGCCGCCGAGGCGCTGACCGAGCTCGAATCCCTGGATCGAGGTTGACATGTCGCGTGCCTACCGAGTCTCCGTCAGCGGCTCCGTCGAGCGGATCGTGCATGTGGACGACGGTGTGTGCTCCTCGCTGGAGCTCCTGCCCATCCTGCCCAGGGAGCGAATGAGCGAGCACCTCGCCGAGGAGCTGGTGCGGCGCGGGTTCACGCGGGACGGCAACGTCGCGCGGCGGGCGATGGAAGACGGCATCACCGTGGAAGTCGAGCTCCAGACGGGCACGGTGACCGTCCGCGTCGAGTCCGCGGTGGAGATCGACGTGAAGGGCCAGCGGTCGGGCAGGATCCCGGGGGAGGCTCCCAAGCCAACCGCGGTCGAGGCGACGAAGAAGCGGCTGGAGGCCGAGCTGCAGGAGGAGCTGGAGAAAGAGGTCCTGCGCCGGACCGAGCGAGGCCGGCGCGAGGCCACGGCGAAGCTCGAAGGGAGGCTCCGCGATCTGAAGCAGGAGCTTGACGGCGCGGTCAACCGCGTGACGGCGCAGGCCCTGAAGGAGAAGGCGCGGCAGATGGGGGAGATCGAGGAGATCA
>Ga0326727_10011632_pt1 | contig 20386 bp, 17 predicted proteins | sample MB2enrmetagenome_FD_207643 | JGI IMG/M metagenome (GOLD analysis project Ga0326727, IMG submission 207643) | Lab enriched peat soil microbial communities from McLean, Ithaca, NY, United States - MB29MY | ecosystem: Environmental > Terrestrial > Soil > Wetlands > Peat | place: USA: New York...
TGTGCGCGGCCATTGATCGCATGCAGGTGGTGTTTGGCGGTACTCATGTAGTCATCTGCTGCGCGGGGATGCTGGGTCCCATCGGATCTATCACTCAGATCAAGCTCGATAACTGGCGTGACGCGATTGACACCAACATCATGGGTGTCGTGCATGCCTGCCGGGCTGTTCTACCGCAGATGATCGACCGGCGATCCGGGAAGATCATTGTTCTCGCTGGGGGCGGGTCTAGTTCGGCAAGACCGTACGTCACCGCGCATGCTACTTCAAAAGCCGGCGTCGTACGCCTGGTCGAATCGGTTGCCGAAGAAGTGCGCGATTTCAATATTCAGATGAACTGCATGGATGCGGGGGCATCCTATACGAGCATGACGGACGAGATATTGCATGGCGGTCAATTGGCTGGTTCCGGGGAACTGGAGGAGGCTCATAAAGTACGCGTCACCGGAGGCACTCCGCCCGAGCGCCAGGTGCAGATGGCGATGTTCCTGTCGTCCCCGCGATCCAATCACATCAGCGGAAAGCTGCTGCTGGCCACTGAAGATCCGAAGAAACTGGAACACCAGAACATGCTGCCGGATTACTACACCCTGCGGCGCCATGGGAAGAGTTAATATGCTCAAACGCTTAGGACTTATCGCTTGCCTGGCCGCGAAACTGATGCCGGGCTGGGGCTGCGAAGGACACCAGATCGTGGCCCGCATCGCGGAGATGAATCTGACGCCGCGCGCGCGAACCGAGGTTATGGGATTACTTACGGCAAATCCCGTTGATCCGGCGCTTGTGCGGTTTTGCGTGCAAGGTCGAGACGATGCCATGGCGGATAGCTCCACCTGGGCCGACGATGTCCGGCGCGGGGAGCGCACGGGTAAGTGGCATTACATGGACATCCCGCGGCAAGTTACATCCGGCGATCTGAATACTTACTGCGAGCCGGTTGACCCGCCGGGCTCTAAAGGCGAACGCAAAGGCTGCGTACTGACTGCCATCGCCTATAATCGGGACATTCTCGCAGACCCCAAAGCCGCTCCAGCGGAACGCGCCAGAGCTCTTCGTTACCTGATCCACTTTGTGGGAGATCTGCATCAACCCCTTCATACGACCGATAACAAGGATCAGGGCGGTAACTGCGATCCAGTTGAGTTACTGGATAGCGTAACTATATCCAACCTCCACTCCGTCTGGGATTCCGGGCTGCTTGAAGCGCACTTGCGGGAGATCAGGAAGACTCCGGCTGAATACGCGGCCATCCTGAATCAGCGTTTTCAATCCGAGAAAGCGCAGTGGGCTCCGCGGGATGCCGATGTCGCCGCGTGGGTTTGGGAATCGCACAAAGCCGGCATAGATACTACTTACGGCGCCATGCAACCGCTGATCCCGTTAGAGCCCGTGGACGGGCCAACCGATTGCAATGCCGGGAATGCCAAAATCTACGCGCTTCATATCCACTTAGGCCGCGAATATCTGGATCAATCTTCAGTAGTCATCGACCGCGAATTGGCCAAAGCCGGATTCCGCCTGGCTGCGATGTTGAACGCTATCTGGTAGAGAGGGCCGATTCAATCGCTTCCAGCAGGACCCGCGGTGTGTACGGTTTCTGCAGGAATCCGCGCAGACCGTCACCGAAGCTCTCGCGGGCTTCGCCTTCCGATAGTCCGCTCGAACCAACCACCAGCACGGATTCCCGGATGGACTTGAGCTGACGTAGCGTCTCATCGCCGCCCACCTCCGGCATCGTCATATCCAGCAGCACGACTCCGATCTCCGAGTCCGATCGGAACAAACGGATGGCTTCTTCTGAGCTATCTGCGGAAAGAACGCGGAATCCATGCGCCTCGAAAACCATTTTGGTCACTTCAAGAACGCCCACCTCATCGTCAACCACCAGCACCGTAGGCACCGCGGATTTCGACCGCATCGCCGGAGCAGGCGGCACAACGGGAATCGCGGTCACTAGTGAGCGGCCCTTGGCCGCGATCGGGAAATAGACCTTAAATCGAGATCCACACCCCGGTTCGCTCTCGACGTGGATCGCGCCGCGATGGGCCCGCACGATGCCCAACACGGCCGAGAGGCCCAGGCCGCGGCCCGTGAATTTCGTGCTGAAGAAGGGGTCGAAAATGCGTGCCTGGGTGGCTTCATCCATCCCGGCGCCCTCGTCGCGAACACAGAGTACGAGATACTGGCCGGGATCCAGATGAGAACTGGTAGGCGCGCGACCAGGCGGAGGCACCATCACGTCCTCCAGCCGCAGCGATACGCTCACTTTGTGCGATTGCCACTCTCCATTGAGAGACTCCATCGATTCGGCCGCGTTGGTCACCAGGTTCGTGACCAGTTGATGGATCTGCGATGGGTCGGCTTCCACCAGCGCGAGGTCCACCGGGAGATCGAGATCGAGAGTGACGTTCCGGGGTAGCGACGCTTCGAGCAGGCTGCGCGTGGCCAGTATTTCCATCGCCAGATCGATCTGCGCCAGCGCAAAGCGGCCTCGCCCCGAATAGGCGAGCATCTGCTGCGTCAACTCGGCGGCGCGTTGACTGGACAGGACGATCTGGCGCGCCGAACGAGACTCCGGCGTGCCCGGAGTCAGCCGGGAAGAGAGCAGACTCGCATGACCCAGAATGGCCGTCAGGATGTTGTTGAAATCATGCGCCACCCCGCCTGCCAGAATGCCCAGGCTCTCCATCTTCTGGCTCTGGCGCAGCGCTTCCTCGCGCCGCTTGCGTTCCGTTACTTCTTCGCAAACCGCTCCGACACCCGCGGTCTCATTGCCCAGTTGAATGGGATAGCAGCTCACATTCCACGCTAGAGGTATCTGTTTTCCGGAATCTGCAAAGCCTTCGATTTCCAGATTTACGATGGGCTTGCCCGTCTCGATCACCGAGAGCAGGGCTCGCTCCATTTCCTGAGGAATCTGGGGCCACACGTCGAACCAGGCGCGCCCGATGTGTTCTGTGACGGGAAGCCGGTTCAACCCGGCGAGCGTCCGGTTCACGCGCACAAACCGGAGATCGGGATCCAGGAATCCGAGCCCTACCGGCGCGGTCTCGAACAGTGTGTCCAGCAGGGCGTTAGCGCGCGACTCGGCCATTTCGGCGCGCTTACGATCGCCCATCTCTTTCATCAGTTCCTGCAGCCGGCGCTCCGCAATATCGGCGGCCGATTGCGCCCGCGCCTGCTCCTCTCGCTGGCGCTCCAGAATCCAGATGAGGGAGGCGGAGCAGAACAGGAACATGCCCATTCCGATCCAATCCGCCAAACCATTTGGGCCAAAAAAGACGTCGGGTGAGACAAAGAAATAGAGCGCCGCGAGGCAGCCGAGAACCGTGGATAAGACCCCTGGACCGACGCCGCCGAGATAGGCTGACACGGCTACGGCGATGTAGAGGATTGCGTAGGGATGCTGCGTCAGCAAAACCGGGCGCAACGCCAGACGAACCTCGGTGACCAGGACGATCGAGAGAACCGAGATGATATATCGAATCTGAGGCGTCTTGGGCTTCAAGCGAAATTCTGCCCTCGATGGAGGCAACCGATTCCCTATTTTACTTCGCGAATCCGTCTTCAGGGAAGGGTAGTTGGGTCAATCAGTAACGGTCACGCCAGGAATCAGGTATCTTCCAGCTGGAATATCAGGTTGAAGCCGCGCGTCGGGGGTTGGACTCCCCGCGGCCAGGGTCAGAGGAATGATTCCGGCCCAGATGTTCAGGGCATAATCGGGCTCGTCGTCTACCGGCGGTCCGGTCCGGATCTTGGCGGAAGCCTCGCTCAGGGGCAGCGCGATAACGTTAGTAGCCTTCAACTCCTGGTCCGTCGGCAAGCGGACATGATCCCAACGGCCCGGCAGCACGTGGTTGGTGAAGCACTTTAGCGCCTCCATCTTTTCGGAGGGCTCGGTCACCTGGCGGGCCTGCGCCAGGACCACGACGGAGCGGTAGTTCATGGAATGATGAAATGCCGATCGCGCCAGCACCAGGCCGTCGAGTAGTGTGACAGTCATGCACATGGGAACGGAGGAGATGAGCTCGCGCAACATCCGGCTGGCGGCCGACCCGTGCACGTAAACCTGGTCGCCGGACCGGGCGTAGCCGGTGGGAATGACGTAGGGCTGGCCCTCCACCGCGAAACCGAGATGACAGATGAACCCCTCATCCAGGATGGCGTTGATGGTGTCCCGTTCGTAAACGCCGCGCTTGGGCAAGCGGCGAACCTGGGTGCGTGGGGTGGAGAGGGATGCGCTCACGGTGCTCTTGCGATTATGCCATTCTTGGGGCGTAATCATGACATTCTGCGTCTTCCCCGGCTTCCTCTCCGTATAGCTTATAGAATCGGGCAAAGTTGACGAAACGAGAGGAAGAGCGGTTCGAGGGTTTGCTCGGTGCGCACCAGGCGATGGTGTATAGCATCGCGCTGCGGCTTCTGCGCGATCCGGCGCTGGCCGAGGAGCTTTCGCAGGATGTGTTTCTCCAGCTTTTTGCGAAGCTTTCCAGTCTCGAATCGGACGACCACGTCAAGTTCTGGCTGCGGCGGGTGACGGTTCATCGCGCCATCGACGAGGCAAGAAGGAGCAAGCTGAGGCCTAAGACAATGCTCGATCAAATTCCGGAACCGGTGGCGATCCGCCGGGAAGCCGACTTTCTTCTGGATGAGAAACTGCGCAAAATGGTGGCCGCGCTACCGGAGAAAGCCCGGGCGATCGTGCTGCTGCGGTTCCAGGAGGACTTGGATCCGCTGGAGATCAGCCGAGTGCTGGATATGCCGTCGAGCTCCGTGAAGAGTCTACTGCACAGGACACTGCGACTGCTTCGAGGGAAATTGGAAAGAACAGGCACGTCGACGAAGTTGGGGTTACAAGCATGAATCAGGAAATCGATCTGGAAGCCGCGCTGCGGCGGGCGCTACGGCGGCAAGAACCTGGGGCGGATTTCGCGAAACGCGTGCTCGCGCGTACCGTGGAGCGCAGGCGGCAGGCGGCCGCGCGGGTGTGGATGGCCATTGCGGCGATGCTGGTGGCGGGGGTTCTTATCGTCGCCGGAGTGCGCAACTATGAACTGCGGCGTGAGGCTGCTGAATACGCCGCGGCGCAAAAGGCCGGGCACGATCTCGCGCTGGCGCTGCGGATTACGAGCGCCAAACTGCACGTCACGCAGAGGATGATTCGAAGGAGACCCGATGGAGTTTAAGTGGCGCCTGGCGCCTTTAGGGATTGTGCTGGCGGGTGCGGTGTGGGCTGCGCCCCGTCCGGTGGATCTGAAAGATTTGGATACCAGCGCCCTTGCTCCGTTCGCTGCCAAGGCGACGAATACGGTGGAAGTTACGCTCGACGGGAAACTGCTCAAGATGGCGGCGGGTTTCATTCCCGGCGGTGACGATGAGGATGCGGCCAAGCTAAAGAAACTTATTGCGGGGTTGAAGAGCGTAACGGTGCGCACCTTCGAGTTCAAGAAGAAGGGCGAGTACAGCAAGGCGGATGTGGACGCGATTCGCAAACAGTTGAAGACGCCGGAGTGGTCCGGCATCGTGAGAGCCAACGATAAGGAAACGGGCGAGACGTCTGAAATCTACGTTCTTGGCGATAAGGACAAGCCCGCCGGCTTGTTGGTGATTGTCGCCGAGCCTACCGAACTTACATTCGTGCAGATACTGGGCGCGGTGGAACTCTCCGACCTGGCGGCATTTGAGGATTTGGGTGTGCCCGATGTGACTCATCACGGGAAAAAGGAGGACAAATAATGCGGTTCTTCATGTTGCTTTTATGCGCTGCCGGCACACTGCCGGCGCAAACGGCTGATGAAATTATCAAGCGTGTGGCCGAGAATCAGGATATCGCGGCGGCGGGTCGCACTCACTTTATTTATCACCAGAACGTGCTGGTGCGCATGAAACGCACCAACGGGAAGCTGGCTCACGAAGAGACTCGGGACTATACCGTGGCGCCTTCGCCCACGGGACTGGAGCGGAAGCTTGTTTCGGTTTCAGGGAAGGTGCAGCGCGGCAGCCGGACAGTAATCTACAGCGACGCGTCATTTCACGACAAGGGGCTTGATGTAGACCGGGGTATCGTGCAGGGAATCGCGGAGGATTTTGGTAAAGACAACAAGGACGGCGTGGACAACGACTTATTCCCGCTCAATTCCAAGGCGCTGAAGAGTTACCGGTTCACCCTGAAGGGGAGCGAGAAGTATCAGGATCATGACGTTTGGGACATCCAGTTCGAACCCGTGAAGGTTTCCTGGGATGATGACGACCATTGCTGGCACGGCGAGGCGCTGATCGACAAGGCCGAAAATCAGCCGATGATGATCACTTCTAGTTTCGCTTGCAAGATCCCCGGAGCGGTGAAGGTTCTGCTGGGGACGAACGTGCAGCAGATCGGTTTCAAAGTCACTTACCAGAAGTTCGATGATGGCGTGTGGTTCCCGGTCACTTATGGCGGCGAATTCAAGTTCCGGGCGCTCTTCTTGTATGCGCGTAGCGTGGGCGTTGGATTAATCAACTCGGACTTCAAGAAGACCGACGTTCAAACCGCGGTCAAGTACGAGGATGCGGAGAAGGGAACTGAACAGTAGGCAGTAGCTTCGGCTCGCGGCGCAGCTTAGATGCCTGCTCATAGGCATAAGCCAACTTGAGTAACTGCGGTTCGCTCCAGGCAGTTCCGAAGAAAGACAGCCCGACGGGTAACCCATAGACATAACCTGCCGGCACGGTGATATGCGGATAGCCTGCAACGGCGGCGGGCGTGGAGCAGCCGCCCGTGTCGAAATCACCATTCACCCAATCGGTGACCCAGGATGGGCCGGCAGTGGGCGCAATGATCGCGTCCAGGCGATGCTGCGAAATAACCGCGTCAATGCCTTGCTCGCGCGAGAGTTTCTTGGACTTCGCCAGCGCATCCAGATACACCTGGTCCGATAGGGGCCCGCGCGCCTGCGCTTTGAGAAATGTCTCCTGCCCGAACCAGGGCATCTCGCGGTCGCGATTCTGTTCATTGAAGGTGATTACGTCGGCGAGCGTTTTGACGCGTGTGCCAGGGCGTAGGCCTGCCAGATAACGGTTCAGATCGGACTTGAATTCGTAGGAGAGGACAATTCCTTCCGCTTCTCCCATTTCATGATCCGACGAAGTGAGGTCGGCAGGATCGACGATCTCCGCGCCGTGCTGCTTCATTAGATCGATTGCGGTTTCGATCAAACGATCGACTTCGGCATTGTTGCCCATGAACTTGCGGGCTACGCCGAGCCGCGCACCTCGCAGTCCATTGGGGTCAAGAAAGGTCGTGTAGTCCTTTTCCACGTGACCATCGCTGGCTTCGGTGGCGGGGTCGCGCGGATCCGCTCCGGTGAGAGCGCTGAGCAGGATCGCGGCATCCCGAACGGTACGCGCCATCGGTCCGGCCGTATCCTGGCTATGCGAGATGGGGATAATTCCAGAGCGGCTGAGAAGACCCAGTGTGGGCTTGATTCCCACCACGCCGTTCATGGAGGAAGGGCAGACCACGGAGCCATCCGTCTCCGTGCCGATCGCCACGGCGCATAGATTGGCGGCCACACCAGCGCCCGAGCCGGAACTTGATCCGCAAGGGTTTCGATCGAGAGCGTAAGGATTGTGAGTCTGGCCGCCGCGCCCGCTCCAGCCGCTCACCGAATGCGAGGAACGGTAATTCGCCCATTCGCTCAAATTGGTTTTACCGAGAATCACGGCGCCGGCGGCTCGAAGGCGTTCGACGATGAAGGCGTCGCGTAGCGCGATGGAGCCGTCGAGAGCCAATGATCCGGCGCTGGTGCTCATCCGGTCGGCTGTGTCGATGTTGTCTTTGATCAACACGGGGACGCCATGTAGCGGACCGCGCGCGCCCTTGTGCTTACGCTCGGCATCCAGTTCCGCCGCGACGCGCAGTGCATCGGGATTGCGTTCGATGACAGCGTTGATGGGAACTGCTGCAATTCGCGCCAGATATTTCTTTGTGAGCGACACGGCCGAATCGCGTCCGGATTTCATGCGCGCGGCAAGGTCACTGATGGTCGCCTCGGCCAGATCGAAGTGAACGGGCGCAGCGGCGGCGAGAGCCCCGACGGCGGAACTGCCTAGAAAGTGGCGTCTATTCATGTTGGGTTAGTTGCGGGGATGTGCAGCCATGCCGCGGGCGATCCGGATATGTGCCAGGTGATGCAATCCGTGCCAGGCATAAAGCGCCGTGGTCTCGTTCAAACTGCGCTTGCCCATGTCCGGATGGACGAAGCTTCTTTCGAACGCGGCGTCGTCCATGGATTTCAACAAGGCCACCCAGCGGGTGTGCAGCGAGCTCAGGAGTTGCAGCGACACCTCTACCGGCTCTTGTTTGACGTCGGGCAACTCCGCCCAGGCGGCCTCGTCATAACCCTTGATGACGGGGTTGTCTTCCGTGAGCGCGAGCCGGAACCGGCAATAGCAATTGATGTGGCTGTCCGCGATGTGGTGAACGATCTGCCGGATAGTCCAGCCGCCGGGACGATACGTGGACTCCAGTTCCTTCTCCGACATTCCCCGGACGATCTCATGCAACTGCCGCGGCAGAATCGCTATGGACGTGATCCATTCGTGCCTCGACTCGTGCGTGATAACGGCCGGATTCTCAAACTTTCCGATTGGGTAGCGAGGGTCCACTGGCAGATTGCTCCGTTGACGAACCATCTTAGTCTAATGCGCGGGCTTTTCAAAGTGTTGGTAATCGGGATTCCTCCATTCTCCACCCCACGTCCAACCCCGGCTGCGAAAAAGTGTGACTGCAAAGCTCTGGTCGAGAATAGATCCGGGCCAGGCCTGTGAGCGGTCTGTATAAGCCGCGCCCTGCGGCGGCAAAGGGTTCCCATTCAGAATCATCGGATTTGTGAGCGGATTGATATCAATTGCGCGCCCCCAGCTGTGGTTTGAGAATTTGCCCGGCTGACCAGTGATGTCACGGCAGTTGAATGCCGAGGTGTTGTTGGCTTCCATCGAGGCCTCGTCGGAGCCGGAGAATTCTTCGATTGGACGCATGCTCTGAATAAGAAAGCCGTGTTCGAAAAGCTTGCGGAAGATGGAAATTACGTCAGTAGTGACGGCGCGATTGACGACCAGAACTCCGGTGCGCGGCATGCCGTGGAAATCCCAGTAGCTGAGGGTAAGTGCGCGAAGTTCGGGAAGCTCAACCGGACAGCCTTTGTGCCATGCCTTCTCGCCGATGCGCGCGGCTTGATTGGGTGCGATGAGGGCTTCCTGAAAGACGGGGGATTGAGGGGAAGTCAACGCGACGATCTCCGGCGGTGCAGCCTGGAGGGAGACGCCGATGAGAACAAGGAGGACATTGGACATGGCTGGAGACTCCATTTTCCGCTACGCGGACGCTAGGCTGGGTCGCCCTCATCTTCCTCGTCTTCTTCGTCAGCAGCCGCGGAATCGAGGCCTTCAAAAAGGCTGGTCTGCGGCTTGGGAGGAACGTAATCCCTACTCAGGCCGAGCCGGAGCTGCGCATGCGCTCTATTATCCGCCCAGGAACTGGTCTGCGTCCGGGCGGCGTTCTGGGCCAGCCAATCGCATCGGTTGTTGTCTTCGTGTGCCGCGTGACCCTTGGTCCAGACCCAATTGGTTTTGTGGATACCCACCAAGCCGTCCAATTCAATCCAGAGATCGACGTTGCGCACCGGGTGGTTCTTCTTCCACCAGTGCCGCCGCTTCCAAGCGCGGACCCACACGGTGATTCCCTGGAGGACATACTCGGAATCGGTGGTCACCTCCACTTCGCAGGGTTCTTTGAACGCAAGCAGCCCCTGAATGGCCGCCATGAGTTCCATGCGATTGTTGGTTGTGTGAGGATCGTAGCCGAACAGTTCCTTCCTGGCGGCGCCGAATCGCAGAATGCATGCCCAACCGCCCGGCCCGGGATTACCGAGGCACGATCCGTCTGTGATGAGGGAAGCTTGCTTCATCGTATTTTGGGCGCGGCGAACAATACGAACATGTTACGCTGACTCCGAGTGGCCACGGATCTAATTGAGATCGATCGCGAGAACCCATCCGAGACGGCGTTGGATCGGGCGGTGGATGCGATCCGGCGCGGGAAGATCATCGCTATTCCCACGGAGGCTCTTTACACGTTGGTGGCAGACCCAATGAATCTGCACGCGGTGACGCGAGTCTTCAAAGCCAAAGGACGCGAGCCGGTTCGCTCACTTCCCCTTCTTGTATCCGACGCCATGATGGTGGAAGAACTGACGGGCGAGCTGTCCAAGCGCTTCCACGCGCTGGTTCGCAAATTCTGGCCCGGCCCGCTTTCGATTATCCTCACTGCGCCATCCAAGGTTCCCTTGAAGGTGACGGGTAACACCGGACGCCTCTCCGTGCGTCAGAGCAGCGCAAAAATTGCCCAGCTGATTGTCACCCGAATGAACCAGCCCGTGATTGCGACCAGCGCGAATATTTCGGGCCAGCCCACTTGTTCCAGCGGGATTGAAGTATTTGGGACCATGGATGGGCGCGTCGATCTGGTGCTGGATGGCGGCGTGTGTGTTGGAGCGGGATCCAGCACGGTCGACATTACCGAGCCGTATTGGCGCATGATCCGCGAAGGCGCGATTCCCGAAAAAGAAGTAGCCGAGTGCTTGAAAGGCCTGTAGCTGAGCCGGTAGCTGATAAGATGCTCTCTTATTCATGCGCCTTACTCTGCTTCTACTCGCCACCTCGCTGAGCTTCGCCCAGGCACCCGACTCGCCCGAAGATACGGCACGCAAACAGCTCGAATATACCCGCGCCCATTACACAAAATACGATTACCGGATCAGTATGCGTGATGGGATTAAGCTGTTCACCACCGTGTATGTCCCGAAGGACACGTCCCAGAAATATCCGATCATCATGCAGCGGACACCTTATTCGGTGGGTCCATATGGCATCGATAACTATCGGAACTTCGTTGGCCCATCGGACCTGTTCACGAAAGAAGGATTCATCGTGGTCTATCAGGATGTGCGTGGCCGGTACCTCTCCGAGGGCACTTTCGTTGATGTGCCGCCGCATAAGACCAAACTTGGCCCAACGGAAGCGGACGAAAGCACCGACACTTACGACACCATTGATTGGCTGGTGAAGAATATTCCCAACAACAATGGCCGCGTGGGCATGTGGGGCATTTCCTATCCCGGCTTTTACGCGGCTTATGGTTTGATGAATGCGCATCCTGCGTTGAAAGCGGTTTCTCCGCAAGCTCCCATGGGCGACGTGGGAAATGGGGACGACGCGTACCATAACGGCGCTTTCCACCTGGCCGCCAACTTCGGATTCTACGTTGGGTTTAAGCCAAGGGGCCCGGATCCGGAGCGGCCCAAGCGCACCCCGGGCTTTGAATACGGCACGCCCGACGAGTATGACTTTTACCTGCGCATGGGACCCATCGCGAATGCGAATGAGAAATACCTGAAGAATTCGAACGAATATTGGAACGACATTCTGAAGCACGATACTTATGACGAATACTGGCAATCGCGAGCTCAATCGCCGCACATGAATCACACCACGCCCGCCGTGATGTTTGTGGGTGGATGGTTCGATGCCGAGGATCTCTCGGGGCCGCTGAAGCTGTTCCGAGCCGTGAAGGCAACTGGCCCGCAGGCGGCTGATTCCCTGGTGATGGGGCCGTGGCGGCACGGCGGCTGGTCCAGAGGGGATGACGAGACACTCGGCAATCTGAACTTCGCTTCCAAGACCGGGGACTTTTACCGCGAACACATCGAGTTCCCGTTCTTTATGCAGAACCTGAAAGGCAAGGGCGACGGATTGAAGGCGTCCGCGGACGCTGCTGTTCCGGAAGCTTACGTATTTGAAACCGGCAAGAATCAGTGGGATCGTTTTGCCAACTGGCCGCCGAAAGAAGCTACCGAAAAAGCTTTGTATCTGGATGCGGGCGGTAAGTTATCCTGGACGGCACCCCCTTCAGCTAAAGACGCTTTCGATGAGTATGTGAGTGATCCGGATAAGCCAGTGCCGGTGATTGGCGAGATTGGCGAGGGCATGCCCGGCGACTATATGACCTACGATCAGCGCTTTGCTTCACGCCGGCCGGACGTTCTGACTTATGAGACCGAACCGCTGGATAAGGACGTTACCATTGCGGGTCCAATTCGTGCGGCGCTGCAGGTTGCAACCAGCGGCACGGATTCCGATTTCATCGTCAAACTGATTGATGTGTACCCGAATGACTACCCCGACCCGAAACCGAATCCGAAAGAGATTCACATGGCGGGTTATCAGCAGATGGTGAGAGGCGAGCCCATTCGCGGCAAGTTCAGGAATAGCTTCTCGAAGCCGGAACCGTTCGTGCCGAACGAGCCCGCGCACGTGGAATATGTGATGCCCGATGTGTGCCACACGTTCCGGCCCGGCCATCGGATTATGGTTCAGATACAGAGCTCCTGGTTTCCGTTAGTGGATCGAAACCCGCAGACCTTCCTGGATATTCCGCAAGCCAAGGCTTCGGATTTTCATAAAGCCACTGAGCGGGTTTATCACGGATCGAAGCTAGTGGTTCAGGTATTGCAGTGATTCTGATGAATCGACGAATTGGGTTAGCGGTGGTCATGATGAGTGGATTAGCAGGCGGCGCGTTCGGCCAAGCGCCGCCCAACGCGGTTGGCGACTGGAGTGGAACGCTTAAGGCCGGTGGCGCGGAATTGCGGCTGATTCTGCATGTTGCCAAAGGTGACGGGGGCGCCTTGAAGGCCACGCTTGACAGCATTGACCAACCAGGGGCGAACGGCATTCCGGTCACCTCGATTTCCCTCACGGACAAAAAACTCGTCTTCACCTCAGATGTGATTCACGGAAGCTATGAAGGGAACCTCAGCGCCGACGGAAGCACCATTCACGGGACCTGGACGCAAACCCAACCGTTTGCCCTCGACTTCAAACGCGTCGCCGCCGCGGTTTCCAACGCTAAACCATCCGACATCGAAGGTGCATGGATGGGCAAGCTTGACACAGGCGCGTTGAAGCTTCGAGTTGTGTTTCACTTTACGAACGCGGCGGGTGGGCTCACTGCTACGATGGACAGCCCCGACCAGAACGCCAAGGGCATGCCCGTGACGTCGGTGACGCTCGACGGCTCGTCGATCGTAGTTGAGATGAAACAGATCGCCGGCAAATTCGAGGGGAAGATCAGCAGTGATCTGAACTCGATTGACGGAACGTGGACGCAAGGGCAGACCAATTTTGCTCTGACGATATCGCGCATGAAGGACGCCGCCGACCTGGAGCGACGGCGTCCGCAGAATCCTGTTCCCCCTTACCCTTATCGCTCGGAGGATGTTGAGTACTCCAATCCAGTGGCGAATATTCAACTTGGCGCGACAATCACCATTCCTACAGGGAAAGGGCCATTCCCGGGCGTCGTGTTGATCACAGGCTCGGGCCAGCAGGATCGCGACGAGACGCTGATGGGGCACAAACCGTTCCTGGTTCTTTCCGACTACCTGACGCGCAGGGGTATCGCCGTGCTGCGTGTCGATGACCGTGGTATCGGCAAGTCAGGCGGCATCTTCGCGACGGCCACCACGGCTGACTTTGCTACCGACACAGAGGCCGGTGTCGCGTATTTAAGGACGCGTTCCGAGGTAGATCCTCATAAGATCGGACTCATCGGCCACAGTGAAGGAGGGGTGATTGGGCCTATGGTGGCGGCGCGCAATCCGGACATCGCGTTCATCGTGATGATGGCTGGATCTGGTGTGGTGGGTGAAGACATTATCGTGGCGCAAACGGAGCTGATTGCTGAAGCGTCGGGTGCGTCTCAGGATGCAGCCGCGAAGAATGCCGCCGAGGAGCGTGAATTGCTCGACATCGTCAGGCACGAGAAAGACGGGGCTGTAATCAAGAAGAAGCTCCGCGAGAAGCTGGCCGCGAGCCAGGTTCCAGAGTCGCGGATGGATAGCATGATCCGGCAGATCACTTCGCCATGGTTCCGATATTTCATCGCGTATGATCCGGCCCCGGCGCTACGCAGAGTGAAGTGCCCCGTCCTGGCTATGGGCGGCGAAAAAGATTTACAGGTTCCCCCCAAACAGAACCTGCCGGCTATTCGCAAGGCACTTGAAGAAGGCGGTAACACGAATATCGAGGTGGACGAACTTCCCGGATTGAATCATCTTTTCCAGACTGCGAAGACCGGGGCGCCCAGCGAGTATGGGGACATAGAGGAGACTATTTCGCCAGTCGCCCTCGACAAGATTTCAACCTGGATACTCAAGCAATAGCTACTTGTTCGCAGCGGGAACCAGGAGTCCGTCGCGAATGAAGTAGTCGCTTCCGCGCCACCGGATGCTGCGTTGCGCGAAGCTGGCCAGCCAGATCACGAAAGCCATCGCATCCCACACGGGAATCAAAGCCATGTCCCTGTTCAAAGATCGTTGCTTCAAACCGTGGATGCCGATGACCCACGTCATCGCGACCCGCAGCACCAGATACAAACCCAGATAAATCGCGGCGACCAGCAAAGTGGGGTGAATCGCAATCGCCGCGAGGGACCAGGGAAGCCCTTGCGTGAAGACGAGCCCCACGTGCCCGCCCGGACGCATATGCCGCATCACCGTCATCCACCGTAACCGCTTGTGAAAAAGGTCGCTCAACGATCCGTAATCGGGTACGGTGCCTACCGCGTACGGGAGCAGTTCGACGCGAAAGCCGCGCTCGGCAATCATGCGGCCCACCAGTAAGTCATCCGCAGGGCGGTTCTCGATGCTGGCGTAACCACCGAACCCGGCCAGATGCGAGCGAGTCGTCGCGATGGTGGGGCCGAGCGCAAACTTCACTCCGTCGAGTTCGCGCGCCACAAAAACGCCGGCATAGAAATCCGAAAACATCCCGATGGATTGCAAACTCTCCAGCATCGTCCGGTCTTCGGTGGGCACGTAGGGGCAAGTGACCGCACCGACGGCGGGGTCTGCCAGTGGACCAATCACCGTGCGCAAATAATCCGGTTGTACTCGCACATCGCTGTCGCTAATCACCAGAAACTCGTGTTGCGCCTCGCTCACCATGCGTTCGAGCTTGGCCACCTTATCGTTCGCCGCAATGCGTCCCGAACCAAACAGGACGCGGATCGAACGCTCCGGGAACTCCACACGCAGCCGCTCGATGGTGGGCAGCACCGCGTCTTCCTCACTGTCCACGCAGAACACGATCTCGTAATCCGGGTAGTCCTGGCGGCAGAAGCTGGCGAAGTTCTCGTACGCGTCGGTGTCCATCCCACGGATGGGTTTCAAGTTGCTGATCGGCGGCGTGAAATTTGGGTCGAGCGCCTTTCGCAAAGACGCGTCCGCGAAGAAGCGCCAGGAGCTATAGACGGCAATTAGATAATAGATGAATGGACAGGCAGCGAGTACGAAGAAAAACCAGACGAAGATTACAAGCATCTTATGATACCTGTTATCTTAACCGCCGTGGATAATGGGAACTCATGTGCGGCATCTGCGGCTTCACCCACCTTCACTCCTCACCCACGCCCGGCCGCATTCAGGCACTGGTGGGTTCGCTTAAGCATCGTGGACCCGATCAGCAAGGTGTTTTTGAATCGGACGTAGTTTCGCTCGGCGCGGCGCGCCTGAAAATAATCGACCTACAGGCGGGCGACCAACCCATCATTTCCGAGGATGGCGACGTGGTCATCGCCTTCAACGGCGAGATTTACAACTTTGCCGAACTTCGCCAGGAGCTGGAGCAAAAGGGGCGCCGTTTCCGCACACACACGGATACCGAAACTGTCCTGGAAGCTTTTCGCGAGTGGGATGTTGCCTGCTTTTCCAAACTCCGCGGCATGTTCGCCGTGGCGTTGTGGGCCGAGTCCACCGGCCGTCTTGTATTGGCGCGCGACCGCATGGGAATCAAGCCGCTTTACACGGCGTTTCAGCACGGCGACCTGTATTTCGGCTCCGAGTTGAAAACTATTTTCGGGCATCCGGAAATTGAGCGCCGCCTGAGCGCGGATGCACTGGATTGCTATCTTGCGCTGAACTACGTACCGGCTCCGTGGACCATGGTCGAGGGTATCGAAAAGCTGCGGCCGGGACACTGGCTGGAATGGCGTCGGGGACGCGTGACATCGGGACCTTACTGGCAGCTTCCCTACGCGGCTGCGACCAAACGCAGTCTCGATTCCGCTTGTGAAGAACTCGATTCGCTCTTGCAGCAATCCGTCAAGGAGCATCTGGTTTCCGACGTTCCACTAGGCGTTTGGCTGAGCGGCGGCGTGGATTCCTCAACGGTCCTGCACTATGCTTCCCACGCGGCCGGGCGTCGACTGAAGACGTTTTCCATATCATTCCAGGGACGCAGCTTCGATGAGACCAACTACATCCGGCAGGCCGCCGAACGATACGGCACCGACCATGAAGAATATGATGTAAGTCCGGAAAGCGACCTGGCCGGAGCCATTGAACAGATCCCATATTATTTCGACGAGCCTTGCGCGGATGGCGGTGCGTTGCCTGCCTGGTTCCTTTCGGCTCTAACAAAGAAATCGGCGACAGTGGCCTTGAGCGGCGAAGGCGCGGACGAGGTATTCGGCGGATATCTGACGTATCGCGCCGACCATATCGCCGGTCGGCTTCGAAGATTTCCCGATGCTCTGCTGAAGTTAGCCGTCTCGGCGGCCGACAGGTGGCCCGTTTCCGACGACAAGATCAGTCTGGAATATATGCTCAAGCGTTTTCTGAAGGGTTGCCGCATGTCGCCCGAGCGCGCACATGTCTATTGGACCGGCACCTTCTCGGACCGGGAAAAGCGCGATCTGGTCAATGAAGAACTGCCGCACTCACTCGATTGCATCCTGGCGGAACTTCGGGAGAAAGGCGATCGGCTTTCCGCTTACCTTTGGTTCGATCAAAAAGTCTTCCTGCCGGATGATATCTTGACTAAGGTAGATCGGGTGAGCATGGCTCACTCCGTGGAAGTACGTCCGCCTTTTCTCGACCACCGAATTGTTGAGTTTGCCGCCCGCTTACCTGATAACTTGAAGGTACGGGGATCTTATCAGAAACTTGTCCTGAAAGAATTGATGAAGCGTAAGCTGCCAGCCTCAATCCTGAAGCGCAAGAAGATGGGATTTGATTTTCCGGCACATGACTGGCTGCGGGGCCCGTTGCGCCCACTGCTTCTCGATGCTGTGGATTGGGGCCGGACGAATCACCCGGAGTTGTTCCGCGCCGGCGCGATTGATTGTTTGGTGGAGCGCCATCTTGATCGGCAAGCGAACATCGGATATCACTTATGGGGGTTAATGAACCTGTTCTTATGGATGAAGAGATGGCGAATTCAAACAACGGCGGAATGCGAACAGAAAGTATCAGCCGCCGTGACCGCACTTACGTCTACTTAGCGGTTCTGCTGGTTGCCTGCGCCATCTATCTGGGTTGTATCATTTCCCCTCCATCATTGATGGACGACGTGGACGCCGTTCAGGCTCAGATCTCACGCAATATGATCACATCCGGCGACTGGGTTACCGCCCGGCTGGATGGTGTTGCGTACCTTGAAAAGGCGCCGCTGATTTATTGGCTGATCGCTATCTCGTATAAGATCTTCGGCGTCTCCGATTGGGCAGCCAGAATTCCGCTTGCGCTCTCTGCGGTTGGCCTGTGCCTGCTTACGGCCGCCTTCGGTATGTGGGCTTTCGGAAAGCGCGCCGGCCTCTACGCGGGCCTCTGTATCTCGACCTGTGTGGGAATGTTCCTGTTCACGCGCGTGCAAATCCCAGATGCGATGCTCACCTTCACCGTGACCTTGGCGCTGTGGGCTTTGCTGCGCACTTTAGATGACGATGAGCCGCGACCGCGTTTGTGGGCCTTCCTTTTTGCCGCCTGTCTGGGCACCGGACTTTTGCTGAAGAGCCTGATCGGCGTTCTGTTTCCCTTAGCGGCCGGCGCGTTCTACCTGTTGTTCATCGGCCGATTGTTTTCGGCAGCGACATGGAAGCGCCTGAGACCCGTCAGCGGAATCGTAATCGTCTTTCTGATCGCGGCGCCCTGGCACATCCTGGCCACTTTGCGCAATCCGCCGTTGTTCGACTTCACCATGCACAGCGCACCTGGCGAATATCATGGATTTTTTTGGTTCTTCTTCATCAATGAGCAGCTTCTGCGGTTCTTGAACCTACGCTATCCGCGGGACTACAACACGGTTCCACTGGCCTACTTCTGGCTCTATCATCTGTTATGGCTATTTCCCTGGAGCGTCTACTTTCCAGCCGTGTTCCAGCTTTCCTTCAAGCCTGTTGACCGCGCGGGACGTACGCGCATGCTCGCCCTCTGCGTGACCGGCTTCATTCTGGTATTCTTCACCTTTTCGACGACCCAGGAATACTATTCGATGCCCTGTTACCCGGCATTAGCGCTGTTACTCGGCTCGGCTATGGCCGCCGAAGGAGTCTGGATGCGGCGAGGCGCGCGACTGATCGCAGTGATCGCCGCCTGCGCCGCCCTTGTTACTTTTGGATTGTGGTGGTTTACCAGGGGCGTGGCGCACCCCGGCGATATCTCGGTCGCGCTGAATAGCCGCCCAGGTACTTATCTATCCTCGCTGGACCACATGAAGGACTTGACTCTCTCTTCCTTCGCCTATTTGCGTTTGCCCTTATGGGTGGCCGCCATCGCGTTTTTCATAGGAGCCGTTGGCCACGCGCGAGCCACAGGCATGCGGGCTTTCTGGGCGGCCGTAGCGATGATGGTGGTGTTCGTTCACGCTGCACGGCTGGCGTTGGTCGTGTTCGATCCGTACCTATCCTCGCGCCCGCTGGCTGAGGCGATCAACCACGCTCCCCCGGGTAAGTTGATTGTCGATCACCACTACTACACCTACTCCTCCGTATTCTTTTACACGAATCGGGACGCTTTGTTGCTGAACGCTCGTATCAACAACCTGGTCTACGGTTCCTATGCGCCGGGCGCCCCGGATGTGTTTATCAACGACGCACAATGGCGGGATTTGTGGCTTGCCCCGGAGCGGTATTATCTGGTCGCAGCGGATTCCACAATGCCGCGCCTGGAACAGCTGGTAACTCCCCAAAACCTGACAAAAGTTACCGAAGCGGGCGGTAAGTTTGTCCTCACCAACCACCCGCTCCCCAAGTAAGACATGGTTCTACTCGGCTAAGGTAAAATTCACCCGGACCGTTGTTCGAACCGCAGCGGGATCTCCATTGAGCAGCACCGGCTGATATCTCCACTGGCTCACCGCTTCCACCGCCGCCCGCGCAAGCGCTGGATCGATTTGCGGATTCATCACCTTTAACGATTCCGGTACACCTTCCGTATTAATTGAGGCGTCGAGTATTACTACGCCTTGGACCCGCGCCGCCTTTGCTTCCGCTGGGTAGCTTGGGTTTACCTTGTTGAGCAGCACCGCGGCTTCCGTCTGCTTGTTCATGTCGAACGGGATTCTCTTCCGAACCTCGCTGGGCGCCTGGGGTTTCGGTGTAGCCTCCGGATTCTCTCCGACCTCAAGGTTGACGTTGAGGGCCGCATCGCGCGAGGCTTCCAGCGCCACATGAGGGACTTTGTAATCGACGAAACCGTTTTTCAACACGGTCAACTGATAGTCCCCTGCCGCAAGCGCGCTGAACTCGAAAGCGCCGGTGGCATCGGAAACCGTCATGTATCTTGTGTTTGCGCCAGTTCGCGTTAAGACAACGGTGGCGTTTGGCAGCCCAGACCCGTTCGGTCCATAAACGGCGCCGCTAAAGCGGCCCGAAACTTCCTGCCCCGGCAGCCGCAAGGCGGCCAGTGGAAACAACAGAAGCAATGCGGTTGTGGAGGTAAACAGTAAAGTCCGGCGCGAGGTGCGGCGTCGGTCGAGAGTGGAATCAAGCATGGCGGTAAATCTCCTTTCAAGATTCGAACTATGGGCCATAGCGAGAGCCATGGACCATTGAGGATTTGCGGTTGCCGCGTTGCGCACCAGGTCGAGCAGTTCCCGCGCGTATCGATCGGGTCGAATACCGGATGCCAGCACGGCGTCGTCGCACGCCTGTTCGCCTTGCTCGGCTATTTTCGCGGCGGCAATCCAGGCTAGCGGATGAAACCAATAGACGCATCGGGCGCATTCCGCCATCAACCTTACTGGCCAATCACCGCGGCTGACGTGCGCCAGTTCGTGCGCCAGCACCATCACGGCGCGGTCGGCGGGCCATTTCTCGCAGTTCGCGGGCAGCAAAATACGAGGTTTTCGGAAACCCCAGGTGCACGGCATCGCGCGTGCGTCCAGCGCCACCAATAGCGCAGGCGACTGCTTCAGACCCAGTTGACGCGCGAGATTGGCCAGGGTGGACAGGAGGTGCTCGTCAAAGCAGGGGCGCGTGCGTGAAGACATTCGAATCAAGCGACCCAAG
>Ga0326727_10011634_pt1 | contig 20378 bp, 18 predicted proteins | sample MB2enrmetagenome_FD_207643 | JGI IMG/M metagenome (GOLD analysis project Ga0326727, IMG submission 207643) | Lab enriched peat soil microbial communities from McLean, Ithaca, NY, United States - MB29MY | ecosystem: Environmental > Terrestrial > Soil > Wetlands > Peat | place: USA: New York...
GGAATTGACCAGGTTGCCGTTTTTGTCCAGTTGGAAGGAGCCGTCGCGGGTGTAGGCCAACTCGCCCGAGGCCAGCCGGATTTGGAAGAATCCGTTTCCTTTAATCAGCACGTCGTAGGGATTGTCGGTTTCCGTGAAGTTGCCGGGGGTGAATACAATTTCGTTGGAGGCGGCGCGCGTGCCGAGCCCTAGCTGCAATCCCGCGGGGACGGTGGTCTGCTGGCCGGCCGAGGCACCCGGCTGCACCATGCTCTGGTACAGCAGATCCTGAAACTGGGCGCGGCGCGTCTTGTATCCCGTGGTATTGGAGTTCGCCAGGTTATTGGCGATGTTGTCGACGTTGAGTTGCTGCGCGTTCATGCCGCTGGCGGCGCTGAAGAGGGCTCGAATCATACGGCTGGCACTCCTTCGTTTTCACTTCCATTGCGCGTGCTGTCGCTACGACCCCACACGCGCCACTTCCTGAATGGTTTTCGTATCCATGTCGGACGAAATCCCGATGGCTTTTTGCAACATTTCAAATTGCCGCATGACACCCACCAGGCGCATGGCGGCTTCGGCCACGGGTACGTTGGAACCTTCCAGCTTTCCCTGTTGGACTTCGGTCTTGGCGGCGGCGGCTGGAGCGGCCGCGGGATTCAGATTGCGAAAGCACGCCGCGCCCACTTTTTCGAGCGAAGCGGTGCTGGAGAAATCGACCACTTTGAGCTGGCCCGCGATTTGCGCTCCCTGAGATACGGTGCCGTCGGTGGAGATGGTGATCGGGTTTCCCGGTGTAACGGTAATCGGCTGGCCGGAGGTGTTTTGTAGCGCGTAACCATCGGCCGTGGCTAGCTGGCCCGAGGGCAACACCTTCAGGTTGCCGTTGCGTGTGTAAAGAGTTCCGCTGGGACCATTGACGGCAAAGAAGCCCGAGCCGTTAAGCGCCACATCCATCGGATTTCCGGTGGGCGTGAGGGCGCCTTGCGAAAAATCGGTCCACTGGCGTTGAATGACCGGCAGCGTAGAGCCGGCGCTGTCGGCGTCGGCGGAGGTGTAGAGGCTGTAGAATTCCTGATCGCGTTTGTACCCGCTGGTGGCAGTATTGGCCAGGTTGTTGGCGAGCAGGTCGAGCGACTCCATGCGCGATCGAAGGCCACTGGCGGCGGCGATGGTGAGAGCATCCATAAACAGCCGACCGGAGGTAAGCAAGTTCGTGGCCTAAGAAGTAGCTCCCAAAGAATCTCTAGAAATATCTAGCGGTCAAGCCGATATGACCGGATAAGTTGGATTGTAAGCTCGTCAAATGTTTGACGAACTCCGCTCACTGTCAATACCCCAACAGATCGCGGCCCGTGTCTATTCCGCTGAAAATAAATGCGGCCCGGTTTGGTTTTCGATCTGCAAGGATGGGCACGCCGTGACCTCTGTGCGAGGCATCCCGGCCGGCGCGAAAAAGCAATCCATAGTAACAAAGCGTCACAAAGATCCTAGAAAACGCTAGAAAAGGCCCTTAAATTCTCCGATGTGAGCATGTGTATCCAAGTGAGACGCCCAGAATTGGGTGCCAAGAGGATTTGAGACTTATGACGAAAGCTCGCTTTTTGAAACTTTTCCTTGCGATGCCCATTCTGCTGCTAGCGGTGGGCACCGCCTATGCGACTGGCAACACGTTGACGGCGGCCAGCTCCACGGTGAGCCTCACCTATCAATTGCCGGCCACCCCCGGTGCGTCGGTGAGCGTCGCCTTCACGGCCACCAGTGCCAACACATTTTTCTATGTCGAGCAAAACACCGTGCCGACGTGGCTGAGTGTGACCTCGAGCGGTACCGCCGGTACGTCAGCGGTCACCACGGGGGGCGCCGCCGATCTGATTGCATTCAGCGCGAACCCCGCGGCCGGCACCATGCCGCCCGGAACGTATACCGCGAACGTGGTATTCCAATCGGCCGCCACGGGCAATCCGACCGCCACGGTGGTTGTCTCGCTGTGGGTGAAAGAGGTTAACCCAGGCTTCACGGTCACTCCTTCCGGGACCGGGTTCGCGTTCGCCGGCACTGCCACTGCCCAGACCGCGACCATGACCTGGAGCCAGGGAAGCGCAGCTCCCGCACTGAATATTAACTGCACTTCCAGCGGCGATCCGATGGCCTACGCGATCACCATCACCGGCAATGGCAATGCTGTGTCCGCCATGAGTGTCAGCCCCGCCGGCGGCATCGCCTACACCTGGGGCTCGGTGAGCAGCACGGTAACTTTTAATACCGTTTCGCTGGCTTTCTTGAGCGCCGCCGTCAACGCCAGCCTGGCTGGGACAGTAACGATTACGCCCACCGTCGCGGGGGGGGGAACACCCATCACCATCGCCGTTACCATTACGGTAGCGCCGCCCGCGCCGACCATTACCGGCGTGTCTCCGCCGGAACTCCCGGTGGCCAGCACCGGCAACGCAGTGTTGGTGGTTAGCGGCACGGGTTTCTCATCTTCGTTCTCCACGGTCAAGGCCTCGACCGACAACACCACCTGGAACACGCTGTTCGCGCCGACCGGCGGCCCCTATACCGCGGTGGTCTTCGCCAACCCGGACACCATGGTCGTGACCCTGCCCTGCGCGACCTACACTAACCCGGGGACACCGCCGGGAGCCGTGTATCTCAAGGTCACCGATACTGGTGTTACCGGCACGGGTACCATAACCGTGGTCGTGACAACCGCGCCCATCATTTACGCGGTGACCAATAGCGCTTCCTACCTGGCGCCCGCCAGCGGCAGCAATCCGCAGGTGGCGGCGTACGAACTGCTCAGCATTTTCGGCGCGAACTTCGACCCAGGCGCCGCTTCGGCCGTGGTTGCCACACCCAATAGCCTCGGCATGTACGCGACCTCGCTGACCGATAGCACAACTACTAACACCGTTACCGTTTCGTTTAACGCGGGAAGCGCCGCCGCTAACATTTCCGCGGGTACAGCTACCGATCAGGGGGATGCACCGATATTGTTTGCATCCAACAACCAGATCAACATCGTGGTTCCGTCCACCGTGGCCAGCCTGCTGGGAACTAACAACGCCACCACAACCGCCGGAGCCAACATCATCGTCACCGTTGCTAACAGTACCAACAGCACCAATCTGGTCAGCGACATTACCCAGGACCCGATGACGGTGGATGTGGTTGCGGCAAGTCCCGGTATCTTCACTCCGGATGGTTCCGGCCGGGGCCAGGCAGCCGTTCTGAATCACGACTGGTCGCTCAACAGCTCATCCAACCCCGAAACGCGTGGGAATTATATTCACATCTACGCTACGGGTTTGGGAGTTCCGACCAGCGCAACCAACGATGCGTACGATGCCGGCACGGGTTCGTATCCCGCGCTCGCTTATCCCAACAACTGCGTCGCCCCCGGCGCGGTGATCGCTGGCCCCAGCGCCAACGGGTATCTGGGCATTCTCACCGGCTACATCAACCCGCCGACAGCGGCTGGTGGTGCCACCGCCGGCGCCAGCGCTCTCTCGGCCGCGAATAGCAATTTGGCCAACATTGACGGCGCTGTTATCAATCCCGCTTACTTGTACGGGTACGCGACGAGCGCAACCGCTAATGCCAGCTTGCTTCCACCCTGCTTCGCGACGGCCAGCGCCGCCGGAATCACGGCGAAGCTGGGCACTTCCGTCACGGTCTTGAATCCGAGCTATGCAGGATTTGTCTCGGGTTCGATCGCCGGGCTGAATCAAATCGACTTGCAGTTGCCTACGACCGTTACGCCGACTCCGGCGACCGCCGGTTCGGCGACCGCCCTGGTGATTTCTGACGGCCTTGGACCGGGCTCAACCAGCCAGGCCCTTGTAACCGTTTACGTGAAGTAAGACAGACTACAACCTTGTTCTTGGGGAACGCGCGGCGGCGGGAGAGTCACTCCCGCCGCCGTTTTCCTTTGCGATCAAAAAAACTCCGAACAAAGTCTAGAAACGCAGGACCAGGCAGCCGATATGTTCCGATAAGGAAAGTTGCAAGTTTGTCAAAAGCTTGACGAGCTCCCTTGACTGTCAAAACCCCAACACCCGCCACCAGCATCCATTTGCCTGAAAACAATGTAGCGCGGTTTGGTTTTCCATCTGCATTTTTCCCCGGTTGTGACGATCGCCTCGGCTCCCGTTGTCGGCTACCTGCCTTCCGGCTCTACCGGCGTTGCCGGCCCGGCCAAGCCGGCGTTCGGCACCTACAACGCCAGTAGCGCGGAAAACGGGCCGCAAGACAGTTTTGCCGAAACGCTCGAAGGTTTCACGGATTCCGGCGGCGGCGTTTCTCAGCAATTCGCCAATGCCCACTCGGCGCACGCGGATCGCCGGCAGGCCGGCGGCAAGGCACCAAGCAGCGAGGAGTGCGGCAACTCCGTTCCTGCCGCGGCAACCGCGGAGTGGGCGCCCTCTCTTGCCGTAGTGCCCCTCCAGTTTGCCTTTACATCGGCAATCCCGGCACAAGGCGAAGAGCCTTCGAGCGGCCCAGAGCAGGATGTGGCGGCGGAGCCCACCGCGGCTGCGTCCAACTCACTGCCTGTCGCTTCCGAGGTTGCCGGCAGCGCGGTCACCAGCAGCCTGGTCGCCGGCCCGAGGGCTCCGGATGCGACTGGCTCCAACAACGCCTCGGCAACCTCCACGGCGCTTCCGCCAGCGTCAGTGGCGGCGCCGGCGGAAGCGCCAGCCCCCCGCTCCGCGGCATCTTCACTTGCCGCCGGTACCCAAACCTCAAACCTGACCGTAACGGCGAGTTCCACAAAGGCAGCGGCTTCCGCAATTGTGAACCTGCCGCTGGCCTTTGCCGCGCGGGTGCAGCCGGTTTCCAGCACGCAGTCGTTGGCACCGCTCGCGGGGCACGCGGCGCCCGCAACCACAGGCACTGCGCCCCTTGCGGTGGCGAGCACCGCGCCGGCGGAAACCAGCCCGGTGGCCAAGGCCGCCGCCGTTGTAGTTCCGCGGCCGGCCACGCAAGCCGCGGACCCAACGGCGCCCGTGGTCTTTCGCTATCAAGCCGCCGCTCTGCCGGCGGCGGTGGCCGCAGCGAGTGCGAAGCCCGCGATAAGCACCGGGACGCCTGTCGCATCGCAACCCATGGCGACCGATGCGGAACCATCCACCGCCGCATGGGGTTTGGCTTCGTCGCCGCGTTTTTCCGTGCCGGAGAGCTCGCAGGGGACAGCCGCGACGAGAACGGTCGCGGCTATCGCCCAAGGTCCCAAGGCTGTGGAATTCGATTCGGCCTCCACGGTGCCGTCCTCCACTTTCGTAGGTTCCACCAGCCGCACCGGGGCCGCGACAAACGCGGGAAACTCGGCTAGCCCGACAAGTCTGGATTTGGCCAATGCACGGCAGGCGACGATTGCGGGTGAAACGCAATCGGCCGCGCCTTCCACGGTGTCCGGCAGCAACTCGGATGTTGCGGCGCCGCCGGCCGTGCCGGCCGTGCCGGTAGTCGCCGATTCTCAGCCGAGGGCGGCTTCCGCGGGATCTAGCACCGCCGCTCCCGATGTTCAACCGCCGGCTAACGAGCCGTCGGGGCGGGGAGCAGCGTTGGAACACGAGCCGGTGGTTGCGGATTCCCGGCCGGCGATGGTATCCGAGCCCAGCACCGCCGCTCCCGAGGTTCATCCGATAGCTCACGCGCCGTCAGAGCGCGGGGTGGCGTTGGAATGCCAGCCGGTAATTGCGGATTCTCAGCCGGCCATGGCATCCGCTACGTCCAGTGCCGTCACACCGGATGTTCAACCGCTTGCTAACGGAGTGCCCTCTGGGCCCGGCTCCGTTTCGAAAGCGGACCCAGAGAGCGTGCCATCGGGAAGCGAAGCGGCTTCCCCCGGCTTGCCGGCGGCTGCCGATTGGCGGCAAACCGCGGCCGCAGCTTCCACCACGTCCGGCACCAATGCCGATAGCGCGGATTCGCGGGCGGCCACTCATAGTACGGGGCCCGTGAGCGCGCCGGCGAATGCTTCGCCTACAGAGCCAGCGGCGGCTTCCCAGGATGCCGCTCAGACGGTCTCCGCGCACTCTTCCGAACGGCCGGCGGTGGCCTCACAATCGAGCGCGGGAGCTTCCCACAAGCCTGTTGTATCCGGTCCCGAAACGCCACAGGCACCGCAGCAGGCTGTGTCCTTCCCCAGTCAGCCGCATTCCTTCACGGCGGCATTGGAACGGAACGAGACGCTCGATTCCGGCACGAAGTCCCAGCCGGTTACCGTTTCCGATTCCAGCGCCACGCTGGAAGAGCCGCCCCTCGCCAGCCAGGCCAGACCGGCCGAGGCGCTGAAGGACATCTCCATACAGGTCGGGTCGCCCGCCGGCGACAAGGTCCAGGTGCGGTTGGTGCAAGAGACGGGTGAGCTGCACATCGCCGTCCGCACCGGTGACGCGGAGATGGCGCATGGACTGCAGCAGGGGCTCCCGGAGCTGGTGAACAAGCTGCAGGAGAGCGGATATCGCACCGAGACTTGGCGGCCGGCGGATGCGGCGTCGCCGGCGGCGGCCCGGCCGGCGGAAACCCAAAACTCATCCACCTCTTCCCGGCAGGGAGACTCGGGATCTCAATCAGGCGGGTCGCAACAGCAGAGCGGCCAGCGAAACCGTAACCAATCCGATCGGCCCCGCTGGGTGCAGGACTTCGAATCCAGCATGCGGGGCGGGGAGCAGTCTTAGGAGATACGCAATGGCTTCATCGGTCAATCCACTCGGCAGTTCCGGCAGCGGCACGTCGGGATCGTCATCCTCGAGCGGCACGTCAACGAGCGGCACGGATTACACACAAACTTTTCTGACGCTGCTGGTGGCGCAGCTCAAGAACCAGGATCCGCTCAATCCCACCGACAGCACGCAATTCGTCACCCAGTTGGCGCAGTTCAGCGAGCTGGAACAAGTGATCAACATCCGGCAGGACATCGAGTCTTATCACGCCGCGGCCACCGGTACAACCGCCACCACCACCCCCACTACGAACAACGACAACGGCAATAACAACAACGGCGACGGGGTCTTGCTTTAAATGGAAACGCAAAACACCAGCACGGGAGAACACAGATTATGTCATCGGCATTTGGAATAGCACTTTCCGCATTGAACGCGACGTCGGACGCGATCGACGTGGTCGGCAACAACCTCGCTAACCTCAACACCACGGGCTACAAAGCCACGCAGGTCCAGTTTTCGGACATGATGGCGCAATCGCTCGGAGGCGCCATCAATCCAGCGCAGATCGGATTGGGCGTGGGGCAGATAGGAACCATAAGCAACTACACCCAGGGGACCATCTCCACCACCGGCGTGGGAACGGATGTGGCGATTCAAGGCAATGGGTTTTTCATCCTGCAAAATTCGACCGGGCAGACGCTGTATACGCGCGACGGCAGCTTCCAGGTGGATTCCAGCGGCAACCTGATCGACTCCAATGGCAGCTACGTACAAGGGTATTTGGCGACGAACGGAGTCGTCAATACCGGCGGCGCGCTCGCGAATCTGCAAGTTCCCATCGGCTCGGTGATGCCTGCCACTGCAACCGGGAACGTGGGTCTTACCGTGAACCTGGATTCATCGACGGCTGTCAACGGCACCTATTCCGCTCCCATTCAGGTGATCGATTCCCTGGGGCAGACCCACACTCTGACGGTCACCTTCACCAAGGAAGCCAATAATTCGTGGAACTATGACGTCACCATCCCCAACGCCGATACGGTGGGGGGGGCCGGAAGCACATCGGTGTTGTCGGGTCCAGGCACGCTGACCTTCAACCCGGACGGCTCACTCAACACCACGGACACCACCAGCCCCGCCGTGATGAGCATCACGGGCCTGGCCGACGGCGCGAACGATATGACGACCGTGAATCTGAACTTTGAGGACAGTTCGGGAACTCCGACGGTTACCCAATATGACCAGGCGTCCTCGGTAAGCGGTACCACGCAAGATGGAATCGAAACGGGCGAGGTATCGTCGGTAAGCATCCAGAACGGCGGCCTGATCGTGGCGAAATATTCCAACGGCGAGGCGGTAAACGTCGGGCAACTGGCGCTGGCGAACATCAGTAATCCGCAGACCATGACGGAGGTGGGGAACAACGATTTGCAGGCGAACGCGACCACCGCGCTTCCGGCCGTCGGCGTCGCCGACACCGGCGGACGCGGGTCGCTCGTGGGCGAATCTCTGGAAGCCTCGACGGCGGACATGGCCACCGAGTTCACCAACCTGCTGACGTACGAACGCAGCTACCAGGCGGCTTCGCGCGTGATCACGACCGCCGATCAGTTGATGCAGGAGACGGTGAACCTCGTTCCGCAAACGTAACCGCCATGGAAGCGGTTCAACAAATCTGCGCCGTGCTGCTGGTGTTGGGCCTGTTAGGCGGCACTCTGTTCTGGCTGCGCGGGCGGGGCATGGCGCATTTCACGAGCGGCGGCATGGCGCGCGGCAAACGCCGCATGCAGTCGCTCGAGCGGCTGGCGCTCACGCCGCAGCATTCTCTGCACCTGGTGAACATAGGAGGACGCGTGCTGCTCGTCGCGGTAGGACCGGGAGGCTGTTCGGTGCTGGAGGGCAATTGGGAAGACGCAGCGGCGGTGAAGCGATGACGCGGACGGCGTTTCGCGTGGCAATGGCGTTGGTGTGGACGGCGCCGGCGTGGGCCGCGAATAAGAGCGGGCCCAATTCGGTGATGGGCATCAACATCTCGACGAGCGGCGATTCGATGAGCGTGCCGATGCAGATCGTCATTCTGATGACGCTGCTGACGCTGCTGCCGGCGGTGGTGATGGCCATCACTCCGTTTTTGCGCATCACCATCGTGCTGCACTTTCTGCGACAGGCGCTGGGCACGCAATCCACTCCTTCCAACCAGGTGCTGGTGGGCATCGCGCTGTTCCTGACCATGTTGGTGGTGTCGCCGGTGGCGAGCGACATGTATCACCAGGGTTGGGTGCCGCTCGAGAAAAACCAGATGACCACCGATCAGGCATTCGACGCGGGCATGCGGCCTTTGAAGACTTTTCTGATTAAGTTCGCCCGCGAAAAAGACGTGAAGCTGTTTCTGGACATCAGCCACGCGCCGGCGCCGAGAACGCCGGCCGACCTGGAATTGAAGGTTCTGATTCCGGCTTACATTATTTCCGAGCTGAAGGCCGGATTCCAGATCGGCGCGGTGCTGTTCCTGCCGTTTCTGATCATCGACCTGGTGGTGGCGTCGGTCACGCTGTCCATCGGCATGGTGCAGTTGCCGCCCGTGATGATCTCGGCGCCATTCAAAATACTGCTGTTCGTGCTGGCCGACGGTTGGAACCTGGTGGTCGGCTCGCTCATGAAAGGACTCTACGCATGACGCCGGAATTTACCATCCAGATCCTCCGCCAGTGCCTGATCACGGCATTCTGGCTGGCCGCGCCGCTGCTGATTGTGGGATTCGTGACGGGCATCACGGTGAGCATTATTCAGATCATCACGTCCATCCAGGATACGGCTTTCAATGCGATCCCGCGGCTGGTGGCGTTCCTGGCGACGTTCATGCTGGCGCTGCCCTGGATGCTGCAGAAAATGACCGCATACACCGTGGGGATTCTGGGGGACTTGAGCCGGTATGCCAAGTGAGAAGACGGAGGCCTGAAACCGCGCGCCCGCTTGGCGAGCTGCTCTATGTTAGTCCTTTCGATTTCGACCCTGCTGGGTTTTCTGCTCACGCTGGCGCGGGTGGCCGGCGTGTTTGTATTTCTGCCCATACCGGGGATTACGGGAATGCTGCAACCGGCGCGGGTGATCCTGGCGCTGAGCATCACGGTGGCGCTGTTTCCGGAGTGGCCGCGGGTAGCGGCGGAACCTTCGGGCGGGCTGCTGGCGATGTGGATTCTCACGGAAGCGGTATTGGGCATTGGAATCGGCCTGGCGGTCGGGTTCATCGCGGAGGCGCTTTCGGTGGGCGCGCAGGTGCTGGGATTGCAGGCGGGCTACTCGTTTGCCGCCACGTTCGATCCCAATACAGAGGCGGATTCCACCGTGCTGGTGGTTTTTTCGCAGCTTGCGGCGGGCTTGTTGTTCTTCGTTTCGGGACTCCATCACGAGTTGATTCGGGTATTTGCGCGCAGCCTGGAGATATGTCCGCCGGGGACGTATACGATGTCCCGCGGAGCGGGCGGCGAGATTCTCCTGTTGGGCGGCATGATGTTCACCACCGGATTGCGGCTGGCGCTGCCCCTGATTACGGTGCTGGTGATGGTGGATATCTCGCTCGCGCTGCTGGGGCGCGTCAACGCGCAAATGCAGTTGTTGCACCTGGCGTTTCCCATCAAGATGATGCTGGCACTGGCGATGCTGGGATGGGTGGCGCTGCTGATTCCCGCGCTCTACCGCGCCGGCGCCAACAACGCGCTGATGGCGGCGGGGAGATTGATCGCGCATTGATTCATGGCGGAAAAAGACCAGAAGACCGAACAACCGACGCAGCGGCGCCTGAAGAAGGCGCGCGAGGAAGGCAACTTCCCGACCGCGCGGGTGTTCGTCAATGCCCTGCAGTTTCTGGCCTTCGTCAGTTTGCTGCATGCCTGGGGTCCGGAATGGATCGCGGGCATCCGCCGCACCATGGCCGCCGTGTTGCAAAATGCGTTGAATCCGCGCCTGGCGCCTTCCGAGTTGATCGCCATGAGCCTGGATCTGCTGCGGCGCATGCTGGCCCCGGTGGCTACCCTGGGCGGGGTGATGATCGCCATCACGCTGGCCATCCAACTGGGCGTTACACGGATGGGCCTGAGCCTGAAGAAACTCGCGCCGGACTTCACCCGTCTGAACCCGCTCACCCGGCTGCGCCAGTTGCCCAAGCAGAATATCCCGGCCGCGTTGCAGGCGGTGATCATGCTGCCGGTGTTCGGGCTGGCGGTTTACTACCTGGTGCGCGACCGCTTCGAAATGTATCTTTCGCTTCCCCTGCGCGGCGTGCAGGTGGGGACACTGGAACTGGCCAGCTCGGTGCAGGCGCTCCTGTGGAAAGCATCGCTCGTGTTTGTGGTCTTCGGGGCCGTGGATCTGCTCCGCCAGAAGAGGCGCTACGAAAAGGATCTGCGGATGAGCAAGCAGGACATTCGCGACGAGATGAAGGAAGTGGAAGGCAGCCCGCTGATGAAACAGCGGATTCGCCGCTTGCGCCGCGATATGGCCCGCCGCCGCATGATGCACGAGGTGCCCAAGGCGACGGCGGTAATTGTGAACCCGACGCACTACGCGGTGGCGCTGAAATACACCATGCATTCGCCGGGCGCGCCGCTGGTGGTGGCCAAAGGAAAGAACTATCTGGCGCAGCGTATCCGGCAGAAAGCGGTGGAAAACCAGGTTCCGTTGATCGAAAACCCGCCATTGGCGCAGGCGTTGTACAAGGCGGTGGACGTGGGCCAGGAGATTCCCGCGCAATTCTATCGCGCGGTAGCCGAAGTGCTGGCGTACATATTCAAGTTGATGAACAGGAGATGAAGGTAAAGAAAGCTGATTGCTGAAAGCTGATCGCTGAAAGCTTTTTATATGACACCTACCAAAGCCATCGCGGCCCCGTCGCCGTGGAAACCGCTGATCGGGGCGAGCGCGATCAATTGGAAAGAGTTGGGCATGCCGCTGGCGGTGCTCGGCATCGTGCTGGCGTTGATCGCGCCGGTGCCGGCCGCGCTGCTCGACATCCTCATCGTCACCGACATCATGATGTCGGTGGTGGTGCTGATGGTCGCCATGTACATCCGCAAGCCGGTGGAGTTCAGCGTGTTTCCCACCACCCTGCTGCTGCTTACGCTGTTCCGGCTGGCGCTGAATATTTCCGCCACGCGGCTGGTGTTGATGAACGGGAATACCGGCACCGGTGCGGCGGGCGATGTGATTCAGGCTTTCGGCAACTTCGTGGTGGGCGGCAATTACATTATCGGCGCCGTCATTTTTTTGGTGTTGATCGCCATTCAATACGTGGTGATCAACCACGGCGCGGTGCGTATTTCGGAAGTCACGGCACGGTTCACGTTGGACGCTCTGCCGGGCAAACAGATGTCCATCGATAGCGACCTCAACTCCGGCCTGATCGACGAAAACGAAGCGCGCCGGCGGCGCAAGGAATTGGGGCGGGAAGCGGAATTTTATGGAGCCATGGACGGCGCCTCGCGCTTCACGCAGCGCGACGCCGTGGCGGCCATTCTGATTACCGGCATCAACATCATCGCCGGTTTCCTGATCGGCGTGCTGCAGCACGGCATGGATCTCGGGCACGCGCTCGAAACCTACACCGTGCTGACCATCGGCGACGGGCTGGTTACCGTGATCCCGGCGTTAATGATTTCGGTGTCGGGCGGTCTCATCGTCACCCGCGCCAGCTCGGACGAGCGGCTGGCGACCGATTTTGCCAAGCAGTTATTCAGCAGTCCGCAGCCATTGATGCTGGCGAGCAGCATTCTGATCGTGCTGGGGCTGTTTCCCGGATTGCCGACGGTGCCGTTCGTGTTGATGGGGTCGGGCCTGGGATGGGCTGCCTGGAGCATGAAGCGGAAGCAAACGCGGAAAGAAAAGGCGGAGGCCACGGCCCGGCCGGCGGCCGCGGCCAAGGATACGGTGGAATCGCTGCTGAAAGTGGAACCGCTGGCCGTCGAAATGGGACTGGGATTGGTGAAGTTCGTGAGCGGCGGACAGGAATCGCCCCTTATTAAGCGCATTGGCGGCATCCGCAAGCAGTTGGCGACCGAGATGGGGTTCGTGCTGGGTCCCGTGCGGGTGGTGGATAACGTCGGGCTGAAGTCGCATGAGTACGTGATTTCGCTGAAGGGCGCGGAAGTCGCGCGCTACGAGCTGCCCGCGGGGTGCGAGCTGGCCATTCCGGTGGGCAAGAACGAACCGCCCGCGGAGGGCCGGCAGACCCGCGAGCCGGCGTTCGGCATGACGGGCTGGTGGGTGCCGGCCGAACAATCGGACGCCGTGCGCCGCCGCGGCTTCACGGTAGTGGATCCGGTGAGCGTGCTGGGCACGCACCTGGCGGAGATCGTGCGGCGCTATGCTCCCGAGCTGTTTTCGCGGCAGGACGCCAAGAAGTACCTGGACCGGGTGACTCTCGAGCATCCCAAGGTGGTGGAGGATCTGGTGCCCAAACTGCTGCCGCTGTCCACGGTGCAGCGCGTGCTACAAAACCTGCTCAAGGAGCGTGTCTCGATTCGCGACGCGGTGACGGTGCTGGAATCGCTCGGCGAAGCGGCGGTCAGCACGCACAACACCGTGCTGCTCACCGAATACGTGCGGCAGGGGCTGCGCCGGATGGTGGTCAAGCCGTTCCTCAACGCCGCCGGCGATCTGCCCGCTTACCTGCTGGAGCCCGGGATCGAACAAATCGTGGAACAGACCGTACAGCACGGGGAGCAGAACAGCCATTTGACGCTCGAGCCGCAGGCCATTCGCGAGCTGCTAAAGCGCATCGGACAGAAGGTTGGCAATCCCGAGGCGCCGGTGGCGGCGATTGCCAGTTCGGGCTCGCGCTTCTTCCTGCGCCAAATGGTGGAACCCACCATCCGGAATTTGTTTTTCATCGCGCATAACGAAGTTCCGCCGGAAGTCAAAATCATATCGCTGGGGGTCATTCAATAGCCATGGTTGCGGATAAGACACAGAGTCTCTACGTGAAATCGTTTTTCGCGGCATCCATCCGGGAAGCCATTGAGCGGGCGCGCCAGGAGCTTGGGCCGGACGCACTGCTGCTGAACTCGCGCGAGGCGCCGCCGGAAGCGCGTCACCTGGGGGCTTTCGAAGCGGTATTTGGCGGATTGCCGGCGGGTATGTCACCGCCCGCTCCGGCCGCCGAATCGGCGCCTGCCGAGCCGGATGGCGATTTGCGCGCGCAGATGCGGGAAATCCGCGACCTGGTGGCACGCCTGGCGCCGTTGGCTTCGAACGGGCGGCGCGGGGAAAGCGCCATCGAGCGAGCGCTCATCGAAGCCGGGATTCCGCCCGCCATGGCACGCGAAATCGATGAAGCCGCGCGGCAGCGCGCGGGCAGCCGCTCGGTGGTGGAGATTGCGCGGCCGCGCTCGGAGACTCTGCTGGTGGATACGGTGGCGGAACTCGACAGCCGCATCGCCGTGGATACGGAGTTGGGCCGGGTGTGCGCGTTGGTGGGCCCTCCGGGCTGCGGCAAGACCACTACCCTAGTGAAGCTGGCGTTTACGGAAGGAATCGGAAGAGGACGGCCTGTGCGGCTGATCTCGGCCGACACCCTGCGGGTGGGCGCGGCCGACCAACTCCGCACGTATGCCGCGATTCTGGGCGTGCCGTTTCAGGCGGTGGAGAGCACGGCGGCGCTGGCTCAGGCGATCGACAGCGCGCCGGCACAGGCGCTGGTGCTGATCGATACTCCGGGGTACGGACCGGCCCTGTTGGATGCGTTGGGGGCGGACCTCGCGCATTTCCTGGCCGGCCGTCAAGATATTGACACCCACCTGGTTTTGACAGCCACCACGGCGCCGGCGGATATGGAAAATGCCGCGCGTCTCTATGCGGATTTCCGGCCTGGAAAACTCCTGTTTACCAAGCTGGATGAAGCAAGCTCTTATGCGCCGCTGTATTGCGAGGCAGTGCGCCAGCGGAAGCCGCTTTCGTTTTTGGCCACGGGGCAATCGGTGCCCGAAGATGTGGAACCCGCCGGCAAGGCGCGAATCACCGGAACCTTGGTAAAGAAATTGCCCGAAAGTCTCTCTGCGGTAGCGTAAACAACGACCCATGGCGACCGGCTCTTATGGATATCGTCCGGCTGTGGATGAAGATGTCGCGTTGCGGCGCGAAGCGTTGGTATTGCAGCACCTGCCCCAGGTGCGATTGATCGCCAAACGCATCCACGACCGCCTGCCCGCGAATATCGCGCTGGACGATCTGATTTCCGCCGGAGTGATCGGCCTCCTGGCCGCCATCGACAATTTCGACCCCACCCTTAACGTGCAGCTCAACACCTACGCGGAGCGCAAAATCCGCGGCGCGATTCTCGAGAGCCTGCGCGAAATGGACTGGGTGCCGCGCGACACGCGCAAAAAATCGAAGCTCATTCAGGCCGCCATCCACCGCGCCAAGGGAAGCGTCACGCACGAGCCCACCGAGGAAGAAATCGCCGGCGAGCTGGGCATAGGGCTGGCGGAATATCAGAAGTGGCTCACCGAGGTCCAGTCGATCGAGCTCGAGCGGCTGGAGCCCGCACCCGGCGAAAATCCGGGAGGCAACCTGTTGAACTTCATTTCCGGCGATGAAGAAAGCTGGCCGTCGCACATCGTGGAGCGCTCCGAGCTGGAGAGGATCCTTGCGCTGGCGATCGACCGCATGCCGAAGATGGAGCGGACGGTGCTGAGCTTGTACTACTACGAAGAGCTGAATTTGCGCGAAATCGCCGAAGTGATGGGGATGCATCTTTCGCGGATCGGGCAGTTGCGCGCGCAAGGCGTGCTGCGGCTGCGCAGCCACCTGGAGAGGGTGTGGCTGTCGCAGCCCAGGAAAAAACGATGAACGCGACCCCTAACCCTTCCGCCCTGGGCGTGCTGCTCGAGATCGAGCTGCCCATGACGCTCAGTTTCGGAAAGGCGCGCCTGCGCCTGGAGGATGTGCTTGGCCTGGAGACGGAATCGCTGGTGGAATTGGACCGAGTGCTCAGCGATCCGGTCGACGTGTTGGTGAATGGGCGCCTGGTGGCGCGCGGGCAAGTGGTGGAAGTGGAAGGGAACTACGGCGTGCGGATTTCGGAGATCGTGAGCCGCAAGGAACGTCTCAATACAACCGGGGAAACGGTCTGACGCATATGGAGTGGATTCTCAATCCGATCACGTGGTATTTCACGGTGGCGCTGGCATTGGCGGGATCGCTGGCGCTGTTCCTCAGCACCAAGATGGAATTGGAATCGGTGCGCCGCATGGCGGCTTCGGCGCGGCAGGACCTGAAGGAGATTCGGGAAGCGGCCGAAAAGGTCGAGGAGCCGGCGGCCGAGGAACCGGCGGCGGTGCGGGTCCCTATGCTGCCGCCATCGCCCAGCGGGCTCAACCTGAGCAAGCGCGCGCAAGCCCTGCGTATGCATCGCCGCGGCGAGCCGGTCTCGAGCATCGCGGCCGCTTTGCAGGCGCCGCAAGGCGAGATTCAGCTCCTGTTGAAGGTGCACAGTCTGTTAAATCAAGCGAAGTAGGCCAGAAGCAGAAGTCAGAAGACAGAAGTCAGAAGCCGAGGAGTGGATCAGAGCCGTCAATGCCGAATCGGCATCACGACCGGTCCCGGCGGACTGGAATTGACGATTGCCGGCGAGGACACTCCGTTCATCGAGATCGTGACCGGATAATTCCCTTCGGGCATGTCGGCAAACGCCTGCGGAACCTGGAAATTGACTTGAAACTCTCCGGCCGCGACCAGATCCGCGGCCAGGGCGGGCACGGTGACGCTTCCAATTGCGACGCTCACATTGCCAACGCTTTCGAGGCCCACCAAGACTCCCGCAGGTGTTGCCGTCAAGCCTGTGGCGTACAACTGCACCACATCGCCGGGCTGGGCGTTCCGGAACGCCGGCCCCAGGGATGGATCGCCGGCAATCTTGCCGTCCAGGAATACTCCAGCGATGTAGTTGACTCCATTCACGGATATCGGGAAAATCCCAGGCGCGCTGGCTACCGCCGTGCTTGTCACCGTGTTGCTTTGAGCGCCAAAGCTCGAGACCTGCACCGAAACCGTCCCCGAAACCGCTGACGGAACCTGGAAGCTGACCTGGTTGGGACTGACATAGTAGAGCGCCGCCGGGATTCCGTTGACGGCTACCGAAGTCCCGCCCAAGGTGGTCGGCAGACCGCTCCCCAGGCCCACGAAATCGGACGCATCCCAGGTGCGCGTCAATCCCGAAAGGTTGGTCCCTTTCACTTGCGCCCAGGATCCAGGCACCAGCCCGCCCTCCAGATAGGTGGCGCCATTGGCGACCGATCCTTGTGTCAGAGCCGGCGCTGGCACCGGCAGGGACAGCGCCAGCGCGGCAGCCGCCAGGTTCGCCACGTCCACCGTGCCAAGCCCCGTCGCCATGTCGTAGCCCGGCCCGGCGTCATATCCCATCGATCCGGTGGTGCAATCGGGTGTGCCGATCTTGCACGGCACTTTGTTGCTGCCCACCGTGATATCGTGGAACGCCGATGGCGCGCTTTGCGCCAACCGGTACAGCATCTGGTTCAGGTTGCCTACGCCGGGTTTGCTTTGGGCGCCGTGCGCCACCAGGTATTGACCCAACAGGACCGTCATTCCGGCCATCGCGGGAGAAGCGAAGGATGTTCCGCCGCCGCCCGTCCAGACGAAGCCATTGTTGGGGTGATAGAAGGAGTCGTGCACTTTGGAAGAATTCAACGATACGTCGGGGACGTCTCGCATCCCATCGTTCGGCACGCCTGGCCCCGTCTGCCATGACGGCTTCGGGTAAAAGGCGCTGACGCCGCCGCCGCCGCTCCAGAGCCCGCCCGAGATGGCCGAGTCGTTCCATGCCATTTCCGGAATATAGGACAGCGCCGACGCGCCGTTGGCGTTGTTCGTGGCGCTCCAGTAGGCGCCGTTCTGTTCGTTGAATTCCGTACCGCCCACTGCAGTCACTTCAGGGATGTCCAGGGGAAAACCAACCCACAGTCCACCGGTGGCCACGGCGCTGGTGTCGGCGTCGCACCCCGCCGCCCCGCTGTCTCCGCTCGCATTCAGCCATGTGATCCCTTGCGCGTTTGCCTGTTGCGCGATCGACCGGTAGCTGGACCTCAACGCGGCCGTGAAAGCCGAACTGCACTCGGACCCCGCAAAGCTCGATGTGATGACCGGTGCCAGATTCCGATCCACCGCGTAGGTTAGGGCATCGTATGGATTAGCGGCGTAAACGTAGATTATGGTGGCGTTGCGTGCCACCGACGAGACTGCCTCCAGATCCAAAATCGCTTCGCCCATGGCGCCGTTCACGCCCGGGTCATCGAAATTGGGAGGCAAAATATACTGCACGGGCGGCGCCGGAAGATTGTAGTACTGACGAAAGAGACTGAGATCGTCTTCCTGTATGGCCGATTCTCCGACCACGACGATCTTCTGCCCGGTGCCATCGATTCCCTGTTGCCACAGCGGCGCATAATCGTAGATCGTCGCCAAATCGTCCGGTCCCACGTAGTGGGTGCCGTCGTCCGCCGTATACTGCGGCGCGGACTCGCTCCCCACGGGCCGGAAGAGAAGATCCTCAAGCCCGCCGACCGCGCCCACGAGGCCATCGAGCGCCCGCGGCACCGAAGGATTCGACGCATGCGTGCGGTGCGGCTGGCCGGCCACGCGGTAGCGGTGAAGACCCGCCTGAAAGGCGCGTTCCACGGCGTTCACCGTCCCATGAAACACGATCCAGGAACGGCCGCGCGCCAACCGGTCCACGGTGAAACCTTCCGCGCGCAGCCAGCCCACGATCCTGACGGCATCCCCCGGGCTTACCCCGAAACGCGAAGCGTACTCTTCCGGCGTCAGCCAACGATGATAGTTCGGCGAACGCGGATCGTGCAGATCGAGCAGCAACCGGTCGAGCGCCGCTTGTTGCGCGGCGGACGCCTTCAAATAGAGTGTCAGGCCGTCCATCCGAAGCGACGGAGCGAGCGGCCCTTCATCGATATACGATCGGGGGATCTCCCGTGTGTGACCGGCTATCGGCACCCGGTCCGTATCGTCGATCGGTCCGGCGATGCGGTCCGTTTGCGCGTGCGCTGCGGCCGCGGCGTAAAAAACGAAAACGACGGCAAGAAGGAATCCCCGCGACATCGGCGGCGCTCCATTCGCGTGGTTGTTTTCTTATTACCTTCTACAGGAAACAGCATAGCTCATCTTGTGTGAGAAACGCGATCCGCCTCCAGGATCATCTTTGTCGTAATCTGTACAGAGGGAACAATCCGACATGTCGAGAATCCTTCTAATCCTTGCGGGAATAGCCTGCCCTTTGCTGCTGGTGGGGCAAACGGCGGAAGAATTGGTTTCTAAGAACCTGGCGGCGCGGGGCGGGATCGAACAGATCAAGGCCATCAAGACCCTGCGCATGACCGGCAAAGTGCAACAGGGCGGCGGCTTCACGGTGCAGATCGCGAGAGTATCCATGGCGCCCAACCTCATGCGCCAGACCGTGACGATTCAGGGAATGAACCAGATTCAGGCGTATGACGGCGCCTCGGGATGGCAGATCTCGCCGTTCGAAGGGCGCAAAGACCCCGAGCTGCTGGGCGAAGACGAGCTGCGCGGGTTCGTGGAGGACGCCGATTTTTACGGGCCGCTGGTGGATTACAAAACCAAGGACAACCGTATCGAGTACATGGGCCACGATACCGTGGATGGCGACGACGCCTACCGCCTCAAGGTCACGTTGGCCAATGGCGACATCCTTTATTACTACCTGGACCCGGACACATATCTGGAAATTCGCATCGACAAGATGGAATTCGTGCGCGGCAACGTGATCGAGAGCGTCACCAACCTGGGATCTTACAAGAAAGTTTCCGGCGTGTATTTTCCGTTCTCGATGGAATTCGGCGCTCCGCGGCAGGCGCCGGCCGATTTCACGAAAGTGACCATCGACAAGATCGAGGCCAACCTGCCGGTGGATGCCGCGCAGTTCAAGATGCCCGTTGCCAAGCCGGCCGCGCCCGGCGGAAAGGAGTTTTGACATGCTGAAGCGGATGATTTGCAGTGCGATTCTGGCCGCGCCCTTCCTTTGCGCCCAGGCGCCGGTTCGGTACGACGCCGGGACCGTCTCCGGTCTGGCGGCGCGCAATATCGGTTCGGCGACCATGAGCGGACGCATTTCCGCGGTGGCGGCGGTGAACGAAAACGGGCGGCTGACAGTCTTTACCGGTTCGGCCAGCGGCGGAGTCTGGAAATCGGTGAATGGCGGGAGCTCGTTCCGGCCGGTGTTCGACGATGCGGCCGTGCAATCGATCGGGGCCGTCACCATCGACCCGCGCAATTCGAAGATCGTGTGGGTGGGGACGGGCGAAAGTTGGGTGCGCAACAGCGTCTCGATCGGCGATGGCATTTACAAATCCACCGATGGCGGCGAGAACTGGACCAACGTGGGGTTGCGGGATTCCGAGCATATCGCCAAGATCCTGGTGGACCCCGGCGACAGCGACACCGTCTATGCGTGCGCCACCGGGCACCTGTGGGACGACAACGCCGAGCGCGGCGTCTACAAGACCAGCGACGGCGGCAAAACGTGGCGCAAGGTGCTGGGCGGAGCCAATCTCTCGACCGGGTGCGGCATGCTGGCCATGGCGGCCGCGGAGCCCAAAACCATCTACGCTTCACTGTGGGATTTCCGGCGGCAGGCCTGGACGTTCCGCTCGGGCGGCGACGGCAGCGGGCTGTATAAATCGACCG